>Ga0180223_1002354_pt1 | contig 11600 bp, 10 predicted proteins | sample eDN5th30CKraftOP_FD_151337 | JGI IMG/M metagenome (GOLD analysis project Ga0180223, IMG submission 151337) | Enriched Organic Plus compost microbial communities from Emeryville, California, USA - eDNA 5th pass 30_C Kraft OP (version 2) (version 2) ...
AGCTCCGCGAAACCACCATGGACCCCAAAACCCGCAGCCTCATCCGCATCACCCTGCCCGACGATTATGAGGACCGTCAGCAGGTTCGCGATCTGGTCGACCGCCTGATGGGCAACAACCCGGCGCACCGCTTCGCCTTCATTCAGGAAAACGCGGCGGCGGTGGATGAAGAGGCGATCGACGCATGAGGGCGCTGGGGGCGCTGGTCCTGTTCGCGCTGGCGCTGCTTCCGCTCGCCGCCCGCGCGCAGGTCGCGCCGACCTATCAGGCGCGCGCGCAGCAACTGGTGATGCTGCTCGCCACGGACGGAGCGGAACGGGACTTCTTTTCCACCCTCTTCCTCGATGCCGTCCCCGTGGACCAGTGGCGCAAGCTCACCGCCGATCTGCGCCGTCAATATGGCAAGCCGCTGTCCCTCGGCTCCGTCCGTCAGAACGGCCCGACCGCCGGCCAGGTGGAGGTGCGCTATGAACGCGCCACGGTCGGCTTCACCCTCGTCGTCGCGTCGCAACCGCCGGGCCGCGTGGTCGGCCTTCAGGTCGTCGGCGCGAAACAGGCTGATGACAGCCTTATCAAGGTCATCAACGACATTGATGCCCTTCCGGGGCGCAGCGCCTTCGCCATCGCCCGCCTGACCGATAGCGGCCCGCAATGGATCGCCTCCCGCGAACCGGACCGCCAGATGGCGATCGGCTCCTCCTTCAAGCTGTATGTGCTGGCTGAACTCGCCCGGGCCGTGGAGGCGGGCGAACGCCGCTGGAGCGACGTGATCCCGCTCGCGCGCAAGAGCTTCTCCGGCCGCCTTGCCGCCTATCCCGTCAATGCTCCCATGACGCACCACAGCCTTGCCGCCGCGATGATCGCGGAAAGCGACAACAGCGCCGCCGACACGCTGCTGCTCGCCCTGGGCCGCGGGAAGGTCGACGCCCTCCTTCTCCGCACCGGACACGCCAGCACCGACGCGGCTCTCCCGCTTCTCACCACCGCCGAAGCCTTTGCCCTGAAAATGCCTGCCAATGGCGATCTGCGACGCCGCTATGAAGCGGCCTCGCCCGATCAGCGCCGTGCGCTCCTTCGCGAAAACGCCGCGCGTCTTGACGCAAAGGCCGTGGATGTCGGCTCGGTCGCCGAAACGCCGGTCTATATCGACAGCCTCGAATGGTTTGCGTCGCCCAAGGATGAAGTCGCCCTGCTGGACTGGCTCCGCCGCCATGGCGGAGACGCTCTACCCATCATGGCCGTTAACCCCGGCATAGCTCCCGCCGACGCCGCCCGCTGGCGCTATCTGGGCTATAAGGGCGGCTCGGAGCCGGGCGTCATGGCCATGAACTTCCTCGCGCAGGCGAGCGACGGAAACTGGTATGCCGTCAGCGGATCATGGAACAATCCTACCACCCGCCTGGACGAACCGCGCTTCGTTGCGCTGATGACGCGAGCGCTCAATCTGCTGGCCCGTTGAATAGGCCGATTGAGCGCCCTGCCTCAACGCACGCGCGGGCCGCCGAAAGGCAGAGGCGGGGGCGGGCGGCGGGTGCCGCGCGGGAGTTGCGCCTGATAGGCGCGGCCGCAATGTTCCACGCAATAGGGAAAGCCGGGATTCACCGGCTCACCGCAGAAATGGAAGTCCGGCTCGCCCGGATGGCCCAGCGGCCACTTGCAGATGCGCTCCGTCAGGTCGAGCAGAGACGTCTTGTCCGCGATTTCCGGGCTGGGCTTGGCGGGAACCAGACGGCGCGGGGGCGCGGGAGGAATCGGCGCCTGCTGATCGCCCGGACCCTGACGCAGGAAGCCGCCGGGACCGACGGAGATGATGCGCGGCTGCGGGGCGGCCGGCTGTTGCGGCGCGGCTGCTGCCGGGGCGGCAGGGGCAGGCGCCGGCGCTGCGGGAGCCGCTGCGCGCACGGGCGCGGGTTGCGGCACGGGCGCGGCGGCGCGGGGCGCCGGATCGGGCGCGGGCGCCGCAGCGGGTGCGGGCTTGCGCGAGGCGGCGGGCTTCTTCGGCGCTTCGTTCGCCTTCACGGGGGAAGGCCGGGATTGCAGGCCCAGACGATGCGCCTTGCCGATCACCGCGTTGCGGCTGACGCCGCCCAACTCATCCGCGATCTGGCTGGCGGTCAGGCCCTTTTCCCACATAGCCTTGAGCTGGTCGATGCGCTCGTCGGTCCAGGACAATGAAAAACTCCTCACATTCCAAGAATTGCACCCTATATGGGGCGCGCCGGCGCGGGTTCAAATCCGCGCACAACATCCTTGCGGGTTATCCGCCCAGCCGATAGTCGATCCAGCCATGAACGACCAGTCCAAAATTGCAGCCTCCGTGTCCGAGATCCCGCCATTCCACGAGCCGGGTGAGATGGTCATTCGCAACGTCAACTGGGCTGGTGCGCGCGCGCTCTACGTCAAGGAAGTGCGCCGCTTCATGAAAGTGCAGCTCCAGACGATCTGGGCGCCCGCCGTCACCACGCTGATGTTCCTGGTGATCTTCACGGTCGCGCTGGGCGGGGCGGGGCGGCAGGTGCTGGGTGTGCCCTTCGCCGATTTCATCGCGCCGGGTCTCATGATCATGGGCATGATGAACAATGCCTTTGCGAACAGCAGCTTTTCCCTGCTGGCGGGCAAGATGCAGGGGACGTTGATCGATTATCTGATGCCGCCGCTGTCGAGCAGCGAACTGCTGCTGGCATTGGTGGGCGCGGCGGTGACGCGCGCCTTTGCCGTGGGCCTCGCATTGTGGGGCGCGATGGCGCTGTGGCCGGGCGTGCATGTGACTCCCGCGCATCCCTGGGCGATTCTTTGGTTTGGGCTGATGGGCGCGGGGCTGACGGCCTTCATCGGCGTGCTGACGTCGATCTGGGCGGAAAAGTTCGACCATGCCGCCGCGATCACCAATTTCGTGATCGGGCCGATGACGCTGCTGTCCGGCACTTTCTATTCGATCGACCGACTGGCGCCGGCGTTTCGGGCGATCAGTCACGCCAATCCGTTTTTCTATGCCATTTCGGGCTTCCGCTATGGCTTCGTGGCCGCGTCGGATGGGGATGTGGCGGTGGGCAGCATCGTGCTGCTGACGCTCAATATCGCGCTGGGCGTGCTGTGCTACACGCTGCTCAAAAAAGGGTGGAAGCTCAAAGCGTAAAGAACATCGTTACCTTTGTCTGCCAAGCGGGGTGAAGCAGACAAAGGGGCGATGATGAAGGTTGCGCTGGTTTTCGGAACTCGGCCCGAAGCGATCAAGCTGTTTCCCGTGATCCATGCGCTGAAAGCGCGGACTCATGTGGACACGCGCGTCATCGTGACGGCGCAGCACCGTGGACTGCTGGATCAGGTGCTGGAGATTGCCGGGGTTGCGCCGGACGTCGATCTGGATGTGATGACTCCCAATCAGACATTGGATGCACTGACGGCGAAGCTGATCGTCGAGCTTGGCGCGGCTTTCGATGCGGAAAGGCCGGATCGGGTGGTCGTGCACGGCGACACGCTGACCACCATGGTGGCGAGCCTCGCCGCTTATTATCGTAAGATCCCGGTGGCCCATGTCGAAGCAGGGCTGCGGAGCGGGGACATCCATCATCCCTGGCCGGAGGAGGTGAACCGGCGCGTCGTGGCCTGCATCGCGGACATGAATTTCGCGCCGACCGACGCGGCCGCCGAAGCGTTGCGCAAGGAGAATCGCGATGCGAAGGGCATCCACGTCACCGGCAACACGGTGATCGACGCGCTGCTCGCCACGCGGGAGCGGGTGATGGCGGAGCCGTCTCTGGCGGCCGGGCTGGACGATCTGGCGGCGCGCTTTGCGGGCAAGCGGATTATCGCCGTCACCAGCCACAGGCGGGAAAATTTCGGCGGCGGAATGGAGGCGATCGCGCGTTCCATCGCCGATATCGCCGCGCGGCCCGATGTGGCGGTGATCTTCCCTGTGCATCCCAATCCCAATGTGCGCCCGGTTATGGACGCGATGCTGGGGGACAAGGCCAATGTCGCGATGATCGAGCCGCTGGATTATCCGCATTTCGTGCGGTTGCTGGATATGTGCCATCTGGTGCTGACGGACAGCGGTGGGGTGCAGGAGGAAGCGCCTTCGCTGGGCAAGCCGGTGCTGGTGATGCGCGAGACGACCGAACGGCCCGAAGGCGTGGCGGCGGGCACGGCGAAGCTGGTGGGAACCGACCGGGCGGCCATCGTGCGGGAAGTGCTGACGCTGCTGGACGACGAGGCGGCCTATGGAGCGATGGCGCGGGCGCATAATCCCTTCGGTGACGGCAAGGCGGCGGAGCGGATCGCCAGCATCATCGCGACGGCATGAAACTGCCCCCCGCCCGCAAGGGATGGGGCGAGGGGCATATCCCATCTTGCTGTCGGGCAGAAAGGACGCGCCGTCAGTGACATATGTGCAGCCGCAACGCATCCCCCAAAGGCTATTCGCCGGTTAATTATTTTTAATCAAAATCAATATCAGGTCCGCAGGCAAGCGGTCGTTACCGAAATCTTCAGCATTTCCCGGCAGAAACGAAAGCGAAATCACAGGCTTTTCAGGATCGTTTCATGCCCGTCGACACCAAGCAGAAGGTTTCCGTCATTGGTCTTGGCTATATCGGCCTGCCTACCGCCGCGTTGATCGCGCGTGGAGGCGCACAGGTCGTGGGCGTGGATGTGAGCGCGCATGTCGTGGAAACCGTCAATTCGGGCCGCGTGCATATTGAGGAGGTCGATCTCGACGGGCTGGTGCAGGGCGTAGTGTCGCGGGGTCATCTGCGCGCCAGTCTTGCAGTCGAGGCGAGCGACGTATTCATCATCGCGGTGCCCACGCCCGTGGCCGAAGACCGCGCGCCCGACATTTCCCATGTGCTCCAAGCGGCGCGGACGGTCGCGCCGGTATTGAAGGCGGGGGACGTGGTGATCCTCGAATCCACCTCTCCGGTAGGAACGACAGAGGCGATGCGCGACCTGTTCGCGCAGCTTCGGCCGGACCTCAAAATGCCCGGCCCCGGCGTTGCGGGCGACATCGCCATCGCCTATTGCCCCGAGCGGGTGTTGCCGGGCCGCATATTGGTGGAACTGATCGATAATGACCGCTGCATCGGCGGCATCACGCCCCGCTGCGCGCGCAAGGCGCTGGCCTTTTACCGCCAGTTTGTGCGCGGCCAGTGCATCACCACCACGGCGCGCGCGGCGGAAATGGTGAAGCTGGTCGAGAACAGCTTTCGCGACGTGAATATCGCCTTCGCCAATGAATTGTCGGTGATCGCCGAGCGGATGGACATCGACGTGTGGGAGGTGATCCGCCTCGCCAACCGGCATCCGCGCGTCAATATCCTGCAACCCGGACCCGGCGTCGGCGGCCATTGCATTGCGGTCGATCCGTGGTTCATCGTGCATGGCGACCCGGAAAATGCCCGGCTGATCCGAACCGCGCGCGAAGTGAACGACGGCAAGACGGACTATGTCGTCGCCAGGGCATCGGACCTGATCGACGAATTTCCGGGCGAAACGGTCGCCTGCCTGGGCCTCGCCTTCAAGCCGAATATCGACGACTTCCGCGAAAGCCCGGCGGTCAAGGTCGCGGCGCGGCTGGCCCGGCGTTATGGGCGCCGGATCAGGCTGGTCGAACCCTATGCCCAGGCATTGCCGATGGAGTTCGCAGGCACGGGCGCTGAGTTGATGGACCTCGATACGGCTCTGGAACAATGTGGCGTTTTCGTCATTCTTGTCGATCATGACATGTTCAAATCCGTCCCCGTGGACGAGCGCGCCGGCAAGGCGGTCTACGATACGCGCGGCATCTGGCCGGACCAGCCGCGCCGGATTCCCGACGCTCCGACCGGGAGGATCGCGGTCTGACGGACGCGCCGCCGGCCATCGCCAAGAGCGCGCGGCCCATCCAAGCGGCGGTTGCCATAGGGTCGACGCGCCGCTAACCCCCAAGCCCAGCCGCTTGCCTGACGGTGCGGCATTGGATCGAAAGGGGTGTCCGGACGGATGAAGCGGTCTTTCCACGGCAGGATAGGCGTATCGGCCTGTGCCGCGCTTTGCGCGGCTGTGGCGGGCTGCTCCACGGTGGAGGATGCGCCGCGCGGCAAGGAAGCCTACGCCGCCATTCCCGCGCCGCAGGCCGTCGGCATGGACTATCGCATCGCGCCGGACGACGTGCTGCGCGTCAGCATCTATCATGAGCCGGACCTGTCGCTGGAGGATGCGCGGGTGACGGCGGCGGGCATGGTGCGGATGCCGTTGATCGGGGATGTGTCGGTGGCTGGACTGTCCGCAAGCGAGGCGTCGGACGTGATCGCCGGCCGGCTGGGGCAGCGCTATCTGGTGTCGCCGCAGGTCACGGTCTTCGTGAAGCAGGCGGTGGGGCGGCGCATCACCATCGACGGCGAAGTGCGCGAGCCGGGGCTGTTTCCCTTTGACGGGCGGCTGACGCTCAGCCAGGCGGTGGCGATGGCGAAGGGGCCGACGCGGCTCGCCAGCCTCGGCCAGATCGTCGTCGTGCGGGAGGAAGAGGGGCAGCGCAAGGCGGCCATGTTCAACCTGTCGGAAATCCGCAAGGGCGATGCCGCCGATCCCGAAATCCTGCCGGGCGACATGGTGATCGTGGGCCTGTCTCGTGCCAAGGCGATAGTGGGCGGCGTTCTGCTGGCCGCGCCCGCTTTGACGACCGCCTTCATCGTGCTGGACGGCAAATGAGGGAGATACGCCGCATGATCCCCGAAGAGGACGCGATGCTCGCGCAGGAAGGGCGTCCGGCGCGCATGGTCGCGGCGGCGTGGCGGGGGTGGGCCATCGTCCGGCGGCATCGCGTGATCCTGTTCCTGACCATGGCGCTGTGCGTGCTGGCCGGTCTGCTCTTCATCCTGATGGCGACGCCGGATTATCGCGCGACCGCTTCGGTGGAGGTGGAGGACGTTCCCGCCGGCGCGGCGGGCGCTGGCGCGACGCAGCGGCCCAGCACGCCGGGCGACACCGAATCCCTGATGCAGACGCAGCTCGAAGTGCTCCGCAGCCGCGCCCTGGCCGAGGATGTGGCACGGGAACTGGCGCTGGTGGGCAGCCGGACCTTCTTCGACGGCATGGGCCACAAGCGGCCGGAGCAGGGCGCGGGTTCGCTCAGCCAGCGGCAGGTGGAGCAGGAAACCGCCCTCAAACTATTACAGGACAATCTGGATATCGACTTGCCGGGCAAATCGCGGGTTATCCTTATCAGCTTCACCAGCGCCAATCCGGTGCTGTCGGCGCGGGTCGCCAACAGCTATGCCGACAGCCTGATCAGGGCGGACCTGAAGCGCGGGTTCGAATCGGGCGTGCAGGCGCGGCGTTTCCTGCTGGGTGAGCTGGATGGGGCGCGGCAGGATCTGGAGCGGGCGGAGCGCGATATGGCGGTCTATGCCGCGCGGGTCGGCGGCGTTCCGGCGGATGCGAAGGACGATGGCGATGCCGCCGCGCCCACGCCGCAGGGATCGGTGGCGACGCGGCTGGCGCAACTCAACGCTTTTCGCGCGCAGGCGGCGGCGGAGCGGATCGCGGCGCAGAAGAAGTGGGAAAGCGCCCGCCTTTCCAGCGTCGATACCCTGCCCGAAGTGCTGAACAACGGCGCGATGCAGCAATTGATGACGCAAAGGGCCGAAGCGCGGGCCGAACTGGTCCGCCAACGCCAGTTCCGCAAGGACGATCATCCTGAAATGCGCGAGGCCCGTGCGCGGCTGGCGGCGCTGGAGGATCAGGCGAATGCGATGGCGAACACCATCCGCGCCTCGCTGAAAGAGCAATATGACGTAGCGATCCATGGCGAAAAGCAGATCGCGTCGGAAATCAAGGATCTGGAACGGCAGGCACAGGTGGAGCGCGGGCGCGACGTGCAGATCGGCATCATGGAACGGCAGGTCGATACGTTCCGGCTGCTGCACGACAGCCTGTTGCAGCGTTACCGCGACATGGCTTCGCAAGCCGGGTTCCAGGCCGGGCGCATCCAGCCGCTGGACCGGGCGGCGGTGCCTGCGCGGCCCTCTTCGCCCCATGTCGGCAGCACGATGCTGCTTGCCTCGCTGGGGGGGCTGTTCCTGGGGCTGTTGCTGGTGGGGCTGCGCCATATCTTCGACGATGCGGTGACGTCGGCCGAGACGCTGGGCGAGCGCGTAGGCCTGCCCATGCTGGGCGCGGTGCCGGTGACGGGCGACCGGGCGCAGCCGCAGGAGATATTCAGCCCCATCGCATCCTCGCTGCTGCTGGCATCGGTGGAGGGATTGCCGCGATCCATCCTCGTCACCAGCGCGCAGGAGGGCGAGGGCAAGTCGCTGACGCTCAATGCGTTGGCGCGGGCGCTGGCGGCGCTGGGAAAGAAGGTGCTGCTGGTCGATGCGGACATGCGCCGGCCGGTGCAGCATCGGCTTTTCGGACTGGTTCCCGCTATCGGCATCAGCGAGGTCATGACCGGGCAGGTGCGCGTGGAGGACGCCGTCATCGAAACGGGCGTGACGGGGCTGTCCGTCCTGCCCTGCGCCGCCGTTCCGCCCAATCCGGGCGAGTTGCTGGCGACGCCCGCGCTCGACGGGCTGATAGATCATGCGCGGGAGAGATTCGATACAGTGCTGATCGATGCGCCGCCGATCCTGGGGCTGGCCGATGCGCCGCTGCTGGCGGCCAAGGCGCAGGCGACGGTGCTGGTGGTGGAATGGGGGCGCAACCATCATGGCGGGCTGCGGGTCGCGGTCGAGCGGTTGCGGCGCGCGGGGGGAACCATCATCGGCGGCATCCTGACCAAGCAGCAGGGACGCGCCCATGATTATGACTATCATAGGGACGGATAGCGCCCCCGGCTGTCGGAAGAGGAATGTCGCCACGACGGAGAAATCGCCGGCCCGGTTGATTGACGACGATCGAGGAACCGGCCGATTGGCGGGGTGCGCTGTTGGCGCGGCCGCGCGCGCTGTTGAAGCAGGCCGATCCCGATATCGCCGAGAATGGAATGGCGCTTCGCCTTTCGCCGGCATGGGGGAAATCGGCCAGTTTCCGCCGTCCAACCCTCCGTCGTCCCAGCGACGAAGGAAAGAGGACTCCGCACGTCCGCAATCCACCCAGAACCGCCAATAGCGGCAAGCCCAATCTTACGGAAGACGCGCCCTCAAGCGCGGGTCATCAGTCCTTCGACCAGCCCTTCGAACAGGCGGCGGCCATCGGTCTTGCCGTGGGCGGCTTCGATCACGCGTTCGGGATGGGGCATCATGCCCAGCACATTGCCCGTTTCGTTGAGGATGCCCGCGATATTGCGGGCCGAGCCGTTGACGCCCTCCGCATAGCGCAGCGCCACGCGGCCTTCGCCTTCCAGCCGGTCGAGCGTTGCCGCGTCCGCGAAATAATTGCCGTCATGATGGGCGACGGGATAGGTCACCGTTTCGCCCGCATCATAGCGGCTGGTGAAGGCGCTCTGGGCGTTCTCGACGGTCAGCGCCACGTCGCGGCAGACGAAATGGCCGCCCGCATTGCGGAGCAGCGCGCCGGGGAGCAGGCCGCTTTCGGTGAGCACCTGAAAGCCGTTGCAGATGCCCAGCACATAGGCGCCGCGGTCCGCCGCCTTCGCCACCGCCTGCATGACCGGGGAGCGCGCGGCCATCGCGCCGGAGCGCAGATAGTCCCCATAGGAAAAGCCGCCGGGCACGCCGATCAGGTCGATGTCGGCGGGCAGGTCCGTGTCGCGGTGCCATATCATTGCGGGCTTCGCGCCCGTGACCGTCTCGAACGCCACGGCGAGGTCGCGGTCGCAGTTGCTGCCGGGGAAGACGATGACGGCGCTTCTCATGGCTCAGGCCACCTTTTCGATGCGGTAGTTTTCGATCACCGTGTTGGCGAGCAGCTTGCGGCACATGGCGTCGATATCTTCGTCGCTGGTGCCGTCGGCCAGGTCCAGCTCGATCAGCTTGCCGGCGCGCACGTCGTTGACGCCGCCAAAGCCTAAACCTTCGAGCGCATGATGGATCGCCTTGCCCTGCGGGTCGAGGACACCGCCCTTGAGGGTGACGAAGATGCGGGCTTTCATGAGGTGCGGAACTCCGTGGATGGCTTTTGCGATCCCCCTAGGCGCGGGAGCCCGCGCAAGCAAGAGGATATGCCGTTTCGGTCCTGTGAGACTGGCCGCAAAAGGGGGTTTCAACCCGCTTGCCGACCTGCTTTAGCCGGTGCCATGGATTCCGCCCTGCTCTATTATGCCTGCGCCATCGTCGCCGTCGTCATTTCGGGACTCGCCAAGGGCGGATTCGCAGGCGTCGGGTCATTGGCGATGCCTGTCATGGCGCTGGCGATCGACCCGGTCCGGGCCGCCGCGATCCTGCTGCCGATCCTGATCTTGCAGGATGCGGTGAGCGTCTGGGCGTTCCGCCATAGCTGGGACCGGCATGTGCTGTGCGTGATGCTGCCGGGCATGGCGATGGGCGTGCTGCTGGGCTATCTGTTCGCGGCGGAGGTGCCCGAAACCGCCGTTCTGGGCGTGTTGGGCGCGATTTCTGTTCTGTTCGGGCTGCAAAGGCTGTGGGTCGAGCGGGGCAGGGCCATCGTGCTGCCGTCCAACTCTCCCGCCTGGGTGGGGGTGCTGTTCGGCGTGGCGACGGGCTTCACCAGCCAGATCGCGCATGCGGGCGCGCCGCCCTTTCAGATGTGGGTGCTGCCCAAGCGCCTGCCGCGCGATGTGCTGGTGGGGACGACCGCCATCGCCTTTGCCGTGATGAACTGGATGAAGGTGCCCGCCTATGCCGCGCTGGGCGAGTTCACGCGGGAGAATCTGACCGCGACGGCGATGCTGGCGCCGGTGGCGATCGCCGCGATGTTCGCCGGGGTGGTGCTGGTGCGGCGGGTCGATCCGGCGCGGTTCTACACGCTGATTTACGTGCTGATGGTGCTGTTGGGGATCAAGCTGATGGCGGACGCGATCACGGGGTGAAAGCGTCCGCCGGAAAGGTCAGTCCTTGCTGCGTTTCTTGCGGTGGGTGTCGAGGTCGAGCACGGTCGTGTCCGCGCCTTCGGGCAGCAGGCCCAGACGGCGGGCGACTTCCTGATAGGCTTCGACTTCGCCGCCCAGATCGCGGCGGAAACGGTCCTTGTCCAGCTTTTCGCCTGTCGCCATGTCCCACAGGCGGCAACCGTCCGGGCTGATCTCGTCGGCCAGGATGACGCGGCTGTAGTCGCCGTCCCACAGGCGGCCGAATTCCAGCTTGAAGTCGACCAGGCGGATGCCGATGGCGGCGAACAGGCCGCACATGAAGTCGTTGATGCGGATCGCCATGTCGGCGATGTCGTGCATCTCTTCCTGCGTGGCCCAGCCGAAGCAGGCGATATGCTCTTCGGAGATCATCGGATCGCCGAGCGCATCGTCCTTGTAGCAATATTCGATCAGGGTGCGGGGAAGCTGAGTCCCTTCCTCGATCCCCAGCTTCTTGCTGAGCGATCCGGCGGCGACGTTGCGGACGATCACCTCGATGGGCACGATTTCCACCTGCCGCACGAGCTGTTCGCGCATGTTGAGGCGGCGGATGAAGTGCGTGGGCACGCCGATCTGGCCGAGCAGGGTGAAGATATGCTCGGAAATGCGGTTGTTGAGCACGCCCTTGCCGGTGATC
>Ga0180223_1002357_pt1 | contig 11583 bp, 9 predicted proteins | sample eDN5th30CKraftOP_FD_151337 | JGI IMG/M metagenome (GOLD analysis project Ga0180223, IMG submission 151337) | Enriched Organic Plus compost microbial communities from Emeryville, California, USA - eDNA 5th pass 30_C Kraft OP (version 2) (version 2) ...
AGCTGGTCGAGATCGGCGGCGCCTTCCGCGTGCCCGACATCATGAAGCGGGCCGGCGCGCGCCTGGTCGAGGTGGGCACCACCAACCGCACGCATGCGGCGGACTACGAGAACGCCGTCGGGCCGCGCACCGCCATGCTCATGAAAGTGCATTGCAGCAACTATGCCGTCAGCGGCTTTACCAAAAGCGTAGGGGTCGCCGACGTGGCCGCCATCGCCCGGCGCCACGGCCTGCCGGCCACCGTGGACCTGGGCAGCGGCACCTTGCTGGACTTGACGCGCTGGGGCCTGCCGCGCGAGGCGACCGTGCGCGAAACCGTGCAGGCCGGGGCGGACATCGTCACCTTCAGCGGCGACAAGCTGCTTGGCGGACCCCAGGCCGGCCTGCTGGTGGGACGGGCCGACCTCATCCGCAAGATAAAAAAGAATCCGCTCAAGCGTGCCCTGCGTGTGGGCAAACTGACTCTGGCGGCGCTGGAGCCCGTGCTGGCGCTGTATCGCGCTCCCGAACTGCTGGCCGAGCGCCTGACGACGCTGCGCCTGCTGACGCGGCCCGCGGGGCGGATGCGGGCCCAGGCCGAACGCCTGCAGCCTGTGCTGCAACAGGCGCTGGGCGACGCTTATCTGGTGTCGGCCGAACCCATGTCCAGCCAGATCGGCAGCGGCGCCCTGCCCGTGGACCAGCTGCCCAGTTACGGCCTGGTGTTGCGGCATGCGGGGCCGGGACGGCCGGGCCGTGCGCTGAACCGGCTTGAGGCCTGGCTGCGCGGGCTGCCGCGCCCCGTCATCGGCCGCATCGCCCACGACGCCCTGTGGCTGGACCTGCGCTGCCTGGAGGACGACGACGAGCAGGCCTTTGCCGCCCAGCTCGCGGAGCGCGCATGATCATAGGCACGGCGGGGCATATCGACCACGGCAAGACCACGCTGGTGCGCGCCCTGACCGGCGTGGACACCGACAGGCTCAAGGAAGAGAAAGCGCGCGGCATTTCCATCGAGCTGGGCTATGCCTACACGCCGCTGGAAAACGGCGACGTGTTGGGCTTCATCGATGTGCCGGGCCACGAGCGCCTGGTCCACACCATGGCGGCCGGCGCCAGCGGCATCGATTTCGGGCTGCTGGTGGTGGCGGCGGACGACGGTGTCATGCCCCAGACTCGAGAGCATCTGGCCATCCTGAGCCTGCTTGGCATACGGCGCGGCGCGGTGGCCGTCACCAAGGCCGACCGCGCCGACGCGGCGCGGCTGGCGCAGGTACAAGACGAAGTGGCCATGCTGGTCGACGGAACCTTCCTGAGCGGCATGCCAGTGTTTCCGGTCAACGCCGCGGCGCCGGACACGCCGGGCGTCGCCGCGCTGCGCGCCTATCTGCACGGCATGGCGCAGGACACCGCGCGGCGGCGCGCCGACGGGCTGTTCCGGCTGGCGGTGGACAGGGTGTTCACGCTGGCCGGCCATGGCACGGTGGTGACCGGCACGGTGCACGGCGGCACGGTCCGCGCCGGCGACGATGGGCGGGATTTGCGGCTGATGCCGGCAGGCAAGCCGGTTCGGGTGCGCAGCATCCATGCCCAGAACCGGCCGGCCGAAGCCGGCGCGGCGGGCCAGCGCTGCGCGCTCAATCTGGGCGGCCTGGCCAGGGACGAGGTCGGGCGCGGCGACTGGATCGCCGATGCGCGCTGCTTCATTCCTTCCCGCAATATCGATGTCGAGCTGTCCCTGCTGCCGTCCGCCGATGCGCCGCTGCGGGCCTGGACGCCGTTGCACGTGCACCTGGGGGCGGCGCACCACCTTGCGCACGCCGTGCCCCTGGCGCCCGAGCCGCTGGCGCCCGGCCAGACCGGCCGGCTGCAGCTGGTCTTCGACCAGGCCGTGTGCGCCATGCCGGGCGACCGCTGCATCGTGCGCAATGCGCAGGCCAACCGCACTGTTGGCGGCGGCGTGGTGCTGGACCCCAATGCGCCGGACCGCAAGCGCCGTTCGCCCCAGCGCCTGGCATGGCTGCAGGCGGTGTCCGGCATGCTGGCCGGCGAGGGCGTGGCGGCGCTGCTGCGGCAGGCTCCGTTCGGCCTGGACGAGAACGCCCTTGCGCGCCAGGCCGGCGCGGGCATGGACGATTTCCAGCCGCCCGGCGACGCGTTGTGGGTACAGGCGCGCGGCGGTGCGCGAACCTTGATCCTGCGCAGTTTCTGGACGGCCCTGGCGGACAGGGTGGAGCAGGCGCTGGAAGCCTTCCACCAGCGCTGGCCGGACGAGCCGGGGCTGGATGCCGCCCGGCTGCGGCGCGTGGCCGCGCCGACGCTGCCGGAAGGCCTGTGGACAGCGCTGCGCGAGGATTTGACCGGGCAGGGCCGCATCTTGCGCAACGGCCCGTGGCTGCATCGCCCCGGCCATGCGGCCACGCTGTCCGCCGCCGAGCGCGCGCTGGCAGAGCGCGTGCTTGCCCTGCTGCACGAGGGCGGTTTCGACCCGCCCTGGGTGCGCGACCTGGCGCGCGGCCAGAACCTGCCCGAAGACGAATTGCGGCAATTGCTGCGCAAGCTGGTGCGCCAGGGGCAGGTGTACCAGGTGGTGCGCGATCTGTTCTATCACCGCGAGCAGGTTGCGGCCCTGGCTGGTCTGGTGTCGTCGCTGGACGGCGGGCAGGGCGTCGGCGCCGCACAGTTCCGCGACGCCACCGGCCTGGGCCGCAAGCGGGCCATACAGATTCTGGAGTTCTTCGATCGTTCGGGCTACACCCGCCGGTTGCGCGACAGGCATGTGCCGCGCGGCGATGGCGCGGGCTTCTGGCAGCGGCTATCATAGGCCCTGTCCTGGAAGGCATTCGTGTCCGGTGGCACGGCCGGGCTTCAAACCCGGTTGGGGGCGTCAGACGTTCCCAGGTAGGTTCGACTCCTGCTGCCTTCCGCCATTTTTCGGAGATGTCATGCCTGATTCCAGCGTCTTGCGGGACGAAACGCCCCCAAGCCAGCCGCCCGGCGGCGCCCCACGCCTCACCTCGCTTTCGCACGGCGGCGGCTGCGGATGCAAGATCGCGCCGGGCGTGCTGCAGGAATTGCTGGCCGGCATGCCGGCGGCAAGTTTTCCCGACCTGCTGGTAGGCAACGAGCATGCCGACGATGCGGCCGTATACCGGCTCAACGACCGGCAGGCCCTCATCGCCACCACCGACTTTTTCATGCCGGTAGTCGACGACCCCTACGATTTCGGCCGCATCGCCGCCACCAACGCCCTGTCCGACATCTACGCCATGGGCGGCACGCCCACCATGGCCCTGGCCATCGTCGGCATGCCGATCAACGTGCTGCCCAAGGCCGACATTGCCCGCATCCTGCAGGGCGGCGCGTCCGTCTGTGCCGAGGCCGGCATTCCGGTGGCGGGCGGCCATTCCATCGATTCAGTCGAGCCCATCTATGGCTTGGCCGCCATGGGGCTGGCGCATCCCGACCGCATCAAGCGCAACGCCGATGCCCGCGCCGGCGACGTGCTGGTGCTGGGCAAGCCGCTGGGCGTGGGGATTATGTCGGCCGCGCTCAAGAAAAACATGCTGGCGCCCGACGGCTATCGCGCCCTTATCGACGCCACCACGCGGCTGAACCGTCCCGGCATCGCCCTGGCCGAATTGCCGGGTGTGCATGCCATGACCGACGTCACCGGCTTCGGCTTGCTGGGCCATGCGCTGGAGGTCGCGCGGGCATCGGGGCTGGCCGCGCATCTGCGCCTGGCCGACCTGCCCCTGCTGCCCGGCGTCGCCGAACTGGCTGCACAGGGCGTGGTGACGGGGGCGTCGGGCCGCAACTGGGCTTCCTATGGCGAGTCGGTGACGCTGGCCGAAAATGTGGACGATGCCGGCCGCGCGCTGCTGACCGACCCGCAAACGTCGGGCGGGCTGCTGGTGTCTTGCGCACCCGAGGCCGTTGCGAAAGTGCTCGGCGTATTCCACGACCAGGGTTTCGCACAGGCCTGCGTCGTCGGCGAGTTGACGGCCGGCCAGCCCGGCGTCTGGGCGGCCTGACCGGCTTTTCTTTTCAGGACGGGCCCAGAGCGTTGATCCCCTAGGGCGTTTTTGGTTGATCAGAAAAATTCAGGTAGCCCGAAGGGCCGCGGGCTGCGGAGCTGGCAGCGCACACCGCCACTTGACCGGCTGAAGAACACAAACAAAAACTCCGCTCTGGAAGCACTTCAACCAAAAATGCCCTGACAGGACAACGGCGCCGGGTTTCCAGGCTAGGCGCTTTCGGCCAGCGCATTGGGCATCACATGCCCGCATTGCTTGCAGGTGCGATGCGCCTCGCTGTCATAAAAGCGCCGATAGGCCTTGCCGACCGGGTCCACGGCGTAGTCGCTGACGACGAATTCTTCTTCGTGCAGAAAGGCGTCGCACTCGGGACAGAACCACTGGAAGCGGTCTATTTCGCCCGGCTTGCGCTTGCGCTCCACGATCATGGCGAAGGCGTCGGGCGGGAAGCGCGGCGAATGCGGTATGCCCGCCGGGGTGTGGATGACCGAGCCTTCGGGGATGACGGCGACTTCCTCCTTGCCTTCGGGCGTGCGGTAGTGCAGCCGCATCTCGCCTTTTATCTGGTACATCATCTCGTCCGAGGGATTGATGTGGAATTCGCTGCGGTAGGCGCGGCCGCGCGCCACGAACACCAGTGACTCGGGTTCTTGCCACAGCACGCTGACATGCCGGCCTGTCTCGGCAAGCACGTCGGCCTCGCCTTTCAGGCTGACGATAGGCATTTGATACATGGGGGGCTCCTTGTCCGGGGCGGCGCGATGGGCGGGCCGCCGTTGCGCGTCACCCCAGGTAGGCGACGCAATCGATTTCGACCAGCACGCCCTGCCGATGCGGCGTGCCGCCCGTGCAGGTGCGCGTGGTCTGCTCGCCCTGCATATATTCGCGGAAGACTTCATTGAAGGCGGGGAAGTCGGCCACGTCGCGCAGGCATACGCGCATGTTGACGACCTGGGGAATGGATGCGCCGCCGGCTTCCAGCACGGCTTTCAGGTTGTCCAGCACCTGGCGGGTCTGGACGCGGATGTCGTCCGAGACGACTTCTTTGGTGGCCGGGTCCAGCGGGCCCTGGCCGGACACATACAGCAGGTCTCCGGCGCGGATGGCCTGCGCCAGGGGCGAGGGCGTGGCTTTGTCGGTGAAACCCGTGGTGGGCGCGGCGCGGCTATGGACGATGATCTTGGGCATGTGTCTGCATTGCTCCTGCAAAGGCTGGGGATGAATGCGCTGATACTGCCGGCGAAAAAGTGCGAGATATTAAATCGATTTTATAAATAAAATCGACGCATTCACTGTAGCCCAAAGCTCGGGCAGTGTCCATCGTCGCCCTCCTTTGCCGCACGCGCACTGAAGTGGCGCGCCGGCGGCGCCCCTTCATGGCGCGGCTTCTCCGCCCACGCCTGGCAAAGTTCCCCGGCCGGCGCGCCCGTGCCGCAAAAGCGGGCTTGCCCGGCGGCGGCTGGGCAGGTCCCGCGCCAAGACTCGGGGGCGCCTTTCCCGCCCGTTTTCTTTTTCTCCCGAAATTGGCACAGGTTTTGCGTGAACCAGCTTGAACAGGGTTGCGCCATGGGGCGCGCGCTGTCGAGTGCCGGCTTGCCGGCTGCCACCTTCCCACGGGAGATCACATAATGAAACGACGATTGCTTCTGAAACAGCTGGCCGCGGCCGGCCTGCTGTCGCTGACGGCGTGGACGCCCGCCACCTGGGCCGCCGACACCATCAAGGTCGGCATTCTCCATTCGTTGTCGGGCACCATGGCTATTTCCGAGACCTCGCTCAAGGATGTCGCGCTGATGACGATAGACGAGATCAATGCCAACGGCGGCGTGCTGGGCAAGAAACTGGAGCCGGTGGTGGTGGACCCGGCGTCCAACTGGCCGCTGTTCGCCGAGAAGGCGCGCCAACTGCTGGCGCAGGACAAGGTGTCGGTGGTGTTCGGGGCATGGACGTCGGTGTCGCGCAAGTCGGTGCTGCCGGTCTTCAAGGAACTGAACGGGCTGCTGTTCTACCCGGTGCAGTACGAAGGGGAAGAACTGGAGCGCAACGTCTTCTACACCGGCGCGGCGCCCAACCAGCAGGCCATCCCGGCGGTCGAATACCTGATGAGCGAAGACGGCGGCGGCGCCACGCGCTTCGTGCTGCTGGGCACCGATTACGTGTATCCGCGCACCACCAACAAGATTCTGCGCGCCTTCCTGCACTCCAAGGGCGTGAAGGACAGCGACATCGAGGAGGTCTACACGCCTTTCGGCCATGCCGACTACCAGACCATCGTCGCCAACATCAAAAGGTTCGCGGCGGGCGGCAGGACGGCCGTGGTGTCCACCATCAACGGCGACTCCAACGTGCCTTTCTATAAAGAACTGGGCAATGCGGGGCTGAAGGCGACAGACGTGCCGGTGGTGGCGTTCTCGGTCGGTGAAGAAGAGCTGCGCGGCGTGGACACCAAGCCCCTGGTCGGGCACCTGGCCGCATGGAACTACTTCGAGTCCATCAAGAACCCCGTCAATGACGCTTTCATCGCCAAGTGGAAGGCCTACGCCAAGGCCAAGAATCTGCCCAACGCCGACACGGTGGTGACGAATGATCCCATGGAGGCCACTTATGTCGGCATCCACATGTGGAAGCAGGCCGTGGAGCAGGCGGGCACGACGGACGTCGACAAGGTGATCGACGCCATGGGCGGCCAGAAATTCCAGGCGCCCAACGGCTTCACCATGGAGATGGACAAGACCAACCATCACCTGCACAAGCCCGTGTACATCGGCGAGATCCGCGAGGACGGCCAGTTCAACGTCGTCTGGAAGACGCCGGGCCCGATCCGCGCCCAGCCCTGGAGCCCCTATCTGCCGGGCAACGAGAACAAGCAGGGTCTTTGATAACCGCTTTCTTTCTTGACGGAACAGGGCTTTCCCCATGCGTATCGCCGCCACCTATCTTGCCGCTTGCCGCTACTGCCTGATGGCGCTGGTGGCGCTGGCCGCGGCGCTGCCGGCCGCGCCCGCGCGGGCCGCCGGCATCGCCCCCGGCCTGCTGGACCCGTTGGCCGGCGATGACACGCAGGCCAAGCTGCAGGTCATCTCGCAACTGGGCCGGACGGCCGGCGACCCCATGGCGCTGTCTGTCCTGGAGGCGCTGGGGCGCGGCGAGCTGTATCACGTCGCCGCCCAGCGTTTCCTGCTGAAGGACAAGGACGGCGCCCTGCGGGATGCCGCCGACGGGGCGGCGGCCGAGCTGCCCGCCCAGGCCGAGCCCATCATGCTCAACAACCGGCTCAGGCGCGCCATCCAGGGCGCCCTGGCCGGTTCCAGGCTGTTCTCGGACGATGTCGACGTGCGCTTGCAGGCGGCGGTGCGCATGCAGCAGAGTACGGGCGACGCCGCTGCCGGGCTGGTGCGCAAGGCCTTGGCCGGCGAAAAAAGCGCCCAGGTGCGCCACGCACTGGAAATCGCCCTGGCGAGCGCCGAGCTGCAAAGCCCTGACCCGGCCGTCCGGCGCCGCGCCGCGCAGGCGCTGGGCGAGGCCAAGAGCGCGGCCTTCCGCCCCCGGCTGGCCGCCCTGCTGGCGCAGGACGCGTCCGGCGCCTATGCGGAACCGGATGCCGGGGTGCGCGAGGCCGCCGCGGCGGCCGTCCGGAAAATCGACCGGCACCTGAGCATCATCGAATGGGCCGGCAATCTTTTCTATGGCCTGAGCCTGGGCAGTGTGCTGCTGCTGGCGGCGCTGGGCCTGGCCATCACCTTCGGGCTGATGGGCGTCATCAACATGGCGCATGGCGAACTGCTGATGATAGGCGCCTATGTGGCCTATGTGGCCCAGTGGTTGTTCCGGCAGTATGCGCCGGCATGGGCCGACTGGTACGTGGTCGCGGCGCTGCCGATGGCTTTCGTGGTCACTGCCGCCGTGGGCATGGTCCTGGAGCGCAGCGTCATCCGCTGGCTGTATGGACGGCCGCTGGAAACCCTGCTGGCCACCTGGGGCGTCAGCCTCATGCTGATGCAGGCGGTGCGCTCGGTCTTCGGCGCGCAGAACGTGGAGGTGGGCAACCCCTCCTGGATGTCCGGCGGCGTCACGGTGCTGGGCGGGCTGGTGCTGACCTACAACCGTCTTGCCATCATCGTGTTCTCCATCGCGGTGGTGGGCTTCGTCTGGCTGCTGCTGAACCACACGCGGCTGGGCCTGTTCGTGCGCGCCATCACGCAGAACCGCAGCATGGCCGACTGCGTTGGCGTGCCGACGGGGCGTGTGGACATGCTGGCCTTCGGCCTGGGCTCCGGCATAGCCGGACTGGCCGGCGTGGCCTTGTCGCAACTGGGCAATGTGGGCCCGGACCTGGGCCGCGCCTATCTGGTGGATTCCTTCATGGTGGTGGTGATGGGCGGCGTGGGCCAGCTCGCGGGCACGGTGATCGCGGCCCTGGGGCTGGGCGGCATCAATAAAGTGCTGGAGCCGTTCTCGGGCGCGGTGCTGGCCAAGATCACCATACTGGTGCTGGTGGTGCTGTTCGTGCAGAAACGCCCGCAGGGCCTGTTCGCGCCGCGCGGAAGGAGCGCAGAATGAAACCTTCCGTCTCGACCATGCTTCATCAGGCCAGAGAGCGCCGCCGCCTGTTCTCGCCCGCGGCATGGGTGGGGGTGCTGGCGATCGCCGCCCTGCTGGCCTGCCTGCCGTGGCTGAACCTGGCCTTCCCCTCCGGCCATCCCCTGCATGTCTCCTCTTATGCCGTGGCGCTGCTGGGCAAGTTCATGTGCTATGCGCTGGCCGCGCTGGCGCTGGACCTGGTATGGGGCTATGCCGGCATATTGTCGCTGGGCCATGGACTGTTCTTCGCGCTGGGCGGCTATGCCCACGGCATGTACCTGATGCGGGCCGCCAGCGTCGGCGCCTCCGGCCAGGCGCGCCTGCCGGAGTTCATGGTGTTCCTGGACTGGAAGGCCTACCCCTGGTATTGGGCCTTCACCGAGCATTTCTGGTATGCCATGCTGCTGGTGGCGCTGGTGCCGGGCGTGCTTGCATTCTGCTTCGGCTACTTTGCCTTCCGCTCTCGCATCAAGGGCGTGTACCTGTCCATCATCACCCAGGCGCTCACCTATGCCGCCATGCTGCTGTTCTTCCGCAATGAGACGGGCTTTGGCGGCAACAACGGCTTTACCGGCTTCAGGACCCTGTTGGGGTTCGACATCACGGCGCCCGGCACGCGGGCCGGGCTGTACTGGGCCACGCTGGCCGCGCTGCTGGGCGCCCTGGTGCTGGCCAGGGCGGTGACGCAGTCCAAGCTGGGCCGCGTGCTTGCCGGCGTGCGCGACGCCGAGAACCGTCTGCGCTTCCTGGGCTACGAGCCGCTGGGATTCAAGCTGTTCGTGTGGACGCTTTCCGCGCTGATGTGCGGCGTGGCCGGCGCCCTGTACGTGCCCCAGGTGGGCATCATCAATCCCGGCGAGATGTCGCCCGAGAATTCCATCGAGATGGTGGTCTGGGTCGCCACCGGCGGACGCGGCACGCTGGTGGGGCCCATCATAGGCGCCGGGGCGGTCAACGGCCTGAAGACCTGGTTCACCAGCGTGTTCCCGGAGTTCTGGCTGTACGTGCTGGGCCTGATATTCATACTGACCACCTTGTTCCTGCCGCAAGGCATCGTGGGCCTGCTGCGCCGGCTGGCCGGCCGCCTTTCCTGGAGAAAAGCATGATCAAGCGCAGTGTGCTGGACCAGGCATACGCCATGATGGACGAAGGCGCGGGCGGAGACGCCACCTATGGCCACGTCACGCCCCGCGGCGTGGACACCAGCAATGGCGTCATCCTGTATCTGGAAGACATCACGGTCAGCTTCGACGGCTTCAAGGCGCTGAACAAGCTGTCGCTGGACATAGGCGTGGGCGAGCTGCGCTGCATCATCGGCCCCAATGGCGCGGGCAAGACGACCATGATGGACGTCATCACCGGCAAGACCCGTCCAGCCGAAGGGCGGGCGTATTTCGGCCAGAACATAGACCTGACCCGTTATTCGGAAAGCCAGATCGCCCACCTGGGAATAGGCCGCAAATTCCAGCGGCCCACAGTGTTCGAGCATCACACGGTATTCGACAACCTGGAGCTGGCCATGCGCACCGACAAGCGCGTCGGGCCCACCCTGTCGTGCGCGCTTAACGGCGCCCAGGTCGACGCCATCGGCGAGACGCTGGCGCTGATCCGCCTGACCGAGCATGCCTGGCGGCCCGCCGGGCTGTTGTCGCACGGCCAGAAGCAATGGCTGGAGATAGGCATGCTGCTGATGCAGGAGCCGCAACTGCTGCTGCTGGACGAGCCGGTCGCCGGCATGACCGATGCCGAGACCGAGCGTACGGGCGAGTTGCTGAACGAATTGCGTGGACGTCATTCGCTGATGGTGGTCGAGCACGACATGGATTTTGTGGCCGGCATCGCGGGCACGGGCAAGGTGACGGTGCTGCACGAGGGCGCGGTGCTGGCCGAAGGGACGATGGCCCAGGTGCAGACCGATCCGCGTGTCGTCGAAGTCTATCTGGGGCGCTGACATGCTGGAAGCAAGAGAAGTCAACCAATATTACGGAGGCAGCCATGCGCTGCGAGGCGTTTCCCTGTCGCTGCGGCGCGGCGAGTGCCTGGCGCTGCTGGGACGCAACGGGGTGGGCAAGACCACGCTGCTCAAATGCCTGATGGGCGTACTGCCCGTGGCATCGGGCAGCATCTGGTTCGAAGGTGAGGACATCACGCGCCTGTCCCCCCACGAGCGCGCGGCCAGGGGCCTGGCCTACGTGCCGCAAGGGCGGGACATCTTTGCGCGGCTGACCGTGGAAGAGAACATCCTGATGGGCATGGCCGCCAAGCCGGCCGCGTCCGCGCGCCGCATCAAGGACGAGATATATGAACTGTTTCCGGTTCTCAGGACCATGCTGGGCCGCCGCGGCGGAGACCTTTCCGGCGGCCAGCAGCAACAGCTGGCCATTGCCCGCGCCCTGGCCGCCGAACCCGGCCTGATCATCCTGGACGAGCCGACCGAAGGCATACAGCCTTCCATCATCAAAGACATCGCCAGGGTGATCCGCCTGCTGCGTGAACGCGGCGACATGGGCATTTTGCTGTGCGAACAGTATTTCGATTTTGCGCGCGAACTGGCCGACCAGTTCGTCGTGCTGTCGCGCGGCGAAGTCGTCGCCCATGGGGACGGCACGCAGATGGACGGCGATGACGTGCGCCGCCATTTGTCGGTATAGCGGCGCATCGCGCGAGACGTCTCGCGTCCGCCCGCCTCCGGGCAAGTGTGCTCCTACAGCCCTGTCGTATTGCGCAGCAGGATGGCGCTGGGCGCGGCCAGTTGCCGGGCCTCGAGGTCGCGCGGCAGGCGCTGCAGCGTCGAGTCGATGCAGCGCTGCGCGGCACAGCTTTGATGCTCCAGCGCCCTGACCGGCATGTCCGGCGGGAAGCCGGCCGCCAGCAGGTCATCCACGAAGGGAACCGGGGGCTGCGCGCCCATGCGGCAGACCAGGGTCATGCCGCTGCGGGCCAGAGCCTTCCACTCGGGCCGCGGTCCGTCGGCCGCGGCGACCAG
>Ga0180223_1002360_pt1 | contig 11559 bp, 12 predicted proteins | sample eDN5th30CKraftOP_FD_151337 | JGI IMG/M metagenome (GOLD analysis project Ga0180223, IMG submission 151337) | Enriched Organic Plus compost microbial communities from Emeryville, California, USA - eDNA 5th pass 30_C Kraft OP (version 2) (version 2) ...
GTACCTGTCTCGGACCGCAGCAGGGCGATCACCTGGGCCTGCTTCGATTCCGACCGGGTCGAGATTGCAGCCTTCGGCTGCTTCACCGCCTTGACCACTGCCTTGTTGATCACCGGTGCCGCCCGCCGCACCGGTGCGGGCCGGGACTTGAAACGGGTGATGACCTTCACCTTGCTCTTTGTCGCGGGCGCTCCGCCCTTTGCCTTCTTGGTCGATGCCTTTACCATCGTGTCCTCTCTCCGGGATCCGGCAGCATCATGCTGCCACGACCCGAGCCCCGCGGAGGCCGACAGGCGCTGGCGGGGAGGACACCGCCCTTGCGGTGGCATTGGTATTGAGGGTCTTGATCTATTTGACACTCAAGCGCTGTTGTTTGTTGGCAGCATGAACGCTCTTCTCGCCGATGAAGTCGAGCTGATTCTGCACAGGATCGAACAACAAATCCGACCGGCAGCGACCTACATGAATTTCACGGTTGATGACGAAGCCAATCCATTGCAGCCACGAAAACCAAGGGGCAAAGTTAGCCGTAGCCTGCTGGAAAGGACAATTAACAGTGCTTGCACGGAATTTTCGACAGGGATCAGGTCGCATTTCGATTGGCGATTATTTGCGGATGTCCAGATTGCGCTTGTGATTAGAGATCGGATGTTTCGAATAGCCGGGGCAAGTAAGACAAATTTGTTCGCGACCTCGCTCCTGTTCAAACAGCTCACTATTGCTTGCGGTCTGGCAAAATAACAAACTGGGGGTTGTGAGTCCCTCTGGTTATCTCCCTCCTAAAAGGCGTTAAATCGGCAGGCCCATCGTGGGTCGATCGGGTCATAAACCTCTGATTTTGCGCGCTAAAAAGGCTCTTCGCCTCCCCGACGGTCGAGATTGACATCCTGAATGGCCAAGAAAACACAGCTTCGCCTCTTGTCGGGTCGGATGCGGCGAGTCGATTCGCTGCATCCGATGGCCCGCCCAGTTCAGAAGGTTGATGCGGAGAAAGTCAAACTCCTCAAGAAATTCATGGAGAAGCACGGCTGGTCCGATCCCATTCACGTGACCGACAACGGCGTCATTATCGTCGGCCAGGATGCGTGGCAGGCTGCACGTGAACTGGGGATCGAGGAAATTCCCGTCATCCAGCATCGTGGGCTTACAACGCAGTACGATCAACAGGCATTTGCGACGAGTCTGGCGACGCTCTATGGAGACCAAAACTGGGACTACGATGCGTTGTTTGAGCTCTACTCGGAAACTCGGAGAAACGGAGTTGATCCCCGTACACTTGGTCTGCGGGCAAGAGTTCTCAAAGAATTGCAACGCCGCTTCGACGAGCAGTTTGGGGAAGACGACGAAACGGTACTCGAGGACGAGGCCGTCAGCCAACTGGGCGATATTTGGATCCTCGGAGACCACAAGATTATCTGTGGTGACAGCACCCAGCTTGAGGTGGTCGAAAAACTTTTGGGCAAAGATAATCCGCACCTGATGGTAACGGATCCCCCTTACGTTGTCCCTGTGCCTCGCCGGAAAAATAAGCGCCACGTAATGGAAGGCAATGATCCGATCAAATCGGAGGAGGGCGCAGGAAAGAAAAAGCGGCCCGATTTCACAGCCGCCTACATGAATTTCCCAGGCACGGTGGCATATATCTGGCACTTCCCAAAGTATGTATGTGAGGTGACGGCGAGCCTGGAAGCCGCGTTGTTCTCCGTCAAGTCTGCAATCGTCTGGAAGAAGGACCATCACACACACGTCGGTCGACACTATCTTCACGAGCACGAGGATTGCCTTTACGCCCGCAAGGGAAAACCGCCAAATGACGGAGATGATACTTGGGTCGGCGGTGACAGCCGGACCGATGTTTGGCCGATCAAGTTTGAAAGACCGAGCAAGGATGATGCAGCTCAGGACAAGACCGATGGAGATGAGGCGGCCCAGGACAAGACCGAGCATCCCACCCAAAAGCCCCTGAAATGCATGCTCGATCCTATTCAGGACCACAGCGATGTCGGTGATTTGGTCTATGACCCGTTCCTGGGCAGTGGGACAACCCTGATTGCTGCGCATGTGTCGGGGCGGCGATGCCGTGGAATCGAAAAGGATCCCCATTATCTGGATTTGTGCATTCGCCGCTGGCAAAAACGCGCCCAGCAAAAGGCCGTGCTGGAGGGGGGTGACCGCACCTTCGATCAAATAGCAGAAGAAAGGTTGTCTGGAAGCCGATGACAGTGGCGAAGCGAAGCTCGAAGCCGAAAGCCCGTAAGGAAGGTCCAAAGCCGCTCCGGGCAGGCGATAGGCGCCATGCATCTGGCCTGATTTGGGTTGAGTACAAAGACATCCGCCCTGAACCCCCCGCGGGCCTAAAACCGGTAGCCTTGGCAGAATGGAATCGCCTGGTCGGTGCCTTGCGCACCTTTGGATTACTCACCCATCTCGATCTCGGTGCTCTGAAAAGCTACTGTATTGCCTTCGGATTTGCGGAGTGTCTTCTCAAGAAGATGAGCAAGGAAGAGGCTGTGGCGAAGCAGGCATGTGACGCTACGCGGCTTCCGTCCGATGCGAGCGTCGAGCCGACGCACAAATACTACTTTTATCTTGACCAATATAACCGCCAGGTCGAGTTCAAAGCGCTTTTGGCGGATCAGCTTGGGCTCACGCCCGAGAGCCGCGCTCGAATCACCAGCAGAGTGCTTCGCAACGACGCGATGTTGCAAAGGCGTGGCGAAACGAACAAATGACATGGTCCTGGCAGTTGGAAAATCGCGGACTAAGGCGCTCCGACAACAATATCTGAATACATTTAGCTGTGCATTCAGACTCTCACAATGAATCGAAGTTGGGGACCCGGACCCATGAAGCGCCGGGACCACAGGAGAAGCCGTACGTATGAGACGGAGCAAGGGCGGTGGTAGTGAATGGCGGCGAACCTCTTCGGAGACCGCAGACCGACAGCCATACCGTCGGTCGCATGCTGAAGAATGCATTATGACAGCGTGTTCCATTCCGGAATAGGCCTGAGAAGCCCCACAGAAGCCCGCTGGTGCAGTTTGAACCCGGCAGCTACTTCGGCACGGATGACCTGCCAGAATCGGCAAGATTTCGATGTCGCCTAGAGAGCGTGATGTCCCCGTCCCGCGGAGACCCTCCAACTGTATTTGTTAGTCGGAGCTGTAGGGCCTGCGGAAGCCGAGGGGCGAGAGCGGGGAAGGATCTGCCGTAAATTTTTGGAAAAAGCAGATTCAAGCTGCCGACAACGGGGGCTTCCTTCCATTGAGACGCCGAACCTGATATATAAACCGCTGCCGCAATTCCATTTAACCATCGACGAGTCGCGCAAACGCGGACCTCTCGATAACGCATCATCGGTCGCGGCATTTCATTATGACACCATGAATGCTTTTGCACCGGACCGGTGCATGGCGATTCAAACCTGTGCGGCGTGGTCGAGTGACCGCGCCAACTAAATACGCCTGCGTCCTCGACGCCGCGGAAGGGAAACTGAACGTTACATGCTTACATCCGATACACGCGGTGGTCGCAAACAACTCAAAGAAGCGCTGATTCAACATTCTCTCGAAAATGGCAGGGGGACACCCGTCTTCGTCACCCTCAATCTGTGGCCGGGCGCTCCGATCGCAGCTTACCGTGATCGCCTTCAAAGGCTCGATGCCCGCGTCAGCCGCCATCTCCTCGGTCGAGGCTGGGCGAGGCAGGAAAATACATCCCGCCGCATTTTTGGAATCTTCTTCATGGAGCGAACTCCCGGCGAATCCTATTACCACTGCCATGCTCTTCTATGGGTGCCACCGGGAATCAGTGTTGACGATGCGATCTACGCCATCGAGTCGAGTTGGGATCCATGGACAAAAAGGGTACCCGGACGCAAAACGCCCAAGATTGCGAACTCGAAGCGCGACCGGCCTGAACTCATGGTCGAGCGCGTCCGTGACACTGCCCGCGATCTTCGAAATGTCCTCGGCTATAGCTCCAAAGAAACCGGCGAGTCGTCCGAAACCTACGACCACTGGGACTTCTACGGTCCACCCTCGATAACCCGAGGCTGATTTTTACTGGTTCAACATGTGAATTGGAAGGGCTTTCACCGCCACGCGAACTGGGCCCGACCGACGCCGCGCCTGCGGCGGATCGCAATCACACGGCGAACCTGCCAGATTGCCATTGCTGACTGCTATCGGACCGGTGCGTCGCACCGGAGAGTGCCGAACTTTGCCTGAATCTACCCAAACCCAACAATTCAAAAATTTGAATCATTTTCACAGTGCACCATCCAGAAGCGGGGGGATTCAACGCATATGGTTTGCAAACCCAGATGATGCAGAAGGGACGATCCACTAACCCGAGGCCGAAAGCGAAATCGAGGCCGGGGTGCAAGCCGGAACGTAGTGAAGGCGAAGCACCCCCGACGCGAAGCGTTAGCGAAGCGGCGGTTACAGGATATGGGTTAGTACCCGAAGGCACCGATGACGGAAGGCCCTTTTACTCCTGGCACTTTCCAGAGCCGAGAGTTCCCCCTGTTTGATTCAAGGGCACATGACCCACACTCTGCGATTCACGCGAGAAGAAGATACCAGTCGATCGAACAGGGCTAGCTAGCCTCCCATACGGAAAGTTTGAGAGCAGGTTGACCTATCTTCCCACGACACCCGAGACACAAAAGGCAGTGGGATAGATCGACCAGCCATCAAGCACACTGACCCGATGCCATCGTAGCACCAACACAGTTGGGTCGAGACAAGCCGGGTCATGCCGATATCGGTGTTGGACGAATAAAAGACCACCGCTTCCCAAGGTCAGTTTCGGCATAAAGGTTCAAGCGTCGAGGCGATGTGCCCGCACGTCCGTGTATTGGGTATCGGCGAAGCCTTGCGTGGAAGAGGAATATCAGGAGCCGTCATCGGTCGGAGAAAATGTGGCGGCGGCGCTATGAGCCGCAGGTGCCGCGTATCTGCAAACAGACATCGAGGCCGCTTCGCATCGGCGGACTCGCCAATCGGCTCGGCTCGCGAAGGCCCAATGCGAAATTGGACTAGCGGAGCGGGACGCTGTCGAACTTGATTGGTGGACACCGAGGCAGTTATTGTGGCTGAGCGATAAAATCAAGAACGAAGAATCCGCATGGCTGGTCTGGGGCAGGGTGCTCCCTCGACTTCTTCCGGCCAACTCTCTAATACTATCTTCATGGGCCATGCACCAGACGGTGCGGTTCAAGCGTTATTTGTTCGTCATGTTCTAGCGAAGCTACGGGTCACAACGGCGGCCCATGCCGGAACAGTCAATTGCGAGAAAAATCACACCAGTCCTGTTTGCGGTGACATAGACGATATCGATTCACCCGACCAGCAACGCGGAGCCGCGCGAGCTTTTTACCCAGATCTTGCATGGGACAATGCAAGGTCTGCCCGCATAGCTGCGACGCGGACGCGGGTCGCTTCCGGCATCGACTTCGAGGGCGCGTGCCAAAATGCCGTTACAACCTCCGGCCGCCTCGCCGCCCGTATCAGACAATGTCTCTGGATCACGAAGAAAGCAGCGGATTCCCCGGTCAGGAGGTCGATTGGGACGGAGAGCCGCCCGCGCCCACAAACGCGGGCTGGAACGACACTGAAGTATGGGGGGCGCACTGTTGCAGACGTAGCGAGCCTGCGTATGCAAATGCAGAAGGTTAAGAATGAGAATAGTCGACTCCTCGCAGGCCACGGCAAGTCCACGGCCACCGTGCATCCGCAGAGAAGCCGAAGCCGATTCGATAGTTGAAGGTGGAAAGTGAGAGTTAACTGGGCGTGGCCGGTTCGAACACCGCGCGATATTGATTTTGGAAGTTCACGTGGGTCGCTCAGGCGACGGCAGGCGAATCGCCACATCAGGCGAGAACAGCTTAAGGCGCTCGAGCCGTATAGGCGTTTCTTTGACGCGCCGAGGTATAGGCATCAAGACCTTTTCCCGACGAAACAGAATCTGGCCCAATGGAGGAGGGAGCGAGAGCTTGACGGTCTCCCATGATGATCATGGCGACCGGGGAAAGAAGATAGGACGCGTTCAAGCATCATCCGCTGGTCATCTGCATGGATGGTTCACGACATAGGCCAAACCCAGAATCGCTATCGAGCCGCCCAAAATGTTGCTTTGGTAAGCATGATCGTTTGGAGGCGCCGTCTGCCGAGTGACAAAGTGATCTCCGCTATTCCCGAGGCGAATGATGCCGTTGCCGACGAGCACATGTATCGAAAGCGGGAAGCGCCGCTATGATCGCGTCGCGTGCAGGAAATCATCGTCTTGTCACTCTATTTGCTGCGGTGAATTGACGGATTATCTGAGCTGCCAAACAAATAACTGATGAAATCAGAAAGTGTCATGTAAAGCGGAGCCGGAGTAGACTTCTCGCCTCCAACGATGTATTATCCCCGTCGTGGCCAAGCACCACACGGTACTGATCACCGATTTGTTCGTCATGTAATCGATTCCGAAGCCGCCAAGGTGGCTCATGACGAGACAGAAAACTTGTACGATAACAACTTGAACTCAGCCGGTGCTTGCACCCGCGATATCGATTCACCCGAACAGCAACTTGAGGCCGCCCGCGACTTCTACTCGGATTTCGCTTGGGAAAGCGGGTCATATTCCCGCGTAGCTCCGGCTCGGAAGCGGGGCCGCTTCCGGAAACGACCTCGACATACGAAAGCACAGGATCGTCCGGAGCGCGACGCTGAATGCGTTTATGACCTACGGATGCCCCCCAGCCAGTATCAGGCAGTCTTGGATCGTGAAGAGCAGGACGAGCCGTCCAACCACGATTGTTTCCCGGGGATCAATTGGAATGAGAGCCGCATAGGCCAACGACTGGTGGCAGCAGAAAGCTTTGAAGTGGCTTGATTGGTGGAGTTCGGCATGGAGCGAGAATCGTCAACACGGAGAACAATCATTTGACGAAGCTGAAGATAAAGAATGACCTGCCCATTATGACACTGGACGCCGACTCGGCGGACATCGCGACACTGTCGTTTCCAGACGTGCATCTGCTCGACCGAGAGCCCGATAGTCCGGCGTTACGGTCAGAGATGAGCGCCCTATTGAACCTGCCCGATAGGTTGCGGGATCGACAACTCGCTGCCTGTGTGATCAGCGTGAGGCCGCGGGCCCTCGGAAGCCTTTTCGAACCATGGCGGGATACGAGCGAACTGGTCCAGCGACTCCATGCCGACAGCGTCGAACGCATGGTGAGGGACAGTGCCGAGACGGGTGAGCCGCCGGAACCTCTCCTGATGTATGCCTACCCGGACCAATTCCCCATCGACGAGGGCGCCCGCGGGTTATTTTCGCTGGTGGGGTGTACGATGCTCTGGATCGGAGAGTATCGACCAGACGAGTATTTGCTCAGCCGCGTTATCCGCTCGTTCCCGGCATGGGCCTGGACGGGGTTTGACTTCGCGTTGCTGGAAGAGGCCGTCGATGTCTATCATTGCGTCGAGCGTATCGTTATCGATTTTCTCGGGACGAAGTACCTGCAAAAGTACGCGTCGGGGCAATCGGACGATCTAGCGGCCTTGCTGCGCCCGACAGAGCGGTAAACACTGAAGAACTGCGCGCTGGTGCCGAGGTGAATCAGCATCGGCGTGCTCCACCACTCGGGCGCGCTTCAGCGACCCGAGGGTAAATCCAGTTGATCAGGTGTGGTCGGACGGGATTGTCGTCTGAGGAGAATCAGGGTGTCTAAGGATAGCTTGCTGTGGACGGGCAACGGTCACATTGAACAGTTCGCCAAACTAATGAAGAAGCGAAATAATGAAGGGCGAAGTGCCCAGATGAAGTGGAGTGCTGGTCTCCAGCGATATAAATGCTATCGTCATGGGCTATACCAAAGCGTGGTGTGTGCTCCCTGCCTTAACCTGTCTGTCATGTTATCGAAACTGCAGCCACGACGGTGGCCGTGATGGAGCAGACTGTTGTTACAAATTCATCTGAATCCGGTCAGCGCTTGTAATGCTGATGCCCGTTTTGGCGATGCTGAAGTGCGGCGCATCTTGACCATACCCCGATCCAACAAGGAGAGGCGTCCGATACAGCCGAGTCATGCGCGATGGATTGCCGGCCTCAGATAAATCCACGGCCGTAAAAGAACGTCCGTTTGGTATGTGCTGATTAATGTGAATCGATTTCGTCTAAACGGGAATACCACATGAGTATCGAGTCAAGCGAAGCAGCGCTCGGGATGAATCCAATGATAAAGGATGCGATACATAAGATTATCCCTCCAGTGATCTACACGAGAGTCAGGAGACGACTCGAAAAGTTGGTCAACACGTCAAAAGCACAGATTGTGGTAATGACGATTTGCCTGCGGGATTGCGATAACGTTCCAGATGAAGAGCAGCATACCGTGCTCCGTCGGCTTGCTGAACAATTGCATGAAGAGTGTATTGGCCGATTTGCTCGGATGAATCGGGACGCGCGGCACGGCAAGCACCACCCATGTCTGATCTGCTGTCCTGACATCTATCCTATGTATGTGGCAGGATCCGGCGTTGGACCAACGGAGGTCGTGGCGCTCAGTCTGGTGTGGATTACCGACTACGTTGCCTGCCGCTCGGCAAACGACGCGGTCCTCAAATTGCTGCCAGAGCATTTTTGGGACCAGTGTGACCTCCTCTATGCTGCCGAGTTGTCGCACAGTGTGAGCTTCGCTATGGCATGCGCCTTCGCCGGTGTCTGGGAGGAGAGAATTCCGGAAGCCGCGATCTTTTCGCTGCCGCCTCAGATCATGAACTCGCTAAAACCCAGTCGTCTCCCCTTCAAAAGGCCAGTCGGGCCCGAGGAGGTCACGTTCATGGGTATCCTCGATGCAGTGGAATACGGAGTGGAAGATGCCGAGCTATCGAATGTTTAATGTGATTGAAAGACCTGACAGCTTTGTGAAAGAGTTCTCGGACCAGGTCATGTCGGGTCAAGCTTGCGCCTGCATGATAATATTCCGGCCCATGCACTATGTGCCGGTGGGGGCTGCTGAGACCGAGCTATTCATCAAACGTCTGTATGATGACGTCGCGGCAGCATTTTACCGGTTGCCGTTGGCTGATCGCCTGGGCGAAAGGCCTCCGGTTATTGTGGGCTGCCGAACGTCGAGGGATGTTCCGACTAACGTGTTGAATCCACGAGGGCTTCGGTTCGAGCAAGTTCCGGTTATCAAGGTGCTGTTTACGGTAGATCGCGTCCAGGACACCCTGTCCTTCGCTTATATTAGAAAGTTGCTGCCCGACTGGGTAGCAAGTGAAACTGAAATGCTCTTGGCCAGGGAGGTGATAGCCTCTGCTGTCGAGACAGCGGACGGCCTTCTTGAGCCGGTGGTGACCGGAGAGTTCAGTCCTCTGGAACTTGTTCAGTATCCTCTGCCACCTGGCTTTCAGCTAACCTAGAGGTGCACTGAACGCCCGGTAGGGAGGTTTATCATGAGGGAATGCTATCAGCATACAGGAACCATATTGTGAAAAAAGTCGAGAAAATTACTTTGTTGCGTGGTCATGAGCATAACGAAACGACCTTGGGCGATTGGTGGGCCCAGGACATACCGATATATGAAGAGGTTTTGCTTTGCCTTCCGGATCTTATTGCCGCAGGGAAACGTCAGGCTTGTACGATGGCCATTAGACCGAAATCCCGCAATGGAGATGCAACGACATTAGTGCGGCTAAGACCCGTCGTTGAGCGGCTCTACAACGAATGTATGCAGCGATATTTCAAGAAAACCTGCGAGGATGGTTCAACCCCCAGTCCACTGTCCTTATTTGCGTTTCCCCTTGAGTACGATTTGTTAGGTTCTAAAGAGGGGCCCCAAGGGGAGCTGATATATGCGTTACTTTGGATCGGCAAGGGCAAGCCCGGCGACAATATCCTGGGCGTAGTTCTAAGCCTGCTTCCTGACTGGGTGAAATCCGAGTTTGAAATTATCGGAGCAGACGATGTGTTGTTCAAACTCATCGATCTACCGGAAATGCTGCTGGAAGCATCAGAGCACGGTCTATGCGACAGCAAAGCCATTCTTCAGTTTGGCGAGGATCCGCTTCGGGATGAGCCTGCGAATGAACCCCAGACCATTGTTCACGAATGCTCTGCCGGACTTCAGTAACTGATTTCGCGAAGCTCGCCGAAGACCCTAGGCACAGCCAGACGCTGCCGTGTCTGGCTGACGGACCATCCAGGCCGTCAGGCGACGGCCTCCCGCCGACCGCGATGCCAGTAAAGTCTTTATCGAGGTGGGGTTTCGCTTTGCCAGCCAGCGATGCTTGACGAAAACACCGGCATGGGCATCACCCTCGATGCCTGTTCCGGCAACGAGGGTGATTGTTCCGACGTTGGGTTTGCTGAAGTGATGTTTGTCATCGCGGCTGACTGCGACGATGGTTCCTTCCAATTCGGCTCCCGGGACTATTGGCATCAAGGCGTCCCGGTAACATGCGGTGGCAGTGAGTAGGCCACGCTAACCTGCCTGACCAAAACATCCACTTGAACTGCGAGGCGGGCCACATTGTACGGCATCCTACGTGGTCGAGGATGCGTACATTAATGGATGCCTACCGACATGGCAGACTTCACCGTCGTCCGCCTACCTCGTCGATATGGAGGAGGAGGTCGGCCGGATCCTCGTAAACCCGGAAGGCGCCCGACTCGTGAAGTTCGTCGGATCCATAACCGCCACTCAGGAGACCGACGCCCAGTGCCCGGCATCGCCTGGCGGCGAGCATGTCCCAGATGCTGTCGCCGACAACCATGGCCGTCTCAATCGGCGCATCGAGGCGCTCGGCCGCAGCGAGGAACAGGTCAGGATCGGGCTTGGCATATTTGACCTGATCACGGGTCACCACAGGTGTGCGGTCTGGATCGACTCCCAGCGCCGCGAGATTCACGGCTGCGGTCTCCATGCGGCCGCTCGTTGCGATCGCCCAGGGAATGCCGGCCTCCGTCAGCCACGACAGCAGTTCGCGCGCACCCGGCAGCGGCCGGATCTGGTCGGCGTAGCGCCGGTAGGCTGCGGCGTGACACTGGCGCAGACGATCCACACGCTCCTCACTGATCTCGAGCCCGGTCTCGCGCAACAACTGATTGGTGAACAGCCCACCACTCATGCCGATCTTGCGATGGATTCGCCAAACCGACAGGTCGATCCCTTCGTCGTCAAGTGCATTCTTCCAGGCGAGGACGTGCTGGTAGACGCTGTCCACGAGCGTGCCGTCAAGGTCAAACAGGAAGACTGGCTCGATCCGCATCATCCTCATCCTCTTGTGAAGACATCGTCTGTCAGTACCGCAGATGGTCTGTGCCAGTCCGATCACCCCGACGTCGAACCCATTGATTACCCCGTCGGCCACAAAATCCTGATACCGTAGGCATGTTCGAGCTGAACCTCTGACGGCATGACAGGTTCCTGCTCGCCATCATGGGATCAAGGAGGGCCGCCCCTGCCATGGGGATATTGTCGTTGCCACTAACTGCGGCGACGATGCTCACTGTCAGTGTGGCTGCTGTTGTCTTCGGTATCAAAGCCTCCCTGACTAA
>Ga0180223_1002361_pt1 | contig 11558 bp, 8 predicted proteins | sample eDN5th30CKraftOP_FD_151337 | JGI IMG/M metagenome (GOLD analysis project Ga0180223, IMG submission 151337) | Enriched Organic Plus compost microbial communities from Emeryville, California, USA - eDNA 5th pass 30_C Kraft OP (version 2) (version 2) ...
TCAGCCACTGCGACCGGACTGGCGCGCGCCGGTCACCTCCGGGTTCTCTGCACGACGTCGCAAGAGCGCATGGAAGCGACGCCTGATGTCCCGAGCGCCAAGGAGGCCGGGCTGACGATGGACCTGATCACATGGTGGTCCATTCATGCGCCGAAAGGTCTGCCGAAGCCGGTATTCGACAAGCTTGAGGGACTGTTCAACCAGATCGTCCGTTCCGACACGACACGCGAATATCTGACGCGCCAGGGCGCAAGTCCTTATATCGGCGACTCGAAGATGCTGAAGGAGCTTCTCATCCGCGAAGACAATGCGTGGGGAAAATACGTCGAGCTCGCGAATATTCAGAAGCTGTAGGTCAAGCTGCAACGCTTCAATTCTCAGGATCAGCGAGCCGCCGCCCTGCGGCCGAAGATGCGGCGTCCCTCGCGTCGCGCGAAGCGCCAGCCGTCAGCGGTCGCGACAAAGGTGTCGTTCCACTCGCCGAGACTTCCGGGCAACTCGAGCGGGATCTCGGCGTCAGGACGCGTTTCATCCCGACGGCCGACAAACGCCAGATAGTAGGTGACAGCGCTGGCATTTTGCTCGTCGTGGACATTGACGAGGATATTGGAGGTGAAGTGCCGCAGCACGAGCGACGCCGGCTGCGCGGCAAACGACCCAATAATGGCCTCCCTCCCGCGATAGGGCACCTGTGATTTCACCCAAAGCCCGTCGGGAACAAACAGGTCTGCGGCCTGCTCGGCGGCGCCGTGGTCGTAGTGATGGACCAAAGCGGTGATCAGGTCGCGGCAGTCCTGCTCGATATGCCGCCGGCGATCAATATCCATCCGAGTTCCCAATCCAGGCATTTGTCCGGTCAGACTTGCACGGCCAACGCTTGTCAACAAGACCGATAGCCCATATTGTCCGGTCAGTTTAACGACATCAAGAACACGTTCGGCAGGCGCGGGAGGAGCAAGGTGATCGGATCACGCAACAAGCTCAGGACGGGCGATGATCACCTGATCAGTTGGCAGGCCTGGCACGCGCAGCATGTCGAAGCGCCGATTGATCCGGACATGCCGATCATCGACCCCCACCATCATGTGTGGGATCGCGACAGCCGCTATCTCCTCGAGGAACTGGCGGACGACGTCTACAGCGGGCACAACGTCATCTCAACGGTCTTCCTCCAATGCGGGTCGATGTATCGGGCGGATGGCGATCCCGCCTTCGCTCCCATCGGCGAAACCGAGTTCGTGAACGGCATCGCCGCGATGGCTGCCAGCGGCGCCTACGGCAACACGCGTTTGTGCGAGGGAATCGTCGGGTTCGCCGACCTGCGCATGGGCGCCGCCGTCGAGAAGGTGCTCGAGGAGCACATCCGGGTCGGCGGCGGACGTTTCCGCGGCGTGCGGCACGCATCCGGCTGGGATACCGATCCGGCTGTTCAGGAGGTGATCCGCCTCAAGGTTCCGCAGCACGTTCTCGGTGAAGCCAGGTTCCGCGAGGGCTTTGCCAAGCTCGGCCCACTCGGGCTCAGCTTCGACGTGTGGACCTACTACCCTCAGCTTGAGGATGTCGCAGCGCTCGCGAAAGCCTTTCCGGACACAGCCATTGTCATCGATCACGTCGGCGGACTGCTCGGCATCGGCGGATATGCCGGGCGGCGGGATGAGGTGTTCGCGGCCTGGCGCAGGGCCATCTTCAACGTCGCGCAGCAACCGAATGTCACAGTGAAACTCGGTGGCCTTGGGATGGTCAGCTGCGGCTTTGATTTTCACAAGCGCGAACAGCCGCCCGGCTCCGAGGAGCTGGCGGAGATCTGGCGGCCTTACATCGAGAGCTGCATCGAAGCGTTCGGCGTCAATCGGGCCATGTTCGAAAGCAATTTTCCGGTCGACAAGCAAAGCTGCAGCTACGTCTCCACCTGGAACGCCTTCAAGCGCATTGCCGCGGGATATTCGGAGGCGGAGAAGTCAGCGCTGTTCCGCGAAACGGCCGCACGCGTCTACCGGCTACGGCCTGTTTGAAGGGGACCGGACGCATGAGCGATCTGATTCAACTCAGGAACAAGACGGCCATGATCGGTGTCGGAACGACACGCTATGGCAGCTTTCCGGAAACCGACGACTACGGACTGGGCGCTGAGGCGTTCCGCAATGCGGTCGAAGACTGCGGCATCAACAAGGACGACATCGATGGCCTGCTGGTCTGCCGCATTCCCTATTACGGCCGCATGGGCGAAATCCTTGGACTCAATCCCCGCTGGACCATGCCGCTGCCGCCGCACGGGCGCATGTCGGGCGTCGGCATCATCGAAGCAGCTCTCGCGCTGGCCACCGGACGCGCCAACTATGTCGCGCTGATCTACGCCAATATCGGGCGCTCGCGCCGTATGAACTATGGCGGCGAAGGCGCATCGCTCTGGGATGCGTGGGGCTTCACGTCACCGGGCGCCGCGCATGCCATGATGTTCCGGGAACATATGGGCCTCTACGGCACCACCACGAGGCATCTGGCGGAAGTGTCGGTCGCGTTCCGTTATCACGCGGGTCTCAATCCGACAGCGGTGATGCAAAAGCCCATCACCATCGAGGATCATCAGAATTCGCGGCCGATCGTGGAGCCGCTGCGCCTTCTCGACTACTGCCTGATCAACGACGGCGCTGTGTGCATGATCATGACCACGGCCGATCGCGCCCGCGATTTCAAGAAGCCGCCGGTCTTCGTCTCCGGGGTTGGCGGACAGGAGGCTTACGAGAATGGTTCCTTCTCCAATCTCGACGCCGATTTCTGGCACGAGCCCACGCGCAAGGCCGGTGCGGAAGCCTATACGATGGCGGGCGTCACTCACGCCGATGTCGATGCACTGATGTGCTACGACAACTTCACCCCGACCGTCCTGTTCGCCCTTGAAGGCCTCGGATTCTGCAAGCGCGGCGAAAGCGGCAGCTTCGTCGAAGGAGGCGCGCTGAAGATCGGCGGTCGCCTGCCGATGAATACCGACGGCGGGCATCTCTCGAATTCCTACATGCAGGGCTGGGCTCTCAACGTCGAAGCCGTGCGTCAACTTCGCGGTGAGTGTGACGCCCGCCAGTTGCCGGACTGCGAGGTCGTGCAATTCGTCGAAGCGACGCCCTGCTGCCGCTCGATCATTTACACCCGTGGATGACGGACGCATGCGATGACGAATCCCGAAGCTTACAAGAAGCCGCTGCCGCAGATCGACACACTGAACCGCCCGTTCTGGGAGAATGCCAAGGCGGGCCGGCTGGTTCTGCAAACCTGCACCCACTGTGGCCATGCCAGCTATCCGCCCAATCCGCTCTGTCCCAAATGCCTGTCCAGCGAACTTGAATGGCGCGAGGCGAGCGGCAAAGGGACGCTCAAATCCTGGGTGGTTTTCCACCGCGCCTACTGGCCTGCGTTTGAGAAAGACCTTCCCTATACGGTGTGCCTGGTCCGCCTTGAGGAAGGGCCGCTCTTCGTCGCCAACTTCGCCAAGGGCATGACAAGCGAACCCAAGGTGGGCGCGCGTGTGCGTGTGACCTTTGAAGCGGTGACCGACGACATCACGCTTCCGCAATTCACGCTGGACTGAACGCTGTGTCGCGGGCCTTCCAGTCACGTCTGTAACAGAGGTTTTTCATGCCAGAGTCCGCTCTGCAGTCTGACAATCCCGTCGAAACACCCGGCATGCTGGCGGGCGTCACCGTTGTCGAGGTGGGCGACGAGACGGCGGAATATAGCGGCCTTCTGCTTGCGGGGTTGGGAGCCGAGGTCTGGAAGATCGAGCCGCCGGGCGGCAGCAACAGCCGGCGGCTGCCTCCGTTCCAGAACGATCGCCCCGACCCGGAGAGATCACTCTTCTTCTGGAATTACAATCGCGGAAAGCGCTCCGTGGTGCTCGACCTGGGAGACGCACAGGGACAGAATACCTTGCGCCGCCTGCTCGGCAGGGCCGATGTCCTGCTGGACGCCACGGGCGGCAAGCTCAATGCCGCGCTGGATATCGACCGGGAGACACTGCTGGCCCGCTTCCCGGGCTTGATCACCGCGCGGATGACGCCGTTCGGTGATGTCGGCCCGTGGAAGAACTTCCGCGCCACAGATCTCATTCACCTGGCGCTCGGCGGCGTGATGTCGAACTGCGGCTATGATCCGGATCTCGGAGGACACTACGATCTGCCGCCGATCGCGCCGCAATTCTGGCAGTCCTATCACATCGCCGGCGAGCAACTGGTCGTCGGCGTGCTTGCAGCCCTGCTGCACCGGGCGAGGACCGGCGAAGGTCAGGATGTCAGTTGCGCCGTCCATGAGGCGGTTTCCAAGAACACCGAACTCGACGTGATGTCGTGGATCATGCGTCACGCGCCGGTCAACCGGCAGACCTGCCGGCATGCATTTGAAAAGACGGACCGCACCCCGACCATCTGCCACACCAAGGACGGCCGCTGGTACATGACCGGCATGTCGCAGGATGAGGCGAAGCTCATTCCGTTCCTGCAGTCGTACAAGATGGCAGGCGACCTTCAGGTGAAGCCGCCGGAGGAAGGGCAGACGGGCCGGCGTGTGCCCGGCAGTTCTGCGAACAACGACCGCGGCATGCAACTGCTTGAAGTCGCACAACGGCTCATCCGCGCCTGTACCTACGAAAATGTGCCCTGGCGCGAGGCGCAGGACGCCGGCCTGCTGTGGGCGCCGCTGCGCAAGCCGCATGAGAGCTTGACGGATCCACACTGGTTGAAGCGCGGGACGTTTGATGATGTCGATCATCCGGAAATCGGCGAGGCGCTGCGTTATCCGGTCAGCAAATGGCGCAGCGACAAGACAAGCTGGGTGCCCGGCCGCCGCGCGCCACTGTTGGGTGAAGACACCGCAGCCGTGCTAGCGGCCGCCGCTCCCCGTGTGCACGCGCAACCGGTCAAGCGCGCTGACGTCGCGCCTCGTCTCTCCAAGCGTGGCCGCCCGTTCGCCCTGCAGAACATCCGGATTCTTGACTTCTCATGGTTCCTGGCCTCCGCCGGCGGCACGCGCTTTCTGGCTGCTCTTGGCGCGGAGAGCTTCAAGGTCGAATGGAAGGCCCATCCGGATACGCGGCTCGCGGCCATGGCACCGGTCGGGGGACGTGAGGCGCGCCGCACGGCGACAGGGCCGCTGCCGGGCGTGACCGATGCCGACATGGGCGGGCAATTCCTCAACAAAAACTCGGGCAAGCGCGGGCTCTCGCTGAACATTCGTGATCCGCGCGGACTGGAGATCGCCAAACGCCTCGTTCAGATGTCGGACATCGTCGCTGAAGGCTTCTCCCCTGGCGTTCTGGAACGGGCCGGCCTCGGCTACGACGTGATGAAATCACTGCGGCCCGACATCATCTACATCCAGCAGTCGGGCATGGGCGCATACGGCTCCTATGGCCGCTTCCGCACGGTCGGCCCCGTTGCGGCCGCCTTCACCGGAGCGTCCGAAATGTCGGGCCTGCCGGAGCCCGCCATGCCGGCCGGCTGGGGCTACTCCTATCTCGACTGGATCGGCGCCTACAGCTTCGCATCCGCCATTCTCGGTGCGCTCTATCACCGCGAACGAACCGGCGAAGGGCAATGGATCGACGCCTCGCAATGCGAGTCCGGTCTGTTCCTGAACGGTGTTGCGATGCTCGACTGGCAGGTCAACCACCGTTCGTTCCGACGGCCGGGAAACCGCTCCGCATACCAGCCGATGGCGCCGCATGGCGCTTATCGATGCCAGGGTGAGGACCGGTGGATCGCCATCGCCTGCCAGAATGACGAAGACTGGCAGCGTCTGGTGAAGGTCAGCGGCAAAGCGGAATGGCAGGATGACCCGCGCTTCGCGACGCTTGCAGCGAGACTCACCAATCAGGACGCACTGGATGCGGCGGTGAACACCTGGACCGAAACGCAGGATGCCTATGCGCTGATGCAGCGCTTGCAGACTGCAGGGGTCGCGGCTGGCGTCGTCCAGACCGCGGAGGATCGCTGCGACAACGATCCTCAACTCGCGGAGCTGAATTGGCTGACGGAGATCACCGGCACGAAGATCGGAACGTGGCCGGTGCCTGAACTGCCGATGAAACTGAGTGCGACCCCCGCTTATATCGGCGGCCCGATCGACCGTGGCGCGCCATGTTACGGTGAGGATAACACCTACATCCTGCGCGACCTGCTGGGCTTCTCCGACGCGGAGATCGCCAAACTGGCGGAAGACGACGTGATCTAAACCCTCGCCGGTGAGCGCCGAGACGAAAGCGCTGCTCTCCTTCCGGCCGGAAGCTTTACGGGCCTGCCACTCCGGGCGGGCCTGACGTGCGGGCCCGGATTTCAACCAGACACCCTCGCATGCGTCCCGCTCCCCGACTCACATCCTCACTATACCTTCAATCGCCACCAAACTGTCCGGACATATTCATGGCCCAGAGCCCAATGAGAATTTGACTTTATGATCCGACGCGATATTGTCCGGACCAATTAGCGAGGCGCCTGCGGCCAGGATATCCGGCCCAAGACAGGCGACGGCAAAAGGGAGATGCCCGTGACAATTCAAGAGCCCATTCAGCGCTATCGCACCGACATCTATCGGCAAATCGTCGGATCGCCCAGCGCGTGGAAGCCCCACGACATCGGTTCGAAAGAGCAGTTCCAGCGTCCGCTCACAGCCGAACATCTGACGGCCATTGACCAGTTGCTCGCCAAGACACGTCATCTGCAGCCGCAGGAGATCACCCGGCAGGATTTCGATCATCCGCTGCTGAACGCCTTCATGTCGGATGCCTTCGACGAGATCCAGCATGGCCGCGGCTTTGTCGTCGCCACCGGCGTCACGCGTGAGCGCTATTCGGAAGAGGATTTCGAGCGGATCTATTGGGGGCTCGGAACACATCTCGGCAATGGCGTCGTTCAGAGCCCGCGCGGGGATCGTCTCGGCCGCGTTCAATATCAGCCGCCAAGCCCAAACTATGCGCAGCGCGCCTATACAAGCCAGGGTGAACTGGTGGCGCATGCGGATACCCATGAGATCATCGGGCTGATGTGTGTGCGGCGCTCCCGCACCGGCGGCGCCAGTGGGCTGGTGAGTTCACTCGCGGCTCATAACGAGTTGCTGGAGAAACGGCCGGACCTGCTTGAGCCGCTCTATGAGGGATATCAGTTTGCCACCCGCGAAGCGATCCGGCGCGGCCAGGAACTCACGCCGTATACGGTGCCCGTCTTCAGCTATGTCGACGGCGAGCTCTCCTGCTACTACAACCGCGCCTACATTGATCACGCCGAGCAGTTCACCGGGCCGATCCCGCCCAAGCTGCGCGAAGCGATGAACTATCTGAACGAGTTTTTTGCCCGCGACGAGAACGTGCTCACATTCATGCTGGAGCCGGGCGACATGGCGTTCTGGCACAACTTCACCGTCCTGCATTCGCGGACGCATTTCGAGGACGACGACGATCCTGCCTACAAGCGGCTCCTGCTGCGCCTCTGGCTGACCGTCCCCGAGGGTGGGCGCCCGATGGTTCCGGTCTACTATCGCGACCTTGTGGCCGCGCTTTAGCTACGCCCTGATTCGATTGAATCGGGACGAGCTTTAGATTCATAAACGCGTCATCACCGGGCCAGCGCGAAGCGCTGAGTCCCGGCGATCTCGCTTAGGAAGGCACGGCCCTCCTAAGCAGGATGGCCGGGACAAAAACGGTCGTGACGAAGGAGGGGTTGGTTTTCGATGTCCCTGAGCCGCCAATTCGCGTCCTTTGTCGCCGGATTATCGTTTGACGACCTGCCGGATGCGGTCGTTGATCGGGCCAAGGGAGTCACGCTGCACGCCCTCGCCTCCGCGCTTCTCGCCCATGGCAAGCCTGCAGCCAGGCAGGCGCTGGCCTTGATGCGGGAAGAGGATGGCCCGGCCGGCGTTGCGACCGTCCTTTGCAGCGGCGACAAGCTGACAAAGAGCGGCGCCGCCTTCGTGAATTCCGAGATGATCCTGGCGGGAGGCAAGTGGGACACCTTCCGCATGCTCACTCATCCGGGAGCCGCCATCATCCCCGCCGCGCTGGCGGCAGCGGAGATCACCCGCTGTTCGGGCCGTGAGTTTTTGACCGGCCTCGTCGCCGGATATGAAGTCATGGAGCGGATGGCGGCGGAGTTCATCCCGACCGTCATGGCCCGCGGCTTCCATGCCGGACCCGTGTTTGGCATCTTCGGCGCTGCTGTTGCAGCCGCCAAGATCCAGGGCCTGAACGAAGATCAGATCCATAGTGCGATCGCGCAATGCGTCAATCTCGCCGGCGGCAATCTCGAGGGCGGACGCAGCGGCGGGCGCTCGCTCCGGGAAGGCGCGGCCGTCCGCAATGCATTGCTGGCCGTCTCGATGGCGCGCCTGGGCACGCCCGGCGGCGAAACCACTCTGGAAGGCGATGCGGGATTCTATCACGCCTATGCCGGCAGTAACTCAGGCCGGCTGACTCACAGCTTCACCGGCAAGCTCACAGCCGATCTGACCAGGATCACCGAAGGTCTGGGCCGCGAGTGGATATTCCTCGAGACACTCTACCGGATCTATTCGATCGCCGGATTCAACATCGCGCATATCGATGTCACCGCGCAGCTCTGCGCCGAACACGGGATCAGGCCTGCCGACATTGCCCGCATTGAATCCGTCGTCAACTGGTTCGAGACGCAATATCCGAGCCCGGCTTTCCCGACGCCCGGAAGCAGCAGCAAGGCCAAGCGGGGCAGCACCCACTATTTCGCAGCCTATGGGGCCGCGACAGGCGGGTATTCCATGCTGCGCAATATGCTGGAGGGCAATGCCGAACCGGACCCGCCGGAGGTGCTCGATCTCATGACGCGGGTGACGTTGATTCCGTCGGTCGATCGTCCGCTGTTTGCACCGCGCGTCACCGTCTTCACCAAGGACGGCAGGAGTTTCACGAGAGAATCGACCGGTCGCGAGTTCATCTGGGATTTCGACGAAGAGGTCCGCCGCATCCGAACCATCGAGCCAGGCATCGCTCTCTCCCCTCAGCAATTTGCGGCCTTGATTGAAGCCTGCCGTAATCTCGATCACGATGCGGCTGTCGCGCGGGATGTGATCCCTCTCACGATCTGCGCACCTGCGTCATAGACGAGTCAGCCAGTCGAACGTTGCGCGCCGCCATACATCTCGCGCTGTCGCCGACGCACCCGGTGTTTCTTGAGCCATATGATCACGCCGGTGATGGAGAGCATCGCGATTGCGACCCCCAACAGGCTGATGACGATGCGGCCGGCCAAGCCGCCAATCCGGCCGGAATGCAACGGAAACTGCAGTTGCAGGAAAATGTCCCCCGTTCGCCCGATCCCCGGAATCTGGGTTCCTATCAGATGTCCGCTCGTGGCATCGAAAGCCGCCCAAGCGAAACCGAACATGAATTCTGATTCGCTGGCAAAGTCGGCGACATATATGCCCGCCTGGCGATCGAGATAGATGCCTGTGGCGGAATATCCTCGGCTGGTCATCTCCGGAAGCTTCCCGCAGAGCGCCAGGATGTCATCGAATGACAGCTTCGCTGCGGCAACGCCGGGCCCTGCACTCGCTTGATCATAGGGCGAAGGCGCGAGCGTCGAGAAAAGGCCGACCACGGGCCGGACGACCTCATCATCAAGATTGAGAGAGATGCTGGTGAGCGCCAGAACAGCCAACGCAATCCACGGCCAGAGGCCTCCCGCGCGATGCAGATCAAACGTGACACGGTAGGGCGAAGCTTGCCACCTGATCCGCAAGACCGACTGCCAACCGCTCAGGGCGAAGATATGCCGGGGTGCGGCAAGCACCAGCGCGACAAAACAGTCGAGCAGCCACAAGACAGCGACGCCGCCCATCAGCCAGTCGCCCCAGTGGCCGGGCATCGTCAGCCTGCGATGCAGGTTGTAAAGAAACGGAATGATGGCCTGCCGCTGAAGGCAGCAGCTTCCATAACTCCGCTGTCCCAGCACCACGCCGGTCGATGGATCTGCAAAGACCTGATTGTAGCCGACATCCGTTGTTCCAGGCCGCGGCTCGACCCAGAGCACCGCCGAGCGGCCGGGTTTGACGTCGACCTCGACAAACGCGACTCTGATCCTGGCATCCGACGCTTCAACGCGCTCGGCCAGCGCCGTTGGGGGGAGATGCCGTCCCTCCTTCACATGGAAGAGCTCCGGATTGAGCCAGGCATCCAGCTCACCGTGAAAAGCAATGATGCTGCCGGTCAGGCCGGCGACGACCAGGAAGAACGCAATGGTCAGGCCGACATAGCGATGCAGCCTGACCAGAAGGCTATACGGCCGCATGTCACCACTTGTAGGTGACGGTCCCGATCACTGACCGCCGGCCACCGTAATAGCAACTCTGGTATGAGAAGCAGGTGGAAACGTATCTTCTGTCGAAGATATTGTTCGCGTTGATGGCGAACTGGAATTTCTTGTAGTCGTACCGGATTGCCGCATCGACAAGCGTGTACGATGGAACAAACAAGGTATTTATCAGATTCCCCGGTGTACTTCCGACATAGCGAACTCCGGCTCCAAAGCTCAAGCCGTTCAGCGAACCTGTCTTGAATGCGTAGTTGGCCCAGAACGACGCCATGTGCTCCGGCACGGTCACCGGGCGCTTGCCAATTTCATTATTGTTATTGCTCTGTGTCACCTTTGCGTCGTTATACGTGTAGCCTCCGACGACACTTATTTCGTCCGTCAGGTTCGCCACCCCCTCGAGTTCAAGTCCTCGCGTCGTGACCTCTCCGGTCTGGACCTGGAAATTCTCAGGATCGGTGGGATCAGGCGTCAAAACGTTCCTGCGAACCAGATTGAATGCCGAAAAAGTCACAAAACTCTGGGAGCCAGGTGGCTGATACTTTAAGCCCACCTCGTATTGCTCACCCTTTTCCGGCTTGAAGAGACGGTTTAGCTGATCTCTTCCCGCCACCGGCGTGAACGACTGGGTGTAGCTGGCATAAGGCGCCAGTCCGACGGGCGTATCGTAGATCACACCAAGACGATAGGTGAGAGCTGCATCGCTCTGCTGCGTCGTCGTATTCCAGAGTTTGTCTTCAAGCTTGTCATCCGCCCAATCCTGGCGGAGGCCAGCAATGATGCTGAGGCGGTCCCACAATTTGATCTGATCCTGGACATAGATGCCAGTCTGGGAGGCGGTCTCCTGATCGTTGAAGAGCTTGTCCGGCGTGACCACCGGCGTGCCATAGATCGGATTGAAGAGATTCAACGGCGCAATGTCCCCCCGGGAGATCTTCGTCTTGAAAAAGGCCGTGCTGTAGTCCACCCCCACGATCACATCGTGCTTCACGGAAGCCAGCTCGAATTTGTATTGCAGGTGTGTGTCGATGTTGAAGCGATCGGAGCTCTGCGCCCCTTGCCTTGCACGCCTGTTGATGGCCACCGGATCGTTCTGATCAACCCATCCCATATTCTGGACCTGATTCCGATCATAGTCCGAAGAGGTATATCGCGCAGTCTGATGAATACTGAAGGCTTCGTTGACATTGTGATCCAGGATATAGCCGACCGAGAAGGTTGACCGGTCGAACTTCGACC
>Ga0180223_1002363_pt1 | contig 11556 bp, 11 predicted proteins | sample eDN5th30CKraftOP_FD_151337 | JGI IMG/M metagenome (GOLD analysis project Ga0180223, IMG submission 151337) | Enriched Organic Plus compost microbial communities from Emeryville, California, USA - eDNA 5th pass 30_C Kraft OP (version 2) (version 2) ...
GCCATCACCAAGCAACTGATGGACGATTACACGGCGGAAGTGCAGCCGAAGGGCAACGCCGCGGCGGCCTAAGCTCACCTTCGGGGCAAGCGGACGAAACCGATCACCTCCCCTTGAAAAGGGGAGGGAGCGTATCGCCGCTGTGGCAACCGCTTCGACTAAAATCGTCCCGCCGTGGCGATCACCGCAACTGCTCGGCGCCGAGCCAGAACACCTCGCCGGTGCTTTCCTCGGTGTCGAGCCAGAGGAACGAAAGACGCGGATAAGCGCGCTCCAGCGCCTCCCGTCCGCGGCCGATCTCGCACAGGAGACCGCCGCCGTCGCGCAGATGCCGGCCGGCCTCGTCGATGATGCGGCGGACGAGGTCGAGGCCGTCAGGCCCGCCCGCAAACGCCATCGCCGGCTCGTGAAGGCACTCCGGCGGAAGATCCTTCATGCCCCCGCCGTCCACATAAGGCGGATTGGACACGATCAGGTCGTAGCGCCGGCGTCCGACCGGCGCGAAAAGATCGCCGCGCAGAAGCCGCACGCGCTTCTTCAAGCGATGCAGGGTCACGTTGCGGCGCGCCACGGCCAGCGCATCTGACGAGAGCTCCACGGCGTCGACCTTTGCCTTCGGAAACCGCATGGCTGCAAGGATCGCGAGGCAGCCGGAGCCGGTGCAGAGATCGAGCACGTTTTTGACCGACCCGTCGTCGGGGATCAGCAAATAGTCGCCGCCCGCCAGAATGTCTCCGGCAAAAATCTCGCCGAGAAACGACCGCGGCACGATCGCGCGCTCGTCGACGTAAAACGGCACGCCCAGCATGTAGATGCGCTTGAGCAGGTAGGCGGCGGGCTTGCGGGTGCGGATGCGCCGGCGGATCAGAGCATCGATCGCGATCCGTTGCTTCGCCGTCACCGGCATATCGGCGCGCGCGCCGATGAAGTGCGGGTGGATGTTCAGCGTCTCCGCAACGATGAAGGCCGCCTCCGCGACCGGATCGGTCGTGCCGTGCGCGAAAGCGAGCTTTGCTCGTCGGAGTTTCTGCGCGGCGGAGTCGATGACCTGCGCGACAGTGACGGGCCTGCGCGGCGATCGGCGCCGCGGCTTTCGGACCGGCGCGGCGTTCAACTGCGCTCCGCAACCGGCGCGGTGTCGGTGGCGCGCAGCAGCGTGACGTATTTCACCGGATTGACGGTCACGAAGGCGGTCATCTTCTCCTCGATGACGCGGCCGCGGCTCTGCGAGGCGTGGCGCAGCATCAGCTCGCCGCCTCTGTCGAAGGCGACAAGCCCGGTGTGGAAATAGTCGAGGTCGGCGCGCCGCGAGGTGAAACCGATGATGTCGCCCGCCGTGAGCCGCTTCGCGCTGCCGAGGAGCGTCATCTTGTCGATGCCCGAGATGGAGACCTGCCGCCGGCCGAACTCGCGATGCCACCACACCGTCTTGTCGTAGGCCACCGCCGGCTCGATCGCCACCGGCTTGCAGATGCCGTTTGCAATGTTGCGTTTGCACCAGTCGGCGAAATAGTGATTGCGCTGGTCGTACTGCACGCGCCCATGGTCGTAGCGGATGCGGCGCAGCGCATCCTCGAACGCCGCGAAGTCGCGGGCGATGGCGGCAGCGAGCACCACTTCGCAGAAGGTCACGCAGTCGAAGGCGTCGTCGCGCACCACGAACTGTTCGGCATGCTTTGGACCGCCGATCAGCGTGTTGGCGCGATAGCGGACGCCGAGCAGCCGGCGTGAAATAAAATCGATCCGGTCCGCGATGCGCGACCGTGGCGCGGCCTCGGCGATCAGCCGCTCGATCAGCGCCGATCCGGCGACCGCAGGCATGCCGGTTGCGGCCAGCAGCGGAAGGCCGGCCATAAGCCGGAGCAGACTTCGGCGGTCGGTGACGGGCGTCATCCGGCAAAAATACCACAGGGCGGGGGCGCCGCCAGCAACGGTGCGGTCAATACTTAACGACCACGAGACGGTCGTTCCCCGACTCCGCGCCCCAGGCCTCCCCGGGCCGGCTCAGCATCTGCCGCACCTGCGCACCGCGCGTGTCGCTCGGGAACCGCTCGAACGTCTCGGTCGCCGGATCGAAGCGCACGATGGCGTTGGTCATGAAGTCGGTGAGCCAGACCTTGTCGTGCTCGTCCACGTGGACCGAATAGCACCCGCTGCCGGGGTTGCCCGGAAGCAGCCATGTCTTCCACTGCTTCGCCGCCGGGTCGTAGCGGCCCACCTCGCCGGAGTGCCAGAAGCTGACCCAGAGCATGCCCCTGGAGTCGGACCACACGCGGCGCGGCCCCGCCCCCTTCTTGTGCGGCTCGACAATCGTGACGTTGCCGGTCACCTTGTCGATCCTGCCAAGGTGGTCGCCAGCCAGCGCCACGTACCAGACCTCGTTTGTAGGCGTCACGGTGATTCCGTAGGTGCCGCGGCGCGGCGATTTCCAGCTCTCGTGCTTGCCGGTCTTCGGGTTGACGTAGCCGTGCACCCCGTTCTGGCCGGTGAACCAGTAGATGCCGTCCTTGTCGAACACGCCGGTGTTGAGGTTGGCGTTGGGCAGATGTGGCGGCAGGGCGAAATACTCAAACTTTCCGGTCTTCAGGTCGTAGCGCACGTTGGCGTTCAGACCGCCGTCGGTGAGCCAGGGCGAGCCGTCCGGGCCGACGATGACGCCGTGCGGCGCCGAGCCCGAGCCGATCGGGATGTTCGTGTCCTTGCCCGTCTTCGGATCGAGCCGGCCCAGAAATCCCGAACGCTGCCCGCTGTACCAGATCGTGCCGTCCGGTGCCGGGGCGACGTCATGAGGCCGTGAATTCGCAGCGACCGGGAAATAGCTGACCCGGGTGTCGGCCATCGCTTGCGCAGTTGCAACCGTGGTCACGGCCAGAACGAGAACAGTCCGGATCATGGCGTCGCCTCTCCCGATGCCGCGTGCGGCTTCATCAAGAACGCGCGGGCCGGCCGGTTTATTCCGCGGCTTCGCGCCCCGGGGGCTTGTCCCAGCGCGCAGCCGCGACGTCGTCCGCGTCCCTCGCTTCGACCCACGCGGCGCCGGCGCGGCTTTCGACCTGCTTCCAGAACGGCGCGCGGGTTTTCAGGTAGTCCATCAGGAATTCGGCGGCGGCAAAGGCCGCTTCGCGGTGCGAGGACGCCGTCACCACCAGCACGATGTTCTCGCCGGGCTGGATGCGGCCGTAGCGGTGGATCACCGTGGCGCCGAGCAGCGGCCAGCGCGCGAACGCCTCCTCGACGTGGCGGCCGATCTCGGCTTCGGCCATGCCCGGATAGTGCTCCAGCGTCAGCGCCGTGATCGGCTCGCCCGACTCGGCGCCACGGCACAGTCCGGTAAAGGTCACGACGGCGCCGATGTCGGTGCGACCGCGCGTCAGCGCCGCACTTTCGGCCGTCGCGTCAAAATCCTCACGCTGGAGGCGTATGGTCGCCTGCATCATCCACCTGTCATCGGCGGAAAGAACGCGATCTCGCGGGCGCCGGCAATCGGCGTGTCGGGCCTCACATGGCTCCGGTCGATCGCAGCGCGGATCGATTTCGCCTGCTCGAAGGCATAGGCGTATTCCTCGCCCCGCCCCACAAGCCACTGGATCAGCTCCGCTACGGTCTTCACCGAGGCCGGCGGTACGACGTCCTCCTCGGCCTTGCCGACCCGTTCACGAACCCACGCGAAATAGACGAGCTTCATCAGTCGATCATATGCCGCAGGCCGGCGCGCATGTAGTCCCAGCCGGTGTAGAGCGTCACCAGCGCCGAGAGCCAGAGCAGAGCCAGGCCGATATTGGTGATGACGAGGATTTCCTGCTGGAACAGATCGGAGGCGGCCTTGTCGCCGGCATCGCCCGCGATGAGAAAGCCGACCGCCACGAGCTGCCAGGTGGTCTTCCATTTGGCGAGACGGGACACCGGGATACTGACCCGCAGCTCGGCGAGATATTCGCGCAGGCCGGACACCAGGATCTCGCGGCAGAGGATGATGACGGCCGCGAGCAACGACCAGCCGCGAATGGTTTCCTCGGCGGCCAGCATCAGCAGGCAGGAGGCCACCAAAAGCTTGTCGGCGATCGGGTCGAGCATCCGGCCGAGCGAGGACTGCTGCCCGTACATCCGCGCGAAATAGCCGTCGAGCATGTCGGTAATGCCGGCTGCGATGAACACCGCGAGCGCCGCCCAGCGAATCCACAGCCCCCCGTCGAGGATGCTCTGCCAATACATCAGCGCGACCACCACCGGCACGGCGGCGATGCGTCCGTAGGTGAGGAGGTTGGGCAGCGCGAGTGGCCGGGCGGGCAATCGCGTGCTGGATACGGTGTTCATGATTGCTACCACCATAAGGCCATTGGCCGCGCCTGAACAGGCGAGCGGCCGCTGCCCGGAGGCTTCCGGCCGCCGCCTGTGCAAAAAACGGAACCGGAAAAGCCGCGCCCCGGCAGGCGTTCCCAACATCAAACGGCGTCGTCACGGCGAAGTGATGACACCAGCGACTGACATGGGAGCCATGCGGGCCAGCCGCAAGCGGAAAAGCTCAGGCCGGCCGCAACAGCTCCGCCCGCGGACGGCTGACGGTCTGGCGCCCGCGCTTGAACACCGCCAGCACCGGCGCATTGGTGGCGACCGCCTCGGCCGGAGATCGCGCGTCGATCATGGTGATATCGGCCGGGTTGCCGACGGCGACGCCATAATCCTTGGCGTTGATCAGCCGGGCGGAGCGGTCGCTGATCATGGAAAAAAGTTCCGTCAGCCGCTCGGGCTGGCCGACCTGCAGCACGTTGGCGTGCATGTTGGCCATGCGGATCAGCGAGCAGTCGCCGAACGGCGTGAACGGATTGAGGATGTTGTTGGTCGAGATGGAGCAGTTGCAGCCCATCTCGGCGAACAGGTTCGCGTCGGTGATGCAGCGCGGCACGTCGTAGTCCTTGTGCCGCGCCAGCACGAACAGATCGGTCGCGGGCAGCACCGTCACCGCGACGCCGGTGTCGGCGAGACGCTGGGCGATGTCCTTCTGTTTCGCTGGAGGCAAGGCCGCGACCTTGGTCATATGCCCCATCGCGACGCGACCGCCATATTTGTATTTCTCGGCGAGGCCGGCGACGTACATGTTGTCCATCGTCGCCGGGTCATGGCCGGAATCGATGTGCAGGTCGACGTGGATGTCGTACTCGCGGGCGAGCTCGAACACGCGGTCGATATGGCCGGGATGGTCGGTGTCGTAGTTCGGGGCGCCGCCGATCGAGGTCGCGCCCATCTCCAGCGCCCGGACCAACGCCTTGTCGGTCTCGGGCATCTTCGCGAGCCCTTCCTGTGCAAAGGCGCACAGTTCCAGATCGACGGCCCAGGCGTACTCCTTCTGCAGCATCTTCAGCGCTTCGACGCCCTTGGTGCCGACGGGCGGATCGATCTCGACATGGGTGCGGATGCGCGTGGTCCCCTGCTTGATGCAGTTCTCCAGCGTGACTTTGGCGCGGTTGTAGATGTCCTCGACGGTGAAGGTGGATTTCACCGCCTGCACCCGCTTCATGTGGCTCGGGTCGCTGCGGCTCGGCTCCGGCGCACAGCGGTCGATGATGCGTGACTTGTCGAGATGGATGTGCGTCTCGACCAGCCCGCCGCAGCACAGGCAGCCCTGCGCATCGAAGGACGGCGAGTCGGCGACGAGCTTCGGCTCGACCGCCGCGATCCGACCTTTGGAGAAACCGATATCGACGGTCCCGCCGTTGGCCGCTCCGGGCACCCGAGCATTGCGAACAACGTAATCGAGCATTCCAGTCCCCTCACCAGCAACGAAAATGGCGTTTTCGCATTCGAGCGAATTACGGCCGCGGCGTCCAGCATTCCGCTTCAGGCGGCCGTTTCGTGGAAGAAGTCGTAGATCTTGCGCGCGATCTCATCGTTGATGCCGGGCACCTGCGCAAGATCGGTCAGCGAGGCCCGCTCGATCGCCTTCAGCGTACCGAAATGATGGAGCAAGGCGCGCTTGCGGGTCGGGCCGATACCCGGGATTTCCTGCAGGCCGGCCTCGCGGATGTCCTTTTTCCGCCGGGTGCGGTGCGAGCCGATGGCGAAGCGGTGCGCCTCGTCACGCAGCCGCTGGATGAAATAAAGCAGCGGGTCGCGTGGCGGCAGCTTGATGGCCGGCCGGTCCGAAAAATAGAACGTCTCGTTTCCCGCATCGCGGTCGGGCCCCTTGGCGACCCCGACCGTCGGGACGTCGGTGACGCCGAGCGCGGCGAGCGTCTCGCGCGCGGCGTTGAGCTGCCCCTGCCCGCCGTCGATCAGGACAAGATCGGGCCAGGGCGACTCGCGATCGTCGTCGCTTTCGGCAGGAACCGGCATGTCGCCCGAGACCGCGGCGACCTGGATGGCCTCCATGGTGCCGCCGGCCGGCGGAATGACGCGCGGCGCCTCGCTCATCAGGCGCTTGAAGCGCCGCTCCAGCACCTCGCGCATCATCGCGAAGTCGTCGCCGGGCGTGAGCTCGGCTGAGCGGATGTTGAACTTGCGGTACTGATTCTTGCGGAAGCCCTCCGGCCCCGCGACGATCATGGCGCCGACCGCGTTCGAGCCCTGGATATGGCTGTTGTCATAGACTTCGATGCGGCGGGGTACCCTTGGCAGGCCGAAGGTCTCGGCAATTCCGCGCAACAGCTTCTGCTGCGACGACGTGTCGGCAAGCTTGCGGCCCAGCGCTTCGCGCGCATTCACCAGCGCGTGCGAGACCAGCTCCTTCTTCTCGCCGCGCTGCGGCACCGAGACCTCGACTTTGTGGCTGGTCTTCGCCGTCAGCGCCTCGGCGAGCAGTTCACGTTCAGGAATGTCGTGCGAGAGCAGGATCAGCGAAGGCGCGGGCTTGTCGTCGTAGAACTGCGCGAGGAACGCGCCCAGCACCTCACCCGGCCCGAGCGAACGGTCGGCCTTGGGGAAATAGGCACGGTTGCCCCAGTTCTGCCCGGTGCGGAAGAAAAACACCTCGATGCCGCTGAAACCACCTTCCTGGTGAATGGCGAACACGTCGGCCTCCTCGGTGCTGCGAGGATTGATTCCCTGCGTCGACTGCACCGCCGACAGCGCGGCGAGACGGTCGCGGGTGATGGCGGCGCGCTCGAAGTCGAGCGCCTCGGCCGCCTTCTCCATCTCCGCCGACAGCTCGTCGCGGATCGCCTGGCTCCGGCCGGACAGGAACGCCTTTGCCTCGCGCACCAGCTCGGAATAACTGGCGAAATCGATCTCGTTGGTGCACGGCGCCGAGCAGCGCTTGATCTGGTACAGCAGGCACGGCCGCGTGCGGCTCTCGAAGAAACCGTCCGAGCAGGAGCGCAGCAGAAACGCGCGCTGAAGCGCGGTGATGGTCCGGTTCACAGCCCAGACCGACGCGAACGGTCCGTAATAGCTGCCCTTGCGCGAGCGCGCTCCGCGATGCTTGAGAATCTGCGGCGCCCAATGGTCGCCGGTGATCAGGATATAGGGGAACGACTTGTCGTCGCGCAGCAGCACGTTGAAGCGCGGCCGCAGGCGCTTGATCAGATTGGCCTCGAGCAGCAGCGCCTCTGTCTCGGTCGCGGTCGTGACGAACTCGACCGAGGCGGTCAGCGCAATCACCCGCTCGATACGGGTGTCGTGGCCGGTGGGACGCGTATAGGACGTGAAGCGCTTCTTGATGCTCTTGGCCTTGCCGACATAGAGCACCTCGCCCGACGCATCGAGCATGCGATAGACGCCCGGGGACGACGGCGCGAGCTTCGCGTAGCGGAGCAGCACGGCGCGGCCCGCCGCGAGCGGGCCTTCGGCCGCCTCGGCCGACAGTTCCTCGGTCTCGGGAAGCGCCTGCTCCTCGTCCTCTTCGGCAAGCTCGGTTGCCGGATCGATGTCTTTGTGCTTGCCGCCGGCCATGCCGGTCTCTATCGCCTCGAAATTGTCAGGGCCCGCGGATGGTAAATAGTTTCCTCCGCCGGCCTCGACAAATACACCGTTCCTTAGCGTTAAGGCCGCGTCATTGTTACCGATTCACAAACGCTTAAGGTCCAGATCGCGATAAATCCTCCACGAACGTGCCGATCTTTCGCCGTTCTGCGGGCCTCCAAGCACCGCAATCATGGCTATGTTCGCGAACCGCGACGCCAGCCAACCGGCGAAGATCCGTGTGACCCTCTGCCCGCGGAGCAACCGTGGCAGCCATGGGTCGTGTGGAGGTGTCGATGAAGAAAGCACTTTTCGCGGCGTTGCTCGGCGGCCTTGCGTGTCTGGCGGGGCCCGCCGTCGCGGCCGACCTCACGCCCTATGCCTCGCCGGCCCGCGGCACTTTCTGGCAGGGTCCCTATGTGGGCGCCAATCTCGGCTATCAGTGGGGCTCCGTGAACGGCATCGCCAACGATCCCTCCGGCGTCATGGGCGGTGTGCAGGCGGGCTACAACTGGCAGTTCGGCAGCTTCGTGCTCGGCGGCGAGACCGACATCCAGTTGTCGGATGCCGACGACCGCTTCGCCGGGTGGAAGTTCTCGAATCCGTGGTTCGGCACGCTTCGCGCACGGGCCGGCTACGCGATGAACAACATCCTTCTTTATGGAACCGTGGGCCTCGCCTATGGAACCTTGCGCGCGCAGAATCTGGCGACCGGGATAGAAGAGTCGCGCACCAGCATCGGCTGGGCGGCCGGCGGCGGCCTTGAGGTCGCGCTCACCAGCAACTGGAGCGCGCGGGCGGAATATCTCTATGTCGACCTCGACGACCGCTCCTACGCGCTCACCGGCGCGAGCCACGGCATCGAGTCCAACGTCCTTCGCTTCGGCATCAACTATCGCTTCTAGGACGCGCCGTCAGGTGTGACCGAAAAGCCCCGGCCTGCCGGGGCTTTTGTTCTTCCCGGTGTTGCCGCCGGCGCGCCCCATTGCAGTCAAAAATACCGACGACGGTCCGGCCCGCTTGCAGGAACGGTCTGGCGCAGAGTGCGTTGACGCTGCAGTTGGGAACAAGAAAGGGAGGTGGGGTATGCGTCGCGTACTCTTCGCCACAATCGGTTTTGTTGCTCTGTCCGCCACGAATGTGCTCGCGGCCGATCTGCCGCGCGGGTTGCCGCCGACGAAGGCCCCCGCCTTCGTGCCGGGCTATTCGTGGAACGGATTCTATCTTGGTATCAACGGCGGCTATGGCTGGGGCCGCTCGGAGTGGAGCAGCTTCGGCTCCAATCCGGATCCGTCCGGCGGGCTCGTCGGTCTGACCGCCGGCTACAACTGGCAGGCGCCCGGAAGCCCGTGGGTGTTCGGTCTCGAAGGCGATGTCGACTGGACCGACATCAAGGGCGATTTCACGAGCGCGGCCTGCCCGACCGGCTGCGAAACCAAGAACAGCTGGCTCGGCACGGTGCGCGGCCGCGTGGGTCATGCGTTCGATCGCGTGATGCCTTACGTGACGGGCGGCGTGGCGTTCGGCGACGTGCGCGCTTCGCAGGCCGGCGTCGGCAGCGTGAAGGACACCAATGTCGGCTGGACGGTCGGCGCCGGCGTCGAAGCGGCTGTCGCTGCCAACTGGACGGCCAAGCTCGAATATCTCTACGTCGATCTCGGCGACGTGAATTGCACGCCCTGCATCGCGCCGACCAATGTCGATTTCAGCAGCCACGTGTTGCGCGCGGGCCTGAACTTCCGGTTCTGACGCCGCGTCAGCCAGGAGAACGAAAGCCCCGGGCGCCAGCGCCCGGGGCTTTTGATTTCGCCATCGAGAGGATTCACTTGTTTAGTATTTCTTGACCATCATCATGGTAAATTTTCAGTAATCGCAAATGGCACACCCCGAAAATCAAGCAAAAATGCGAGGTCTCGAAGTAGTAAATTGTTAACAATACCGATGTGTCTTTTCCGCACTAGATTTTGAATCTCCAGCGAATACTTTGCATCAACTTTGAATTTCTGGAGGTTGTGTGATGTTGCGTTCTCTTGCCGCGGGCCTCGGCTTTCTGGCCCTCGCCGCCGCTTCGGTGCCGGCTTCGGCCGCCGACCTGCCGCGCGGCTCCATGCCCTACAAGGCTCCGGCCTATGTGCCGGCCTACAACTGGTCGGGCTTCTATCTCGGCATCAACGGTGGCGGCGGCTGGGGCGATTCCGAGTGGAACGGCTTCGGCGTCAGCAACAGCCCGTCGGGCGGCCTGATCGGTCTCACCTACGGCTACAACTGGCAGGCGATGGGCAGCCCCTGGGTGTTCGGCTTCGAAGGTGACATCAACTGGACGAACATGAAGGACGACGCGGCCTGCGCGCCCACGGTTTGCGAAACCAAGAACAACTGGTTCGGCACCGCTCGCGGCCGCATCGGCTATTCCTGGGATCGCTGGCTGCCCTACGTCACCGGCGGCCTCGCCTACGGTGACATCGACGCCAACCGGGTCGGCATCGGCAGCACGAGCGACACCAATGTCGGCTGGGCGGTCGGCGCCGGACTTGAAGGCGTGATCGTCGGCAACTGGACCGCCAAGGTCGAGTATCTGCACACCGACCTCGGCGACATCACCTGTAGCGCCGCAGCCTGCGGCCCCGCAACCAATGTGGACTTCAGCGCCAACATCGTCCGTGGCGGCGTGAACTATCGTTTCTAAGAAACCATCTTCACCACAAACTTGAAGCCCCGGACAATCGTCCGGGGCTTTTTCTTTTCGAATGTCTTCGCCGCAAGACGCGCGATCAGCCGAACAGCCCGGCGGCCCAATAGCACAGGGCGGCAATCGCGGCGGATGCGGGGATGGTGATGATCCACGCATAGACGATGCTCTTGGCGACGCCCCAGCGAACCGCCGACACACGCTTGGCCGAACCGACCCCGACAATGCTGCCGGTGATGGTGTGCGTCGTGGACACCGGAATGCCGAACCAGGTGGCGGAGAACAGCGTGATCGCGCCGCCGGTCTCGGCGCAGAACCCCTGCATCGGCGTCAGCCGCGTGATCTTGGAGCCCATCGTCTTGACGATGCGCCAGCCGCCGGCAAGCGTGCCAAGCCCCATCATCGCCTGACAAGCCAGCACCACCCAGAACGGGACGTGGAAGCTGTCGCCGAGATACCCCTGCGAATAGAGCAGGACGGCAATGATGCCCATCGTCTTCTGCGCGTCGTTGCCACCGTGCCCGAGCGAATAAAGCGAAGCCGACAAGAACTGCAAACGCCGGAACCAGCGGTCGACCGCGAACGGCGTCCATCGCACGAACAGCCACGACACCACCAGCATCAGCAACAGTGCCAGGACAAAGCCCATCATCGGCGAGCCCGCGATCGCGAGCGTGGTCTTGATGACGCCGTCCCACACGATGACGCCGGAGCCGCCCTTGGCGACGCCCGCCCCGATCAGCCCGCCGATCAGCGCGTGCGAACTCGATGACGGAATGCCGAAGAACCAGGTGATGAGGTTCCAGGCGATCGCGCCCATCAGCGCCCCGAAGATCACGTGCGGATCGACGATATCGGTGCTGATGATTCCGCGGCCGATGGTCTCGGCCACGTGCAGTCCGAAAAACAGGAAGGCAATGAAGTTGAAGAAAGCCGCCCAGAAGACGGCATATTGCGGACGCAGCACCCGGGTC
>Ga0180223_1002364_pt1 | contig 11556 bp, 5 predicted proteins | sample eDN5th30CKraftOP_FD_151337 | JGI IMG/M metagenome (GOLD analysis project Ga0180223, IMG submission 151337) | Enriched Organic Plus compost microbial communities from Emeryville, California, USA - eDNA 5th pass 30_C Kraft OP (version 2) (version 2) ...
CTCGGTGGCGACGCTGGCCTATGACTGCCGCCGCCCCGACTTCTTCCGCAAGCAGCTCATCGGCGCTTTGAAGATCGTCGACCGCGGCGATCTGCGGGCCGACCAGATGATCGGCAACTGGGCGGGCGAACTCGGGCCGACGCAATTCACGCCCTCCGATTATTTCGAACACGGGCTCGACTTCGACGGCGACGGCCGCGTCGACATGATCCACAGCGTGCCGGACGCGCTCGCTTCGGCCGCGAACCTGATGAAGGATTTCGGCTGGCAGCGCGGCCAGCCATGGCTTCAGGAGGTGCGCGTGCCGGCGCAGTTGCCGTGGCAGGAGGCGGGCCTCGACGTGCAGCATCCGCGTTCGCAATGGGTGAAGTGGGGCGTCGCCGCCGCGCACGGCCGCCCGCTGCCGGCGGACGGCATGCAGGCATCGCTGATCCTGCCGATGGGCCGGCTGGGACCGGCGTTCCTCGCCTACGCGAACTTCAAGGCCTACACCGAATGGAACGCCGCGATCGTGTATGCGACGACGGCCGCCTATTTCGGGACGCGGCTGGCCGGCGCGCCGCCGGTCGGCCCCGGCAACGGCCAGCCGGTGGTGCCGACGACCCAGCAGGTTCAGGAGTTGCAGCGCCTGCTGATCGCGCGGAAGCTCTTGCAGGGCGACGCGGACGGGCGGCTCGGCTCGCAGACCCGCGCGGCGGTGAAGCAGGCGCAGCTCAAGGTCGGGCTGCCGGCCGACGCCTATCCGACCCAGGAACTGATCGACCGGCTGCACGGCGGTCCGCGCGCTTCCAGCGGTCCGCCGGGCTTGCCGCGATTGCCGTTCCAGTAGCAAACGGCCGGGACAGACGCGGACCTTGTGAATTGCGCGGTTAACGCTCGCTCAACCATATCTTGCCCCAATAGCGCGGGATCATGGGTTGGATGGCGGGCCAACGATATGCAGCGGCAACGCATGAGCGGATCGCAGATGCGGACACGGATGCAGATGAAGCGCGCGGCGGTCGCCGCGCTCGGTTCGGCACGGGTCGCGGTATGGGTCGCGGCCTGGGTCGCGGCTTGGGTCGTGGCGTCGGTGAATGTCGCGCAGGCGCAAGTCGACCGCATGGTCCCGCCCATGCCGGTCGGCCAACGCATCCTTCCGGTGAATATCGCGCAGTCCGCGACAGCGCAGCCGCCGGCCGCCGCAGTTGCGCCGGTGCCGTCGCCGCCGAAAGAGTGGACCGGCGAGTCCGGTTCCTCCGGCCACCCGCTGATGCAGGCGAGCGCCATCCGCAGGGCCGCGGCCCATTTCGAAAGCTGCCTCGAAGGCCTCTGGCCGCTGGCGCAGAAGCGCAACATCTCGCGCGCGAGCTTTGACAGATACGTGCGTGGACTGACGCCGGATTTGCGGATCATGGATCTGCTCGACGCGCAGCCTGAATTCACCAAGGCGTTCTGGGACTATCTCGACATCCTGGTGAGCGAGCAGCGCATCGCCGACGGACGCGCTTTGCTCGCCAAGCACAAGGCTGTGTTCGACAAGGTCGAGAGAGCCTACGGCGTCGACCGCTACATCATCGCAGCGATCTGGGGCGTCGAATCCAACTACGGCACGCTGGGCGGGGACCGTCCGGTGCTTCGCTCAACCGCGACGCTGGCCTGCGTCGGACGGCGGCAACCTTATTTCCGCGACGAGTTCCTGTCGGCGCTGGAGATCCTGCACCGCGGCGACGTCACGCCCGATCATCTGAAGGGCTCGTGGGCCGGCGCGTTCGGGCCGACCCAGTTCATGCCGACCTCGTTCAAGCGCTACGCCGTGGACTTCGACGGCGACGGGCGGCGCGACGTGGTCGACTCGATCCCCGACCTGATCGCCTCGACCGCCAACAACCTGAAGAAGGACGGTTGGGTCAGCGGCTCGACCTGGGGCTACGAGGTCACGATCCCCAGGGGCTTCAACTACATGCTGGCCGACCGCAGCAAGCAGCATACGCTCGCCGAATGGCAGCAGGCCGGCATCCGCCGCGTCGGCAACAAGGCGTTCCCGCATCCGCACGAGAAGGCCTATCTGCTGGTGCCGGCCGGCAACCAGGGGCCGGGCTTCCTGATGCTGCACAATTTCCGCGTCATCATGAAATACAACCCGGCGGAGGCTTATGCGCTGGCCATCGGCCATCTTGCCGACCGCTTCCGCGGCGGCGACGCCTTCGTGCAGCCGTGGCCGCGGCACGAGCCGGTGCTGACCCGCGACGAGCGCCGCGAGTTGCAGGAACTTCTGAACCGGCGCGGCTACAACACCGGCGAGCCCAACGGGCGGATCGGTCCTAAAACGCGGGCGGCGGTTCGCGACTTCCAGGCGTCGGTCGGGCTGGTGCCGGACGGATTTGCCTCGGCCGCCATTCTGGCGCGGCTGCGCGGGCGGTAACCAAGCCCGCGGCCATCAGGTTGACAATTTCAGTCCGTTAACGACCCATAAGGCCTGCGGCGTCCGCGATCGGGATGCCGGAGGCCCTTATCGATCGGTCGGCGGCGGATGGCAAAACGCCAGATATCGCAACGCTTTGGACGGAACGCCCGGCTGGGTTCCATGCTGGGTGCGGTGGCGTTGTGCGGGCTCGTGCTGATGAGCGCGCCGGTCTTCGCGCAGTTCGGCGGCCGCGGCGGCGGCATGTTCGATTTTTTCGGTCCGTTTTCCGGCCCGCGCTACGCGCCGAGCGAGCGCCCGGCCGATTTCACCCGCGCTCCGCCGGCCCGCAAGCTGGACAACCAGCCGGACGGCAGCGTCATCGTGTTCGGCGACTCGATGGCCGACTGGCTCGCCTACGGTCTCGAAGATGCGCTGGGTGACACGCCCGATCTCGCGGTGATGCGCAAGGTGCGCGCGACCGCAGGTCTGATCCGCTACGACAGCCGCAACGAGTCCCAGGACTGGGCGCAGGTCATCCGCGAGGCGGTGGCGCAGACCAAGCCCAAGATCGTGGTGATGATGGTCGGCCTCAACGACCGGCAGTCGATGCGCGAGCGGCCGATTCAGGCGGGACCGCCCGGTTCTTCAAGCGCAGGCGCCAATCCACCACCGCTGGTGCCGCAGCCGGGCGTTGCGCCGCGCCTCGGCGCGGATGCAGCCGACACCGAACAGCCTCCCGCCGCGCGGTCCGCTGCCGACGCTGCGCCGCAGCAGAAACCCGCGGGCGGCCTCGTCACCTACGAATTCCGCACCGAGGACTGGGCCGAGCACTATGCGCGCCGCATCGACCACACCATCGCTGCGCTGAAGAGCGCCGGCGTTCCGGTGTTCTGGGTCGGCCTGCCGTCGGTGCGCGGACCGAAATCGACCGCCGAGATGCTCTATCTCAACGATCTGTTCCGCAGCCGGGCGGAAAAGGCGGGCGTGTCCTACATCGATGTATGGGATGGCTTCGTCGATGAATCCGGACGGTTCGCGGTTCAGGGGCCGGACTTCGAGGGCCAGATCCGCCGCCTGCGCGTCAGCGACGGCGTGCATTTCACCAAGGCCGGCGCGCGCAAGCTTGCGCATTATCTCGAGCGCGAGATGCGCCGGGTGACGACGCGCGGGCTCGATCTCGTCGCGCTGCCTCCCGAACCGCAAATGCAGCCTTCGGCGACCGACCGGCCCGGCTCGCCGATGGCGCGTCCGCTGTCCGGTCCGGTCCTGCAACTGACGGGATCCTCGGGCGCGACGCAGGATCTGCTCGGCGGCTCGGATGCGACCGCGGCTTCCGCTCCGCGGGTCGTGACGCGCGTGCTCGTGAAGGGCGAGGCGATCGCGGCGCCCGCCGGCCGCAGCGACGACTTCAAATGGCCGCGGCGTGGCGTCGCGGCGTTCGGCACCGACCCGGTGGTCGCGACCACGACCGACCCGGTGCCGGTCGTTGCACCTCCGCCGCCCGCCGTCGCAGCGGCTCCGGCCGTCGACAACACCGCGAAACCCGCCGCGTCCCGCAAGACCACCGGCCACGGCCAGCAGTCCCCGCGGGCGCGCACGTCGCAGTCTCAGCAGCGCGCGTCGCAACAACGCCAGCAGCGCGAGCAACGCCCGGCCCGCGACAACTTCTTCCAGTTCGGACAATAAGGACGCGCCGCCTCAGCGCGGCAGCGAGGTCGCGCCCATCAGGAACTTGTCGATCGCGTGGGCGCACTGGCGTCCCTCGCGGATCGCCCAGACCACCAGCGACTGGCCGCGGCGCATGTCGCCTGCGGAGAACACCTTCGGGATCGAAGTCTGATAGGCGTCGGTGTCCGCCTTCACGTTGCCGCGCGGGTCGAGTTCGACGCCGAGCGTCTTGAGCATGCCCTCGTGCACCGGATGCACGAAGCCCATCGCCAGCAGCACAAGGTCGGCTTCGATCTCGAACTCGGTGCCGGGCACCGGCTGGAACTTCGCATCCGCGCGGGCGCAGTGCAGCTTCTTCACGTGGCCGTTCTCGCCGGAGAACTTCAGCGTCAGCACGGCGAAGTCGCGCTTGGCGCCTTCCTCGTGGCTCGACGAGGTGCGCAGCTTCAGGGGCCACAGCGGCCAGGTGAGCGGCTTGTTCTCGTGCTCCGGCGGCTGCGGCATGATCTCGAAATTGGTGACCGACACCGCGCCCTGCCGGATCGACGTGCCGATGCAGTCGGACCCGGTGTCGCCGCCGCCGATCACCACCACCTTCTTGCCGGTGGCGAGGATCGGCTCGGTCGCCCCGATGCCTTCGCCGCTGACGCGGCGATTCTGCTGCGGCAGAAATTCCATCGCGAAATGGATGCCCTTCAGCTCGCGCCCGGGGATCGGCAGGTCGCGTCCCTTCTCGGAGCCTCCGGTCAGCGCGACCGCGTCGTAGTCCTTGAGCAGCTTGTCGACCGGCAGGTCGGCGCCGATCTGGACGCCGTAATGGAAGGTCACGCCTTCGCCTTCCATCTGGCGGACGCGGACATCGAGATTTCCCTTCTCCATCTTGAAGTCGGGAATGCCGTAGCGCATCAGGCCGCCGGCCTTGGCGTGCTTCTCGAAGAGGTGCACGTCGTGGCCGGCGCGGGCGAGCTGCTGCGCGCAGGCCATGCCAGCCGGGCCCGCGCCGATCACCGCGACCTTTTTGCCGGTTGGCGCGCCGAAGCGCTCGGGCTTCACCCAGCCGTTCTTGATCGCGCGGTCGGCGATCTCTTCCTCGATGCTTTTGATCGTGACCGGATTGTCGTCGATGTTGAGCGTGCAGGACGCCTCGCACGGCGCCGGGCAGACCCGGCCGGTGACTTCCGGGAAATTGTTGGTCGAGTGCAGGTTGCGCGCGGCCTCTTCCCAGTTGCCGCTGTAGACGAGGTCGTTCCAGTCCGGGATCTGGTTGTTGACCGGGCAGCCGGTCGGCGCGCCGGTGATGACGTTGGTGCCGTGGCAATAGGGCACGCCGCAGTTCATGCAGCGCGCGGCCTGCTCCCTGATCTCCTGTTCGGAGACCGGCAGCACGAATTCCTTGTAGTTGCGAATCCGCTCCTCGACCGGGAGGTAGTCCCGATCCTGACGCTCGAATTCCAGAAATCCCGTGATCTTACCCATTACGTCGCACTCGAAGTCCTTGCCGCGTCGGCAGCGTTCGTCAGCGTCGTGATTCCGATGAAGGCGAGAGCAGGCAGGGCCACGGCTACTCCGCCGCCTGCATGGCCGCGGCCTGCTCTTTTTTCAGTTCCTGAAGCGCGCGGCGGTACTCGACCGGCATGACCTTGCGGAACTTCGGAAGGTAATCCTTCCAGTTGGCAAGGATTTCGGCCGCCCGCCTGGAGCCGGTGAAGCGCGCGTGCCGCGCCACCAGGATGTGGATGCGCTCGGCGTCGTAGCGCGTCATGTCGGACGTGACATCGACCAGCCCGTGCATTTCGAGATCGTTGGCGTGGCCGTACTCCTTCTCGCTGACCTCTTCCTCGGCGGGGATCGGCTGGAGTTCGACCATGGCGAGATTGCAGCGGCGTTCGAACGAGCCGTCCTCGTCGAGCACATAGGCGATGCCGCCCGACATGCCGGCCGCGAAGTTGCGCCCGGTCGGGCCGATGACCACCACCACGCCGCCGGTCATGTATTCGCAGCCGTGGTCGCCGGTGCCTTCGACCACCACGGTCGCACCCGAGTTGCGCACGGCGAAGCGCTCGCCGGCGATGCCGCGGAAATAGGCCTCGCCCGCGATCGCGCCGTAGAGCACGGTGTTGCCGACGATGATCGATTCCTCCGGCACGATGCCGCTGTCCGGCGACGGCTTGATGATGATGCGGCCGCCCGACAGCCCCTTGCCGACATAGTCGTTGCCTTCGCCTTCCAGCTCGAAGGTGACGCCCTTCGCCAGGAACGCGCCGAAGCTCTGCCCGGCGGTACCCTTGAGGTCGACATGGATGGTGTCGTCGGGCAGCCCGGCATGGCCGTAGCGCTTGGCGACCTCGCCCGACAGCATCGCGCCCGCGGTGCGGTCGATGTTGCGGATGGTCTCCTTGATCTTCACCGGCGCGCCGCGGTCGAGCGCGGCCTGCGCGGCGGCGATCAGCCGGCGGTCGAGGATGTCGTGAATCTTGTGCTTCTGCGGCTCGCTCCGGTAGATGCCCACGTCGTCCGGCGCGACCGGCTTGGTGAACAGCTTGGAGAAGTCGAGGCCCCGGGCCTTCCAGTGCTCGATCACCTTGCGCTGGTCGAGCATCTGCATCTGGCCGATCATCTCGTCGAAGGTGCGATAGCCCATCGCGGCCATCAGTTCGCGCACCTCCTCGGCCACGAAGAAGAAGTAGTTGATCACGTGCTCCGGCTGGCCGGTGAAGCGCGCGCGCAGCACCGGGTCCTGCGTCGCGACGCCGACCGGGCAGGTGTTGAGGTGGCACTTGCGCATCATGATGCAGCCGGCGGCGATCAGCGGCGCGGTCGAGAAGCCGAACTCGTCGGCGCCGAGCAGCGCGCCGATCACCACGTCGCGGCCGGTGCGGATGCCGCCGTCGACCTGCACGGCGATGCGGCTGCGCAGGCGGTTGGCGACCAGCGTCTGATGCGTCTCGGCGAGGCCGATCTCCCACGGCGAGCCCGCATGCTTGAGCGAGGTGAGGGGAGAGGCGCCGGTGCCGCCCTCGAAGCCGGAGATGGTGACGTGGTCGGACATCGCCTTCGACACGCCGGCGGCGACGGTGCCGACGCCCACTTCGGAGACGAGCTTCACCGACACGTCGCCCGACGGGTTCACGTTCTTCAGGTCGAAGATGAGCTGCGCCAGGTCCTCGATCGAATAGATGTCATGGTGCGGCGGCGGCGAGATCAGGCCGACGCCCGGCGTCGAGTGGCGCACCTTGGCGATGGTCTTGTCGACCTTGTGGCCGGGCAACTGGCCACCCTCGCCGGGCTTGGCGCCCTGCGCCATCTTGATCTGCATCATGTCGGAGTTGACGAGATACTCGGCCGTCACTCCGAAGCGCCCCGACGCGACCTGCTTGATCGCCGAGCGCATGCTGTCGCCGTTCGGCAGCGGCTTGAAGCGGTCGGCTTCCTCGCCGCCTTCGCCGGTGTTCGACTTGCCGCCGATCCGGTTCATGGCGATGGCGAGCGTGGTGTGCGCCTCGCGCGAGATCGAGCCGAACGACATGGCGCCGGTCGCGAAGCGCTTCACGATGCTCTTCGCCGGCTCGACCTCGTCGAGCGGCACCGGCTTGCGGCCGTCCTCTTCCGCCGTCTTCACGCGGAACAGGCCGCGGATCGTGACCAGCCGGTCCTGCTCGTTGAGGAGCTTGGCGAAGGCGCGGTACTTGTCCTGCGAATTGCCGCGCACCGCATGCTGCAGCGTCGACACCGTGGTGGCGTTCCAGACGTGATCCTCGCCGCGCACGCGCACGGCGTATTCGCCGCCGACGTCGAGCATGGCGCGCAGCACCGGCGAGTCGCCGAAGGCGTCGCGGTGGCGGCGCATCGCCTCTTCGGCGATCTCGTCGATGCTGACGCCTTCGATGCGGGTGGCGGTGCCGGTGAAGTAGGTGGCGACGAAATCCGCCTTGAGGCCGATCGCGTCGAAAATCTGTGCGCCGCAATAGGACTGGTAGGTGGAGATGCCCATCTTGGACATCACCTTCAGCAGGCCCTTGTCGATCGCCTTGATGTAGCGCTTGACGATCTCCTTCTTGTCCGGCTTGCCGGGCAGATCGCCGTCCATCTTGATCAGCGTTTCGAAGGCGAGATACGGGTTGATCGCCTCCGCGCCGTAGCCTGCGAGGCAGGCGAAGTGGTGCACCTCGCGCGGCTCGCCGGATTCGACCACGAGACCGACCGAGGTCCGCAAGCCCTGCCGGATCAGGTGATGATGAACGGCGGCGCAGGCGAGCAGGGACGGGATCGGCACGCGGTCCGCGCCGGCGAGGCGATCGGACAGGATGATGATGTTGATGCCGTCGCGCACGGCCTTCTCGGCCTGCAGGCACAGATCGTTGAGCGCGGGCGCGAGCCCGGCCGCGCCGCGCTCGGCGCTCCAGGTCGTGTCGAGCGTGATCGACTTGAACGGATTGTCGGCGACGTCGGTGATCGCGCGGATCTTCTCCAGGTCCTCGTTGGTGAGGATCGGCTGGCGCACCTCCAGGCGCTTGGTGCGCGAGGTGCCTTCGAGGTCGAACAGGTTCGGCCGCGGCCCGATGATCGAGACGAGGCTCATCACGATCTCTTCGCGGATCGGGTCGATCGGCGGGTTCGTCACCTGCGCGAAGTTCTGCTTGAAGTAGGTGAACAGAAGCTTCGGCCGGTCCGACAGCGCGGAGATCGGCGTATCGGTGCCCATCGAGCCGACGGCTTCCTCGCCCTGCGCCGCCATCGGCGTCATCAGGAGCTTCAGGTCCTCCTGCGTGTAGCCGAACATCTGCTGGCGATCGAGCAGCGGCAGATTGGAGATCGGCGCCGCGTCGGCGGCCGCCGGCATGTCTTCGAGAACGATCTGGGTCTTCTCGAGCCACTGCTTGTAGGGGTGGCTCTTGGCGAGCGTCGCCTTGAGCTCCTCGTCGGGGATCAGGCGGCCCTGCTCAAGATCGACCAGCAGCATCTTGCCGGGCTGCAGACGCCACTTCTGCACGATCTCCTTTTCCGCGATCGGCAGCACGCCCATCTCGGAGGCCATGATGATGCGGTCGTCGCGGGTGATGAGGTAGCGCGCCGGCCGCAGGCCGTTGCGGTCGAGCGTCGCGCCGATCTGGCGGCCGTCGGTGAAGGCGAGTGCGGCAGGGCCGTCCCACGGCTCCATCAGCGCGGCGTTGTATTCGTAGAAGGCGCGGCGCTCCTCGTCCATGAGCGGGTTGCCCGCCCATGCCTCGGGCACCATCATCGTCATCGCGTGCGCGAGCGAATAGCCGCCCTGCACGAGGAATTCGAGCGCGTTGTCGAAGCAGGCGGTGTCGGACTGGCCCTCATAGGAGATCGGCCAGAGCTTCTCGATGTCGGCGCCGTAAAGGTCCGAAGACACCGAAGCCTGGCGCGCGGCCATCCAGTTGTTGTTGCCGCGCAGCGTGTTGATCTCGCCATTGTGGGCGATCATCCGGTAGGGATGCGCCAGCGACCAGGTCGGGAAGGTGTTGGTCGAGAAGCGCTGGTGCACGAGCGCAAGCGCGCTGTCGAAATCGGGCTCGTGCAGGTCCGGGTAGTAGGTGCCGAGCTGGTCGGCGAGGAACATGCCCTTGTAGATGATCGTGCGGCACGACACCGAAACCGGGTAGTAGCCCGACAGGCGGCGCTCGAACTGCCGGTAAATCGCCGCGGAGACGGCCTTGCGCAGGATGTAGAGCCGGCGCTCGAACTCGTCCTCGGTGAGCTTGGCTTTCCCCTTTCCAATGAAAACTTGCATGTGGAAGGGTTCAGTCGGCTTGACGGTCTCGCCGAGCGTCGAGTTGTCGATCGGAATCTCGGTGCGCCAGCCGAGGATCGGCAGGCCTTCCTGCCGGGCGACCTGTTCGAAAACCTTGCGGACGGCCTCGCGGCGCTCCGCGTCGCGCGGCATGAACAGCACGCCGATGCCGTACTCGCCGGGCGGCGGCAGGGTGACGCCGGTTTCCTTGGCCTTGCGCGCGAAGAACTTGTGCGGAATTTGAACGAGGATGCCCGCGCCGTCGCCGGCGCGCGGATCGGCGCCGACCGCACCGCGGTGTTCGAGGTTGCAGAGAATCCGCAGCGCGTCCTCGACGATCTGGTGCGACTTGCGGCCCTTGATGTCGGCGATGAAGCCGACGCCGCAGGAATCCTTGTCGAGGCGCGGATCGTAGAGACCCTGTGCGTCCGGCACGCCCGGGTCCGCCGAGTCGCGATAATGCAGACGCGCGTCGACCGCCGCATCCGTCGAGGCAGCGTCGCGCATGCTGGTGCGATACTCGTACTCGTCCATCATCGTCGCTCGTTCGGCTCCGGCCCGGCGAGACGCCGGCATAGTCATCCCCGCCCGCAGCGCCCGTCCGGCGCCGCGCCCCAAGCAACGGAGGTTGAGGGCGGCCTTGTCGCGGGCCGGTTGCAGGCCCATGCGCTGCCGCTCATATTCAGCGTCGTTCGCCGCACGCGCAAGCGCATTAGTGCGGTGCGATACGTCGCCACCACGCGTCGGTTTGACGTGGCTCGCCGATTGGGACAGTAATACTGTCCTATAACGCCCGGGATTGCAAATCTTTCCTGCGGTTCAGCGAAAAATTTCCCCCTGCGAAGGCGGCCTTGCCGTTTATTGCGCGCGCCCGGTTTGCGTGGCGCTGCGGAGCCGCGCGTTGTCGGCTTCCAGGAACGCGATCCGATCCTGCAGAGGCTTCACTGCGGCGGCCACCTCGGCTTCCGTGTAGCGCGCGGTGATGTGCTGCGAGCAGTTCACGTCCCATGCCTCGACGGTGAACAGGATCGCGCGCTCGGGACGGGCGCGGTAGCCGGGATCGACCAGCTTCTCCATCAGCGCCGGATCGTCCTCGACCACGCGGGCGCGGCCCCACAGCTTGATCCGCTGCCGGTTGGCGAAATCCAGCAGGAACAGATAGGCCCGGTCGTTTCCGGCGAGGTTGCTCAGCGTGATGTATTGCCGGTTGCCCGCGTAGTCGGCGAAGCCAAGCGTCCGGTCGTCGAGCACCCTGATGAAGCCCTTCGGTCCGCCGCGATGCTGAATATAGGGCGCGCCTTCGGCCGACACGGTGGCGAAGAATGCGGTGTCGAGACTGGCGATGAAGCCCGCGAGGTCGGGCGTGATGCGATCGGGAAAGCCGGACTCGATCTTGCGGGCATAGAGCTTGGTCGAGCCGCGCTTGTCCTGCTCCCGCCGGGCGGCGGGCGTGAAGACGATGTCGACGTTGTCGGGCATGGCGGCCTCCTGCTGGCCGTGAATTTAGGTCCGGAAGGCGGATGCGATAATCGGCTTTTCCGGGAAGCTATTATTTCATAAAGTGAAATAATGGACCGTATCGATAGCGTGGCAATCTTCGCCGAAGTGGCCGACCGCGGCAGCTTCGCCGAGGCCGCGAGGCATTTGAACCGTTCGCCTGCGGCGGTGACGCGCGCGGTGGCCGAACTGGAGACACGGCTCGGCGTCCGTCTGCTCAACCGCACCACCCGCGCGGTGAGCGTGACGG
>Ga0180223_1002368_pt1 | contig 11517 bp, 12 predicted proteins | sample eDN5th30CKraftOP_FD_151337 | JGI IMG/M metagenome (GOLD analysis project Ga0180223, IMG submission 151337) | Enriched Organic Plus compost microbial communities from Emeryville, California, USA - eDNA 5th pass 30_C Kraft OP (version 2) (version 2) ...
GTCCCGTTAAATGGACCAGCTGATTTTCTACGGATTCGCCCCCTTGCCGAATCGTTTTGGTGCTTGCTGCACCGCAGTGCTTCCACTAGGGTCCGCGCCGTTTTCTCACTTTTTTCGGGGTTTCCCATGGCCTTCCTTGCCGACTCGCTGATGCGCATCAAGCCTTCGCCCACGATCGCGGTGACGGACAAAGCGCGGGCGCTGAAACAGGCCGGCCGGGACGTGATCGGCCTTGGCGCCGGGGAACCGGACTTCGACACTCCGGAGAACGTCAAGCAGGCGGCGATCAGGGCGATCGAGCGCGGCGAGACCAAGTACACCAACGTGGACGGCATGCCGGAGCTGAAGGCGGCCATCGCCAACAAGTTCAAGACCGAGAACGGGCTTGAATACAAGCCGTCGCAGATCAGCGTCGGCACCGGCGGCAAGCAGGTGCTGTTCAACGCATTGATGGTCACGCTCAACCCGGGCGATGAGGTGATCATCCCGGCGCCGTTCTGGGTCAGCTACTACGACATCGTCGCGCTTGCGGGGGCGACCCCGGTCGTCGTCAAGACGCCGGCGGAAGACGGCTTCAAGCTCAAGCCGGAAGCGCTGGAGAAGGCGATCACCAAGAACACCAAGTGGCTGATCTTCAACTCGCCGTCCAACCCGACCGGCGCGGCCTATACCCGCGATGAGATCAAGGCGCTGACTGACGTGCTGCTGCGCCACCCGCATGTCTGGGTGCTGAGCGACGACATGTATGAGCATCTCGTCTATGACGACTTCGTGTTCACCACGCCGGCGCAGGTCGAGCCCGCGCTGTACGACCGCACGTTGACGCTCAACGGCGTGTCGAAAGCCTATTGCATGACCGGCTGGCGTGTCGGCTTCGCCGGCGGGCCGGAGATGCTGATCAAGGCCATGGCGACGCTGCAGTCACAGTCGACCACCAACCCGAACTCGATTGCCCAGTGGGCGTCGGTCGAGGCGCTGAACGGCCCGAAGGATTTCATCGCCAAGCACAACGCCATCTTCAAGGAGCGCCGCGACATCTGCGTGTCGATGCTCAATCAGGCCAACGGCCTGCAGTGCCCGAAGCCGGAGGGCGCCTTCTATGTCTATCCGAGTTGCGACGGGACGATCGGCAAGACCGCGCCGTCCGGGAAGGTGATCGCGACCGACGAGGACTTCGTCACTGAACTGCTGGAGGCCGAAGGTGTGGCGGTGGTGCAGGGCTCGGCCTTCGGTCTTGGACCGGCGTTCCGCATCTCCTACGCGACGGCGACGCCGACGCTGGAAGAGGCCTGCCGCCGTATCCAGCGCTTCTGCGGCAACCTGCGCTGATATGCCGGTCGACGAATGACAAAACAGCCGGGCATCGCCCGGCTGTTTCATTTGTTCCGATCACTATGGCCGGGGCTGATAGGCGCCGACGAATTTCACCGTGCATCCGCTGACGTTGAAATAGCTGTTGACCTGCCCGGTGATGGTGATGGACTTCGTCGCCGCGGTGATGGTCGCCGGCTTGACGGTGAATTTGTATTGGCCGGTGAACGATGCGGTCTGGGAATTCGGAATCGATGTGCCGCGGCTGTTGATGAACTGGCCGGTGAAATCACCGTTGCCGGTCATCTGGTCGGGGCCGGTCTTTCTGTAGAAGATGTGCGCGGCACGTCCGAGAATGAACGTCACAGCAGATGATGGCTCGTCGGCGACGAGCCGTGGCCTGTAGACCGATGTGATCAGGTCTCCGGTGCTGACGCCGATGGCGTCACACGCGGCTGTCGTGGCGGTCACCGTCACGGACCCCTGCCACACGATCAGCGGACTGTTTGCCGCGTGAGCAAATAACACACTGCCAGTGAGCAGCGCGAAGCCCGCGCTGAATGTTGCTAGCCGTCGCATTGAAGTCTCCCCGTTGTTCCAAATGTTCGCAGTTGCGGCACGATGAGCGGCCACAGCGTTTGGCCCCGACCCAAGGGCATTGGCAGAACGGATTTTAGGGGGAGCATCCCGACAATCGCAACAAATTCCCCATAAATTCATGCAGAATATTCAGGCCCGGTGGGGGGCGCGATTCGGCAAATAAAAGAAAAATCGGCGCCAGAAACTTTTCCGACTCACGTCTGTTAACTTATCCGTCGCGCTCCTTTGCTATGGAATCGATTGTGGGGGCGAGCTCTTCTCTTTATTTCAACTTCAACTTCTCCATTGGAGGCTTTCAATGAAATGCGTGGCAACCGTCATCGGCGCGATTGCGATGACCGCGGCAACTCTGGGCGTGGCGTCGGCGCAATCTGACCGTCCGATTCAGGCCGGCACGCTGGAATGCGATGTGTCGGCCGGAATCGGCCTGATCATCGGTTCCAACCGCGAACTCTCATGCGTGTTCGTCAGCGCGCAGGGGCCGCAGGAGGCCTATGTCGGCTCGATCCGGAAGTTCGGCCTGGATATCGGTGCGACCGCCGGCGGCAGGATGGCCTGGGCGGTCTATGCCCCGACCAATCGTGCGGCCTGGGCGCTGGCCGGCACCTATGCGGGCGCCTCCGCGGAAGCGACGGTCGGGGCGGGCCTGGGCGCCAATGTGCTGATCGGCGGTTCCAACCGGACGGTCTCTCTGCAGCCGTTGTCCATCCAGGGCCAGACAGGCCTGAATGTGGCGGCCGGCGTGGCGGATCTGACGCTGCGGCCGGCCCGGTAAGCCATCCGGAGCGGCACGTCGAGACAAAGGCGGCCCGTTACGGGCCGCTTTTTTGTTGGGCCGTCGCAATCCTTTTTGATCCTGTTCCCTCTTGCCAATCGCCCTCGGGGGCTGAACGATAGGTTGCCCACGGCCGCAACAAGGCCGCGAAAAATGTGGGAGACAGATCATGGGAGAGAACGGCAGAGCAACAGGCCCCCGGTGCATCGCCCTTGTTGGGCCGTTTCAGAGCGGCAAGACCTCGCTGCTCGAAGCGATCCTTGCACGTACGGGGGCCATTCCGCGACAGGGTTCGGTTGATGCGGGGAGCAGCGTCGGTGACTCGAGCGCCGAAGCCCGCAACCGCCATATGAGCGTCGAGCTCTCGGTGGCGACCACCAGCTTCATGGGCGAGTCCTATACGTTTCTCGATTGCCCGGGCTCGATCGAATTTTCTCACGACATGCGCGCAGCGCTTCCTGCGGTTGATGCGGCGATCGTCGTCTGCGAGGCGGACGACAAGAAGCTTCCGCAGTTGCAATTGATCATGCGCGAGCTTGAGGACCTGAAAATCCCGCGGCTGCTGTTCCTCAACAAGATCGACAAGGCGGATACCCGCATCGTCGACGTGCTGGGCATCCTGCAGCCGGCGTCGCGCACGCCGCTGGTGCTGCGCCAGATCCCGACCTGGTCGAACGAGATCATCACCGGCTTTGTCGATCTCGCGCTGGAGCGGGCCTTTGTCTATCGGGAGCATGCCTCCTCGGAAGTGATCGAGCTGGATGCGGACAATCTCGACCGCGAGAAACAGGCGCGTTTCTCGATGCTCGAGACGCTGGCGGACCACGACGACGAGCTGATGGAGCAGCTGCTGGAGGATATCCAGCCGCCGCGCGACAAGGTCTTCGATGACCTGACGAAGGAGCTGCGCGAAGGGCTGGTCTGTCCGGTTTTCCTGGGCACGGCGACGCACGGCAACGGGGTGTTTCGCCTGCTCAAGGCCCTGCGGCATGAGGCGCCCGACTATGCCAGCACGGCGAAGCGCCTCGGCGTCAGCGGCAACGATCCGGTCGCCTATGTGATGAAGACGTTTCACTCGACCCATGGCGGCAAGCTGTCGGTGGCGCGGGTGCTGGCCGGTCAGATCGGCGATGGCGCGGTGCTCACCTCAACCGGCAGCGAGGCGGACCGGGTGTCCGGCGTGCTGAAGATGTTCGGTGCGCAGACCGAGAAGCGTGGTCCTGCGGGTCCGGGTGAAACCGTGGCGCTGGCCAAGCTTGAGGAGGCCAAGACCGGCGACACCCTGAGCGCCGGCAAGCAGGTGCATCCTCCGCTGCCGAAACTCGCGCCGTTCCCGCCGGTGCTCGCCATCGCCGCATCGGCGAAGGAGCGCAAGGACGACGTGAAACTCGGCCAGGCGCTGCACAAGCTGCTGGATGAAGACCCTTCGCTCACGGTCGAAAACAACCCCGAAACCCACGAAGCGGTGATGTGGGGGCAGGGCGAGATGCATCTGCGGGTCGCCGCGGACCGCCTTGCGGGACGCTTCGGCGTCGGCATCGAGACGCGGCCGCCGTCGGTCGGCTATCGCGAGACGATCCGCAAGACGGCCACCCAGCGGGGCCGGCACCGGAAGCAATCCGGAGGGCACGGCCAGTTCGGCGATGTGGTGCTCGAGATCAAGCCGCTGCCGCGCAGCACCGGGTTCCAGTTCGAGGAGCGGATCACCGGCGGTGTGGTGCCGCGCAATTACATCCCGTCCGTCGAAGAGGGCGTCGTCGATGCGTTGAAGGAGGGGCCGCTCGGCTTTCCGGTGGTCGATGTCGCGGTGGCGCTGATCGATGGCTCGTATCACGCGGTCGATTCCTCCGACATGGCGTTCCGCACCGCCGGGCGGATCGGCATCGCCGACGCGTTGCCGCAATGCGCCCCGGTGCTGCTGGAGCCGATCGACACCGTCGAGATCGTGTGTCCGACCGATGCGACGGCGAAGATCAACGCCATCCTGTCGGGACGGCGCGGGCAGATCCTCGGCTTCGATACCCGTGAGGGCTGGAGCGGCTGGGACAGGGTGCGGGCGCAGATGCCGGAATCGGAAATCGGCGACCTGATCATCGAGATCCGCTCCGCGACGGCGGGGGTCGGGACCTTCACCTTCAAGTTCGACCACATGGCGGAATTGACCGGCCGGACGGCGGACCAGATTGTGGCGGCGCGCCGCGCGGCGGAATAGGGCGTCCGCTCGGCATTGCTCAACTGTCATACTGGGGCGGTGCGCGGCACTGGACCTTGGCTCTCAGCCGCAATTGCTGACTCTCCGCTCCCTCCCCCTGAAAGGGGGAGGGTCGGGGTGGGGGTCTCGTCACCGCAAGAATGATCCCCTCCCGACTGCTTCGCAGTCGACCTCCCCTTTTCAAGGGGAGGTTTGCACCGAGTCTGTGGTCAGCGCTAAGAGTCCAACTCGGAATATTCGGGATGTGCCGCGGTTTCACCAACCGTTGGCACATCCGTGATTTGCGCCCCGCGAATCCCGGACGTATCTATGAAGAAAGTCCGGAGAAAACCGCATGCACGTCATTCGTCGCCGCGGCTGGGAAATACCTGAGCATCAGGCCACGCCTGAACACGTGTTCCTGAACCGCCGCAGCTTTCTGGCCTCTGCCGGCGCAGCCGCCATCGCCCTGTCGCCCGATCTTGCAAGCGCGCAGCGCGTTTCGGATCTGCCTGATCCGACCCTCGATCTTTATCCTGCGAAACGCAACGAGACCTATGTGCTCGACCGGCCGCTGACGCCGGAAGCGCTCAACCTCAGCTACAACAACTTCTACGAGTTCGGCTTCTCCAAGGATGTCGTGCGTCCCGCCCAGGCGCTGCGCACGCGGCCCTGGACCGTCAAGCTCGACGGCATGGTCGAGAAGGAACAGGAACTCGGCATCGACGATCTCATCCGCAAAATCGGCATCGAGGAGCGGCTCTACCGGATGCGTTGCGTCGAGGCCTGGTCGATGACCATTCCCTGGAGCGGCTTCCCGCTCGCCAGGCTGGTCGAACTGGCGAAGCCGCTGTCATCGGCGAAATACATCCGGATGGAAACCTTCCTCGACCCCAAGGTCGCGCCATCCCAGCGGCAGACCTGGTATCCGTGGCCCTATGTGGAAGGCGTGACGATCGCCGAGGCGACCAATGACCTCGCCTTCCTAGTCACCGGCGCCTATGGCAAGCCGGTGGCAAAAGTGCAGGGTGCGCCGCTGCGGCTGGCGCTGCCTTGGAAATACGGTTTCAAGTCGATCAAATCGATTGTGCGTTTCTCGTTCACCGACAAGCAGCCGAAAAGCTATTGGGAAACCGCGCAGGGCTCCGAATATGGCTTCTGGGCCAATGTGAATCCGCAGGTTCCGCATCCGCGCTGGAGCCAGGCGAGCGAGGAGATCATCGGCACCAGCGAGCGCAAGCCGACGCTGCTGTTCAACGGTTACGGCGAATATGTCGCCGATCTCTACAAGGGGATGGAGAACGAGCGGCTCTGGGCCTGACATTGACAAAGCGCAGGCTCCGTTGAACCAATACAGCGGCCGGGCCACACCCGGCCGCCATTCACTTCAAGGGAGCCTGTATGTCGTCGATCACACTTGCCGATGCGAACAAGATTGTCGAAGCCGCCCTCAAAAAGGGACGCGCAGCGAATATGGCTCCGCTTGCCGTCACGGTGCTCGACGCCGGCGGCCATCTCGTGGCCTATCAGCGCGAAGACAACAGCTCGACCATGCGATTCCAGATTTCCTCGGGCAAGGCCAATGCCTGCCTCGCCATGGGCCTCGGCGGCCGCAAGCTGCTGGAGCGGTCGGCGGCGATGCCGGTTTTCATGAATGCGCTGCAGGCGGCAAGCAACGGCCGTTTCTTTCCGATGCGCGGCGGTGTGCTGGTGCGCAATGCCAATAACGAGATCATCGGTGCGGTCGGCGTGTCGGGCGACACCTCCGAGAATGACGAGGAATGTGCGCTCGCCGGCATTGCGGCGACCAGCCTCACGGCTGATCCGGGCTGATGGGGTCATAACCAACAACTTCGATTGTTTGTTTGGGCTTGTCATCACCGGGCCGCCGCGAAGCAGCGTGACCCGGTGATCCATCAAGAAAGAACCTTTTCGGATGGATTGCCGGGTCAAGCCCGGCAATCACGCGGTGAGTCTCTGCGAGTCATCAGCGGCGCTATTCATCACCACGGTTGGTGAAGCGGGCATTGCCGAGGCCGGTGCCAATCGTCAGAACGCCCCAGTGTTTGACGTCCTGCATGAACGGCGTTTCGCTCAATCCCTGAACGACGGCGTCATTGTGCATGATGATCGCGGTCTCATGGGTGCCGATCCTGGGAATGGCTTTGTACAGCGCCGCCGGCAGGTTGAACTTGTTGCTTTCCCAATTGCCCGGAAGATTCTGTGCACCGCGGTCGATCGAGCCATCCTCATGAATGACGCCCGGACAGCCGATGCCGATAAACGGCGTCAGGCTCAGGCCTTCCTTCTCGGCGCGCGCGATCAGTTTCTCCAGCATCTTGACCAGCCGCCCGACCGCGTCGTCTCGCGAGAGTTTGCTCTCGTCGACATGGCGCCAGATTTCAAGCTTCCAGACCCGGGCCTTTGACAGGTCCGGCGCCTTTTCCAGGTTGAGATGGACGACCCCCGCGCGGATATTGGTGCCGCCGATGTCGACGGCCAGGATCGCATCGTGGCCCTTGAACATCCAACTCGGCACGAGATGCCCGGCGCCAACCAGGCCGGCTTCGTCAGGATCGTTGCGGATCGGTTCGAGATCGACGGAAATCTTGTCTGCGCGGAGAAGCCCCTCGGTCCGGCCGATCACCAGTTCGCCAACCCGGCTGGCGCGGAATCCACCGCCCACGACGATGCGCTCGGTGTTCTTCCAGGCCTTCAGCTTCATGTAGCGGCGGATCACTGCCGCCAGCTCCTGGGCGAATTCTTCGATCGCTCCATGGACAACGCCGCCCGCCTCCGGATCGCCCTCCTTGAGAAGGCTGTCCAGCTGCTGCTTGGTGAGTTCGTCGCTTGGGGTCTTGCCGAACGGGTCCGCTCCGTCCTTGCGCAGGGGCTTGCGCGAATTCTCGATGATGGCCCGGAACGCGCCTTTGTTCACCCGGTCGCCGATGAAACCCTCGTCGTCTTTGGTCTCGATGTTGTAGCTGTCGACGTCGACCGACGGCAGGCGCGTTCCGCCATGAACCGCCAGCGCGGGAGCTGTCAATTGATCGGTCATCCGAGCCCCTTGAAGTTCCAGTCGTGCAAAGCAACCCTTTCGCGTTGCAAAAGTTTCATGGCTGGGCAGCCTTGCCTGGAATGGCGGGCCCGCCTAGGAACCGGGGCATGGGCAATAGTCGAAAATCCGTCTGTGTGATCGGTTGGCCGGTGGCGCATTCGCGCTCGCCGCTGATCCACAACTACTGGATCAGCCACTACGGCCTCGACGCCGAGTATCGCCGCGAAGCGGTGACCCCGGAGCAATTTCCCGGTTTCATCGCCGACCTTGCGGCGCGCGGTTATGTCGGTGCCAATGTCACTCTGCCGCACAAGGAGGCCGCGCTCGCCGTGTCGGAGGCCGATGACCGGGCGCGGGCGGTCGGCGCAGCCAATACGCTGTGGTTCGACCGGGGCCGGCTGCGGTCGACCAATACCGATGTCGAGGGCTTTCTGGCGAATCTCGATCAGTCGGCACCCGGCTGGAACGACGGCCTTGATACGGCGCTTGTGCTCGGCGCCGGAGGGGCCGCGCGCGCGGTCGTTTTTGGGTTGCTGCAACGGGGCGCGGGCCTGATCCATGTCGCCAACCGGACGCTCGCCCGTGCAGAAGATCTGCGGGAGACCTTCGGGAAACGGGTCCATCCGGTCCGGTGGGAGGAAACCGGCGGCCTGCTCGGCGGGGCCCATCTGCTGGTGAATACGACGTCGCTCGGCATGACCGGGCAACCGGCGCTGGACGTGGCGGTCGATCATCTGCCGACGAGCGCCGTGGTGGCGGACATTGTCTACACGCCGCTGGAAACCGGCCTGCTGCGCGCGGCGAAGGCGCGGGGGCTTCGCCGCGCGGATGGCCTTGGGATGCTGCTGCACCAGGCCGTGCGCGGCTTTTCACTGTGGTTCGGGGTCGAGCCCAAGGTCACGCCCGAACTTCGCGCCCTCATTGAAGCCGATCTGGTGAAACCCGCCTCATCTGCCAGTCACGAGAGTGCGTCGCCCGCGGAATAACCGTCTTTGCCGGGTTTTCTCCAAATGCCCCGGCGGGACATCGCCGGGCCTATCAAGGGAGACGGATATGAACAGGCCATTCTGGCACGGAATGGCGGTTGCGGGCGTCGTCAGCATGACGGCGTCGCTCGCGGTCGCTCAGGCTCCGCAAATTCAGGTCGTGCGCGGGACGGTCGAGAAGATCGATGGTCCGACGCTGGTCGTGAAAGCGCGCAACGGCTCGGACGTGACGATCAAACTGGCGGACAACTGGACCGCCACGGCGCTGGTCAAGGCTTCGCTCAGCGATGTGAAGCAAGGATCCTTCGTCGGCGCCGCAGCAATGCCCCAGCCGGATGGGACGCAGAAGGCGATCGAGGTCCATATCTTCCCGGAATGGCTGAAGGCCTCCCAGGGACACACGCCCTTCGATCTGCAGCCGAACAGTACGATGACCAATGCCATCGTCGACCAGACGGTCACCAGCGTCGATGGTCAGGTCCTCACTGTGAAGTATCCCGGCGGTGAGAAAAAAATCATTGTTTCGCCGAATACGCCGGTGGTGGCTTTCGACAAGGGCGATCGCGCCGAGGTGAAGGACGGCTCCAAGGTCATCGTTCGCGCTGCGAAGCAGTCGGATGGCTCGCTCACCGCGGCCAGCGTGACTTACGGCCGGGACGGGCTCACGCCGCCGATGTAGTGACACTCGGCCCATATTGGTTGAAGTTGGTCATTCCGGGACGGCCCGCAGGGCCGGTCCCGGAATCCACCCTTGGGCTCAAAGTTTTGTGGCTGGATTCCGGGTTCGCGAGCTTGCTCGCGCCCCGGAATGACAGCGGAACTTTTGCTCCAGTGTTGTGGCCGTCAGACAACCCGCAGGATTTCCCAGCGGGAGGTGCCAGACACGACATGGGGTTCGAGATCCTGTCCCCACGTTCGATGGGCCTCGATCTTGCTGAGCGCCGCCCAGGCTTGCTCCAGATCGGCGAGTGTCTCGACCGACCACTCATGCACCACCGTGGCTTCGCGTGTGCCGATTGAACCGGTGAGCAGGCGCCCTTGCTCGGGCTTCCATCCGATCTGCGGGGCGATGGTTTGCCCCCATCGGTTCAACATGTCGATGACGGTCTGTTTGTGGCCGAAACGAGCGTCAATCTGCCAGCGTGCGATCAGCATCTGTGTTTCCCTCTCCAGTGTTGTTGCACGCTGCTATTCGTCCCAGGCCTGGACGACCGTCTGCCGCGCGATCTTGCCGTCCTTGAGGTCACAAACAGCGACGCAGAACACCTTCATGCCATCCGGATAGGCGCAGGCCTGGGTGAAGGCGAGGCGATCACCATCCGCCATGGTGGTATCGACCTTGTGGGTCATCGCCCGGCTGCAGATGTCGTCCCAGAATGTCGCGATGGCTGACTTGCCTTCCACTTCACGCGGCCGGCTCGGGGGATTGTTGCGATCGATAACGCGCACCAGCGCATCGTCGGTATAAAAGCTTGCGAGCATACGCCCGTCACGGCCCTCGATAGCCTGCTTGATGTCTGCGCCTGTCACGTTTCGTGTCTTGGTATCCATGTTCTCCTCCTGTGCTGACTGGAAGTTGCCGGAGACGGCCGGCCTCAAAGATGGCTGATGCGCGGCCGCACTCTTCTGCTGCTGTCTATTGGGCCTTACCGACGGTCTTTGCCTTCTCGCCCGCGAGGCGCAGCACAGTGTCGGTCTCGTTCTTGAAGCCTTCGAGGTCGACCTGCATGCCGTTGAGCACCGTGCTCCAGTGGCGGACGATGGCGGCCATCGCGACGGTCTCGCGGATGTCTTCGTCGGTGGCGCCGTTGGCCTTGGCCGCCGCCGTGTGGAAATAGACGCAATACTGGCACGGAATCTGGGCCGCGACAGCGAGGCCGATCAGCTCTTTGGTCTTGCCGTCAAGGCTGGTCTTCGGATTGAGCTGAACGGACTTGAACTCCGCCCATGCGCCGGCGATCCCGGCTTCGGGAAATGCCTTGAAGAAGCCCGGCACCCTGCCGAGTGTTTGTTCGATATCGCGATAGGCCGCCTGGGCCGTTGCATCCTGCGCGCTCGCTGGCACCGGAATGAACGCGCCGAGGACAGTTGTGAATGTCAGCGCAGCAAACAGTCCGGTTGTTCTGGTCATGTCACCCTCCTGGTTGGCACCGCGGCCATTGAAGGTCTGGGGTCGGTGCGTGGCCGGTATCGTGACTCATCTGCGCGCGACGCCGCTTCGCCCAAACGGACCATCGCGGGGATGGCCCGTTCGGATCAGGCCGTTGGCCGCCGTCCGAGCAGCGCGGCGGCTGCGGCCCGGGTCGGCAGGTCGAGCTTGAGCAGGATATTGGCGACATGGCGTTTGACCGTATGGTCGCTGAGGCGAAGCCGGCCGGCGATCAGGGAGTTGCTGAGACCTTGGGCGACAAGCCCAAGCACCTCGCGCTCCCGCTGGCTCAGGGCTTCGAGGTTCGGGGTTTTCTCCACCCGTCGCGCCGGCTGCAGATGCTGTTCGGCCTGGAGAACAAACAATTGCATCGGGTCGTCGGTGCCGCTGACTTGCAGCGTTCCGCGCGCCACGAAGTGAAGGCCAGAGCCCGCGGCCAGATCGGTG
>Ga0180223_1002370_pt1 | contig 11515 bp, 10 predicted proteins | sample eDN5th30CKraftOP_FD_151337 | JGI IMG/M metagenome (GOLD analysis project Ga0180223, IMG submission 151337) | Enriched Organic Plus compost microbial communities from Emeryville, California, USA - eDNA 5th pass 30_C Kraft OP (version 2) (version 2) ...
ACAGCACCTTGGCGAGGAAGAGTGGGTAAACGAAGAACGGCGCGGCGAGCAGGACCACGAGGCCTGCCGCGTAGAATGCGTAATCGAGCTTGCGCGATGTGCCCAAGGAAGCCTGGCGCTTGGCGGGTGCAGTATCCATGGTCGTTGTCATCGCTCACGCCCGAACAGGCCGGCGGGCTTCACCAGCAATACGATCAGCATGATGACGAAGATCACCATGTTGGAGCCCGGCGGATAGACCACCTTGGTCAGGCCTTCCAGCAGGCCCAGCGAGAGGGCCGTGACGATCGAGCCGAGGATCGAGCCCATGCCGCCGACCACCACCACCGCGAAGATGACGATGACGAGATCGCCGCCCATCAGCGGGCTCACCGAGTAGATCGGCGCGGCCATCACGCCGGCGAAGCCTGCGAGTGCAACGCCGACGCCGAAACCGAAGGTCAGCAAGGCCGGCACGTTGACGCCGAAGGCGCGGGTGAGATTCGGGTTCTCGGTCGCGGCCCGCAGGGTGCGGCCAAGCGCTGTCTTTTCGATCGCGAACCAGGTGCCGAAGCAGAATACCAGCGCCATCAGCACGACCCAGGCGCGGTATTTCGGCAGGAACATGAAGCCGAGATCGAAGCCGCCCCGCAGATCCGCCGGCACCGGATAGGGGCGGCCGGCGGTGGCGAAGAAGTAGATGAACGTGCCCATGATGAACATCATCAGGCCGTAGGTCAGCAGCAGGCCATAGATGTGATCGAGATGGTAGACGCGGGAAATCAGCGTCCGCTCCAGCACCATGCCGACGATGGCGGCGCCCAGCGGCGACAGGATCAGGGCCGGCCAGTAGCCGATGCCGAGATAGTTCAGCAGCATCCATGAGCCGAAGGCGCCGAGCATGTAGAACGTGCCCTGCGCGACATTGATGATGCCGAGCAGCCCGACGATGATCGCGAAGCCAAGACTGAGCAAGGCATAGAACGACCCGTTGATGAGGCCGACGACCAGTTGTCCGAGTATCACTTGTGACGACACGCGCTTCCTCAGATGCCCAGATATTGCTGGATCTTGTCGGCCTGGCTGGCCACGTCGGCCCGCGGGATCATGTCGATGATGCGCCCGCGTTCCATCACATAGTGCCGGTCGGCGATCCGGGTCGCGAAGTGGAAATTCTGCTCCACCAGCACGATGGTATGGCCTTGGGCCTTCATCAGTTCGATCGCCTTGCCGATCTGCTGCACGATCACCGGCGCAAGGCCCTCGGTCGGCTCGTCGAGCAGGAACAGCGAGGCGCCGGTGCGCAGCACGCGGGCGATGGCCAGCATCTGCTGTTCGCCGCCGGAGAGGCGCGTGCCCTGGCTGCGGCGGCGCTCCTTCAGGTTGGGAAACAGCGCATAGATATCATCGAGCGGCATGCCGCGGTCGTTGATCTTGCGCGGCAGCAGCAGGTTCTCGGTGACGTCGAGGGTCGCGTAGATGCCGCGCTCCTCCGGTACATAGCCGACCCCGAGCCGGGCGATCCGCTCCGGCGGTGCCTTGATGACGTCCTGCCCGGCGACCTTGATCGAACCCGTGCGCCGCTCGATCAGCCCCATGATGGAGCGAAGCGTGGTCGTCTTGCCGGCGCCGTTGCGGCCGATGATGGTGACGCACTCGCCGGCCGGAATATCCAGCGAGACGCCGTGCAACACGTGGGAGTCGCCATAGAAGGCGTGCAGGTCGGCAACGGCAAGCGACAGCGCATCAGCCATGGTCGGATCCCAGATAGGCTTCGACGACCGCGGGGTTCTTCACCAGGTCGGCATAGCAGCCGTCGGCCAGGATTTCGCCGCGCGCCAGCACCGTGATGCGGTGCGAGAGATTGGCGACGACCGAGAGGTTATGCTCCACCATGAGGACCGTGCGTGATGCCGCAACGCGGTGGATGAGATCGGAGATGCGGCCGACATCCTCCTGGCCGAGGCCGGACATCGGTTCGTCGAGCAGCAGCAATTCGGGATCGAGCGCCAGCGTGGTGGCGATCTCGAGCGCACGCCGCCGGCCATAGGGGAGTTCGTTGGCCCTGTATCCCGCAAGCTGCTCGATGCCGACGTCCGCCAGCAGCGCACGCGCGCGGTCGTTCAATTCGTTCAGCGCCGAGGCCGAGCGCCAGAAGTAGAAGCCGTCATTGCGGAAACGCTGCAGTGCAACGCGCACATTCTCCAGCGCCGTGAGCTGGGGAAACACCGCCGAGATCTGGAACGAGCGCACCATCCCGAGGCGGGCGACCTCGGCCGGCTGCAGGGCCGTGATCTCCTGGTCCTTGAAGAAGATGCGGCCGCTGGTCGGCTGGAGGAATTTGGTCGCGAGATTGAAGACGGTCGTCTTGCCTGCGCCGTTGGGGCCGATCAGGGCGTGGATGGCGCCGCGACGAATATCAAGGGTGAGGTTGCGGACAGCGGTAAATCCCCGAAATTCCTTCGTGACACCTTCCATGCGCAGCGCAATGTCGCCGACGGTCTGTCCAGCCTGTTCCATGGTCTGCGATGCCGTCACCCCGTCACCCGTCACCCGAAGAAAAGCAGAGTCGCCCGTCCGAGGGTTCGAACGGGCGAGGTTGCAGCCTGTGGCTATTTGGCCGCCAGGGCCGGACAGCCGCCGTCGGCAAGCGGACGGAAAACGTCATCGCCCTTGAGCTTCGCGACCACCTTGGTCAGGTCCCATTCGCTGGTGGATTCCTTGGGCGTCTTGATCTGGGTCAGCGCCACGCTGTGGACCATGCGGCCGTCCGGACGGAGATAGCCGTCCTGGGTGAACACGTCCCGCACGGGTGTTTCGCGGATCTTGGCGATCACCGTCTTCGGGTCGGTCGAGTTGGTGGCCTGCACGGCCTTCAGGTAGCTCTTCGCGGCCGAGTAATTGCCGACCTGGAACGAGCCCGGGAACACCTTGCGGCGCTGGATGAACTTGTCGATGAAGGCCTTGGTCTCGGCGTCTCCCGCATTGACCCAGGGGTTGACGTTGTAGGCGCCCTGCGCCGTATCAAGTCCCATCGACTTGATCGCGATCGGACTGTCGAGGCCGAAGCCCATCACCTTGGCCTTGAGGCCGAACTCGCGGATCGCCTTCAACGCGTTGACCGTGTCGTCGCCGCCGCTGTTGAGGGCGATGACGTCCGCGCCGGATTGCTGCGCCTGCAGGACGTAGGAGGAGAAGTCGGAGGTCCCGAGCGGATGCTTCACGCCGCCGACCACTTCCGCGCCGTTCTTGACCAGCATCGGCCGCAGCCCGGCTTCCAGCGCCGCGCCGAAGGCGTAGTCCGCGCTGATGAAGAACCACTTCTTGCCGAGCTGCGACACCGTCGCGCCGACGGCCGCGCCCAGCTCATAGGTGTCGTAGACCCAGTGCACGCTGTTGTCCGGCGCGCAGGCCTTGCCGGTGAAATCGGCCGAACCGGCGCCCGCCAGCATCAGCATCTTGTTCTTCTGCTTGGTCACGTCGAGGACGGCGAAGGCCACTGCCGAATTCACCACCTCGGTGATGACATCGACCTTGTCGACATCATACCAGCGGTTCGCAAGTGCAGCACCCACGTCGGGCTTGTTCTGGTGATCGCCGGCAATGACCTCGATCGGCTTGCCATTCACCTTGCCGCCGAACTCCTCCACCGCCATCCGCACCGCTTCGACGGAGCCATTTCCCGCGCCGGATTCATAGATGCCCGACAGGTCGGACAGGACGCCGATCTTGACCTTGTCATTCGCGATTTGCGCGTGCGCGGTGGTGGAAAGAAGGAGCGCTGCAGCAAGCGCCAGTCCGTATCTTGTCATGATTACCTCCCGATAACTCGCAGCGGTTGCGCCCGAAGCCTTTTGATTGATTATTATATTCTATAACAATGGTCTTCAAGTCAATGAGGATTCGCCAAAGGTATAAGGACGTCAAGGCATAGAGTAGCGAGCCTGACGCCGCCAGCGCTCCGATCCGGCGGCCGGATGGAGAAACCACCGGCCATGCGTCCCGGGAGAGGGGGCGGGCCGTACTGGAGGTCTGCGGTGAAGGCACCGACCGGAACGCCGCTGCGGGGTGTCGCCGGGAGGCCGGATTCGTGGGGGCCGGCCTCGGCGACACTCAACGCGACAAGTCCGGTGATCGCCTCAGAATTCGCGCAAGGTCTCGCGCAGGGTCGGCTTGGTGTATTCAGTCCGCACCAGGCCGCGCTTCTGCAGGGCAGGCACCAGGCCCTCGGTCACTTCGAGGATGTAACGGCGATTGATGTTGTGGAACGGATGGGTGATGAGGAATCCGTCGCCGCCGACCTCTTCCATGATCCGTCCCATTTCCTCGGCGCATTGATCCGGCGTCCCGATCAGGTCCGCCGCCTTGTCCTGAGCGAGCTGCCGCAGCGTCTTCCCGCTGCCGAACTGTGCAAAGCGCGCGAGCGAAGCGGATTCGCCGTTCGTCGTCAGATTTTGCGGAATGGTCTTGTCGAGATCGAACTTGCCGAAGTCGATTTCCGTGATGCCGCTGATCAGGCCCAGCTGGCGTTCGATGAAGCGCGGCTGCGCGATGTTGCGCTGATACTGCGCCCTGGCTTCCTCCTCGGTCTCGCCCATGGAGACCTTGAAAATGAACAGCACCTTGATGTCGTCGGGGTTGCGTCCATAGCGCGCGGCGCGCCGCCGGATATCGTCACGGAATTCTTTCTTCCCAGCGATGCCGTTTGCTCCCGCGATGATCGAGTCCGCATATTTCGCGGCGAAGTCACGTCCCTTTTCGGAGCCGCCCGCCTGCACATAGGTCGGCCGTCCTTGCGGGGAGGGCACCGTATTCAACGGGCCGCGGGATTTGTAGTATTTCCCTGAAAAATGGATCGGGCGGACTTTCCGGTAGTCGGCGTAGGTCTCGGTGTCGCGATCCAGCACCACCGCGTCGCGATCCCATGAGTCAAACAGCTGGTTCACGACCTCCATATATTCATCGGCCATCTCGTAGCGGAGATCGTGCTCCGGCAGCTTGTCGAGGCCGAAATTCTGGGCAGCGGCATCTTCGCCGCTCGTCACGATGTTCCAGCCGAAGCGGCCGTGCGCGATGTGATCGAGGCTTGAGCAGAGACGCGCGAGCAGGAAGGGATGGTAGCCGAGCGTCGACAGCGTCGCCACCACGCCGAGATTGCGTGTATGCGAGGCGACCACGGCAGCCAGCGGCGCCGGATCATGTTTGGGCACCTGCATGCCGCGCTTGAGATAGGCGCCCGAATTGCCGTTATACGACTCCGGCACCACTAGTTTGTCTTCAAAAATGATGTAGTCGAAGCATGCGCGCTCAAGGCTTTTGGCGAAGTCGATATAGAATTCGCCATCCCAGGGATTTCCGCCACCGGACGAAAACGGTTCGTTCCATTCGTCGAGAACGAAGTTGGTGAACCACCCGAGATGAAACTTCTTTGGCTGCGTCATGGGCTCGTCTCCGTGTGAAACGGCCCGCGGACAGTTCTGGTCGCCTCAGACGGCATCATGTTGTGGAGACGACACCAATCTGTACCGAGCAAACGTTTCATGGTGTGTTGAATTCCAGTCAGGCTGGCCGATGCCAAGCAATCGATGTGCCATGTTGTCAGCGGCATTGGAGCTCAAACCCCGCGCAAACGGCATGCAGAAGGCGGCGGTTTGCGCCATAAGCCCAGGGCGGCATGGCATCGCGCTTGCTTGCAGCTTTTATTTTCCCTGCTGCCGCGAAGCGCCGGCTGGTGAGCCTCCAGGCACAAGCGGCAGCCGCAGAGAGGCGGGCCTCGTTGATGTCAGCAGCCGCACCGTTCCGGATCGAGGAAACGTCGATCGCGGATCTTCACGCCGCCTTTCGCTCCGGCACCGTATCCGTCCGGGCCGCGTGCCAGGCGCATCTTGACCGCATCGCTGCTTATGATCGGAAAGGGCCGGCCTTATGGGCGATCGTGGCCATCAATCCGGACGCCATGGCGGATGCCGAGCGGCTGGATGAATATTTTGCCCGAACCAACAGCTTTGCCGGCCCGCTCCACGGCATTCCGGTGCTGGTGAAAGACAATTACGATGTCGCAGGACTGCAAACCACGGGCGGTTCAGCCACCCTGCTGGGCTGGATTCCTGATCGTGATGCGACGGTTGTGGCGAAGCTCCGCGCGGCCGGCGCAATCATCCTGGCGAAGACGACGATGTCCGAATGGGCACGCGGCGGCCTCGACAATATCAATTCCGTGCTGCCGGGATTTGCACGTAATCCTTACAACACCGCACACGCGACCGGCGGCTCATCGGGCGGCACCGGGTCCGGTCTGGCAGCGAGCTTCGGCGTCGTGGGCCTCGGCTCCGACACGCTCGGATCGATCCGCAATCCCTCGAGCAACAACGCGCTCGTCGGGCTTCGCCCAAGCTGGGCGCTGTGCTCCCGCGCCGGCATGGTCGGCCTTTACGATGCCCGTGATACCTCCGGTCCGATGGCCCGGAGCGTGGCCGATCTGGTGGCCGTGCTCGACGTCATTGCCGGTCCGGACCCCGCTGACCCGGCGACGGCGGGCGCCGCGGAGCATATGCCGGCCAGCTACGCCGTTGCGCTTGATCCACAGGCCGCCCGGGACAAGCGGATCGGCGTGCTGCGTCAGGCGTTTCCACCTGACGCATCGGATCCGGAAGTTCTGATCCTGCTTGAAAAGGCGCTTGAGGATTTGCGCCGGGCAGGGGCCACGATTGTCGATCCCTTCGTGATCCCCGAATTTGACGACTATCCGCCGCAACATCATCCGCAAAGCGAGGTGCGGGCGGCGATCGAACGATACCTCGCGACGACCGGCCCTGGCTTTCCAAAGAGCCTGCAGGAGGTTGTCGACTCGAAGAAGTTTCATCCGCTGCACGAGGTCGGGCTCATCGCCGCCGCTGCGGCCCCGGAACCGGCCGACGATCCTGTCGTCCGCCGGCTTGAGGAGACCGAAGCGCGCATGCGCCTTGCCTATCTGGCTGCGATGGATGCATCGCACATCGATGCCCTGGTGATGCCGGTGGCGAGCTATCCGCCAAAGCTCAATGGCGACCGCAATACCACCCCGACCGGCATCACCACTGCGATTGCATCCGCGCTGCACTGGCCGGCCGCCGTCGTTCCCATGGGCACGACCTACGAGGATCTGCCGTCCGGATTGCAGATTGTTGGGCGGCCATGGAGCGAGACGACGCTGCTCGGCATCGCCTATGCGTATGAGCAGGCGACCCGCCACCGTCACGCTCCCGCGACCGTGCCGCCGCTGACTCAGGCCGTCTCGGCTTTTTGAGGTTCGGCGGGCGGCAGCGGCGTGCCTTCGATGGTGATCCGGTGCATCAGCCGCCGGTCGCCCTGATAGTCGTTGATCGCATAATGCCAGACGGCACGGTTGTCCCAGAACGCCATGGAGCCTTCCTGCCAGCGGAAGCGGCAGGTGAATTCCGGCCGGGTCGCGTGCTGATAGAGATAGCTCAGCAGCGGCGCGCTTTCCTGTTCGGTCCAGCCCTCGAACCGCACCGTGTAAGTCGGATTGACATAGAGCACACGCTTGCCGGACTCGGGGTGGCGGATGACCACCGGGTGCACAGCCTGCTGGGTCGCCTGATCGGTATTCGTCATGCGCTGGACGGTATCGCTCTCCGCGCGCTCCTTCGTCCGCTTCGGGCCAAAGACATGGGCATTGGTATGCACCGCCCGGAGTTCCAGAAGTGTGCGTTTGAGACCGTCCGACAACGTGTCATAGGCCTTGGCCATGTTGGCGAAGAGCGTGTCTCCGCCATAGTCCGGCAGGATGCGCGCGAGCAGGATCGATCCCAGCGCCGGTGACTGATCATAGCTGTGGTCGGTGTGCCAGCCGCCGCCGATATTGTTGCGCTGCTCGGGCTCCTTGCGCACCTCGGCGATCATCGGATGCCCGGTCTTGGGCAGGAACTTGCTGACATTGATCGGCCCGAAGCGCTCGGCGAAGGCGAGATGCTGCTCCTCGGTCAGCATCTGATCGCGGAAGAAGATCACGCCATGGGCATTCAATGCCTGCCGGACTTCAAGATAGGCCTGCTCGCTGAGCGGCTCCCGCAAATCGACTCCGAACAGTTCCGCCCCGACGCCTCCGGAGACCGGCCGCTCCTCAATGATGTGATTGCGCATGGGCGCCTCCTCAGGAGAAAGGTTCGCTCTCGACCACGATCCGGTGCATCAGCCGCCGGTCGCCGTGATAGTCGTTCACCGCATAGTGCCAGGTCGAATAGTTGTCCCAGAAGGCGAGGGAGCCTTCCTGCCAGCGAAAGCGGCAACCGAATTCCGGCCGTTGCGCATGGGCGAACAGATAGGTGAGCAGTGGTTTGCTTTCCTGCTCGGTCCAGCCCTCAAAACGAACGGTATATCCGGGATTGACGTAGAGAAGCGATTTGCCGCTGCCGGGGTGGCGCACCACCACCGGATGGATCGCGTCCGGCTGCGCCGGCTTGCCATTGGCCGCCCGCGCCTGCACGGCGGCATTGGAATGCACGCCGCGGAGACCGGAGAGCGTGCGCTTCAATCCATCCGACAGCGCCTCATAGGCCGCGTACATGCTGATGAACGCGGTATCGCCGCCGAACTCCGGCACCTCGCGCGCCAGCAGCATCGTGCCCCAGTAGGGCCGTGGCCGGAACGCCTGGTCGGTGTGCCAGCTTCCGCCGATATTCTTTGTTTGCCCGGGCTCCTTGCGGACCTCGGCGATTTCCTGAGAACCGGGCAAGGCAGGAATGATGTCGCTGGTCGGGACGATCGGCTTGCCGAAGCGGCGCGCGACGGATGCATACTGTGTCGAGTCGAGATGCTGATCGCGGAAGAACACGACGCCATGCTCGTCGATCGCATGACGGATATCCCGCCACACCCAGTCCTCCTGCGGCTGCGACAGATCGAGATCGATATCCGCACCGCAACCGCCGGTCGTTGGAGTGATGGCAAGGGTGTTGGAATGCATGGGCCTGGCCTCAATGCTTGCCCGGATGGGCGAGGGCGACCTCCTCGTTGATGTCGGCGCCCCAGCCGGCTCCGGTGGGCAAAACGAATGTGCCGTTCTCGATCGTCCAGGGTTGTGTCAGCAGATCGCGCCGCCACGGCACCTCATCCACGTCATATTCCATGATGCGGAAGTTCGGGATCACCGAGCAGAAATGCGCGCTCATCAGCGAGCCGAGCGGCCCGTGCGAGTTGTGCGCAGCGACGTTGATTTCGTAAGCGTCGAGGAAGGCGGCCATCTTCACGGACTCGTTCATGCCGTTGAAGACGACATCGACGATGGCGACATCCACCGCCTGGGCGTCGAGATAGGGCCGCAGCGCCCGGCGGCCGAGCACGGCTTCCAGCGATGCGATCGGTGTCGATGTCGACTGGCGGATGGCGGCGAGCGCCTGCGCATCGTGGGTGTCCATCTCCAGCCAGGTCATGCCGAACGGCTCGACGGCCTTGGCGATGCGGCGGAAGCCCTCGGTCTTGTAGTTGAAATTGAGGTCCATCATCAGCCCGACGTCGGGACCTGCGCCCTCGCTGAAGGCCGCCAGCTGCGCGACCACGCGATCGACGATCGCTTTCTCGATGTTCATCTCGAATGGACCGGTGCCGCGCCCGACTGTTGCCGGCTTGCCCGGCTCGAACACCAGCAGGTTTGTCTTCAGCGCCCGGAAGCCCCGACGCGCCACCTCGCGGCCCAGCTCCCTGACGTCGTCAAGGCCGTGGACCGGCGGATCCTTGATGATGCTGCCGAACAGGTCGAAATTGCGCGCGCGGTACATTCCGCAATGGGACCAATAGACCGGCAGCTTGCCGCGCAGCGCACCACCAAACAGTTCATGGACCGGAACACCGAGCGCCTTGGCCTTGATGTCGAGACAGGCATTCTCATACGCGCCGATCGCCAGCGCCTGGAGGCCGCCCGCGGTCGACTGCGTGATGTTGTAGAGACGGGCGGTGAGGCGGCCGACATTGCGCGGGTCCTCGCCGATCACAAGGTCGCTCATCTGCCGGATGACGGCGGCGAGGCCGCGGCGTCCGCGGGCCTGATTGAATTCGGACCAGCCGACAAGGCCGTCATCAGTGACAAGCTTGAGGAACGACCAGTCGTCCCAGCCGCCGCTGACATGGATATCCTCGACGCTGACGATCTTCATGGCTTGATCAGGTGAATGAGAGGCCGTCCGGCCTTGAACCGCTCGACATTGTCGACGATCACCGACACGATGCGCCCGCCTGTGCCGGTGCCGCCCGCGCCCGCAACGTGGGGCGAGATGATGATATTCGGTGCGCTCCACAGCGGATCGCCCGGCGGCAGCGGCTCGGGATCGGTGACGTCGATCGCCGCGCCGCGCAGATGCCCGCTGACCAGCGCGTCACGCAAGGCCACCTGATCGACCGTCTCGCCGCGGGTGATGTTGACGAACAATGCGCCGGCTTTCATCGCGGCGAAGGCGGCACGGTCCATGGTGTGGCGGGTCGCACCGGTCGAGGCGATGCAAAGCGCCACCACATCGGCCTGCGCGAGAACATCATGCAGCGCCGTCATCGGATGCATCTCGTCGGCATAGGTGTCGGCGTCGGCCGAGCGCGACAGGCCGATGACCTTCATGTCGAATGCCTTCGCCTTGCGGGCGAGCTGGCGGCCGATATTGCCATAGCCGACGATGGCGAGCGTGCGGCCCTCCAGCGACATCTGCGGCGGCGTGAAAGTCTTGTCCCACTCGCCGCGTGCCGAGCGCGCATAGATCTCGTCCATGCGGCGCGCCATCGACAGGATCAGCGTCATCCCATGCTCTGCAACGGCGGGGGAGACGGCGCCGCCCTGATTGGTGACGACGACACCATCCGGGACACCATGCGCCATCAATCCGTCAAAGCCAGCGGAAATTAGCTGGATCCAGCGCACTTTCGAGCCCGGCTCGCGCAGCGCGGCGGCGATATTCGCGCCATCGACACCGCGCGGATCGGAAATGATCAGCGCGTCCGCATCTTTTGCGACGGGCGCGACATCGCAGACGTCTTCCAATGCCACCAGATCGATGCCTTGCACCTTCTCCAGCGCCTTCATCACCGGAACGCGTGACAGTTTCGTTCCCAATATTATGCGCATTCCTACACACTCTCCGTGACGCGATGTTCCGAATAAACCCGATCGTAAACGGCCCCGCGCGCGTGGAATTCGGGCGCAAACGGCCGGCCATCGGGGATCTTGAGCCACAGGCGCAGCAGCAGACGCTTATGGTCGGCGTCGTTGTCGAAGTTGGTGCGCGAATGCAGGTTCATGAAGTTGTGCCAGATCAGCATGTCGCCGGGTTCCAGCGTGAAGCGCAGCGCGAGGTCGTCGCGTTCGGCGAGCTGGCTGAAATAATCCAGCGCCTCGCCGAGCTTGCCGGGCAGCGGCACGTCCATCTGTTTGGCTGCGCTGCGCATGAAGCTGCCGGCAAACATGCAGCTCACCTTGCCGTCCCGGTAGCTGAAGACGGGTATCTTCTCGTCGGTGATCGGCTTGCTGCTGGTCCTGGCTTCCGGAATGGCCATG
>Ga0180223_1002371_pt1 | contig 11514 bp, 6 predicted proteins | sample eDN5th30CKraftOP_FD_151337 | JGI IMG/M metagenome (GOLD analysis project Ga0180223, IMG submission 151337) | Enriched Organic Plus compost microbial communities from Emeryville, California, USA - eDNA 5th pass 30_C Kraft OP (version 2) (version 2) ...
CGGTACGGATGGATATGCTCAACCCTGAGGAATGGATAAATTACCGCAAAGACTGGATCCTGCTTCCAGATAAACAAAACATCATCTATGGCTATTTCAATGATTGGCTGTTTTTTGAAAATCCATCCGAAATTGAACCATCAAAAAAGATTCCACGTGATGTATATGCGTTTCCCCGGTACAACTGGCAGGATGAGATGTATCGGGATGTTGCCAATGCTTCGGCACATACGCTGTCGATCAGTGGCGGCTCAACGAGCACAAAGTTTTATGGAAGCCTGGGCTACAACAAAGAGGACGGATTATTTGTAAACAATGGATATTCGAGACTAAATGGCCGATTACGGCTCGATCACAGTAAAGGCCGCCTCTCCTTATCAATGGGCCTGAATGGGACCCGCTCACGCTACGATGGTGCCGTTCAATCCGGCGATGGCTATGCTAATATCGGGGTGCTCGAGACCGCCATCGTATCGCGGCCTCTTGTTTTTGAAAACCCGCTGGCAGTGAGTACCCAAGGCGGGTGGCGCAAACCCACTGACAATTTGAAATACTTAGACCGTAACATCAGCACGCCCAATTTATCGTCCAATCTGGTGATCAATTACCGGTTAATCGATGGGCTATACATTGGCAATACGCTCAGCGGTAGCATGGTGACGTCAAAAGTGAATGAATACTACAGTAAGAACACCCCCTGGGGTTATTATCTCGGCGGCCGCGGCGCGATTTCGGCCAGTGATTGGTATGGGTGGACCAATTTCACGACATTGAGTTATGAGCGGTCATTCGCAAATCAATCGAAACTGAGTGCGCTGGGGGTATTTGAAATCAGCGGAAGCAGGTATGAATACCACCACATTATAAAAAGTGGTTTTGCTGACGAGTCTACCGGAATTCACGACATCAGCAAAGGCGAAGAACTTCAAGCTGCAGGTTCTGGAGCAGGCCTTAGCAATCGGTTATCGTACCTTGGCAGGCTCAACTACCACATCAAAGATCGGTATTTATTTACAACCAGTCTCCGGTTGGATGGCTCCGATCGCTTTGGAAAGAATCAACGGTATGGTCTGTTTCCATCCGCAGCATTCGCCTGGCGCATCTCGGAAGAGGCCTTTTTGGACAGGCCTTGGCTGGACGATCTGAAACTCCGGCTAAGCTACGGCGCTACCGGCAACTCGAACATCTCGGAGTTCAGGTACATGGCGCAGATGGGCAATGTTTTCTATGACGACAAGCTTGGTATGATCCCGACTTCGTTGCCCAATCCGGACCTTAAATGGGAAACCACTGTGCAATACAATGCCGGATTGGATGCAGCGGTGCTAAACAACCGACTGAAACTGACGCTGGATCTTTACGAAAAGCACACCACGGATATGCTCTATAATGCCATCGTCCCTGCCCAGACAGGATTCAAAACCCAATGGCAGAACCTTGGCAAAGTCAATAACCGGGGTATAGAAGTGTCACTGGCAACGACCAACATACGCAAAGATCGTTTCTTCTGGGAAACCACCTTGACGTTCAGCCTCAACCGGAACACCGTTTTACGTATTGGCGACGGGTTGTCTACTGCCCCGATCGGGGCCGGCTCATGGACTACCTCTTACATCAAACAGAACGTTGTGGGACGTATTATGGTAGACCAGCCCATCGGCGTAATGTACGGTTATGACCTAGCGGGCATTTATCAGCTTGACGATTTTGCGGGTTGGCAGGACCGGACGGGGAAATTGCCCGCTAACGATCCGGCCATCCTGTGGCAAGACCGCAATTGGATTCTAAAAGAAGGAATACCCAACGCGGGTAACCTTGGAAGACTGCGCCCCGGCACATTCAAATTCCGGAATGCGGACGGATCTGCGGATCAATTTATTACTGAAGAAGACAAAGTCATTATCGGCAACAGCCAACCGTTGTTTTACGGTGGCTTGGGCAACAACGTAAGCATGGGCCCGGTAGCGCTTTCGGTCTTCTTCAACTACAGCGTAGGTGCAAAGATATTCAACTCCACCCGCTTCGAGCTTGAAGGCGCCATGCCGGGTGAATATTTCAATATCACGCGCGATTTCTGGAACAACCGATGGACTCCGGAGCACCCGACAAACGCCTATCCTGCCTATAGCGATGAAAACTATTATAATTCCCTGGCGTCATTGCCTAACACGTACTACGTTGAAGATGCCTCATTTCTAAGGCTGCAGACCGTTTCGGTGTCGTATTCATTGCCTGCGAAGCTGATTGCTAAGGCTGGAATCACGTCCGCCAAAGTGTACTACTCCGGAAACAATCTGTACACCTTTACGAAATATACCGGGCTATCTCCCGAAGTCGATTCCGGTAATCCGTTGCTACAGAATTTCGATACGATCGGGTATCCCCGTGCTGCTACTCACGCACTGGGCCTCATGGTTACATTTTAAAATTGAACACGCTGTATGAAAACGCTATATAAATTTATGCTGGTTAGCTTGACTGGCTTTGCAATTTCCTGCTCGGACTATTTAGACACGAAGCCGGTTTCCTTTACCACCATTGATAATTTTTACAAAACACCCGAAGACATCGAAATTGCCTTGCGTGGATGTTACGGCAGGCTGGTCAGCAGCTATGCGGTCAACTCGCGTTCCGGCTTGTTCTTCGTTGGTGATATCGGTACCGACGAACTTGTTGGCAACCCCTACTCCACGCCGGATGCGGGTAGCAATATGGACCAATTTATTTTCGGACGCGTTGTGAAGACCAACCTAATGGCGCGCGATCTGTGGGAAAATATGTACCGCAGCGTATATGCCATCAACCTGTTGCTTTCCAAACTCGATGAAGTTTCGATGAATGAGGCCCGTCGGGAGCAGGTGCGTGGTGAAGCTCTGTTTTTGCGCGGGTGGCATTACCTCTATTTAGGAATGGTGTATGGCGGCGTACCGGTGTACACTACGGTGCCACACGAGAAAGACAAGGCACGCGATCCCCTCCAACGGGTAATGGAACAGGCCCTAGCCGATCTGCAGTTTGCCTATGAGCACCTCGCCGATACCCACGTGGCAGGTGCAGCAAACCGATGGACAGCAGCCGGTTACCTGACCAAGCTGTACTGCTACTTAGCCGCCAACAAAAAATACGAGGTCGGCAAGCAGTTGAACTTTCCGCTCAATTCGTTTGACTGGGTAGATACCGATGCCTACTACCGCGAAGCCAAGCAACTTGCTGACGAGCTTATCACGGCCAGCGGGTATCGTCTTGCAGCAGATTACCGGTCGCTATTCAGTGAAGGATCCACCGCCGAACAAGCCAAAGAAATTCTCCTGACCGTCCTTCCTTCGCAGGAAAACAAAACCGGATTTGCGCCTACCTTTTACCTCTTTCCGGTAGGATATTATGGTGGTGGCTGGGGTACATGCCGCCCCACCCAAGAAGTGTATGACCGCTATGATACGCTGTATGACGCCCGGGTACACTGGGTTGTCGGCGGATTAGGCACCGACCCCGGCACCGAAACCATAGACGGCAATTCATACGTCAAACCGCTTCCGCTGAATCTGTCAGACGGTGTAGCCTATGACGGCGATTACAACGTAACCAAGCTGCGGGCAGTCAGTTCGGCTGTGAGAAATACCGATTTTTACTTTGGCCACTACCCGCTGTTGCGTCTGGCAGATATTTACCTGCTCAATGCGGAGGCAACTGCTCATCTGGAAGGCGATGAGGCGGGTCGCGAAATTCTTAAACCCGTACGCAGCCGTGCGCTCATCCAAACGCACACCAACGATGTCACCGTTTTGCAGTCGGCCTACCGGAGATCCGACTTTATACAGGAATTGCTAGATGAGCGTTCGCGCGAACTTTGCTTCGAGCAGCAACGGAAATTCGACCTGGTACGTTTTGGCCGCTATGTAACCACTATCCAGGGAATTTCCACCACACGAGGCGTATGGAATTCGTTAACCGCGCGGATATTGATCGACAACATCTCCGAATCGAAAATATGGCTCCCCATCCCTGAGGAAGATGAGATCAGCAATCCGAATCTTTTACCAAATAATCCGGGGTATTAATCCAAACACGCACAACCATGATGAATAGCAAAAAGAAGATAATGGCCTATGCCTTTGCAGGTTTGCTGATTGCAACAACACTCGTGTGTTGCAGCAATGCTAAAGAAGAGCCCATCGGCCAAACAGAAACTTCCGTAAAGGTAGGTGCCTGGTATTTCGGCGGATGGAGCTTCCCCCCCGATACCAACGGGCACACTTTTCACATCAGCCCCACGCTCACCACCGCCTACCTAGATCGTGAGCCGTTGTGGGGTTGGCGCGAAGATACGCCAGGTGTAATGGAACAACAGATCAATTACGCCGCTCAGGCCGGCTTGGATTTCTGGGGATTCTGTTGGTACGACAACACGTTACGACCCGACGATGCGGCACTTATGGATCATCTCAACACCGCGCTGGATCTTTTCATGCAGGCAAATAACCGCGAGCTGCTTGATTTTTTCCTACTGTCCTGTTTCCCCGTTTCATCGGTCAATTGGGAGAAGGTGTGCGACCGCATCATCGCTTATTTCGATGCACCCAATTACCTGCGGGTAGATGGCAAACCCGTCATTGCCTTTTTCAATACGGATGAGCTTCTGGATGGCCTGGGCGGTGTGGAGGGAGTCAAATCGGCACTGGAACTTTTCCGGGAAAAGGCGCGGAAAGCCGGGCACGACGAAGTACTCATCGGTGCACGTACGTTTCCACGGCCACAGGACCCTACGTATCAGGATACTTACCAAGCATGTGGATTTGACTTTCTGACCACCTACAACAATGCCGATGACGGACGGAGAAACGCAGGAAGCAATCCATTTGAGGCGCTTTTGGAAGGCGACCGTAAATCGTGGAATGGCATCGCCGACCACACTACCCTACCCTTTCTGCCCGTAGTCGGTGCCGGATACGACATGCGGCCATGGGCAGCAGATCACCCTACCTTGCCCGCTTCAGATTACTGGTATTCCGGCGTTACGCCGGAAAAGATTGCCGAGCATCTTGCAGCCGGGATCCGGTGGGTGAAAGGCCGCCGGGCCAAAACACTGGGCGAAATGGTCGTGCTGTACGCCTGGAATGAAAACGGTGAAGGTGCATGGCTCACCCCCACCAAATCCGAGGGAACCGCGCGCCTCGATCAAATCAAGCAAGTTATCAAACAGGAGGCACTTACCAATGAAAACTAATCTGATTTTAGTCTTTGCGATGGTGTGGATCACCGCATGCCAAACCGAAGGCCGGCGGGAAGCAACCACCACCTCCACACAGGTTGTCATGCTGGGCAACAGCATTGTCGCCCATCCGCCCAGTGAAGAACTGGGCTGGAAGGGTGATTGGGGCATGGCCGCATCGGCAAGGGATAGCGACTTTGTGCACCGGCTGGAACGCCGGATGCATCAGGTAGATCCCGGCATAGAACTTCAGTACGGCAGCATCGCGGGTTTCGAACGTGCCTATTGGAATTACGATTTACGCGAACTGGCCGAATTCCGGAACGCTGACATATTGATCGTCAAAATAGCGGAAAATGTCGATCCCGACTCATTGGCAGAGCGGCAATTTTCGCAGCATTACGCAAAACTGATCGATTACCTAACCCAAGGTGGCCGCACCGCCGTCATCATCAGTGGTGGCTTTTGGCCAAGTCCCGTAAACGATACCATACACCGTTATGCTGTCCAAAATGGGTTTGATTTTGTCAAGCTGCACGATTTATATACCAGCGATTCTACCAATACGGCAAAGGGCCTGTTTGCACACGAGGGGGTGGCCAACCACCCATCGGACCGCGGCATGAAACACATCGCCGACCGAATATGGAAAAAATTGGAACTCCTGATTCAACAACACTAAGGTTTAACTAAAACGAAACAAAAGATGAACTATATCCTCAAACGGAGCACATTGTTTTTAATCTGGCTTACCGTTCTCCAGTCCTGTGAGACCCTGGATACTGGCCCATTCCATACCGTTACCTTCCATTCAAACGGCGGCACGAATATCGCGCCGGCCAAAGTACGCCACGGAGAGCCCCTCCCCAAAAGCCGGGTTTATCCCGATCCCATCGTGAGTGACGGTGGGCGCTTTCTGGGATGGTACACAGACGCCGAGCTGCAACAACCTTATGACTTTGACCAACCGGTCGTAGCCGATGCGCAATTGTATGCCAAATGGTTTTATAATACATTTACCATTCATTTCGTGATGAACGGAGCACCCGAGATTCCCGCCAAGGAAATACGAGAAGGCCATTTGCCTGCATTGGACGCACCTACCTATCCTGACCATGTGTTTGTCAACTGGTACCTCGACGAGGCGTTTACCGACCTCCTTGACCCCACAGTACCCATAACGGAAGACTTAACCCTGTATGCCCGCTGGGTGACACCTTCGCCTTCTTCCTGGTTCGTAATCGACAATGGCACGCTTACCATGTGCACACCGCCCAACGGAACCGACGTAGTCGTTATACCAGAAGGAGTAACCACCATACCCGATTGGTTTGTGTTGGCCAACGGACTCAATGAACCAGGTAAGCCAGGCTTCCCCACCGGAAAAAACATTCGCGAATTTATATTGCCAACTTCCCTGGAAACCATTGGTAGCGGTGCCTTTAAATTTGCGGCTATCACCCAGATTCACATTCCGCCCAAGGTACGTCAGCTGCTGCCGGTTACTTTTGAGGGATGCGATCGGTTAACGAGCTTCACATTTGCCGCCGGTAGCCAGCTGGAACGATTGGTAGACAACGCCGGCAACGAAGCAATTATAGGCGCACCGCAGCTTACGCAGATCAGCTTTCCGCCCTCCCTGCAATATGTGGGCAAATACACCTTAGCTGGTTGTCAGGCTTTGGCTACCGTTACCTTTGCGCGTGCCGAATCCCCCGTAATCTTCGATGGATTTTTGCCGGGCGGCGGTGTTTGGCTATTTGGCGGCCACTTCCCAAGCAAAATCCGGGTTCCGAATGCCGTGAAAGAAGCCTTTGTCAGTGAAATGAGAAAGGTGATGCAGGATTACGAATACGATAACATGAAAGCAATCGTGGAAGGATATTAATGATGAGAGCTCCCTTTTTTCATTCGTTTTTGGACTGTTGGCAGTATCCGGAGGCATCGTTTGCAGCCAGGCCCGATTTGAACAATCGGTGCAAGACTCGATGGTAAGCCACCGTGAATTCGCCTATCGGATGCAGTTGGCTTACGATCGGATGACCGAGCCACGGTTTCACCCCCTATTTGAAGAAACGTTTATTTTGGCCGATGTATACATAGACCCTGACAACCCGCGACGTTTTTACAACTTTAGCGGCGATCTTTCGGGTCGTTTCTTTGAGGTGATGGCCGCAGCGGCGGGCCGACGTTCCGACTATCATAAGCTGATGCGTGATGCGTTGAAGCAACAGCGGCCTGATGTGCGCTTCGGCGACACCAAACTGCAGTTCACAGCCGACGAAATCGGTGGCGAACACATAGCCCTGCTCTGGGGTAATGGCCGTTTTCTAGTTGGCCTAATGGAATATTACCGTCATTTCCCCGACCGTAAGGTACTTGCGGCTGCAATACAGTTGGGCAACTTCTTCAAACACACGTACGATGCGTGCTCCAAGCCGGAAGTTGCCGAGAAACTAACGGGAATGGGTGCCAAAGGCATCATCTGCTTCACCCAGTATATCGAGGGCCTGGTATTGCTTTCCGAGGCGACCGGAGACCGTTCGTTTGCAGATGCTGCCGCAAAGACTTATCACCTTGTCGGTGAACAAGGTACCCAACACAGTCATGGGTACCTGACCACGTTGCGGGGCGTATTGATGTTGTATGACTATACGGGAGATCGTGCCTATATGCAATTCGTCAAGCAAGCCGTAGACGCGTTGTTGGCGTCAAACGATATGACCATCTATAACAGTATTAAGGAATATTTTGGCAATCCATGACCGCGATGAGGGTTGTTCCACTGCAGACTTTCTCCGACTATGCCTGGGTCTCTACCGTGCCACTGGTGCAACGAAATATTTACTGACTGCGGAGAATACACTCTATAATTCACTGTATTTTAACCAATATTTCACGGGAGATTTTGGTCATCATAACCTTCATAACCGGGGGTCGGGCCCCAGTACCATCATGGCGGCTTGGTGGTGTTGCAACATGCACGGTCTACGCGCTTTGCAAGAAGTCAATCGCGAAGAGGGAGAAATTGGTTTATGATGCAACACGATTTGGATATCCTGACCTGGGACACCCTTATCCGGAATAATAAGTATTCAATGGCAAGACATCGATCCGTTCTGATGTGATAGCCCAAAAAAGATGATCGCCTAAACCGTTCATGTGTTTTTTAAGATGCTCCCACGTTGTAGGAGCATTTTTTTTGATGACCTTTTTCCTATCGGTACGATAGCCAAAAAGAACACGAAAGAAAAGTACGTATCATGAAAAAAATAACCCTACCATTGTTGGTTCTGCTGCTTGCGGTAAATTCCTGCAAAAAAGATCCAAAACTAGACCCGGAAGAACAGGCGCCCACCAACAAAGAATACGAGTGGGTAGATGCCACGGTAAGCTTGCCAGACGGCGTAAACTATTCGCTGGCCGGCCATGAGCTGAATGCGGTTGGGGAAGCGCTGGCCATCAGCGATAACGGCGCGACCAAAGTGCCTAAGATGACAAATTCCGTTGCTATTTATGCGGTGACCAACGCATCGGGCGAACCCATCATGTTTGGTTACTCGACGCCGGGCAAGACAGAGATATCGCCGGAGGCAACCGCAAAAGTGACGCTTTTTACGCTTTACCGCCTTGCGGCCCTACCTATTGAGGTGCAGGTCAAATTCCTGGAGGGTTTCGACAGCGACCAATCCGCAGCCTCTTACGTCGAAACGTTCGTAGAACGGTGGAAGACCGACCCCCAAACGCTGGTTAGCAAAAGCTATGTCCCGCTACTCAAAGCCTACCACATGACCTACAACGCCGGCAAAGACCGGGATGTGTCAGCCACGATGAAAACCATGGCAACCGAAGGCCGGTACCGTTACGTGGAAACGGAAGAGGGCAAACTGGAAGATGGTTACTCGCTTGAGTTGGAAGACAATAGCAAATTCTACATCACCAACGAGGGGCCGCGCACGGCTACGGCATTCATCTACAAAACCAAAACCAAGAAGAATAACTCGCTGAATACGCAGACGCTCATCGACAAGTTTTCCGGCAGCACGGAGGCATCGCGGCAATGGTTCATTGAAAATGGCACCTACGTTCCCGATCGGAATTTCTTGGGCTTGGAAGTAAACTATCGGCAATTCATCTGGAACGGCAGGAATTTTTTTAAGAAAGTGACGAGCGGGCCGCATGACCTTCCATTGGAAGACGATGAGGAACTCGCCGAATACACCATCCGTATCGTGAATGCCGGAGCAAAGATACAGGATGACGAATTGACCGATGCAGAATGGGCTGCTTACGTAAAACACATGCATGCGGCGCTCGTTATCGATTTTTACCTGCCATTCATGGGTATCAGCCTTGGACTGGATATTGACGATTTCTATGCATTGAGCGCCGAGGAGCGCGTGGATAGCTTGGACGCCGCCTTCCGTGAGGCGGGTGTGCATACGCTCATCGAAGGGTACCTACGCGGAGGGCGCCTGCAGGAGATGCTGAAAACGCTGGAGACGTATTTCCAGTCAGAATCGACCAACTATGGGGTTAAGTTGCACGAAGCAATTTTCAAGGCACTTGGCGTTGCTGTGCCAAGTAATCTTGCCGGGGCGGCCAAACGTTATGGTTACCTGAGCTATTACTTCGATGGTGCATCTTTTTGGAACACCGAACAGGAAGAACGGCTGTTCATGAACTATTACTGGGAAACCTACGGGCTCATCTCGTTAAATGCCACGGCACGTGCGGGCGTGGTCCGGGTGTCGCCGAGGCGGGCGAACATCAGCACGGCCGGCACCAACAATAAGGTACAACTGGAGGCAACGATTGAAAGCGAGGAGTTCAAGGGGATATCCGGACTCACATACCGCTGGCGTACACCTTCAACGTATGGCTCGTTGATCTCCGCAGATGGCTCGCGGGGCAATGAGATAAAAGGCACAGCAGCTAACATCGAGTACCAGGCCGATTTTGCCCTCGGACGAGGTAAATCAGTGACGGAAAAGGTGTACGTGGATGTGTTGAAGGACGATCAACTGGTGGGTACCGATTCGGCAGAGGTGACCATCGCCGAATCACGGTATCGGATATACCCCAACGGCATTACGCTGACCGGCAATGGCGACCGTGGAGCGACTATCGCGAACCTACGCGTCGAGCCGTTGAACGACGATGCGCCGAAGATACAGGAGAACCCCGACCATGACTTCAAGGTGGTTTGGAAAACTGCGGGAAAACATGGGGGGCTGCGGTGGAACGGTCAGTATGCCTCCTATTGGGTCACAAAGACAGAGGGCCTGAATAGCAACGCGGCCCAATACCGGTGTTCAGACGACCAAACCAAAGAAGGCGTGGAAGATGTGGAAGCCCTCATCTTCATGAAACCCAAAGGTGCTTTGGATGCAGACTATGAATTGGTGGATATCGTGAAGGCCAGTATCAATATTGATAATGATGAGAAAAAGAAGATCGTATACATCCCACTGGTAGAGGTTCTTACAGATACGATCCAAGGAACCGGAGAAAACGCCCGTATTACTTGTATGGGTCGTGGTGTTGCCAATGTTCCGATAGAGAAAGATGCCATCAGATATTCTGCCCGTGCCATGGGCACTGGCATTAGCTGGGTAGATGGTCAGGTATGGAACTGGGATGCAGGAACAAATCCGGGTTGGTTTATCGGTTACGATCATCCCCGTGGGATATCAGGCAATAATTATACGATTGCAGTTTCCGTTTTGGAACAAAGCGACGGGCCTTATGATCCTAATAAAAGCGTATGTCATACCAATTATCGCCCGGTATCCGGCATGGTGGAAGTCACGATTTGGTTGAAATAGTTTTTTTTCGTAACATTCAGGGCGGTATCTAAAAAACCTTGCCTTTTCATTCTCGTCAAACCGGTCGCCGCAACTTCATGCCAATTCGTGACGCACTGATGATCATGTGGTGCAGCAGCTTGATACAATAAGCACTGCCAACTTCAATGATAAAACAAGTCTCATGGCACAAAAATACCGCATGACAGACGGGTAAACAATGGCTGAAATCGGGGATTTTCGGAGTGTTCAGTGCTTGGTTCAATGCCGCTTTTCATCTTGGTTACTTAGCACCGCCGCCAGCAAATCACGGCCATGCAACACGTCCATCAAGTCCAGCGAATCATCGATCCCAACCGGATACCGAATCCGTCCGGGGTCAAACTCCGGACCGCAGAAACTGATCATGCCATTACTCTCGTACATGATTAACCCAGCCTTCCGGATGTAGCCATAGATTTTATCTACCGGATCCTTGAAATGTATCGAAGCCGTAAT
>Ga0180223_1002372_pt1 | contig 11513 bp, 11 predicted proteins | sample eDN5th30CKraftOP_FD_151337 | JGI IMG/M metagenome (GOLD analysis project Ga0180223, IMG submission 151337) | Enriched Organic Plus compost microbial communities from Emeryville, California, USA - eDNA 5th pass 30_C Kraft OP (version 2) (version 2) ...
CCGGCAAAGTCGCCGGTGAAGGGCCGGCCGGTGCGGTTGGCGCCTTGTACGCCAGGCGCCAGGCCGACGATCAGGATACGCGCGTCGGCCGGGCCGAAGGAGGGCACCGGCGCGTTGAACCAGTCGGGTTGCTTGACGCGGCAATCCTTGCGGTAGGCGACAAGGCGCGGGCAGCGCGGGCAGTCGCGACCCGGTTTGCCGCTGTCCGGCCAGTCATAACCGTCAGGCTTGGTTGCGGTGGAGCGCGCCACGGCACGCTCCCTCTAGCTTTGGCGCGTTTTCTTCACGCGACGGTTCCCGCTTCGCTGGAAAACACGTGCTCAGTCTTCGAAATCTTCGTCGGCGGCGCCGGCCCGCTGCGGCGCCGGTCCGCGCTGCAGGAACTGCGGCGTGTGACCACCATGACCGGGACCGGTGTCGGCGGGTTCGCGCATGCGCATCGGCCGCTCGGACGGGTCGCGGCCGATCTTGCTCTGCAGGCTCATGAGGTCGACGAAGACGTCGGCCTGGCGGCGCAACTCGTCGGCGACCATCGGCGGCTGCGTGGTGACCGTCGAGACGACGGTGACGCGCACGCCCTTGCGCTGCACGGCTTCGACGAGGCGGGTGAAGTCGCCATCGCCGGAGAACAGGACGATGTGATCGACATTGTTGGCGGTTTCCATGGCATCGACGGCAAGCTCGATATCCATGTTGCCCTTGACCTTGCGACGGCCCGTCTGGTCGACGAATTCCTTGGTCGCCTTGGTGACGACGGCGTAGCCGTTGTAGTCGAGCCAGTCGATCAACGGGCGGATCGAGGAGTATTCCTGATCCTCGATAATCGCAGTGTAATAGAAGGCCCGCAGCAGATAACCGCGCGACTGGAATTCCTTCAGCAGCTTCTTGTAGTCGATATCGAAACCGAGGGATTTGGCGGTGGCGTAGAGATTGGCGCCGTCAATAAACAAAGCGAATTTTTCGCCGGTCATGGTCACGTCCTGTGGTCCTTAAAGTCGCCCGCTGTGCTTCGCGGTCAGTTTCATGCCGAATGCGGCGTCAGCCGGGCGCACACGCCAAGCGCGGGCCGCGATGCCTGTCAAAGGGGCTGATCTGGGTATCAACGGCACGTTATGAACAATTCTGTTGGCACCCGCGCAATCGAAGCCATCGCCGATAATACCTTCGGCCGGCCTTCCTTGCGGTCGCTGGCCGTTCGCTAACAGGAAGATGGGGCCAAACCAAGACAAAAAAGGGTTGAAAAACACGGTCGCAGAGGATAGGTAGCCCCTAATCTCGAAATGGTACCACTTTGAGGAGTGACGAGCCGATGGCCCGTGTCACCGTAGAAGACTGCATCGACAAGGTTGAGAACCGCTTCGATCTCGTGCTTTTGGCGAGCCACCGCGCCCGCATGATTTCGTCGGGTTCGCAGATCACCGTCGATCGCGACAACGACAAGAACCCGGTCGTGTCGCTGCGCGAAATCGCGGAAACCACCGTTTCGCCGGGCGATCTGAAGGAAGACCTGATCCATTCGCTGCAGAAATACGTCGAAGTGGACGAGCCCGAGCCCGAAGCGCCGCTCATCGGCGCCGGCGTCGATTCGGACGATACCGAAATGGTCGTTCCGGACCGCATGACCGAGGAAGAGCTGCTCAAGGGCCTCGAGGGCCTGGCGCCGCCGGAAGAGGTCCCGGAAGACGACGCCGAGTAGGCGCCGTCCGGCACAGTAAATTTGAGGTAAAGGCCCGGCCGCTGTGCCGGGCCTTTGTCGTTGAGGGGCTCGGCCCGCTGCCGGCTCGAGGGACTTCAGACGTCCGGCCCGGCGCCGGCGGGTAAATGATTAAGCAGGGCGCAACGCCGCTTGCGGCTCCGCGAAATTGACGTGATATCTATGTCATGATGGGCCGCCGGGGCCCTTTGAGACGCGTCTTCGGCGGTATTTTGAGGCTGGAACCGACCGAATGCGCACGCGCTCCGACCTTCCGCGCATGCAGAGCCAGGCTTTGACCCGGGCGCCGCTAAACGCGCCGCCGGCTCCGACGCCGTCGCCGGAAAAGGCTGTGCCGCGCAAGCCGCAGATGATGCGGCAATACGACCTGATCGAGCGCGTCCGCGCCTATAACCCGAACAGCGATGAAGCGCTGCTGAACCGCGCCTATGTCTACGCCATGAAGGCGCATGGCGATCAGCGCCGCGCCTCCGGCGATCCGTACTTCTCGCATCCGATCGAAGTCGCCGCGATTCTCACCGACCTCAAGCTCGACGACGCCACCATCGCTGCGGCGTTGCTGCACGACACGATCGAGGACACCGACGCCACCCGCGCCGACATCGACCAGTTGTTCGGCCCCGATATCGGCGCGCTGGTCGAGGGCCTGACCAAGCTCAAGAAGCTCGATCTCGTCACCAAGGAAGCCAAGCAGGCGGAAAACCTGCGCAAGCTTTTGCTCGCCATCGTCGACGACGTGCGCGTGCTGCTGATCAAGCTCGCCGACCGGCTGCACAACATGCGCACGCTGGAATACATGCCGGCGGCCTCACGCCGACGCACGGCTGAGGAGACGCTGGAAATCTATGCGCCGCTCGCCGGCCGCATGGGCATGCACGAGATGCGCGAGGAACTCGACGACCTGGCATTCCGGGAGCTCTATCCCGACGCCTATCAGGTGGTCACAGCGCGGCTCGATTCCGTCGCCGCGCTCAATGCGCAACTGATCTCCGAGATCGAACAGCAGCTCACGCGCAAGCTGGCCGAGCGTGGCATCACCGCCACCGTTTCGGGGCGGCGCAAGCGCGCCTATTCGGTGTGGCGCAAGATGGAGCGCAAGGGCGTCGGCTTCGAGCAATTGTCCGACATCTATGGCTTCCGCGTCATCGTCGGCAATGTCACCGAATGCTACCAGGCGCTCGGCATCGTGCACACGACATGGCCGATGGTGCCGACGCGCTTCAAGGACTACATTTCGACGCCAAAGGCGAACGACTATCGCTCGATCCACACCACGGTGATCGGGCCAGGCAAGCAGCGCGTCGAACTGCAGATCCGCTCCCGGGAAATGCACGAGATCGCCGAATACGGCATCGCTGCGCACGCGCTGTACAAGGATGGCCTCGGCACGCCGACCGAAATGTTGTCGCGTGAATCGAGTGCCTACGCCTGGCTGCGGCGCACCATCGAGGCGCTGGCGGAAGCGTCCAATCCGGAGGAATTCCTCGAGCACACCAAGCTCGAGCTGTTCCACGATCAGGTGTTCTGTTTCACGCCGAAGGGCAAGCTGATCGCGCTGCCGCGCAAGGCGACGCCGATCGACTTTGCCTATGCGGTGCATACCGATGTCGGCAACACCGCCGTCGGCTCGAAGATCAACGGCAAGATCGCGCCGCTGACCTCGGAACTGATGAACGGCGACGAGGTCGAAATCCTGACCTCCAAGGCGCAACTGTCACCGCCGTCGGCCTGGGAGGCGCTGGTCGTCACCGGCAAGGCGCGAGCGGCGATCCGGCGCGCGACCCGCACCGCGGTGCGCGAACAATATGCGGGCCTGGGGCGCCGCATTGTCGAGCGCCTGTTTCAACGCGCCAAGATTGCCTATTCGGACGAAAAGCTGACCGGCGCACTGCCGCGCCTGGCACGCTCCTCGCTCGAGGACGTGATGGCGGCGGTCGGGCGCAGCGAACTCAAGGCCTCCGACGTCGCCCGCGCCATGTATCCCGACTACAAGGAGGAGCGCGCGGCGGCCAATGCGGCACGGCCGAAGGCGGAGACCGGCAGCGGCTGGTTTGGCCTGCGCAAGCTGACCTCGGTGAAGTTCAAGGTGCCGGACGCGACCGGCCCGGCGATTCCGATCCGCGGCATCAATGGCGACCTGCCGGTGCGCTTCGCGCCCGAGGGTGGGGCCGTGCCGGGCGACCGCATCGTCGGCATCATCTCGCCGGGCGAGGGGATTACGATTTATCCGATCCAGTCGCCGGCGCTCGCCGAATTCGAGGACAAGCCAGAGCGCTGGCTCGACGTGCGCTGGGACGCAGACGAATCCGTGCGGCGTTTCCCGGCGCGCATCACCGTGCAGTCGGCCAACGAGCCCGGCTCATTGGCGCAGATCGCCCAGGTCATCGCCGAGCACGACGGCAATATCGACAACATCGCCATGACGCGCCGCGCGCCGGACTTCACCGATGTGCTGATCGATTTGGAGGTGTATGATTTGAAGCACCTCAACGACATCCTGTCGCAACTCAGGGCGAAACCGATGGTCGCCAAGGCGGAGCGCGTGAATGGCTAATTCCTTGCGCCTCGGCGTCAATATCGATCACGTCGCCACCATCCGCAATGCACGCGGCGGCCGGCATCCCGATCCGGTGCGCGCAGCCAAGCTGGCGATTGCCGCCGGTTGCGACGGCATCACCGCGCATTTGCGTGAGGACCGCCGCCATGTTCGCGACGACGACATGGCGCGGCTGAAAGCCGAGATCGGCAAGCCCTTGAATTTCGAGATGGCCGCGACCGACGAGATGGTGGCGCTGGCGCTCAAGACCCAGCCGCATGCCTGCTGCCTGGTGCCGGAAAAGCGCGAGGAGCGCACTACCGAGGGCGGCCTCGATGCCGCCGGCCAGCAGGCGCATCTCAAGCCCGTCATTCACAAGCTCAAGCACGCCGGCATCCGCGTGTCGCTGTTTATCGGCGCGCAGCCAGAGCAGATCGAGACGGCCGCGGCGCTCGGTGCCCCGGTGATCGAGATACACACTGGCGCCTGGTGCGAGGCCTTGGCCGACGGCGACAAGGACAAGGCGCAGGCCGAGTGGCAGGCGATCGTGAAGGGCGCCGAACTTGCCGCCGGTCTCGGCCTCGAGGTTCACGCCGGCCACGGCCTCGATTACGCCACCGCCGAAGAGATTGCGGCGCTGCCGCAGATCGTCGAACTGAACATCGGCCATTTCCTGATTGGCGAGGCGGTGTTCGAGGGGCTGAACGAGACCGTCAAATTCATGCGCGCCGCGATGGATCGCGGCCGGGCGCGCGGTCGCGCATGACCCCGAAAAGTGGGAACCGGTTTTCGGATCAGGTCATGCGCCAAAAGAAGCTCTCATGATTGTCGGCCTCGGCTCCGACCTGTGCGATGCGCGCCGCATCGCCAGGACCATCGAGCGCCACGGCGAGCGCTTCCTGTCGCGCATCTTCACGCCGATCGAGCGCGAGAAGGCCGACCGCCGCAAGAACCAGGTCGAGACCTATGCCAAGCGCTTTGCGGCCAAGGAGGCCTGCGCCAAGGCGCTGGGCACCGGCATGAGCCGCGGCGTGTTCTGGCGCGACATGGGGGTGGTCAACCTGCCGGGCGGGCGGCCGACCCTGCGGCTGACTGGCGGGGCGCTGCGGCGGCTTCAGGAACTCGTGCCGCCGGGCCACGAGGCCCGGATCGACCTGTCGATGACCGACGAGGGGCCGCTGGCCCAAGCCATCGTCATTATCCAGGCGATTCCGGTCGCCAACCCCGCCGACTCCCGCTGAGGCAGATAACCCGATGTTTTCCAGAGGGTTACGTCCTGTTCTGAGGGAACTTCATTGCACTGCATAAGGTCAGCGGCTACAAGACCGCCGGGGCGCTTTGCGAACCTTTATCGCGTTCGCATCAGCCAGGACCGAAAGGCGCAATGAGCGTGACATCCAGCAAGCGGCACGAAGGCGGCGTCGGCGAAACGATCCGCGTCATCTTTCATGCGTTGATCATCGCTCTCGTGATCCGCACGTTCCTGTTCCAGCCCTTCAACATTCCGTCCGGCTCGATGAAGGCGACCTTGCTGGTCGGCGATTATCTGTTCGTCTCCAAATACTCCTACGGCTACAGCAAGTATTCGCTGCCGCTATCGCTTCCGCTGTTCTCCGGGCGCGTCCCCGGCGGCATGATGCCGGAGCGCGGCGACGTCGTTGTCTTCCGCCTGCCGTCGGACACTTCAACCGATTACATCAAGCGCGTCATCGGACTGCCGGGCGACAAGATCCGCGTCACCGACGGCGTCGTGTCGATCAACGGCGCGCCGGTGAAGATGGAGCGCATTGCCGACTTCGTCGGCGAGGCGGCCTGTCCCAACCCCTTCATCGATCGCGTCAAGCAGTGGCGCGAAACGCTGCCAAACGGCGTCTCGCACAACGTGCTCGACTGCTCGACCGATCACTCGCGCTTTCCGCAGACCACCGACGAATATGTCGTGCCGCCCGGCTACTATTTCATGATGGGCGACAATCGCGACAACTCGACCGACAGCCGCTTCTCATCGGTTGGTTTCGTGCCGTTCGAGAATTTCATCGGCAAGGCGCAGATCATCTTCTTCTCGGTCAATGAAGGCGAACAGGCCTGGCAGTTCTGGCGCTGGCCGGTCTCGGTGCGCTGGAACAGGCTGTTCACGATCGTCCGATGAGCCGCAAGGTCAAAGACCGCTCGGGGCTCGAGGCGAGGATCGGCTACAGCTTCTCTGACAAGTCGCTCCTCGAGCGGGCGCTGACGCATATCTCGGCGCTGTCGGGCGGCCCGCAGAACCGCGTCTCGAGTTACCAGCGGCTGGAGTTTCTCGGCGATCACGTGCTCGGTCTCGTCATCTCCGACATGCTCTATCGCAACTTTCCGAAGGCGAACGAAGGCGAACTGTCGAAGCGGCTCGCCGATCTCGTGCGCAAGGAAACCTGCGCCGCGGTGGCCAAAGACATGGACCTCGGTCCTGAACTGCGGCTCGGCAATTCGGAATCGCATGCCGGCGGCCGTCTGCGCACCACGATTCTCGCCGACGCCTGCGAGGGGTTGGTCGGCGCCGTGTTCGTCGATGGCGGCTATCCGGCCGCCGAGGGGCTTATCGCCAGGTTCTGGCAGGACCGCATGGTCCAGTCGCTGAAGCCGACGCGCGACGCCAAGACCATGCTGCAGGAATGGGCGCAGGCGCGTGGCCTGCCGACCCCGGCCTACAAGGAAGTCGCGCGCACCGGACCGCATCACGATCCGCAGTTCAGGATCGCGGTGGTACTGCCGGATCAGCCGCAGGCCGAGGGCGTTGGTACGTCGAAGCGCGCCGCCGAGCAGGCGGCTGCGGCGGCGATGCTGACCAGTGTCGGCGTCAAACTGGACAAGATATGATGACGGAAACGGGAACCGGTGCAGGTGGCGGAGAGAGCACGCGCTGCGGCTTTGTCGCGCTGATCGGCGCGCCGAATGCCGGCAAGTCGACGCTGCTCAACGCGCTGGTCGGGTCCAAGGTGACCATCGTCTCGCACAAGGTGCAGACGACGCGGGCACTGATCCGCGGCATCAGCGTCGAAGGCAACTCGCAGATTATCTTCGTCGATACGCCCGGCATCTTCGCGCCGAAGCGGCGGCTTGACCGCGCCATGGTAACGACGGCCTGGAGCGGCGCGCACGAGGCTGATCTCACCGCGGTGCTGATCGACGCGCGCAAGGGGCTGGACGAGGACATCGAGCCGATCCTCGATCGCCTCCAGGAGGTGAAGGGGCCGAAGATCCTGATCCTCAACAAGATCGACGTCGTGCCGCGCGACAGTTTGCTTGGGCTGGCCAAGGCAGCGAACGAGAAGGCCAAATTCGAGACCACCTTCATGATTTCGGCGCTCAAGAGCGATGGCGTGGTCGACCTGAAACGATGGCTGGCCGAGCGCATGCCGAAGGGACCGTGGCTCTATCCCGAAGACCAGATCGCCGACGCGCCGATGCGCCAGCTTGCCGCGGAGATCACGCGCGAAAAGCTGTTCGAGCGCTTGCACCAGGAATTGCCATATCACTCCACGGTCGAGACCGAGCAGTGGAAGGAGCTGCGCGGCGGCGATGTGCGCATCGAGCAGACGATCTATGTCGAGCGCGAAAGCCAGCGCAAGATCGTCATCGGCAAGGGCGGCCAGACGCTGCGGGCCATCGGCGAGGCGGCACGCAAGGACATTGCCGAAATCGCTGACGCCAAGGTGCACCTGTTCCTGTTCGTCAAGGTGCGTGAGGGCTGGGGCGACGACCCGGAGCGGTACCGCGCCATGGGATTGGAGTTTCCGCGGGAGTGACTATTTCCGTCATTCCGGGACGGTCCGAAGGACCGAACCCGGAATCCATATCCCCAGCGCGCCGTGATTTTCTCTGATTCCGGGAGTATGGAGTCCGGGTTCGCTCACTTCGTTCGCGCCTCGGAATGACAGTTAAATGCAATGGACCGATGAAGGCATCGTGATCGGCGTGCGGCGGCACGGGGAGGCGTCCGCCATCCTCGAGCTGATAACGCGCGAGCACGGCCGCCACGTCGGCATGGTGCGCGGTGGTTTCAGCACGCGCATGAAGCCGGTGCTGCAGCCCGGCAATTCAGTGTCCGCAACGTGGCGGGCGCGGCTCGAAGACCATATGGGCAACTACACCATCGAGCCGCTGCGCCAGCGTGCCTCCAATTATTTCGCCGCTCCGCACGCCATTTACGGCGTCTCGCATCTGGCGGCACTGATGCGGCTGTTGCCGGAACGCGATCCGCACGAGGGTCTGTTCAATAAATTCGAGACGATCCTCGACGGTCTCGAAGACGCAGCCTGGGCGGCCCCGCAAGTGGCGCGCTTCGAGATGCAGCTATTGTCGGAACTCGGCTTCGGCCTCGATCTGGAAGAGTGCGCGGCCACCGGCGCCACCGAAGACCTGATCTATGTATCGCCAAAATCGGGGCGAGCGGTGTCGCGCGAGGCCGGCGCGCCTTATGCTGACCGCATGCTCAAGCTGCCGGTTTTTCTCACAGACGCGGCGGCAGAGCCAACCGGCAGCGATCTCGACGACGGGTTCAAGCTGACCGGTTTTTTTCTCGCCCGCCATGTGCTGGAGCCCCGCGGCATGCAGCTCGCCGACGAGCGCATGCATTTCCTGGCGGCGCTGGCGCGCGCGGTGCCGAAGGTCGCCTAGCTTTTCCGTTTTCTCTGGCGTTGCTCCGCGGCCCGCGGGGGCGTCGATGCCAGAAAGACTTCCCTGACGCAGGAGCGCAACCAGCGCTGCGCGGGATCGGCGTCCAGGCGTGGATGCCACAGCATCGAAACAGTAATCTCCTCGGCCGGAACCGGAAGCGGGAAGCCGAACATGCCGGAGCGCAAATTAGCGGTGTACTGCTCGGGTACGCTGGCGATCAGATCGGTCGCGCGCGCGAGCGAGAGCGCGGTCGAAAAGGCGCCGACGATCGTGACGACCTGCCGAGCGAGCCCGCGCGCTCTCAGAGCCTCGTCGATTGGCCCGTGATCCAATCCGCGGCGCGAGACCACAATGTGCCGGCCGGCCGCGAAGCGTCCGGGGGTGATCTTTCCCCGGGTCAATGCATGACCCTGACGCACGACGCCGATGAACCGATCCCGGGACAAGGCCTGTGTCCGGATTTCCGGACCGGTCGTCGGGCCGATGACACCGATCTCCAGGTCCACGATGCCGTCGCGCAGAGGCGCGCTGTCCTTGTCCGGCTTTTGCATGAACCGCAAGCGTACGCCGGGCGCTGCCTGTTCGAGGCGCGCAATGAGGGCCGGTCCGACGAATTCGGCAAAGCCGTCGGTCGCTCGAATTGTGAAGATGCAGTCGAGCTTGTCGAGGCTGAGCGCCTCGACTGGACGCAGGGCCGCTTGGCTATCCTGTACCAGTGCGGCAACGCGGTCGCGCAGGTCCAGAGCGCGCGGTGTCGGAACGAGGCCCCGTCCGGCACGCACCAGCAACGGATCGCCCGTCGTCTCGCGCAAGCGCGCCAGCGCCCGGCTCATGGCCGACGGGCTCAATCGCAAACGTTTGGCGGCGCGCGCCACGCTGCCCTCGGCGAGCAGCACGTCCAGGGTGACCAGCAGATTGAGATCGGGCATGGGCATGAGCATTCCTAGCATCGCCGTATATGGCGTCAAACGCACGAATAAATTGCAAATGATGCGTGTTCCGCCATGTTCTGCGCAGGACTAGATCCGTAGCGGCCCGCTATGGGCTTGAAGCAGACGGATTTCGCCATGAATACAAACATTGTTGACCGGGACGAAGCGCCAGCCGCGGTTGCCAACCCCTCGCCACGGGTCCGGTGGATGCTGATCAGCCTTTCGCTCTCGATGCTGTTGCCATCTCTCGGCACCAGTAGCGCGAATGTCGCCCTGCCGACATTTGCGGAGGCTTTTGACGCGTCCTTCCAGGCCGTGCAGTGGATCGCCCTGGCCTATTTGCTGGCCATTACCACATTGATCGTCAGCGTCGGCCGGCTTGGCGACGTAATCGGACGACGGCGCCTGTTGCTGGCTGGCATTGCCTTGTTCACCTTGGCGTCGGCAGTCTGTGGCATGGTGCCGTCGCTCTGGCTGCTGATCGGAGCGCGGGCGGTGCAAGGTCTCGGCGCCGCAATCATGATGGCGCTCACGATGGCCTTTGTCGGGGAGACCGTTGCAAAGGAAAAGATCGGCAGTGCCATGGGGCTGCTCGGCACGATGTCGGCAATCGGCACCGCGTTTGGTCCTTCGCTGGGTGGCGTTCTGATCGCCGCGTTCGGCTGGCCGGCCATTTTTACGGCGAATGTGCCGTTGGGCATTGTCACTTTCTTTCTCGCCTATCGCGCCTTGCCAATAGATCGGCAGGCGAGCATGCGGGATAGCGGCTTTGACGGACTGGGCACGTTGTTGCTGGCGCTGACTTTGGCGGCTTACGCGCTGGCCATGACCATCGGACGCGGCCATTACACGCCGCTCAACGCCGCTCTGCTGGTGGCATCGGCCATTGGCGCTGGCGTCTTTGTGTTCGTGGAGGGGAGGGTGGCGTCGCCGCTTGTCCGATCGGCGATGTTTCGCGAGCCCATGCTGGCGGGAAGCCTCGTCATGAATCTGCTGGTCTCGGCCGTGATCATGACGACATTCGTCGTAGGACCGTTCTATCTCGCACGCGGCCTCGGGCTCGACCCAGCTGGCGTCGGCATTGTGATGTCGATCGGCCCGTTCATCTCCGTGCTCACCGGTTTTCCGGCCGGCCGCCTTGTCGATCGTCTGGGCGCACGAGCGATCGTTGCCGGCGGACTCGCCGCGCTGGCGGCCGGATCATTCGCGCTGTCGCTGCTGCCGGCGATGTTCGGTCTTGCCGGTTACATCGCTGGAATTGCGATCCTGACGCCGGGGTATCAACTGTTTCAGGCGGCCAACAACACGTCCGTCATGGTGGATGTGCGGGCCGATCAGCGTGGTCTGGTTTCCGGCATGCTCAACCTGTCCCGCAATCTGGGGCTCGTCACCGGCGCTTCGGCGATGGGGGCGGTGTTTGCTGTCTCGACCGCGGTGACCGACATGGCAACGGCGCCCCCCGATGCTGTCGGTTCGGGCTTGCGGACCACATTCGCCATTGCGGGCGTCTTGATTGTCGTTGCGCTTGTGATTGCGCTGGCGGGCAGCATCGGTGCGCAGGGGCGATCCTCAAACGCAATGGAAAAATGAAAAAGGCCCGGCGTCGCCGCCGGGCCGTTCTTTAGTTGATGCGACCGCGGTTACCAGCGGCGGCAAACGCGCTCGTAATGGCAGC
>Ga0180223_1002373_pt1 | contig 11511 bp, 12 predicted proteins | sample eDN5th30CKraftOP_FD_151337 | JGI IMG/M metagenome (GOLD analysis project Ga0180223, IMG submission 151337) | Enriched Organic Plus compost microbial communities from Emeryville, California, USA - eDNA 5th pass 30_C Kraft OP (version 2) (version 2) ...
CGCGCTCAGCTCCGACGAGCGTGAAGTCGTCATCCGCTTCCTCGACGCGCTCACCGAGACCGGCGCCGCGGCCGACGCCGCACCGCACTCGCTGGTCGAGTAGCGGGTCGGCCCTTCGTCTCGAGACCGAGCGGGCGTGGGGGCTAGCCGGACGGCGGCGGCGAGGGGGTGCGCTCCCAGGGTTCGACGGGGCCGGGCACCTCCGTGAAGAGCGGATGAGGCTCCGGTCGCGTGACCTCCGCCCACCGCGCGGCCACTCCCGGGCTGCGCGCGGCGAGCTTGGTCGCCAGGTGCGCCCACTCGAGCTCGAGCTGACCGGACGTCACCGGGATCGTCGTCGGCAGCGCCGCGTGCGGCCGGATCCGGCCCCGGTCGAAGCGGTACCCGCGGAGCTCCGCCTCGTCGGCGACCGCGGCGAGGTAGTCGCCGACCGCCGCCGAAGGATCGGTCGTCGCCCGGAACCGGTCGAGCTGCGGATGGCGCGTGTAGCCCCGGGTCAGTCCCGCGAGGACCGCCTGTGCGAGCAACGTCTCCCGCCAGCACGCCGTCAGACCCTGGCGATCGAGATACCGGGGGTGCAGCGACCAGATCCTCACGGCTGACGAGTGTAGGCGGCACGCGTCCCTTTTGGCTGATCGCGGGGAAAGAGAGAGACTGTTGGCATGTCTTCCCCCGCTGCCGAAGCGGCAGCTGACGAGCTCCGTCCCGAAACCGAACCCGAGCTGTCGCCCGAGGGCTACACGCTGTTCGCCGTCCTGCGAAAGGACCCCGCGCGACCCGACGACTTCGACGGGCGCGACGTCCCGCGCATCGTCGACGAGCTCGACGGAGCCATTGCGATCGTGGAGGAGGAGGGCGTCGTCGTGCGCGGCCTCTACGACGTGTCCGGCCTGCGCGCCGATGCCGACCTCATGATCTGGCTGCACGGCCCCGACGCCGAAGGGCTGCAGTGGGCGCTCAGGCAGCTGCGCCGCACCCGCGTGCTCCGAGCGCTGCTGCCCACCTGGAACGCCATGGGCGTGCACCGCGACGCCGAGTTCAACAAGGCGCACGTGCCGGGGTTCCTGCGGGGCATCGACCCGAAGGGCTGGCTCACCGTCTATCCCTTCAACCGCTCGTACGACTGGTACCTGCTCGAGCCGACCGACCGAAGCCGGATGCTCGCCGAGCACGGCCGGAAGGGTGCGGCCTTCCGTGGAGTCATCGCGAACACCGTCGCGGCGTTCGCGCTCGGCGACTACGAGTGGCTGCTCCCGCTCGAAGCCGATGAACTCACCGACCTCGTCGACATGATGCGCGAGCTCCGCGCGACCGATGCGCGGTTGCACGTGCGCGAGGAGGTGCCGTTCTTCACGGGCCGCAGGATCGGCACCGCGGAAGTCGTGGAGGTGCTGCAGTAATGGCCGCTTCGAACCTCGGATCGACCGGCGCCGACTCGCCGGAGCGGGCCGGCCACGGGGCATCCGCCGACGGCCGCCCCGCACACTGGGGCCACAAGCCCGCACCTGCCGCATCCGCCCCGTACGTGCCGGGCGCGCTCGTGCCGGGCGCGACGCCCGCCGCACAGGCCGGCGCCGAGCACGTGACCGAACCCGTCGCCTACGACGCGATCCTGCTCGCCGGCTTCGGCGGTCCGGAGGGGCAGGACGAGGTGATCCCGTTCCTGCGCAACGTGACGAGCGGGCGCGGCATCCCCGACGAGCGGCTCGAAGAGGTCGCGCATCACTACCGTCACTTCGACGGCGTGAGCCCCATCAACCAGCAGAACCGCGACCTCAAGGCGGCGCTCGAGGCCGAGCTCGCCCGGCGCGGCATCGACCTCCCGGTGCTCTGGGGCAACCGCAACTGGGACCCGTATCTCAACGACGCGCTCAACGAAGCGAACCAGCGTGGGTTCACCAAGCTGATCGCGATCGCGACGAGCGCGTACAGCTCTTACTCGAGCTGCCGGCAGTACCGCGAGGACTTCGCGGACGCCATCGCCGACACGGGGCTCGCCGACGTCGTGCAGATCGACAAGGTCCGCCAGTTCTTCGACCACCCCGGGTTCGTGCAGCCGTTCATCGAGGGTGTGCGCGACGGTCTCGCCGAGCTCGAGGCGAAGGTTGCCGGCATCGATCGGACGACCGAGATCGAGGTGCTCTTCGCGACCCACTCGATCCCGTCGACGGACGCCGCCAAGTCGGGTCCCGCGGAGCGGGGCTTCGGCGAGGGCGGCGCCTACGCGGCGCAGCATCGCGCGGTCGCCGAGGTCGTCATGCGCGAGGCGGGCGCGACGGATGTCCCGTGGCAGCTCGTCTACCAGTCGCGCAGCGGTCCGCCGTCGATGCCGTGGCTCGAACCCGACATCAACGACGTCATCGCCGAGCTCCCCGCCGCCGGGCGGAAGGCGATCGTGATCGTGCCCGTCGGATTCGTGAGCGACCACATGGAAGTGCTCTGGGACCTCGACAACGAGGCGATGGAGTCCGCCGAGGAGGCCGGCATCACCGCGGTCCGCGTGCCCACGCCGGGCACGCACCCCGCGTATGTCGCGGGTCTCGTGGACCTCGTCCTCGAACGCGTGAACGGCACGCCGGTCGCCGACCGACCCGCCGAGACCGCGCTCGGCCCGTGGTACGACGTGTGCCGTCCCGGGTGCTGCGAGAACGTGCGGTTGGGCTTCCGCCCCGCCCTCGCGGGGATCGCCCCGTGAGCGTGATCCGGGTCGGCACCCGTGGGAGCGCGCTCGCGATGGCGCAGACCACGGCGATCGCCGAGCGCATCGCGAAGGCCGCCGGCGGCGCCGAAATCGAGCTCGTGCCGGTGACGACGCGCGGGGACACGTCGCGCGCGTCGCTGAGCGAGATCGGCGGCGAGGGCGTGTTCGCGACCGCGCTGCGTGACGCGTTGCTCGCGGGCGAGTGCGACCTCGTCGTGCACTCGCTCAAGGACCTTCCCACCGCCGAACACGACGGGCTGCGCCTCGGCGCGATCCCGAAACGCGCAGACGCGAGGGACGCGCTCTGCGCCCGAGACGGCTTGACCCTCGAATCGCTCCCCGAGGGTGCGCGAGTCGGCACCGGTTCGCCCCGCCGCATCGCCCAGCTGCGTGCTGCGCGCCCCGACCTGGAGGTAGTCGACCTTCGCGGCAACGTCGATTCGCGGCTCGGGCGCGTTGCCGACGGCGAGCTCGACGCGGTCCTGCTCGCCGCCGCGGGACTCGGCCGACTCGGCCGGCTCGACGCGGTCACGGAGCGGCTCGACCTCTCCTCCTGGCCCACCGCGCCCGGGCAGGGCGCGCTCGCTATCGAGGTGCGGAGGGAGCGCGGCGACCGCGACCTCGAGCGTGCCCTCGAGAAGATCGACCACCCGTCGACCCGCGCCGCGGTGCTCGCAGAACGGCAGGTGCTGGCCGGGCTGGAAGCCGGCTGCACGGCGCCCGTCGCCGCCACCGCGTTCCTGGAGGACGAACTTCTGTTCCTGACGGCGACGGTGTACAGTGCCGACGGAACGCGGCTGCTGACCAGCTCGCACGCCGCAACCCCAGAAAGCCGTTCGTCCGCCGATCTGGCGGAGGCGGCTCGCGACGTCGCGACCCGTGCCGTTGCAGAACTCCTCGGCAATGGCGCCGCAGATCTCGCACCACCCGAGGAGACCAGGTGACCGAAGACGAGCCGATTACCGGCCAGATCCCGTTGCCCAGCGGCGAGGGCAAGCCGCTCGCCGGTTGGCGCGTGCTCGTGCCCCGCGGCGGCCCATGGGGCGACTCGGTGGCGGCGTCGTTGCGGGCGCGCGGCGCTTCGCCCGTCGTGGCGCCCATGATCAACTTCGCGCCGACCGACGACCAGCCCGCGCTCGAGGCGGCCCTGCAGAAGCTGGCGTCCGGCGGATTCGACTGGGTGACGGTCACCAGTGCGACGACGGTCGACGTGCTGTCCTCGTATGGCGCGGCGATCCCGGAGTCGACGAAGGTCGCCGCCGTGGGCGAGACCACCGCGGCGGCGCTGGTGGCCGCGGGCTACCACGTCGACATCGTGCCGAGCGAGGAGAACTCCGCTCGCGGACTCCTCGAGGAGTGGGAGGCCGCGACCGACGGGCAGAAGGGCCTGCGTGTGCTCGCCCTGCGCTCGGCGATCGCGAAGCAGGTGCTCTCGATCGGGCTCGCCCGGATCGGCCACCACGTCGAGGCGGTCGTCGCGTACCGCACCGTCGGCGTCCCCGTGGCGCCGAAGGTGGCCGACGATGTGCGCGCCGGCAACGTGGACGCGGTCCTCGTGACGTCGGGCAGTGTCGCCGAGCAGGTGCAGCAGCAGCTCGGACCCATCCCCGAGACCACGCTCGTCGCCGCGATCGGTCCGCAGACGCAGCGTGACGCGGCGAAGTTCGGTCTTCGCGTCGACGTGGTCGCGCGCGAGCGCAGCGCCGAGTCGCTCATCGACGCCGTGGTGAGCGCCGCCCTCGCGCGCGCCTGACCCGCCGTCCGGGCACCGCTCAGGTGGGGCGACGTAGGCTGGGCCGGTGAGTTCCACGCCGCGTGTTCGTCCCCGCCGCCTGCGTGAGACGCCGGCTCTGCGCCGCCTCGTCTCCGAAACCCGTCTCGACCCCGCCGATCTGGTGCTGCCGGTCTTCGTCCGCGAAGGCGTCGGCGAGCCGCTGCCGATCGCGTCGATGCCGGGCGTCGTGCAGCACTCCCTTGACAGCCTGAAGGGCGCGGTCGCGGAGGCGGCCGAAGCCGGGCTCGGCGGAATCATGCTGTTCGGCGTCCCGCAGACGCGTGATGCGGTGGGCTCGGCCGCGACCGACCCGGGCGGGATCCTCAACGTCGCCACGCGCATCGCCCACGAGGAGGCTGGCGGCGCGCTCGTGGTGCAGACCGATCTCTGCCTGGACGAGTTCACCGATCACGGGCACTGCGGTGTGCTCGACCCACTCGGCCGGGTCGACAACGACGCCACCCTCGAACGGTACCGCGAGATGGCGGTGATCCAGGCCGCCTCGGGGTCGGAGCTGCTCGGCCTGTCCGGCATGATGGACGGCCAGGTCGCGGCGGTCCGCGATGCGCTCGACGAAGCCGGGTTCACGCACACGGCGATCCTCGCGTACTCGGCGAAGTACGCGTCGGCGTTCTACGGCCCGTTCCGCGACGCGGTCGAGTCGACACTCCAGGGTGACCGGCGCACGTACCAGCTCGATCCCGGGAACCGCCGCGAAGGGCTCCGCGAGGCCCTCATCGACATCGACGAGGGCGCCGACATCGTGATGGTCAAGCCGGCGGGCAGCTACCTCGATGTGCTGGCGGATGTCTCGGCGGCCTCCGAGGTGCCGGTCTGGGCCTACCAGGTGTCTGGTGAGTACGCCATGGTCGAGGCCGCCGCAGCGCACGGCTGGATCGAACGGCGTCGCGCAGTGATCGAGTCCGTGCGGAGCATCCGTCGCGCCGGCGCCGATGCCGTCCTGACCTACTGGGCCGTCGAACTTGCCGGCTGGATCCGAAACGGAGTCTCAGAATGACCGACCTCGACACGACGGCCGCGACGAACGCTGCCCTGTTCGACCGTGCCCGCGCGGCGATCCCCGGTGGTGTGAACTCGCCGGTCCGCGCGTTCGGTTCGGTCGGCGGCACGCCACGGTTCCTGGTGTCCGCCCGCGGGCCATACGTGACCGACGTCGAGGGCAGGGACTACGTCGACCTCGTCGCCGGCTGGGGTCCCGCGATCCTCGGCCATGCGGATCCGCGGGTCATCGACGCCGTCACCCGGGCTGCCGAGCGTGGGCTGTCGTTCGGCGCGTCGACCCCCGCCGAGACCGAACTCGCCGAACTCGTCGAGGGCCGCGTCGGCCCGGTCGAGCGGCTGCGCCTCGTCTCGACGGGCACCGAAGCGACGATGAGCGCCATCCGGCTCGCCCGAGGCTTCACCGGTCGTGACGTGCTCGTCAAGTTCGCGGGCCACTACCACGGCCACTCCGACGGCCTGCTGGCCGAGGCCGGTTCGGGCCTCGCGACCTTCGCCCTGCCCGGCTCCGCGGGGGTGCCCGCGGACATCACGGCGCTCACGATGGTGCTGCCGTACAACGACATGGAGGCGCTGACCACGGCCTTCGCCGAGCACGGCCACCGCATCGCGGCCGTGATCGTCGAGGCGTCCGCCGCGAACATGGGTGTCGTGCCGCCGCGCCCGGGCTTCAACCGCGCGCTCGTCGAGCTCGCGCACACCTTCGGGGCGCTCGTGATCTCCGACGAGGTGCTCACCGGCTTCCGGGTGTCCGAGGCCGGTTGGTGGGGGCTCGAGCAGCGCGGCGACGACCCGTACACGCCCGACCTGCTCACGTTCGGCAAGGTCATCGGCGGCGGCATGCCGGTCGCGGCACTCGGCGGCCGCGCCGACATCATGGACCTGCTCGCGCCGGTCGGCCCGGTGTATCAGGCGGGCACGCTGTCGGGGAATCCGGTGGCGGTCGCTGCGGGCGTGGCGACGCTGCAGGCGGCGGATGCCTCGGTGTACGCGCGGCTCGACGAGGTCTCGGTGACCTTGGCTGATGCCGTCTCGGCCGCACTCGAGGCCGAGGGGGTCGCCCACGCGGTCCAGCGCGCTGGCAACCTCTTCAGCTTCGTGTTCGGTGAGGATGTCGCGGCCGGCGTGCATGACTACGCGGGCGTGAAGCGGCAGGAGGCCTGGCGGTACCCGCCGTTCTTCCACGCCATGCTCGATGCGGGTGTCTCATTGCCGCCGTCGGTGTACGAGGCATGGTTCGTCACTGCGGCGCACGACGATGCCGCGGTCGACCGTGTGCTGGAGGCGCTCCCGGCAGCCGCGCGCGCGGCCGCGGCGGCGCGTCCGGCATAACCGGCCGAAACCCGACGAGGCGGTTGCCCAGCGGTTTCGGCCGTTCTCCCGCGGTTCGTCCGGAGCCTCCCAGTGTCGGGTCCGGGGTTTGTGGGGCGTCGACGCGCGCTCGGCGAGCTCGTCGGGCAGGATGGTGACATGGCGAAGCTTCGCGTGCATCCCGATCGGGTCGAGGTGCACCTCACCCCGACGGAGAAGTCGCTGGCGTTCCGTGGCGCGGACATCGTCATCCAGCGTGAAGACATCCGGTCGGCGACCATCACGGACGACCCGTGGATCTGGATCCGCGGCATCCGCCGTCGCGGCTCAGAGGTACCGCTCGTCGTCGCCGTCGGGGTCTGGAAGTACCACGGCGGTTCCGACTTCGTCATCGTGAAGGGCAAGCGGCAGGCGGTCGTGCTCGAACTGTCGGGCGGCGAGTTCGCCCGGCTCATCGTCTCGACGAATCACGCCGCCGAGCTGATCGATCGACTCAAGGTGCCGCCGGAGGCGGCGACGCCGCTCGTCGACTGATCCCGAGCGCGGCGGGGGCCCGCGTCAGGTGACGTCGCGCCGCCACGTCGTGGCGCCGCCGATCAGCGCGAGCACGACCGCGAGCGCCGCCAGCACGATTCCGCCCTGCCACCAGTCGAGTCCCACGCCCGATCCGCCGGCCGCGATGGTGTAGAACGACGCGCCGACGAGGGCGTCGCTCGCGGCGCCCGGCAGGAACTTGGCCACCTGGGCCGTCACGTCGGACAGTGACGCGACGAGCCGCAGGATCGGCTCGACGAACTGGGTGAAGGCGATCACGATCACGATCGCGGCGACCTGGTTCGGCACGACCGACCCGATGCCGACGCCGATCGCGGCCCACAGTGCCATCGCGAGGATGCCGCGACCGATGAGCGCCCAGGTGTCCGAGGTGTCCAGCGCCGTGTCGAGGCCCCAGATCGACAGGGCGGCCGCTCCCGCGCCGACCGCGGCCAGGAAGCCCACGACGCCGAGAGCCGCGCCCCATCCGAGCTGCGAGACGAATTTCGCGCCCAGCACGGTGCCGCGGTTCGGCGTGACGAGGAACGTTTGCGTGAGGGTGCGGTGTCGGAACTCGCTCGTCACCGCGAGCGTGCCGAGCAGCAGCGGGAACACGTACCCGATCGACGAGGCGAAACTGTAGAGGAGGGGGGCGAGCTGGTCGCCGAGCGGCACCTGTTGCTCGCTGCCGCCCAGCGCCTCGGGGTCGGTCGTCAGGAGACCGAACATCGCGCCGAGGCCGCCCGACATGACCGCCACGTAGGCGACGAGGAGGATCGCGAGCACCCACCAGATGCGGGTCGTGATCACTTTCTGGAATTCCGAGCCCAGTGCGCGGATCATCGCTCGCCCCCTTCGCCGACGAGGGCGAGGAACGAGTCCTCGAGCCCTGATTTCAGCCGGTGCAGGCTGCTGAGCCGGACCCCGCCGGCGAACGCGGCATCACCGACGCGCCCGGGGTCGGGTTCGTCGACGATGAATCCGTTTCTGCCCTCGCTGTAGGCGAGTCCCGCAGATGCGAGGGCCGAGGCGAGCGCGGCCCGATCGGGGGAGTCGACGATGGTCCGCGGGGACTCGTCGAGCTCGAGGCTCGCGAGCGTGCCGGTCTTCACCAGCCTCCCCTTCGCGATGATCACGACCTCGTCGACCGACTGCTGCACCTCGCTCAAGAGGTGCGAGCTCACGAGCACCGTCCGCCCTTCCTGTGCGAGTGCCTGCAGGAACCCTCGGATCCATCGGATGCCTTCGGGGTCGAGTCCGTTGATCGGCTCGTCGAGCACGAGCACGCCGGGGTCGCCGAGCAGGGTGGATGCGAGCGCCAGGCGCTGTCGCATGCCGAGCGAGTACCCGCCCACCCGGCGGTCGGCGTACTGATCGAGGCCGACCTGCTCGAGGACCTGCTGCACCCGGGTGCGTGACAGTCCCGCGGCGGCCGCCACGACCGCCAGATGGTTCCGTGCGGTGCGACCGGGGTGGAAGCTGGCTTCGAGCGATGCGCCGACCTTGGTCGCGGGCCGCTCGAGGTCGGCATAGCGGACGCCGCCGAACGTCGCGGTGCCGGCGGTCGCTCGCGCGAGCCCGAGCAGCACGCGGAGCGTCGTGGTCTTCCCGGCGCCGTTCGGTCCGAGGAAGCCGGTGACGCGTCCTGGTTGCACGGTGAACGTGAGGTCTTCGACGGCCGTGACGGCGCCGAAGCGCTTGGTCAGGCCGGAGACTTCGATGGGGGTACCCGCCGCCATGGCCGCTCCTCGGGGGTCGTGTGGCATTCCTCCCGAGCCTAATGGGGCCGATAGTCTGCCCGCATGAGCGTGGTGGAAGAGGCATCCGTCGAGGTCGAGGCGCCCCGGCCTGCGCGTCTTTCGGTGAATGCCCTGGTCGATGGGTTCGTGTTCATCTACGCGGGGCTCGCGGTCGTGTGGCTCGCGTGGCTCATCCTCAGCGAATCGTTCGAGTTCGGCTGGTTCGGCATCGTCTTCTTCGTGCTGTTCTGGCTCGTGCTGGCCTACCTGGTGCTGCCGCGGCTGCACCGCATACTCACCACGATTTACGTGCCCGACTACTTCATCGGGCGGGCGAGGACGAGTGACGGACTGCTCGGCGATCCGGTGAACCTCGCCTTCCTCGGTGACGCGGAGGACCTGCACGTCGCGATGGAGGCGGCCGGCTGGACGCGGGCCGACGACGTGGACTTCGCCAGCAGCTGGCGGATCGTGATGTCGACGATCACCCGTCGGAGCTACGACGAGGCGCCGGTGAGCCCGTTGTTCCTGTTCGGCCGGAAGCAGGACTTCGCGTACCAGCAGGAGGTCGAGGGCAACCCGGCGAAGCGCCACCATGTGCGGTTCTGGCGGACCCCCGACGGCTGGCTGCTGCCCGGTGGTCGGCGGGTGGACTGGCTCGCCGCCGGTACGTTCGACCGTGCGGTGGGCTTCTCCTTGTTCACGCTGCAGATCACGCACAAGATCGACGCCGACATCGACGTGGAGCGCGACCACATCGTGCGGACGCTGCGTGAGAGTGACGCGTCGGTGCGGGTCGAGATGATCGAGGACTTCTCAACGGGCTATCACTCGCGGAACGGTGGCGGGGACACGATCCGGACGGATGGCGATCTGCCCGTGGTGGATGTGCGGCGCGTCGTCGACGTGCCGCCGGCGCCTGCGGCGCGGCCAGGCAAGCCGGCGGCGGACAGCTGGGGTGCGGGGGTGGGCAAGCGCCCGGCGTTCGAGTCGCCGGTGGTGCTGGCCGAGCGCGTACGGCCGCCGGCCACGATGGCCCGGCCGGTGGCGATCTCGCTCGGCGCCGCTCTGATCGTGATTCGGGTGCTGCTCGGGGTGGTGTGGCTGCTCGCGCTCGCCTTCAACTGGACGCGGGTGCTTCAGGATGACTTCGGGCTCGCTCCCGACGACGGCGATTGGGATGCGCTGACGGGGTCGGTGTTGACGATCGTGCTCGTCTTCGGCTCGGCCGTGCTGCTTGCTGAGCTGGTCTTCGCGTGGTTGCTGTTCCTCGGCCGCAATTGGGCGAGGATCGCCGTGATGGCCGTCGCGGTGGCGAGCATCACGATCTCCGCGCTCGATTACTTCCTCGGCGGCGAGGAGATCACGGTGCGCACCACCCTCCTGACGCTCGCCTGCGACATCCTCGTGCTGTTGGCGCTCTCGAGCCGTGCTGCGCGGGCGTATGCCCGCCGCCCGCGCCCCGGCACCTGAGCCCTCAGCGAGCTCAGCCGCCGAGCGTGACGCCGCGCTCGGCGAGGAAGGTCACCGGATCCTGCGCGGTCGGGTGCGCGCCGAGGTCGCTGACGGCGAACCGCAGGCCACAGGTCAAGGTCGCGCCGGTGAGCCCGGTCACGGCGATCTGCTGCCCGGCCTCGACGTCGTCTCCGGTGTGCACCAGCAGGCTGGACCACGCCAGGGAGCCGTACGTGGTGGAGATGCCGGCCCCGTGGTCGATGGCGGCCGACACGCCGGCGACACCGCCATTCTCGGTGGCGGACGTGACGGTGCCGGCCGAGGCCGCAGAGACGGGCGTTCCGCAGTCGGCAGCGACCTTCGCATATCGGTGGGTGTTCGCATCGAACGGTTCGGTCACCTTGCCGCGCACGGGGGAGACCCACTGGATCTCGGTCGTCGCACCGGGATCTGCTCCGCCCGCTTCGGCGGCGGCGGGCGCCGCGGCCGCAGCGCCGAGCAGAATCGCGCCGCTGATGCCGAGACAGGCAGGCCGGGCGCGACCGCCCGGGCGGATGACGGATGTGAACATGTGCGGTCCTCACGTCGGATCTTCGTGCCACGAAGCTTCAATCAACGTTCTAATATATCACAACGGTTGGAACGTTGGCCGGAGCCGGAGCCGGAGCCGGAGCCGGGCGGGGCGGCGCCATGGGCGCCGACGTTGGTGTGGAGGTGGGTGGGGGCCGACGTGTGTGGAGGTTGCGCGTGGGCGCCGACGTGGGTGTGAGCGTGGGCAAGGGCGCCGACGTGGGTGTGAGTGTGGGCAAGGGCGCGGGGCGTCGGTCGCCGTTGGGTGGGCCCCGGTCCGCCGCGTGCCCTCGGGCGAGCACGGGGTGACCGAATTTTCGTATGCCAGTTCCCCCTCATCGATGAGGGGGAACTGGCATACGGTTTTTCGAGGGTGCTGATCAAGGTGGCCGGTGCGGTGCGGTGCG
>Ga0180223_1002377_pt1 | contig 11503 bp, 13 predicted proteins | sample eDN5th30CKraftOP_FD_151337 | JGI IMG/M metagenome (GOLD analysis project Ga0180223, IMG submission 151337) | Enriched Organic Plus compost microbial communities from Emeryville, California, USA - eDNA 5th pass 30_C Kraft OP (version 2) (version 2) ...
ATGGCGCCGACACGCAGCGCCTCGACGGCTTCCAGCGTGTCGGCATTGTCGATATCGGCCAGCAGGCCCGCTTTGAGTGCGCTGATTTCGGTCATGATCTTCCCATAGCCATATGGCTGAACGTGCCCGCGCCTTAGCGGGGCGCGCGCGCCAAGAAAAGGGTCAGGCGCGCGTGCCCAGCAATGCGCCCCCAAAGCCGATGAACAATGCACCCGTCGCCCGGTTGAACAGCCGCTGCCGGTTCGCGGGCGCAAGCCAGCGCGCAAGGCGCATCCCGCCCAGCGCATAGGCCGCATACCAGAAGCTTTCGATGGCGACGAAACTGGCGATCAGGATCGCAAGCTGCGTCCAGAATGGCCGGTCCATGTCGATGAACTGGGGAAAGAGCGCGGCGGCGAAGATGATGAGCTTGGGATTGGAAAGGCCCGTCAGCAGTCCGCTCACGAACAGCGCTCGCCCGGACCGGCCCGCCCTGGGCGCATGACCGTCCGCCGTTCCCACCGGCGCGCGCCACGCCTTGACCCCCAGCCACAGCAGATAGGCGACCCCGGCATAACGCAACATGTCGAACAGGCGTGGCGACGCCTTGAGCAAGGCCCCCAGTCCCAATGCCGATGCGGTCAGGCACAGCAGCACCGCGCTCATCAGGCCCATCATGGTGGCAACCGCGCGCTGCGGTCCGTGATGAATGCTCTGCGTCATCACATGCAGCATGTTCGGGCCCGGCGTGGCCGAGATCAGGAAAACCGCCGTAACATACAGCCACCAGAGATGAAGCGACATGGACTGGTCCTCTCAAAGGCAGAAAGCAGGTGGCGGATCGCGGTTTTGGGCGGGGAGCGGAACCTGCGCGCTTCTTCATTCTCCGTTCGCCCTGAGTAGGGGGTGAGCCCTTCGACTGACTGCTTGCAGCAGTCGCTCAGGATAAACTTGGCCTCTGGCCAAGCCGAAGATCCGTATCGAAGGGGCCCTTGCGCCTTATCCTTCGATACGCCACTTCGACAAGCTCAGTGGCTACTCAGGACGAACGGACATGGGTTATGTCCGAAACTGGCCGCAACCCGCCCTTCCCAAAACAAAAGGGCGCCGGAAGCTTCTGCCCCGGCGCCCTTTTTGCGATCGGATGATCGACTGGTTCAGGCCGCGGGCAGCGCAGCCTTCGCCTGGGCGATGATGGCGCTGAACGCCTCGCCTTCGTGCATCGCGATGTCGGCCAGAACCTTGCGGTCCAGCTCCACGCCGGCCAGCTTCAGGCCGTGCATGAACTGCGAATAGGTCAGACCTTCCGCGCGGACACCGGCGTTGATGCGCTGGATCCACAGGCCACGGAAGGTCCGCTTCTTCACCTTGCGGTCGCGATAGGCGTACTGCCCGGCCTTTTCGACGGCCTGACGGGCGATGCGGATCGTGTTCTTGCGACGGCCATAATAGCCCTTCGCCTGTTGCAGAATCCTCTTATGCTTCGCCTTGGTGGTCGTGCCACGTTTTACGCGTGCCATGTGCCTCTACTCCTTACTTCAGGCCGTAGGGCGCCCAGAGGCGCACATGAGCCACGTCGGCATCGGACAGGACCGACGTGCCACGATTCTGGCGGATATATTTCGCATTGTGGCTGATCAGGCGGTGACGCTTGCCAGCGACGCCGTGCTTGACCTTGCCGGAAGCGGTGAACTTGAAGCGCTTCTTCACACCGCTCTTGGTCTTGAGCTTGGGCATTTTCGTCTCCTTTTTCAGCGCGACGATCTCGGACGGCCACGGCAGCCCTTTTTAGCCGGGCAGTCCTTCCTTAAATATCGCGAAGGGCGCGCCATAGTCACAAGGTGGCGGGAAAGCAAGTGATTCGGAATGTCTTGCCTGACCCGCTGCCCGCGCCGCTGGATAAGGAGCAGGCGGATGTCGGCGCAGACTATCCACGATCATGCGGTCGGCCGGGCGCGTTGGAGCGTGCTGATGGGCGACATCACCCGCTGCGAAGTGGACGCCATCGTCAACGCGGCGAACGGCACCTTGCAGGGCGGCGGCGGCGTGGATGGCGCGATCCATCGCGCCGCGGGGCCGGACCTGCTGGCCGAATGCCGCACGCTGGGCGAATGCCCGACCGGCGAGGCGCGGATCACCGGCGGCTATCGCCTGCCCGCGCGCCATGTGATCCATACCGTCGGCCCGGTGTGGCAGGGCGGGGATCGGGATGAAGCGCGCCTGCTCGCATCCTGCTACCGCGCGGTCTTTCACCTGGCGCGGGAAAATGGGCTGCATTCGCTCGCCTTTCCGGCGATTTCCACGGGCGCCCATGGATTTCCCGGCAGCGTGGCCGCGCAGATCGCCGCTCGGGCGGTGCATGAAGAACTCCGCGCGACGCCCGATTCCTTCCGGCATATCCTGTTCGTCTGTTTTGACGATCCGATGGCGGCGCTGTTCGACGCAGCCGTGCAGGATGCCACGGAAGGCTGCGATGGATGGGCCTAGTGGCCTTCATGCCCCTGGGCGAGGGCTTCGATGATGTCGTCGACGCGAGCGGGATCGCCCACTGCGATCACGCGCCCGTCGCTCTGCGCGTCGATGGGTTCCCCGGCCCAGTCGCACATGCGGCCGCCCGCCCCCTCCACCACCGGGACGAGCGCGGCGATGTCATGCAGCTTGAGGCCCGCCTCGACCACGATGTCGACATGGCCTGACGCGACAAGGCCGTAATTATAGCAGTCGCCGCCCCACACCGTGTCGCGGCATTGCCCGGCGAGGCGCGAGAAATGTTCGCCCGTGCAGCCGGGAAAATATTGCGGTCCGGTGCTGGCGACGATGGCTTCCTCCAGCGACCGGCAGGCGCGCGTCCTGACGGCCTTGCCGTTGAAGGTCGTCGGCTGTCCCGCCATCCCGGCCCAGCGTTCCTTCGCGATGGGCTGGTCGATGATGCCGACGGTCGGCCACCCCGCTTGCGTCAGCGCGATCAGCGTGCCGAAGATCGGCCGCCCCGCGACAAAGCTGCGTGTCCCGTCAATAGGATCGAGCACCCACACCCGCTCCGCATCCTCCCGCGTCGCGCCATATTCCTCGCCTATGATGCCGTCACTGGGACGTTCCTTTTCCAATATCGCGCGGATGGCGGCTTCGGCGGCCTTGTCGGCTTCCGTCACCGGCGACTTGTCCGACTTGAACTCCAGGTCGAATCGCGCGCGGAAGAAGGGGCGGATGGCTTCGCCGGCGGCATCGGCAAGGCGGTGGGCAAGGGTCAGGTCATCGCGGGTCGTCATGCGTTCCCGCCTAGCGGCAAAGCGGGCTTCGCGCTAGGCTGATGCAATCCCGAGTCCTGCCAGAGGAGGGCAAGAGGCCCGGTTCACCCGTCATCCCGTGCCTGCGCTATGCCGCTGCGCCCGCGGCCATCGACTTTCTGTGCGACGCCTTCGGTTTCGAGCGTCACGCCGTTTATGAAGATGCCGGCGATCCGGCCATTATCCATCACGCGCAACTGGTTCTGAACAGGGGCATGGTGATGCTGGGCAGCGTCAAGGACATGGAAAACGAATCACTCTACACATGGTCGACGGCGCGCGATCTGGGCGGCGTGACGGGCTGTGTCTATGTCGTGGTGCCCGACCCTGACGCCCATTGTCTCCACGCCCGCAATGCCGGCGCGGTCGTGGTGCAGGAACCGCAGGATAATGACGGTTATCCGGGGCGCGGCTATACCGCGCTCGACCCGGAGGGCTATGTCTGGAGCTTCGGCAGCTACGATCCCTGGGTGGAGGCTTAAGGCTTCGGCAACCTCGCGCCGCTAGGCTCACCCCGCAAAGGCAAGGGGGGAAGCGCAGGTGGCGCTGATCGGCTGGATATTGAGCTTTATCTTCCTGTTCGCGGGGCTGGCGCTGCGGCAGGACATGCCGGACGGCGGATCGGGCATCTTGTCCGCGCTGTTGCTGGCGATGGCGCTGCTGGCCTGCCCGATGCTCTGGCGCGACAGTCCGCTGGGCATTTCGCGCGGTCAGCGGATCGCCGCCGCGCTCATCCTGATCTTCAGCATGCCTTTGATCCTGTTGCCCGCCGCCTGAAAAAGTCGCGCCGCGCGACTTTTCCCGCGCGACCGTTCAGTCGAACAGGCTGGAAACTGAGCTTTCGTCCGCAATCCGCTTCATCGCTTCGCCCAGCAGCGGGGCAATGGGCAGGTGGCGGATGCGATTGGCGTTGCACACGGCGTCGCTGCCCTGGATCGAATCGGTGATGACCAGTTCCCTGAGCGCGGAAGCTTCCACGCGCGCCACCGCGCCGCCCGACAGCACGCCATGGGTCACATAGGCGGCGACCTCCTCGGCCCCCGCTTCCTTGAGCGCGGCGGCGGCGTTGCACAGCGTGCCCGCCGAATCGACGATATCGTCGATCAGCACGCAAAAGCGGCCTTTCACGTCGCCGATGATGTTCATGACTTCCGATTCGCCTGCCCGCTCGCGCCGTTTGTCGACGATGGCGAGGGGGGCGTTGTCCAGCCGCTTGGCGAGCGCGCGTGCGCGCACCACGCCGCCCACGTCGGGCGACACGACCATCAGGTTGCGGTCGCCGAAGCGCGCCTGGATGTCCGCCGACATGACCGGCGCGCCGAAGAGGTTGTCGGTCGGGATGTCGAAGAAGCCCTGTATCTGCCCCGCGTGCAGATCGACGGAAAGGACGCGGTTGGCGCCTGCCGTGGTGATGAGGTTCGCGACCAGCTTGGCCGAGATCGGGGTGCGCGGGCCGGGTTTGCGGTCCTGCCGGGCATAGCCGAAATAGGGGACGACCGCCGTGATTCGCTTGGCCGACGCGCGTTTCAGCGCGTCGATCATGATGAGCAGTTCCATCAGATTATCATTGGTCGGATAGCTGGTGGATTGCAGCACGAATACATCTTCGCCCCGGACATTCTCATGGATTTCCACGAAAACCTCTTCGTCGGCGAAGCGGCGGACGCTGGCGTCGGTCAGGGGAATCTCGATATAGTCGGCGATGGCGGCTGCCAGCGGCTTGTTGGAATTGCCGGACATCAGCTTCATGGCGAAAACCCCGTGACGAAATGATGACGATAGCGGAAAATCGAGGCCCCTTTAGCGGCGCAAGTCCCCTGTGGAAAGGCGCTTTTGCGCCTTGCGATAAAATGCTCTAGGGCCGGCGCATGACGGACAAACTCGTGATCGCCCTGGCCCAGATGACGCAGAGCGTGGGCGACCTTGCGGCCAATGCCGATGCGATGCTGCAATGGCGGGAAAGGGCGGTGGGCGCGGACCTCATCGTCTATCCCGAATTGCAGCTGATCGGCTATCCGCCTGAAGATCTGGTGCTCAAGCCAGCCCTGGTCGATCGCGCCAATCATGAACTGGACCGGCTGGCGCAGGCGACGGCGGATGGCGGCCCGGCCATGCTGGTGGGCACGGTGGTCGCTTCGCAAGGGGTGCTGTTCAATGTCGTGGCGCTGCTGGAAAATGGCGCGGTCACGGCGATCCGGCAAAAGCGCGAGCTGCCCAATTATGGGACGTTCGATGAAAAGCGCCTGTTCGCGCCCGGCCCGTTGCCCGCGCCGATCGACTTTCGCGGCGTCAGGCTGGGCGTGCCGATCTGCGAGGATATCTGGTTCCCCTTCGTTACCGCGCATCTGAGGGCCGAAGGGGCGGAAATCCTCATCAGCCCCAATGGCAGTCCCTATGAAATCGACAAGGACGATCGCCGGATCAATGCGGTCGCTGGAACGCGGGTGCGTGAAACCGGCCTGCCGCTGGTCTATGTGAACCGGATCGGCGGGCAGGACGAACTGGTGTTCGACGGCGCCTCCTTCGTCATGAACGGCGATCTTTCCATCGCGCAGCAGCTTCCCGACTGGGAAGAGGCGCTGGTCCTGACGCAGTGGGAAAAATGGGACGGCCAATGGGTCTGCCTGCCCGGCGCGCTGCATGAACTCGATCCGCGCCCCGCCGACATCTACAATGCGATGGTGCTGGGGCTGCGCGATTATGTGAACCGCAACCGCTTTCCCGGCGTGGTGCTGGGTTTGTCGGGTGGCATCGATTCCGCGCTTTCCGCCGCCGTTGCGGTCGATGCGCTGGGCGCGGACCGGGTGTGGTGCGTGATGATGCCCTCGCGTTTTACGGGTCAGGAAAGCCTGGACGATGGCAAGGAATGTGCTCGTCTGCTGGGCGTGCGTTACGACACCATCCCCATCGAGCCGGCGGTAGGCGCTTTCGACGCCATACTCGCCGATGTGTTCGCGGGCCATCCGCGCGACCTGACCGAAGAGAATATCCAGTCGCGCATCCGCGGCGTCACGCTGATGGCGCTCTCCAACAAATTCGGTCACATGCTGCTCACCACCGGCAACAAGAGCGAGATGTCGGTCGGTTACGCTACCATCTATGGCGACATGGCGGGCGGCTATTCGGTGTTGAAGGACGCCTACAAGACCACGGTGTTCGACCTGTCGCGCTGGCGGAACGGGAATGTGCCATCGCTTGGCCTTGGCCCCTCCGGCCCGGTCATGCCCGAACGCGTGATCACCAAGCCGCCCACGGCCGAACTGCGCGACAATCAGAAGGATGAGGACAGCCTGCCGCCCTATGAGGTGCTGGACCCCATCCTCTACGGCCTTGTCGAGGAAGAGCTGTCGGTCGAGCAACTGGTCGCGCGCGGTTTCGACCGCGACACCGTGGCCCGGATCGAGCGGCTGCTCTATATCGCCGAATATAAGCGGCGTCAGGCTCCGCCCGGGGTAAAGCTGGGCACCCGCAATTTCGGGCGCGATCGCCGCTATCCGATCACCAACGCCTTCCGCACCTTGTAAGTCACTGGAAAAGGCCGTTCGTCCTGAGTAGCCATCGGGCTTGTCGACATGGCGTATCGAAGGATGCTTCGATATGGGACTTCGACTTCGCTCCGCATCTCCTCGGCACGAACGGGAAATAGATATGACCGTCATCACCCGTTTCGCGCCGTCGCCGACCGGCCATCTCCATGTCGGCAATATCCGCGCGGCGCTCCACAACTGGCTGTGGGCGCGCAGGAGCGGGGGACAATTCCTACTGCGGCTGGACGATACCGATCTGGAACGCTCGCGCCCGGAATATGTCGAGGCCATCCGCGCGGACCTCCAATGGCTGGGCCTCGCATGGGATGGCGAAGCGCGCCAGTCCGACCGCTTCGCCCTTTATGAGGAAAAGTTCGAGGCGTTGAAGGTGTCGGGCCATGTCTATCCGGCCTATGAAACGCAGCAGGAACTGGAGCTTCGCCGCAAGATCCTGCTGGGGCGCGGCCTGCCCCCGGTCTATGATCGCGCGGCGCTGACCCTGACGGCGGAACAGATTGCTGCCCATGAAGCGGAAGGGCGCAGGCCCCATTGGCGCTTCAAGCTCGACCATGCCCGGCCCATCGTCTGGACCGACCTGATCCGGGGCGATCAGCAGTTCGATCCGAAGCTGCTGTCCGATCCCGTGATCCGCCGCGCCGATGGTTCATGGCTCTATATGTTGCCCTCGGTCATTGATGACATGGCCATGGGCGTGACCCATGTGCTGCGCGGCGAGGATCATGTCTCCAACACCGCCGCGCAGATTCAGATGTTCGCTGCCCTCGGCGCGCCGCTCCCCGCCTTCGCGCATGAGGCGCTGCTGACCGGCAGCGAGGGGAAGCTGTCCAAGCGCCTCGGTTCGCTCGGCGTGGCGCATTTCCGTGAAGCGGGGCTGGAACCGATGGCCGTCCTGTCCCTGCTCGCACGTCTGGGCAGCAGCATGGCCATCGAACCCTTCACCGATGTGCAGCCGTTGATCGACAGCTTCGATTTCGCCCATTTCGGCCGCGCGCCGGCGCGATTCGATGAAGCGGAACTGGCGAGCCTCAATCAGAAGATCGTGCATATGCTGCCCTATGCGGCTGTGGTCGACCGTCTGCCCGAAGGCATGGGGGAAGCGGCATGGGAAGCGATCCGCCCCAATCTGGAAATCATAGGGCAGGCCGCCGACTGGTGGCGCATCGTCACCGGGCCGTTCGAAGCGCCCGCGCCGGATATGGAGGATCGCGATTTTCTGTCCACAGCGCATCGCCTTCTGGCGGATATGGATTTCGACGGCGGTGCGTGGCGCGCCCTGACCGAAGCGCTCAAGGGCCAAACGGGCCGCAAGGGCAAGGCGCTGTTCCTGCCCCTGCGGCGGGCGTTGACGGGCATGGACCACGGCCCGGACATGGGCCAGATGCTCTCGCTGATCGGGAAAGAAGCGGCATTGGCGCGGCTCAGTTCGGGCGCATAGCCTCCAGCGCGTGGCCCACCGCCAAAATGCCTTCGGGCGCGGCGGCGAAACCCATATGGGTGCAATCGACCTCGATCGCCCGGTCGCGCTCGCCTTTTCGTCCCCGCGCGCATTCGGGCAGGATCACGCCGTCGCGGGCCGACCACAGCGCCACGGTCGGCACGGGCGGCTTTTCCTCGCGGCGGCAGGCGAAGGGCGGATCATCTACGGAAAATCCCGAAACCAGTTGATAAAGCCGCCATGCGTGATTGGCGCGGGGATCGCCGGAAAAGGGCGTACCCATCGTCACCACTCCGCCGACCTTGTGGGCCGCGAACTTCGCATATTCGCGCGCGAACAGTCCGCCAAGGCTCCATCCCACCAGCGTCACCGGTGCGCCGCTAGACCGGCGGATGGCGTCGACGCGCCGGTCGATCTGTTCCAGACTATCGGGGCGCGGCCCCAGATTGCGGCCCAATCCCCAGCCATGCGCGTCGAAACCGGCAGCGTTCAGCACATCGCGGAGCGGCTCCATCCGCCGTTCCGCCGCCATCAGGCCGGGGATCAGCAGCACATGCCGGCCATCGCCCCGAAGCGCCCCGGCCAATGCAGGCAGGCGTTTTCTGGTGCGCGCCATGTCGAAGGGAAGCGCCGCATTGCCCAGCAGATGCGGGAGCGGCGGACGCATGGCCGGTTTGGGATTGCCCGGGAAACGGCCCTTCCAGAAATTCGCGATGGCGTCCGCATAGGGAGGCACGATAATGTGATCCTTCTCAGCCCAAGGGCAAAGGTGACATTCTCGTGACAAACGCGGCAGCCGTCCATCGGTTTCACCGCAGTCTGAACTCGATTCGGCGTTTGTGACAGATCAGGGCGCGGGGGGTGCGGCCTGTCCCATGGCGCTTTCGCCCGTTCCACGCAACTGGCGCGGTTCCAATATGGCCGCCGTTTCGATAAGATCGAGCGCCCGGCGCGCCTCCAGATAACGTCGCGCCAGTTCGATCCACCGATCCGCGGTGGCGCGGTCGGGCATGCGCTGCACTTCCAGCAGCGCCGCGTCGACGCGGCCCGCATCCATATCGTGAATGGCGCGATCCATCGCCGCCTGCGGACGCGGCGAAGGCGTGGATGCCTTGCGAATGGTGATTAGTTCGCGCGCTTCATGTTCCAGTGCCTGCCACCAGCTTGCGTCGCGCGGCGGGGATGTCACCTCGCCAGCGATGCTGGTCAGGCCGCCGCGCAGGTCGCCCAGCGTCACCGGCTCCCGCGCGGCATTGATGATCGTGGCGACGGCGCGCGGTTGCGCCTGCCCGAAACGCAGGCGGAGCTGGCCTTCGATATAGCCGAGCGGCGCGCCGTTATCGAGCGCCCGCCGCGCCGCGAAGGCGACCAGCAGCCCCTCCGCGTGGGTCGCATTGCCGGACGCGGCCTGCGCTTCCACGGTAATGCGGTTCAGCCTTTCTTCCAGTTGCACCACGCGGCTGTCGAGCATCTGGGCGGCATCCGCGCTCAAGGGCCCTATGGCGGTCGCGGAGGACAGGGCCGGGCCGCCCGGCAGCGATGCGGCCGCCTGAAGCTGCGCGGTTGGCGTCATCCAACGCTTCTGGATCAGCGGCATCGCCCAGATGGTCAGCGCGACGCCAATGGCGAAGGCCAGCAGCAAAAGGATCAGCATCAGCCATGGAACCCGGCCACGCGCCTGCGGCGGGGGTGGCGGAGGGGCGATCACGACGCTTTCCGGTTCGCTCATCGGCGGCTTTTCTTCCATGTCGGGCAGTTCATTCGCACAATCGGTGGGCAAGAGCCAGCATCCTGTCATCATCGGGCCGCTCGGCCGCCTGAACGCTGGCCCAGCCCTCGCCGCAGGCTGCCAGCGCCGCGTCACTGATGGCGACAATATGCAGCCTTCCGCGCCGCTCTTCCGCGATCAGCGCGGACAGCCGCTTTCCCGCGCGCGGTGAATGGACCATCAGAACCGCTTCTCCGCCGATAAGCCCGTTCAGCCCGTCCGCTGCCGTTTCGATCATGGCATAGACGGCGATCGCGTGAAGGGTGAGCGGCCCCGGCTCTATGGACGCGGTGTCGACCCCACCGGGATGGAGCACGGTTCGATAGCCATCCGCCGCGATCCGCGCGGCAATGGCGTTGCCATCGGTTTCGCCCGCCGTCACGGCGTCGAAGCCCGCCGCCTCCATCGCCGTCGCCGTTGCGCCGCCCACGGCATAAGCGGGCAGGGCGCGATACTGGTCCAGTTGTGGACCGGCCATCCGCACGGTTTGCGCGCTGGTCAGCAGCAAGGCGTCGAACCGCCCCGGCGACGGCGCCGCCCAATCCAGCGCCCGCGCTTCGAAAAGAGGGCAGAGATGAGCGGTCAGGCCCATGCGCGCGGCCCGCGCCGCCGTCCTGCCCGCCCCCGGTTCGGGCCGCAGGATGATGAGCGGCCTCACGTTTCGAACAGGGCGCGCAGGGCGGGGCTGGCGCGATCCAGCAGCGCCCGGCCCATCGCCTCCCCCGCTTCCTGGTCGCCGCGTGCGATCCGTGCTTCTTCGGCCACCCTTTCCTGCCCGTCCGCGCTCAATATCTCGGCACGCAGGTGAAGGGCGGCTCCGTCCACCACGGCCAGCGCCGCGATGGGGGAATGACATGTGCCGCCCAGCCCTTTCAGCACAGCGCGTTCCGCCATCACGCAGTCGAATGTATCGCTATCGTTGATCGCGGCGAGCAGATCCAGCATCGCCCTGTTGTCGCTCAGCATTTCGATCCCCACCGCGCCCTGCGAAGGGGCGGGCAGCATGATGTCGAGGGGAATGAGAGCGCCCACCTCGCTCTGCCCCAGCCGGTCCAGCCCGGCGGCGGCCAGCAGCGTCGCATGGGCCTCCCCCGCCGCCAGCTTGCCAAGGCGCGTGGCGACATTGCCCCGGAACAATATGATCCGCGCATCGGGCCGCAATCGCCGGACCTGCGCGGCGCGGCGGGGGGAACTGGTGCCGATCACCGGACCGGCGGGCAGCGCGTCGAAACTCTCCGCGCCGATCAGCTTGTCGCGCACATCCGCGCGGGGCAGCATGGCGGCGATGCGGATGGCGCCGGGGCGGATCGTCTCCACATCCTTCATCGAATGGACGGCAAAGTCGATCTCGCCCTCCATCAGCGCCCGGTCCAGTTCCTTGGTCCACAGCGCCTTGCCGCCGATCTCCGCCAGCGCCCGGTCCTGAATCCGGTCGCCGCTGGTCTGCACCACGACCGTCTCTATGGCGTCCCGCGCCCAGCCGAAG
>Ga0180223_1002380_pt1 | contig 11494 bp, 13 predicted proteins | sample eDN5th30CKraftOP_FD_151337 | JGI IMG/M metagenome (GOLD analysis project Ga0180223, IMG submission 151337) | Enriched Organic Plus compost microbial communities from Emeryville, California, USA - eDNA 5th pass 30_C Kraft OP (version 2) (version 2) ...
ACCGGCCTCGACACGCTTGATGGCCTCGATGATCTGACTGTCCGTGAATCTCGACTTCTTCATGCTGTAGAACTCCTCAATGAGAAAATTCTACTTCTGACTACTTCGCTTTTTCGGGAGGATTACCGATTCGCCACCTTGATATGAGCCGCAGATACACGCCCCACGTTACAAATCCCGTGGAGCTTGACGCAGCTCCAGCACATTCCATCCCTGTCGTTTCAAATGTAGTTCCACCGGTCATCCAATAGACCCAGCGGGGACCACTTCGAGTTCCGCAAAAACGCTGTTGAATCCGTGTTTTCAGGGTCCAGACTCCAACAGTCGCGAGCATTTTGCGGAACGCAAATCGCGTCAGGAGGCGCATAAACTCATGGTTTCATAGTCGGATTGCAAATCCGTGTACGTCGGTTCGATTCCGGCTTGCGCCTCCAGTAGAACAAGGCTCCCAGCAATGGGGGCCTTTTTCTTTTGCACTGGGGTGTGGGGAAATTCTGCCATTCGGACGCCGCTATACTGGCCCAAACACCCCGGAGCCAGCCATGTGTTCCCACTACGTAGCCCTGAAAAAGCGCGAGCAGATGGAGAAGTACTTCCGGTCGCGCGGCCTTCCCGTGCCGCCTTCGGAGTGGGACATGTGGCCCCGCCGGCTGGGCGAATTCGTGCGGCGGCCGCCCGAGTGGGATTCGGGCGATGAGGCCGTGCCGGAACGTGTGGTCGAGATCGGGCGCTGGGGCATGATCCCACCAGGCACGCACGCCGCCAAACTGGCCGAGGCCGAGAAGAAAAGCACCTTCAATGCCCGGGCCGAGACGGCCGACAAGCTCTGGACGTTTCGCAACGCCTGGCACAAAGGCAACCACTGCATCATCCCGGCTGAGGCGATCTACGAGCCCGACTGGCGCTCAGGGAAAGCGGTGGCGACCAGGTTCGCGCGGGCCGACGGCGCCCCGATGGGCATCGCCGGCCTGTGGGACCGCTACAAAGACGCCGCCGGCAACTGGCAGCTCTCCTACACCATGCTGACCATCAACGCCGACGCGCACCCGCTGTTCAAGAACTACCACCAGCCCGGCAAGGAAAAGCGCATGGTGGTCATTTTGTCGGACGAGTCCTACAAGGACTGGCTGGAGGCCGGCCCGGAAGACACCCGAGACTTTCTGCAGCCCTACCCGGCCGACGCGCTCGTGGCCACGCCTGAGCCCAAGTAGCGCTACCCCTTCGGCTGCTGTTCGAACAGCTCGACGGCGGCCGCCAGCGAGGACCGGGATCCGATCAGCTGGCTGGCATCGCCGCGGCTGAGCCACAGCTCATGCTGGTAGCCGCCGTTGACCCAGACCCTGCAGATCGTCCAGCCCGGCGGACCTTGCCAGTAGTAATCGTCGACCTGCCGCCACTCGGATTCGTTCATCGTCGCCACCCCGGAAATGTAACCACACCCCGAATCTGGCACCGATTTTAGGCGCGTCTATACTGTATGTCCATACAGTTGTATTGCGTTGCCATGCCCCTGCGTCCCGCCCTAACCATCGGCGAACTGAGAGCCATCCAGGAAGCCAACCGAGGCAACCCGGTCGTCGTGCGATTGCTGTGGGAGATTCGGCGGCTGCACCGGGTGCTGGAGTCGTTCGACCTTCACCTTGGCTATGTCAATCACGCACCCGAAGATCTCAGCTACCGAGGGACGCTGGCACATAACAGCTGCATGCTGGTGCTGAACGAAGAGCCGGCCGTGCGCTGGGCCAGGGTGATGGCGGAAAAGGAACGGCGGAAGTATCCCGGGGCGGACGGATTCAAGGCCCACTTCAAGGAATACGGCACGTTCGTCGGGCCGCCCGAGCCGATCAAGGTGCCGAAGAGGAAGGCCAGGAGGCGGTAGCGCGGCCGCTGGATAGCAGCCAGCTCCGAGAGCGAGGAAGATTAGCTGAAGCCAGTTTCTGAATCGGCTTAGAATTGGGCTTCCTTAAATAGGGAGACACGTTGACAGATGCGAGCCAAAATCGACTATGACAGCTGGGACTATCCGCGCGCACTGCACCAAAACGATGGCCCACTAGATTATCGGTGCCTGTTGAACACTGGTATCCACTCTTTCGACCACGGTGCGGATCTAACGCTGGACTTCCTATCAATCGGGTTCGATAGCTCACTGAAATCGCCAGGCCATTTTCTCGTCGCGTTCCAAGGCGCAGTCAGCGACAAGATGCGAGCAAAATCAGCAGCACCGTTCTTCTGCGGAGTCGGCTTGTCAACCAGCCTGAACATACCGCTATTGACCGTTTCCGACCCAAGCCTGGTGCTGAATGAAAAGCTCACACTTGGATGGTACGCCGGCAATCAATACATGCCGGACGTACACGGCCTGGTCGCAGGTGCTATCGATTCATTGGCCGAGCGCACGGGACGCTACCCAGTCATTATCGGTGGCAGCGGTGGTGGGTTCGCGGCAATCCAGACCATGTCACGTATGAAGACACCGGCCACTTGCATTGCCTGGAACCCGCAGACGACCATCAGCAACTACTTTTTCGACCAAAGCTATCAATATCTAAAGATCGCACACCCAAACATCGCCAAACAGATCAAGGGCGAAATCACATCAGCAGAGCTGACAGCCCTACTTGACCAGACCCTACCAGGGCACCGTCTGGCCAATGCAGCCCATATCCAAGCGCACCACCAGGTGGTCTATTTGCAGAACTGCCGCGATCCGCATCACATGACCCGTCACGCCGGGCCTTGGCTCAAGGACACGCGGTTTGCACCGATCAACGGCACATCGTACATCAGCGAGCGTGGAAATATTCTGTTCTTCCCCGGGGACTGGGGCAATGGCCACATCCCGCCGAAATTGGACCTTCTGAAAAAGCTGGTCACCAGTACCGGGGCAAAGAACAATATTGCCTATGTTGCTGCTTCACTCTTGAGCAACGATGATCACGCCGCCAAACGCCCGCTACCTTGGCTGGCTGCCGTTCCCCCCGGGCCTGGCCAAATAAGTATGCAGTGCGAACGCACTGATTCCGGTGTCGATGCCACGGTTACCATCGGCTCGAAATACGGCCGATCCGACGACTTTTCATACGCTTTCTATCTATATGCCGATGGAAAGAAGGTTGATGCGCGCGGCTATAACAAGTCAGCCACTGTGAACTTCGATGGAGCCCGCCGCGGAAGTGCCTTATCGGTGGTTGCGTACCTTCGTGATCAACTGGGCTCCGTCCAGTCCATAACGCGCAAGATATCGGCGGTCGTCGCGGCGTGGGCGGCGGCCATCATCAGCATGGCCGGTCAGTTTGCGGATGAGGCTGAGGCCATCATCGAGCAATCGCAACTATTTCTGTGATTGGATCGCCCTAACGTAGCCTTGCAGGCCGTTGACCTGGTCAGCCCAGCGCGCCGCGTCTACGGCCAACTCTCCATATTCCGCGTAGCACGCTGCAAAACCTCCGATCCAGTCGGGGCCGGAATCATCAGGTCGGCGGCCGGTTCGGGGATTCGCGGGGTCACGGCCGTGGGCGAGCAACAGCCGGTCAAGACGAGTACGGGCAACAGCCAGGTCACGCTGCGCAGCTTCGCGCGCCAGGACGGCGCCACGGTGGATTGCATCTGCACGATCTTTCTCCACTTGCATGCCGCGCTCGATGGCGGCGTTTAGGGCCTGGGCTTTGGCCTCCGCGGCGGCATACCCAGCGTTCCACTGAGCATGACCGTGCCACTGCCAGGCCAGGATGGCGCCCACGACCAGCACGAGGACGACCAGCGGCTTCCAGTACTTCAGGATTGCCGACAGACCCATTCGTCGGCCTCCCTGCGGTTGACCAGGCCCTGGAACTTGCGGCCCTTGGCATATACCCAGCGTCGGTACTCAGCGCAGGCGCCATCGTAGTCGCCGGCGTTCAGTTTGCGCAGGAGGGTGGATTTCGCCAGGTTGCCCGAGCCGACGTTGTAGGTGAAGTCGATCAGTGCTGCGCGCTGCCACTTGTTCAGCGGCACGTGCACCAGACGGCGAACCGCCGCATCCGCCTTGGCCAAGTCCTGGTCGCGCCAAGCATCGCACTCGCGGTCGGAGTAGATCCGATTGGGGTCGATATCCGGGCCGGTGTGCCCATCGCAGACAGTCAATACACCGACCGGATCAAGATAGGGGCGACCGCGCTCCTTCGCCGGTTCGAAGTGGCTGACCAGCACGCCCGCGATGGCCAGCGCGCCGGCACCAGCGGCCGCCAACAACTTGCGCTTCAGTGCTTTCGGGATCATTTCCCCAACCCCTTCCAGGCCGTATAGGCCGCGATGGTAGCGGCCACAAACCCGGCGATGGCTGCCAGCGGCTTGGCAAGCTTGCCCAGACCCTGCAGGACCTTGAATCCACCGGCCAGCGCCTGGAACGTGTCGACGATGTCGCGCGTATTCTTTTCCACGCGATCGATGGCTTCGGTGTTCCGCTGTGTGGCTTGCTTGAACTCCGCCAGGTCGCTGCGGGCTTCGGCCAAATCACCTTTCATCTGGACGACCTGGCCGTGCAGCGACTTGATGAACGCCTCGGAGTAGTACTGGTCGGGCGGCTGCTGGTCGTCTTGCATGGCTACCCCAGTAACGTCACTTCGTAGCGATTCACGGTAATGGTGTCCCCTGGGTCATCAGTCGAGCCATATAGCCGCAACATGCGATCCGCGGTGAACGTCACTGCGGCGCTTAAATGGTTGAAAGCCTGGCCGGCGTTGCTCTCGTTGAACGTCTCGATCTCTTGCGTAGTCGCGCTCGTGGCCGTGATTGTGGCCTCGACTTCCCAATTCCCTTCTGGAGAGCCAATGTTGACGGCGAATAGATGCTGCACGTCGGAAAGATCTCCATAGTTCAGGACGCTCAACCGCAAGCGCTTATTTCCTGCAGTGCCGGTGCGCGTACCCCAGACCCGAAGCCGGATCGTCTTCAGCGAATCAGCGAAGAAATATGCCGGGATCCGCACACGGGTGCCGTTGAAATCCAGGACATTGGTCAAAGTTGCGAACGAACCCGACACAGACCATGGGCCCAAGCCAGCCGCAATACGGCGTTCAAGCTGGGAAGTTTGCTGGTACATCCGCAGCTCCCCTCCGGCGCCAGTGTTCCGCATCGTTATCGTGCAGGCATCTGCCGTCCCGCCGTTGAAATTGATCCCACCGTCTGTGAACTCGGCATTGCCGTTGGTCAGAACGCCGATAGCGCAGCGTTTGAAGTTTCCGCCGATGCAGGCGGCGCGGGAGTTCATATCGACGAGTAGACCCGCCGTCGTGCAATCTTCCGGATTGAAATAGTCGACGTGCGCGGTGCTGGCTCGCGAGATATATGCTCCCTGGCCACAACTGAGCGCCCTACATGCGTTCTCAGACGAGTTTCCAATGGTGACGGCTGAGGAATAATGGCCGCGAAACCCGTCGCCGCAACTGATCGCCCAACACCGACTGAATGCAGCACTATTGCGCCCGATCGATGCAAATCCGATGTGCTTCCCTTCGGCTCGGCAATCGTAGACAGCCGACTCGCCAGCACCCTTATGCAAGTATCCGTACGACGAGTCCCCTACACCGCCTTCCCCTTTGAAGTACCAGTTTCGCACTTCGTAGTAACCGCCAGGTTCGAACCACATGCAAATACGCTGGCCTCCGCCAACCGTATGGGTGATCCTGGTCAACGGCGTCGCATCGGTGTCCACGTCGGGAGTCCCGAAGATCTCTATTGGGTACCGTGAGGCAGGCGCAGTGTCGATCCGGATCGACTCGTTGAGCCATTCGCCCGGACCAAACTGAAAACGCCAGCGGCCGTCCATCATCCTTCCGCACGACGCCCACCGGTTCAGCACGTTGACGAAGTCGGAGAGCGTCTTTCGCGGCGCGTCATCGGTAATGCCATCGTTATTGTTGTTGCCCAGCACGGAATAAAAAATGGTATTTCTCTGGCCTGCGCCCTGCGGAGTGATGTAGAAAACAGCTTCCCCGCGCTTGATACGCCCGTCACCAATGTGCTGAATGGAATGGAAGCCCGGGATGCTGGCCGTGGAGACATAAATGCCATCCGGCCACAGGAGACGAGCGCCGCGCGCAATAGCGGCGGATATCGCATTTTCGATGCCGGCCTGGTTGCTGGTCACGCCATCGACAGGGGTGGTGATGTAGTCCAGAACGCTGATCTTTTCCCGAAACCTATCAGCCGCACTTCTGGCGGGTCCGCCCGGTTGCGAGAAATACACCATGCTGGCGCCACGCCCCGGGGTGACACCATCAGCCAACTGCTCCTCGAGATAATCCAGGTTTAACTTGAAAACCAGCGCGCCGGATTCGACTCGATAAAGCGTGTGGGCGCCAGCATTCTGCTCGTCCGTCAATACCTCTACCGCCTTGCCTTCCGGGATGCTCGCGACGGCGGCGTCTGCCTCGGCATACGTGTCGAAAAGTTCCCTTTCTCCAGAAGCTTCCGCTGCTGCTCGAGCTTGGTCTGCAAATTGCGATGCACTCTGAGCCGAGACTTCAGACTGATCCCGGTAACCTTCTGCCTCTGCGGTGGCCTCCGCCACCGCTTCTACGGCAATCGCTTGGATGTCGGGAATAGTGGCTGGGTTAAGGCTGGAGAGCGCCCAGTCCGACCCGTCCCAGACGTAGAAGGCATTATTTTCCTCGACAGAATCTTTAACTACTGACGCCAAGGTCGGGACGGGCTGGCTGGTATCGGCCAGCATATCCGCCTTGGTCAGATACGTGACGGACGCCTGCTGGAGGTCTTGGAAGCCGACGTTCTCATCCCGCCAATCAATGGCCGGCTGAGCCGACGAAATTCGGTAAAGGTCAGGCGCAGCGTAAAAGTACGCGTAGCCATACTCATCTGCCGTGACTGTGCCGGTCGGATATGGGCGCAAGCCATCTCGGTCGCGGTAGATCCTGGCCAATGCCTGGTTCGACTCGCGGCGGATATTAAGGATTGCCCCAGGCTGCACGTTGCCGCGCTTGTCAACGATGGTTTTCTGCCAACGAATCAGCATTGGTTCACCCAATAAAAAAGCCCGCCGGAGCGGGCTGAAGGCAAAAAGAAACCCGCTCTAGGCGGGTTGGTATGGTTCGATGTTTCCTGCTGCTAGGATCGCGCCGTACAGAAGGCGCCCGTGCTCTTCCGGGTCCTCTGGCGACGCGGTGAATGGAACCCATCCGTATGTCGAGTGATTGATTTCGCAGTCGATGGATCCCATGGAGTTGAATTTGGGACTCCGATATTCCAGACTTACAGCACTCTCAGCCATGCGGCCCCCTCATTACCCAAATAGCCGAGACACATCCAAGTCCCTGCCAAGGCAGTACCTGTGTCCTCTGCGCCAGCGATGTTGGTATAACGGAGAGCAGATCCCTCTCTCGTTGTTCCGGGAGAAGCTGCGCCGCCAGATACGGCCTTGGCAAACGCAATCATGCCAACGGCACCAAGGCCCATGGCCGCAATCCGGCCGCCCACCCACTGGGCCTCCTGAGCGCCGTTGAAAAGCTTGCTGCCGGTGACCGTAAAGTTGGCAATCTTATCCGTTGTCACCGAGTCCGTAGCCAGCGCTGCGTTCTGAATCTTCGGAGCTCCAGCTTCACCATTTGCGATTGCAATTGGGTTATCCCGCAGCGCCAGGCCATCCACAGAACGGATGGGCTTCCCGGGCTCAAGTACTGCATCTGGAATGTTTGTCCATGCCATAATTAAGTCCAGTTGTAGCCGGGGTCGCCCTCGACTTTTCCATCTACATCTGCCCACCACGCGCCGAGCGCCTTATCCTGGTCGCTCGCGTTCACGTAGTCAGGGGCATCGTCGTCCATCCAGAGCCCGATACGGAAGCTGATCGAGTACTCATAAACCTCCAGCCGATATTCGACCGAATGCCCTGGCACCGTTTCTTCCGCGCTGAGAATCTGATATCTCGTCTCCAGCGGAGCTCCCGTGTCGTCCACGACGCCCCGATGCAGCATGTCAACCACATCCCCTGTCCACATCCCCCGGTCCTTGGCGTCAACACTGATCGTGGCGTAGCGGGGGTTGCTTCGGTACCGGCTAAGCAGGCGCGATGTAACGTTGATTGCCTGCGCATCGCTATGAAGCCAGCGGGAGTAGATCTTTCGAATCCGTTGCTCGTCGTACTGCTCAGAGCTTTCCGACTCCAGGTCGGCTCGTATCCGAACCCGCCGGTAGTTGGACTCCTTCTCTAGATCCTCTGTGGGATCCCGTTGCCCCCAGTACACCCATACCTGCGATACTCGGCCGCGCGGGTCTTGGGTGATCTGGGCGCTATCCGCAATGATGTTGGCGTAGTCATTGATCTTGGGGACGACTTGGAAGACGGGGGGCTTCAGTGCTTGAAGCTTGATCTTCTGCGCCCGCTCATCCCACCAGATAAAAAACAGGCACTGCTCGGTGATCTCCGAAAGCAAGTCGGTTACGCCAGTTGGCTCGGTAATCAGCCCGGTCAGGTCGAACTGTTGCAGCCAAAGCGAAGACTCTGCGGCCCAGGCCGCTTGATCAATCCACGCTGCCGGAACCTCTCCATATTGCGTCAGCCATTCGTAGGCCAGATTGTCTACGCGAACATTGGTATAGCGCAGGCAGATCTGCACCCTATCGCCAGCCTCGTGGCTGTCAGGGCTGCTTCCGTCCGTTGCCCGCGTGATCCCGGTCAGTTGGATCTCCGTATCACTGACCGTTACAACCCCCGTATAGGTCATCAACTCGTCGTTGATGCGCACGGTTCCGGGAGCCGGATACTCTGCGGCTAGCGCGCGGGTGACGCGGAGAGCCGAAATGACCTCCTCTTCGCTGTAGTCCACCATCAACTCGCCGGCGCTGGGCTTCGGCGCCTGCGCGCGGTCATTGTCGGCCAGCTTCAGCACATCCTTCGCGGTGATCTGGACGCGCCCGCGAGAATCCGGCCCATCGATCTTGTCAATCAGGTAGGTCCGGGTAACCATGTCCTCCAGCACTTGACCGGTGTAGCCCTCTCTGACTCGGAGCACGCGGTTGTTGTAGTACGGATTCCGAGCCAGCCATTTTGACCAAAAGGTTCCGCGCTCCACCGGCTTGTAGGGCCGCTCAGCGACGTAAGGATCGACCAGGTTGTCGGAGTGGGAATGGTCGTTGAACGATACCCGGATCGATGCCCGCTTCCCTAGAGGGCCGCTGTTCTGGCTCCCGCCTCCGGGGTTGATTTCCGTAGGGGCAGTCGAAACCGACTGTACGCTGGGGATGCAATAGACATCCGGCAATCTCTCGCCAGGCTTGCAGAACCGTAGCACCAGTGGCTGCGGCGAGTAGTTCGCGGGGTCCTGGCAAGTAGCCCGAGTATTGAAGCATTTACGGTCCCCCGTGACGCCGACGGCAGCCGTACAGGGGGCCACTCCGTACCGATGCTGGCAGAAATCCTGCTCGATCTCTACGATCGTCTGAAGCTCTCGCCCGACAGTAGCCTCATTCATGCGATGGCCTCGACCGAAAATCCGACCGACATCAGATCTCGAACACCCTGGTTACGAGGGCGGATATCGTCGTTGCACCAGGCATACAGCACTTCTGATGGGAACTTGAGCGGATACCAAGCGATAAAGAACGGGTACTTCCTGGCCGACTCGACAAACGGGTCAAACCACTGCCGGTACCATGCTGCCGTCAGGTTGTCCCAGTCATAGGAAGTGGCATACCCCTCGCGGATAATCGACCTGCCGAGGAATTGCCCACCCTCGCTCCTGTTGGGCATGATGTCGGTCTGGCGAGACAGCGTTCCCGGGGAATGGCCGCCATACAGGCCACGCTGCATCTCAAGCACCCGGCCTAGGTAGACGACCCCAACAGTGGCCACCGCATCATAGACGCGGATGACCCAGTATCGCGCCGTCACCGGAGGGAAAAGCATCATGATTGCCCGGTCATCGGCCGGCTGCACCGTCTCAAGCGTCGTCCAGGTAGCATTGTCATCGCTGTATTCAATAGCGAAAGTAGCCCCGGACGATCCCAGGGTGTGGCTGGCGATACCGATATAGTCGATCTCCACAGGCGCGCCCGCATCCCAACCAGCCCACGCCGGAACCGCTGCCGGCCTCCAGCGTTCGTAGGTCATCGGGTTGGACAACGCTGCCCCGGGAAAACCTGCCGTCTCGCTGCTCACCGTCAAAATTGCGTCGCGGGTGATGGTCTGCCAACCAATGCGGGCATTGCAGAGCGGGTATCCCCGCCCGTCCGCGTGATCCCCCTGCTCTACCAGGCTCGGGCTAACGACGATTACGCTCATGCCACCCTCAGACGGGCACCATCGCCCACGGCTTCATTGATTTGGTCGATGAGTTCTCGCACAGTTTTCTGGTCGAACCGGTCGCCTTGGAGGTTGATTGTGACCACGCTTTGCGGAGGCGCCGCCGTTGCGGCCGGCGAGGACGGAGCCGACGAGTTGCCGCCAATCGAACCACTCGCTCCGCCCTGCAAGCTTCCGCTGCTCCCACCGCCAAGAGCCCCCGCCGCCTGGACGAGACCGGTTGCCGCAATAAGCCCTACCTTCGCGGCCCCTAGGCCTTCAATGGCGGCAGCCACCGGAGGCCCGGCAATCGGTCCTAGCTCAGCCAAGGCACGCATGGCGGCAGCCTGCGTCCAGATGATAGTTTCGGCGATGGCCAGGCCCTTGCTAAGGGCGATAGCAGCAATCGCCGCCGCTTTCGATTTGCCGGCGAACTGGTCCAGCAGTGCCACACCTTGGCGGACGACATCCCCGCGCATCTGAAGCTCAGTCTGCGCCCACTTCTGGATATTCCGGTTCCGCTCCTCTTCACCCTTGGCGACAATGGCCGTCAGGTCTTCTTGATGTTTCTGCTCCAGCTCAAGAGCCAGGGCCTTGCGTTCCTCATCGGTCACGAGACCTTCGTTGTAGAGCTCCTGCAAAATGTCTTGGCGATCCAGATAAGCCTTGACCTCAAGCTCAGTCTCCGAAGCTACGTGCTCGCGCAGTAGCTCCAGCTTGTCCTGCAATTGCCGGATGTAGTTCTCGCGCTCCTTCTCCGCCGCCTCGTTATCCCGGGCGGTTGGAAGGCCCCCGCCGCCGCTACTGCCGAACACGGTCAACGGCGGCATATTGACGGGTCCGTTAAAGGCGTTCTGCCACGCCTCTTCGAACCGGTTTCCCTTGTAGTTCCACAGATCCGCCCACTTGGCATTGGCTTCCTCAAGCGTCCTGTTTCTTTCGTTGAGGACTTTCTCCAGTTCCTTGCGGCGCTTTTCTGCTTCGTCCGGATTGATCCAATCCGAGATGCCCGACTTGTCCTCCGCGAAGCTCCCCAGCAGCGACTGAATGTCGGCCGCCACCACCTTGAAGCTGCTGTGGACAGCCCCTGGCCTTGCCCCGTTCCTCCGGACAGTTGGTTTAACTTCTCAAGCCGCTGCCTCGAATTGCATGGGGCTGACGTAGCCCAACGTTGAGTGTTGGCGTCGGGGATTGTAGAACCGCTCGATGTAATCG
>Ga0180223_1002383_pt1 | contig 11488 bp, 9 predicted proteins | sample eDN5th30CKraftOP_FD_151337 | JGI IMG/M metagenome (GOLD analysis project Ga0180223, IMG submission 151337) | Enriched Organic Plus compost microbial communities from Emeryville, California, USA - eDNA 5th pass 30_C Kraft OP (version 2) (version 2) ...
CCGCCGGCGTCTCGCCGAGCGCACGGGCAAATGCATACTGCAGCCCGCGCGTCGACAGATGCACCGCGCGCGCGACGTCGTCGACGGTGATCGGCTGGTGGGCGTGCGCATCGATGAAGGCGGTGGCGCGGCGCACCGAGCCGTCGGCCGGACGGCGCTGTGTCGCCCGGTCGGCGGCGTCGAGGAAGCTCGTCCCGAAGGTCAGCAGCGTCATCTTCATGGCGTGCCGCCGGTACTCGGCTTCGACCAACGGCGACGGGTCCGACGCGAAGTCCGACAGCCCGGCGCTGACGTAGTCGAATGTCGAGATCCACGCCTGGCTCAGCGCTGACGTGATCGCCTCGGGGCGCAGCACCTCGAAGCGGAGTCGATCGTCGCCGGTGATCTGGCGGGCGAAGCGTTCGACGCGCGCCCGATCGAAGATCATCCCGCGGACCCGGGCCGCGCCCACCCACTCCGCGTCGATCCCCTCCGCGGGGGCGATCCAGGCGCGCGAGAGGTCGTGCTCGGTCTTTGCCGTGCGAACCAGGCCCCCGTCGGCCGTGACGTGGCACGCGAACAGCTGCTCCTCGGGCACCATCGCGGCTCGCACGTCGGCGGTCAGGCTGTGCTTGAGTGCGGTGAGCCCCGGCACGGTCGTCGACTCCCACGAGAACCGGAACCGCTCGGCGTCGACCCGGTTCACCCTCGCCGTCGGGACGAAGCTGTGCCACGTCTCTTCCAACGATGCGAGGTCGCGCCCCCGCACGCGTACGACATCCCCCATGCCTGCCTATTCTGCCGGAGGCTCAGGGGTCGCCACCGCCCGTCGTCATCGTGGAACTCGGCGATCGCGACGGCGGTGACCGACGAACCGTGCCGGCACGATCCGAGGGGTCGGCGAGGCGGCGCCGAGGCCGGGCCGTGGCCGCGCCGAGGCCGCGCCGTCATGGTCGCAGCTTGGCGTCCTGCCGGGGGACGAAGACCTGCTTGATGATGAGCAGGATCGACGCGGTGACCGGGATGGCGATGAGCGCGCCCAGCAGGCCCAGCAGCGTACCACCGACCAGCGCGCCGATCACGACGAGCGCGCCCGGAACCGAGATGGCGCGGCTCATGACCTTCGGGGTCAGCACGTATGCCTCGAGCTGCATGTAGAGCAGATAGACCGCCGCGAAGATGAGCGCGGGCAGCCACCCGGAGAAGAGGGCGAGGCTGGTCGCGACCGCCCAGTACAGGACCGAGCCAATGAGCGGGATGAGCGTGATGCCGAACGCCAGCACGGCCATGAGCATCGGGAACGGCAGCTGCAGCACGAGGTGCAGCACGAACGCGACGACGGCGTTGCAGAACGCCAGCGCGACCATGCCCATGAGGTAGCCGCCGACCGAGTCGGTGATCTGCTCGGTGATCGAGGTGAGTCGGGCGCGGCTGTACGCGGGCGCGAGCCGGGCGAACCCGGACTTGATGGCGGGAAGTGAAGCGAGGAAGTAGAGGCTGAGCACCAGGACGATCACGGCCGCGGAGACGCCGGAGACGAACGTCATGCCCGCCTGGAGTACCCCGCGGCCGATGGTCGCGATGTGGGTCGGCTGCGTGACGAAGGACGTGACCTGCTGCAGGAGCGTCGTGGCCTCACTGCCGAAGGTGTGGTCCAGCCACACATACAGGTCGGAGTGCTCGAAGTCGGTGACGAGCTTCGGCAGATCCTTCATGACCTGCGCGATCTGGGTGATCACCGCCGGGACGATGAGGAGCAGGACGCCGACCACGGCGATCGCGAAGGCGAGGTACACGATCAGGATGCCCCACGGACGGCTGAGCCCGCGGCGTTCGAGCCACCGCACGACGGGGTCGAGCCCGAGCGCGGCGAACAGCGCGAAGGCGACCGAGATGAGGACGGTCGAAAGATGCGTGAAGGCGACGCCGACCGCGATCGCGGCGAGGCCGCCCAGGGTGAGCGCGAAGCCGGTGACCAACGGGCGGTTGACCGAGGCCGCGAATCGTCGCGGCTCGCTCCCGGCGCCCGCGGGTCGGTCGGGCGCCGGTGTTCCGGTGGTCGGGTCGATGGTGTCGGATGTCTCGGCCAAGCCGCTCGTCTCGCTGGGGTGGGTGAGATCGGTCATGTGAGGTCTCCTTCAGGCTCGGTGCCCGTGCCCGTGCCCGTGCCCGTGCCCGTGCCGGTGCCGGTGCCGTGACGTGTGGCGGCACCCGTGCCTGTGCCGGCGCCGCGCCAGCCTTTGGCGACGGCCGTGGCGTCCCGACTCAGCCCGGCGCCGAGCACCATGCCGATCGCGATGGCCGTGAACGAGCCGAACGTCTGCAGGATGGTTCCCGTCGCACCCGCGGTGCCCGATGCGGCCTCGCTGAGCCCGATGAACCCCATCGCGCCGGGCACGAGCAGCCAGTACGCGCAGGTCAGCATCACGGCGCGTGGCGGTGCCGCCGAAAGTCGCGCGGCCAGACTCACCACCGGGATCACGATGAGGGCGCCGACCAGGCCGGAGAGTTCGGCTCCCGTCAGCAGATTGCCGAGCAGCTGCGCCGAGTAGGCGACGACCAGGGCGAACAGGATCCACGGGAACGAACGGCGTGGCGCGGCCGAGTAGAGGAAGTAACCGAACGCGACCAGGACGATGCCGGCCCAGGGCGCCCAGGCGCCGAGCTGCTCGGGGGGCGCGGTGGGTGCCGCGGGGGTGCCGCCGACGGTGAGGCCCGCGTACACGCCGAAGGCGAGCAGCCCGAGCCGTGCGATGCCGTACACGAGCCGGCTCGCGCCGGCCATGACCTGGCCCGACGTGAGCTCGACGGCGGCGACCGTGAGGGTGAGGCCCGGGAGGAACGACACGAGTGACGGCGCAACGAGCCGCAGGACGTCGTCGTGCACGATCGGCCTGACGGCGAGCGAGACGAGCAGGGTGACCGCGAAGGCCGTGAGTGCGGGGAGGATCAGCGAGAGCGTCTGGATGCGGTTCCCGACCTGGACGATGACGCCGACGACAAGTCCGAGCACGACGTAGACGGGCAGCGCGGTGACCGTCGGATTCAAGACGAGCCCGAAGCCGACCGTCAGCATCGCATAGCCGAGGACGGTGACCAGCGGTCCGAACCGCGACGGGCGCGAGCGGATCTCCGAGATCTGCGAGACCACGTCCTCCGGGTCCGGCCGGTCGCGGAACGCACGCCGCACGAGGTGCTCGACCGCGCCGGCCTGGTCGAGGCGCAGGGCGTCCTGTCGGGCCGGGAACAGTGCCGTCTGCGCAGGAGACGTGCTGGGGTCCTCGATGAGGATCACGGTCGGCAGCACGAAGACCCGCAGGTCGGGTCGGTCGTACCGCGCGGCGAGCCGATTGAGCAGCTCCTCGGCGTCGCTGGTCGCCTGTGACGACGCGAGGAGGCTGACGCCGATCTCGCCGAGCATCTGCGGCTCGCCGACCGCCTCGATCGCCGGTTCCGTGGCCGGCGTGCGCTGCCTGAATGCGGCCGTCGCGGAGCGCACGCGGTCAATGAGCCCGGGCATCCAGCCTCCCGCCGACCTCGCCGGCCGCGGGCGCGTACGGTTCGCCGGGGTCACTGGTCAGCAGATGGTGCTGGACCGCAATCCGGATGGCGTCCTCACGTGTCGAGCACCCGAGCTTGCGGTAGAGCGCCTTGAGCTGGGTCTTCACGGTGTTCGGCGAGACGTGGAACGTGGCCGCGATGGCCGCGGTCGTGGGTGCGGAGGGGAGCGCATTGAGGACGCGCAATTCGCCGGGCGTGAGCGTCGGCCGCGCGGCGAGCTCGAAGAAGGGCAGGCCCGCGGTCACGGCGTCGAATCGGTCTCGGACGTCGGCCGCGAGATGCACGCGGACCTGGTCGATGAGCTGTCGCGGCACCATCGCGAGCGCGCGGCGGGAGTTGCCGTTCATCGCGTGGTGGCCGATCCGGATGGCGTTCCGGTTGTCCAGCTCGCCCGTTCGCGCGACGTCGAGCCACGCCCGGAGCAGGGCGGCTTCGGCCTGGGTGCCCGGACCGAGTGCCGGTTCGGACGCGAGGCGGGTGAGTTCCTGCGCCGCGAAGTCGAGCCGGCACTCGTGGAGGGCGAGGCGAACGGCCGCGAGCCGGGTAAGCCGGCCGCGCCGGGGAGCCTCGTCGATGAGGCGCCATGCGCCGCGCGAATCACCCGTGCCCGCGAGGGCGTGGATGGAGCTTGAGAGGATGACGTCGGATGCGAATGCCCCGTGCTGTGGCGGATGCGACTCGTCCGCCAGGCGGACGGCCTCGAGCGCGTCGGCGGGGCGCTGCAGCGCGAGCAGCGCGCGCGTCCGGGCAAGCAGCGCGAACGGCCAGGTGACCTCCACGCTGTCGTACGGCTGGAGCGTCGCGATGAGGTCTTCGGCGTCGGGGCTCATGCGCTCGACGGCGATGAGGGCGCGCGCGGTGTGCTCGGTCGACTGGGCCGACGCACGGTGTGCCTCGCCCACCGGAGGATGGCCTTCGAGTTCGGTGAGGGCGGCCGCGGCCTGTTCCAGCGAGCCGCGCATTGCGTGTGCCAGCGCCGTCCGCCCGAGCGCCATGCGCTCGGCGTAGGGCTGTTTGGACATGCGCCCGAGCTGCCGGGCGGTCGCGAACTCGAGGAGCGCACGTGCCGAGTCGCCGGCTGCGAAGAGCGTGGTGCCGATCTGATAGTGGAAGTACCAGAGGGGACCGTCGGTGCGTTCCCGCGACTCGACCCGGACGTGGCGCAGTCGGTCTTCGAGCCGTCTGGCGTAGATGAGCGCCGCGGCGACGTCGCCGCTGAGCCGGAACGCGATCATCTGCACCATGGTGAGGGCGTCGAGCTCATCGGGGCTCATCGCGCGGGCCTGGTCGGGATCGATGAGGGGTTTGAAGGGCCGGCTGGTCCGCGCGAGGACGGCGGTCATCGGGTGCACCGCCCGGAGCACCGGGTAGCGCTCGAGGACGCGACTCGGCAACGACTCGACGGCGCGGCGGAGTCGCTCGGAATGCATCGTGTAGAGCGGCCAGGCGTGGAACATCGCGGTGCGGGCGATCATCTCCGGGTTGCCGGAGGCCACCGCGCGCTCGAGCTCGGCCAACGCCTTGGCGTCGTCATTCAGATTCATGCTCCACCCCGATTCCCACTCATCTCGCCTCCCACTCCCGCGGGAGTGCGAGCATCCGGCCGATCAGACCTCCCGCGCTCCTGCGGCGCGCATCCCGAGGTCGGCCATGCTGAGGAAGCGCAAGGACCGTCCGGCCTCGAACGCGTCGCTCACGTTGCCCGCGAGGCCCCCTTCGATCGCCAGTCCACTGCCGAGGTCGAGCACCGTCTCGGGCGCGCCCTCGGTGAGATCGAGGTCCGCGAGGTCGACCCAGACCAGGTTCGGCCGGGTGGCCGAACCGAAGACATAGCGCCGATTGGTCAGGTCGGCGACGACCTCCCAGATCGTCTGCGACGCGTCGGGCTTGCCCGGGTCGGGGAGGCGGTAGGGCTGCGCGGTGTTGCGGATCACGCTCAGGATGGCCGCGACCGCCTCGACCTGGTTGCGCGGCTGCGGAAGTCGATCGACGTAGTACGAGGCGCGCGCGAAACGGTCGGCCGCGAGCGTGCTGCCCGGGAGCGGCTGGTCGCCACCCCACCCCTCGAACCGGGTGAGCAGCTCGAGCTGCTCGTCGTACTTCGGTGAATTGGTCATGACCCGGTAGTCGGGGCTGTGGTGGATCTCGAGTTCGCCGTCGATGTACTCGAAGATCGCCGAGTCACCGTTCGCGTCGTTGAGTGCGAGGTGGATCGCGGGAACCTCGCCGCTCGTGGGATCGGTGAGCTGCGCCACCTGGACACGTTCGCGCTCGACCCACGCGACCGCGTCGGCGACGGTGCTGAAGTTGTCGAGGAAGTACTGCAGCCACACGGCCTGGCTGAGGGCGGGTCGGTCCGGGTCGAGATCGCCGTACACGGACTCGGCGAGCCAGAGGATGTGGCCGGCGAGCCCGGCCTCGTTGAGGCCGTCGACCGTCATCAGGTCGGTTGCGGTGGCGACGACGCTCCCATAGGCGGCCACCCAGCTGAGCTCGCCGTCCACCCCGTCGTCGCGACGGATGCCACGGGGCAGCGCCCAGAGGTTCGTACCGAGGTCGCGGTGGTAGTCCATGTTCCGGCCGACGAGCACCGCGCCGTTCGCGTCGGGCCAGACGACTCTGGTGCACATGCGGCGTTACTTCTTCCGTTTGGGGGAGCGGAACCAGGGGAACAGCGACCCGATCACCACGCCGGCGAGCAGCACGGCGAGGAACCACCCCCATGCCGGCATGGTGAACTGCAGGAAGAGGAACCGCAGGGTCGCCGGTCCGACGTTCGAGAAGACGAACGTCAGGGCGGCGACCGCGACGATGATCGCTGTGATCACCTTGCCGTCCACCTTCGAAGCGGGTGTGCTGGACTCCGGATCGCGTGCCTGTTCGGTCATGGTTTCCTTCGCATTTCGGACGTGGATGCTTAGCTCGGCGTATTACTCGCTTCGTTGCGGATTGTATCCATGATCCGGAAGCTGTTTCCTCCATTGTGTGACAAAACAAGGGGTTGACAAGTGGGGTGATGAGGGGGTGATGCGCGGGCGATGAACGTGATGATGGCCCGGGCGAAATCCCCGAAATCGGGAGAATGACCTCCATCGCCGGCCAATAGTGTCCCGAACATGACCACCGGTGTACATGCTGCCCGCCGCATGATCGTTCGCAACGTGCGCGTCTTCGACGGGCTCAGCGACCGGACCCAGGATCACGTCGACGTGCTGGTCGAGGGGCCGCACATCATCGCCGTCTCGACGTCGCCCATCGCGGGCGACGCCTCGGAGGGGGTCATCGAGATCCAGGGCGGCGGCAGGTTCCTGATGCCCGGTCTGAGCGACGCGCACGTGCACCTCATGGGCAACGCGAACAGCATGCTCGACTTCGTCCAGGGCGCGACCGGGACGCTGTACGGCAACACGATCGCCGAGGCGAAGCGCATGCTGCTGCGCGGGTTCACGACGGTGCGCGACATGGGCGGCGACACCGCGCCGATCAAGTCGCTCATCGACCGCGGCACGTTCGAGGGCCCGCGCATCTTCCCGAGCCAGGCCATGATCTCCCAGACGTCGGGCCACGCCGATTTCGCGTTCGTCTACGACGTCCCCGAAGAGTTCGGTGGCAAGCCGAGCCGCACGGAGGACCTCCACTTCACGAGGGTCGCGGACGGTGTGCCCCGCGTGCTGGCCGCCGTGCGCGAGCAGCTGCGCCAGGGCGCTACCCAGATCAAGCTCACCCTGGGCGGCGGTGCCGCGTCGATGTACGACCCGCTCAACACGCTGCAGTACACCCCCGACGAGATCCGTGCCGCCGTCGACGCCGCGAGCGACTACGGCACCTACGTCGCGACGCACGTGTACACCCCGGCTGGCATCGCCAGGGCCATCGACGTCGGCGTGAAGTCGATCGAGCACGGCCACCTCGCGGACGAGGAGACGGTCAAGCGCATCGCCGACTCAGGCACGTGGCTCTCGATCCAGCCGTTCGCCGAGGACGACCACCACTACCCGGACCCGGTGCGCGCGGCGAAGAACACCGAGATCTGCCACGGCACGGACGCGGTCTACGGCTGGGCCAAGCAGTACGGCGTCAAGACCGCGTGGGGGACCGACCTGCTCCTCGAACCGCAGTCCGCACCGCGCCAGAGCGTCATGGCCGCCCGCCTCGGCGAGTACTACAGCAACGTCGAGGCGCTGAAGATGCTGACCTCGGGCAACGCGGCCCTGTTCGAGATGGCGGGTGAGCGCAACAGCTACCGCGGCGGACGGCTCGGCGTGATCGCCGAGGGGGCCTGGGCCGACCTGATCCTCGTCGACGGCGACCCCACGGCGGATCTGGCGCTGATCGCCGACCCCGACACGAACTTCAAGCTCATCGTCAAGAACGGCGAGATCGTCAAGAACACGCTGTGAACGGGACCGCCTGTGCCCGCCCGTCGAGGTGTGACGCCCGACCGAGGCATCCGTTGCAGTCAGATCCATCCAGACCATCGTCCCCGTCAGATCAGGAGTAGAAGTGACGTCCAACACCAGTAAGGCTCGCCAGTCGACCAACATCGACCCCACGCTCAGCGTGAACCCCGTGTTCGTGCGCCCGGGCGAGGCGACCGAGTTCAGCAAGTTCGTGATGCCCGAGCAGCCGAGCCTGCCCGAGACGGCGTACCAGATCGTGCACGACGAGGCGATCCTCGACGGCAACTCGCGTCTGAATCTCGCGACGTTCGTGTCCACCTGGATGGACGACGAGGCCAAGAAGCTGTACCTCGAGGCCGCCGACAAGAACATGATCGACAAGGACGAGTACCCGGCGACCGCGGCGATCGAAGACCGCTGCTGGCGGATGCTCGCCGACCTCTGGCACGTGCCGGATGTCAACGACACGATCGGCACGTCGACGATCGGCTCGTCCGAGGCGTGCATGCTCGGCGGGCTCGCGCTCAAGCGCCTCTGGCAGGAGAAGCGCAAGGCCGAGGGCAAGTCCACCGAGAAGCCGAACCTCATCATGTCGTCGGCGGTCCAGGTCGTCTGGGAGAAGTTCTGCAACTACTGGGACATCGAGCCCCGCTACATCCCGGTCAATGCGGACCACCTCATCCTCGACGGGTACAACCTCGAGGACTACGTCGACGAGAACACGATCGGCGTCGTGGCGATCCTCGGCCAGACCTTCACCGGCCTGTACGACGACGCCGTCGCGATCGCGAAGAAGCTCGACGAGATCCAGGAGAAGACCGGTCTCGACGTCAAGATGCACATCGACGGCGCCTCCGGTGCCATGGTCGCCCCGTTCTGCCAGCCCGACCTGGTGTGGGACTTCCAGATCGACCGCGTCAACTCGATCTCGACCTCCGGCCACAAGTACGGCCTCGTCTACCCGGGTGTGGGCTGGGTCGTGTGGCGGAACACCGCCGTGCTGCCCGAGAGCATGATCTTCCACGTCAGCTACCTCGGTGGCGACATGCCCACCCTCGCGCTGAACTTCTCGCGCCCCGGCGCGCAGGTGCTGCTGCAGTACTACCAGTTCCTCCGCCTCGGCAAGGAGGGCTACCGCGCCGTCCAGCAGAACTCGATCGACGTGGCGACCTACCTCTCCAGCGAGATCGAGAAGATCGGTCCGTTCGAGCTGGTCAGCCGCGGTGACACCATCCCGGTGTTCGCGTGGATCCTGAAGGACGGCTACACCGACAAGTGGAGCCTGTACGACCTCGCCGACCGTCTGCGCATGAAGGGCTGGCTCGTGCCGGCGTACCCGATGGCCGACGACCTGGCCGACATGGTGCTGCAGCGCATCGTGGTCAAGGTCGGTCTCAGCCGTGACCTCGCCTCGGCGTTGCTCGCGGACATCAAGGGCGAGGTCGAGTTCCTCGACTCCCTCGAGACGCCGCTGCCCCGCGAGGCCGCGAGCGGGTCGCACTTCCACCACTGAGGTGGCGAAGCCGGTCGAGGAGCGAGCGCCACGCGCCGCTCCTCGACCGGCGGCCGCCCCCGCCCCACCCGAGAACTGGAGTACGCCCCATGAGTGCGGCAGCCACGACCACCAGGCCGACGCGCAAACCGTTCCTCGTCCCGACGCTCACGAAGCAGTGCTGGGGATTCATGATCGGTTCGGCGTTCTTCGCGCTCGCGTCCGCCCCCGGGCTCGGTGACCTGCTGGGCAGCAGCGGGGCCAACCTGCTGTGCTTCATCGGCGCCTGGTTCTTCACGGGGGCGGGTCTCATCCAGGTCTTCCTGAGCGGCGCCGTCTCGGTGCCCGTCTCGTACGCGCCGGGTCGGATGGTCCGCGCGGAATGGCTGTCCGCGACGACGCAGTCGTTCGGCACCATCCTCTTCAACGTCAGCACGACGGCAGCGCTGACCGCCAAGACGATCGCCGCCGAGGAGAAGTTCGTCTGGAATCCCGACGCGGGTGGTTCCGTCGCGTTCCTCGTGAGCGGTGCGCTCGCGTTCGTCGCCTACAAGCGGGCCACGGGCGTCGCCGTGCGGCTGGGGGAGCGGGCCTGGTGGTCGACGCTCATCAACTTCATCGGCTGCGTGGCGTTCGGCATCTCCGCGGTCGGGACGTACATCCTGCCGAGCGGCGACGTGCTGAACATGTCGATCGGCAACTGGGGCACGTTCATCGGCGCCCTCTGCTTCCTCGTCGCCTCGCTCATCGTGCTGCCGCAGTGGGATCGTCATCGTGTCGCCGAGTGATGAGCTGAAGCCCGCCGTCGCCAAGCGGTGGCACCTCGATGACGAGTCGTTCGCGTTGACCCTCGCCGCGCTCGCCTTCGGGCTGGCCGCGTTCGTGGCGGTCTTCGTGTTCTGGGGGCGGGAGCTGCCCATCGGCGGTCGCCGCTCGCTGGGCGAGTTCATCGCGATCCTGGCCGCCGTGGCGGCCGCGGTGGCGTACGCGGTCTCGCGGCTGCTTCCCCGTCGGAGCGCCGAGCATCACGCGGCCGCAACCGGTGACGCGCGGTACCGCTGGTTCGATCTCGTCGCGCTGTCGGTCGCGCACGGCGTGGTCGCGCTCCTCGGCTGGATCGGTCTCGCGACGGTCATGGAGTACAGCTTCCGCGGTGCGACGGTCTACGCGTCGCCCGCGGTGGTGATCGCCGCGGCGTGCTGCGGGCTGACCGCGTACGTCTCGTTCCTCAGCGGCTCGAGCATCTCGCCGCGCCAGCTGTCGATCGTGCTGATGATCTTCCTCGTCGTCGGCATGGTCACGGCCATGCTGAGCTCGAGTGATCCCCAGTGGTGGGAGAAGAACCTCTCGGCGCTCGGCATCACGCACGATCTCTCATCGCTGGCGTTCAACCTGACGCTCATCGTGTCCGGCGTGATCGTGACCACCATCGCGCGGGTCGGCACGGCGACGCTGCCGCACGGCACCGCGACCGAACGCCGGCGGCGGGCCTGGGTGCGCTCGCTCTTCGTCCTGCTCGGGGTGTTGCTCGCGTGCGTCGGCATCTTCCCGGTCTCGCCCTATCTGCTGCTGCACAACACGGTTGCGACCGGCATGACGGTCGCGTACGCGGTGCTCGTGATCGGGCTGCCCTGGCTGGTCCCGTCGATGCCGAGACTGTTCATCGCACTGGGCTTCGTCTATGTCGCGGGCATCGTCGCCCTCGCGGTGCTCTTCGCGGTCGGCATCTACAACCTCACCGCGGTGGAGCTCGTGGCCGCCGTGATGATCTTCAGCTGGATCATCCTGTTCCTCCGCAATGTGCCGGCGCCGGCCGAGCCGGGCGCGTCGGCCGCACCGGCCGCACCGGCCGCACCGGGCGCGTCGGCCGACTCCGGCGCGCAGGCCGCGCGGGTTGTGCAGGCCGGCGCATGACCGAGGCGACGGATGGCACGGCGCTCGCCGAGCGCGTCCGCGAGCTCGAGGCCGAGAACGCGGCGCTCGCGGCGCGAGTCGGCGGACCTGGAGGGACGCCGGCGCGCGCGGGTAGCCGGTGGCGGGCGTTCGGCTCTGCACT
>Ga0180223_1002385_pt1 | contig 11473 bp, 13 predicted proteins | sample eDN5th30CKraftOP_FD_151337 | JGI IMG/M metagenome (GOLD analysis project Ga0180223, IMG submission 151337) | Enriched Organic Plus compost microbial communities from Emeryville, California, USA - eDNA 5th pass 30_C Kraft OP (version 2) (version 2) ...
CCTTCCTTGGCGGCGTCGCCGTTGTTGATCCGCTGCTTCAGGATCGCCGAGGGCTTGAACACCATGACCCGGCGCGGAGAGATCGGAACCTCGGTCCCGGTCTTGGGATTGCGGCCGATCCGCTCGCCCTTCTTGCGCACCATGAAGGAGCCGAACGAGGACAGCTTCACCGTTTCGCCCTTCTCAAGGCAATCAGTGATCTCCTTGAGCACGAGTTCGACGAACGCAGCCGACTCCGTCCGCGACAGGCCGACCTTCTGATAGACCGCCTCGCACAAATCGACTCGCGTGACTGTTTTTCCGCTCTCGCTCATGATCCGACCCCAGCTACAGCGTGCAAATTATGCTTAAAAATAAGAGGTTACTTGTAACGGGTCAACTGCGCTCATCATGCAACCGCATGATATTCGGAGCCAATATTGGGTTGCATTCAAGCTAAATTTTTACCAGCGCAGCAGCGCCGAGCCCCAGGTGAAGCCCCCGCCCATCGCTTCCAGCATCACCAGGTCGCCTTGTTTGATGCGCCCGTCGTCTGCCGCCGTCGCCAGCGCAAGCGGGATCGAAGCCGCCGACGTATTGCCGTGCAGGTCGACGGTCAGCACCACTTTCTGCGGCGCGATATTGAGCTTCCTGGCCGAGGCGTCGATGATCCGCTTGTTGGCCTGATGCGGAACAAGCCAGTCGATGTCGTCCGCCGTCGTTCCCGTCGCGGCAAAGGCATCGACGATGACGTCCGTGATCATGCCGACGGCGTGCTTGAACACCTCGCGGCCTTCCATGCGCAGATGGCCGACGGTCTGGGTCGAGGATGGGCCGCCATCGACGAACAATTTGTCCTTGTGGGCACCGTCCGAACGCAGGTGGGTGGTGAGGATGCCGCGGTCGGCGCTGGTGCCGGCCTGCGGCTGCGCCTCGAGAACCACCGCCCCCGCGCCGTCGCCGAACAGCACGCAGGTGCCGCGGTCGTTCCAGTCGAGGATTCGGGAGAATGTCTCCGCGCCGATCACCAGCGCGCGCTTGTAGGTGCCTGCTTTGAGGAAATTGTCGGCCGTCGCCAGCGCGAAAATGAAGCCGCTGCACACCGCCTGAAGGTCGAACGCCGCGCCGTGGTGGATGCCGAGCCCGTTCTGGATCTGCACGGCGGAGGCGGGAAAGGTGTGGTCCGGCGTCGAGGTCGCGAGCACGATCAGGTCGATCGACTGCGCGTCGATTTTGGCGTTCGCGATCGCCGCCTGCGCCGCCTTGAGGCCGAGATGCGAGGTGAATTCGCCGTCCGCCGCGATGTGGCGCTGGCGGATGCCGGTGCGCTGGACAATCCATTCATCCGAGGTGTCGACCATGCCGGCAAGCTCGGCATTGGTGAGCACCCGCTCAGGCAGATACGCGCCATGGCCGATCACAACCGAACGCATCACACTCACGAAACAGCCTCCTGCGCGGTCGGCATGAGGGTCAGCGACCCGCCGTCACGGTTGAGAGTTTGATTGATCTTTGTCAGGAGATCGTAGCGGACCATCTCATAGCCAACATCCACGGCGGACGCAAAGCCCTCGGCGTCGGTGCCGCCATGGCTTTTGATCACAACGCCGTTGAGGCCGAGAAACACCCCGCCATTGACCTTGCGCGGGTCCATCTTGTCCCGCAGCGCCTTGAAGGCGCTCTTGGCGAACAGATAGCCGAGCTTGGAACGCCAGGTCCGGCTCATCGCGCTACGTAAGTATTCCGCGATCTGGCGCGCGGTCCCTTCCGCGGTCTTCAGCGCGATGTTGCCCGAAAAGCCCTCGGTGACGATCACGTCGGCCGCGCCCTTGCCGATGCCGTCGCCCTCGACGAAGCCGATGAACTCGAGTTCCGGCAGGTTCATGGAGCGCAGCAGCTCGGCCGCCTCCTTCACCTCCTCGACGCCCTTCACTTCCTCGACGCCGATATTGAGCAGGCCCACCGTCGGCCGTTCGATGTCGAACAGCACCCGCGCCATCGCGCTGCCCATGATCGCGAGCGAGGCCAGATGCCGCGCGTCGCCGCCGATCGAGGCGCCGACATCGAGCACCACGGATTCGCTGCGGATCGTCGGCCAGACACAGGCGATCGCCGGACGGTCGATGCCGGGCAGCATCCGCAGGTTGAAGCGCGACATCGCCATCAGCGCGCCGGTGTTGCCGGCAGACACCGCCACGTCGGCCTCGCCCTTGCGCACGGCATCGAGCGCCAGCCACATCGAAGAGGTCTTGCGGCCACGGCGCAGCGCCTGGCTCGGCTTCTCCTCCATGGTGATCGCAACGTCTGTGTGGACGATCTTCGAGGCGGCCTTCATGGCCGGATGCTTCTCAAGCTCCCGGTTGATCAAGTCGCTGTCGCCAAACAGGATGAATTCCGTGTCGGGATGCCGGGTCAGCGAGATTCCTGCGCCCGGAACCACCACGGGGGGACCGAAATCGCCGCCCATGGCATCGAGCGCAATACGAACCTTCTGGGCCATGGCCGATGTCAGAACCTGATTGTGCAGCAAGCCCGATGAGTTTTCGACGGATCGGGAAACGAACTGCGATTGGCAAATGCGGGGCGGCTAAAGAGGGACAGTCATACCGCCGTCCCTTCAACAATAGCCAGTTCGAAAGCCGATACAATATCTTGAGCGGCCTGTCTCGTTCCTTGAACTTCTTGACTTAGTCCTTTTTCGGCCTCTTCGGAGCCGACTGGAGGGCTTTCAGGGCCGCGAACGGGTGATCCTCGGGATCGGAGGGCTCCTCGGCCGCCGCGAACGCCGCATCCATCTTGCGCGGATAGGGATCGATTCCGAGGAACAGCATGTCGGTCGCCAGCCTCCCAAGATCGATGGTGCCGTTGACGATGATTTCCGGCGGGTCCGGCTCATCCTCGCCAATATCCACCTTGGGCGTGGCAGCCGCCGCCGTGTCGGGTTCGGCGAAAATCACGTCGATCTCTTCCTCGACCCGATTTTCCAGCGGCTCCAGCGTCACCACGCAGTCCTGGCCGATCAGGCCGCTGACATGGCCCCGCCCCTGAATGCCGCCGCCCCGGACATGGGTCAGATGGAAGCTCGCCTGCGCCTCCAGAATGTCCCGCACGCCCGCAATCTCCGCCAGCGCGGCGCGCTGGGCGGCATTGGCGGCAAACGTCACCTGCGATCCCGCAGCCGGTATCTTCGCCACCACGACCGGGTGACTCCAAGGATTGTCCCGAGCATGGTCGCGATGCGGATTGTCGGGATGGGAGTGCTGTCCGCTCATCCGGTCCTCCTTCCGATCAGGCCCTGACGGCCGGGAATTGCCATTCGCCGCGCGCGAAGGCCGTCTGGTCGATTTGGCCAAGATGCGCCAGCGCCTCCCCGACATAGGCAGCCACCCGGTCAGCATTGGCGGCATCGGCTTCATTGAAGATATTGCGGTTGAGGGCCGCCGCCAGTTCCGCAGGCCCCGCCTCGAGCGCGGCATCGTAAGCCGCCGTGCGGCCATAAAAGGCCTCGCCGAATTTCTGCATTCGTTTCGGAACAGTAAGGTCGCCCACCCCCATCTCGCGCAGATTGTCGTCCATGTCGGTGCAGAAACGGTCGAACAGGTGTTGCGCCGGTTCTTCCCCCTCCGGGCCCTGCCGCAGCATCCGCAGCACCATCCACAGATGCAGCAGCACCATGTCGAAGCGGCCGTCCACCGTATCGCGGACATTGAGGGCGGCATAGAAGGCCGGCTGCCGGGCCTGTGCCACGATCATGCCATAGATGGCCTCGATGCTGCGTTGCGACGGGGTCGATTTCCTGAGAAACGAGAACATCTTTCGATCCGTTGACCTGCCCGCTAGTCCGGGGCACGCGGTTCTGTGGTTGCAATGAAGCGTGCCGCCGGGTACGTCAACCGCTCCTGCGATGCAAGAACCTCGGGACTGCAAGAAAGGCCTTCGCCCGATATGACGTTTCGCGCTCACGCCCCGTCTTTTCGCCGTTCCCGCACCCTTCGCGGCACCGTTGCCGTGCTGGCGCTTGGCTTCGTCCTCGCCGGATGCACCGGCGAGCAATTCCAGCGGGGCTATATCCTGCCGCCCGGCGCGCTGGAACAGATCCAGATCGGCGCGAGCCAGGATCAGGTGCTGGTGGTGCTGGGCACGCCTTCGACCGTCGCGACGCTGGACGGCGACGTGTTCTATTACATCTCGCAGCGCACGGAGCGCAAAGTCTCCTTCATGCACCAGCAGGTGATCGACCAGCGCGTGATCGCCGTCTATTTCGACAAGAATCGCATGGTGCGGCGCGTGGCGAATTACGGCCTGAAGGACGGCAAGATTTTCGACTTCATCAGCCGCACCACGCCGACCGGCGGCCAGGAAATCAGCTACCTTGCGCCGCTCTTCAAGCTACTCAGATTCCGCGACTGATGCTCGGGTGACGCGCCGGCTGGCTTAAACCGCGACGAGCCCGCGCTCGACGAAGTCGTAGCCCTGCTCCCAGCGGGAATGCTGCTCGGTGCCCTTCGGATAGGGATTTTCGCGCGGCTCATGATTGAAGCGTGCGAGCTTCCCCTGCTCGAACGGATCGCTGTCGTCGGCTGCCATGTCGTGGCTCCCCTTGAATAACCGGAAGGGTTCCGGCCCCAACTCTCAACGCGGGAACACCGTTTCGGTTTCCGTCAGGCCGCTGAAATTTTTCAGGGGATGACAGGCGACGGCGTCTTCAAATTGTCGCAGTGTCTTGAGTCAAACCTGCCAACAAAAAAGCCCGCGGCATGCCGCGGGCTTTTTCGTCAGTATCGTATTGCGATCAATGCGCCAGAATCGCGAGCAGCAACAGCGCCACGATGTTGGTGATCTTGATCATCGGGTTCACGGCAGGGCCCGCCGTGTCCTTGTAGGGGTCGCCGACGGTGTCGCCGGTCACGGCCGCCTTGTGGGCGTCTGAACCCTTGCCGCCAAAGTGGCCGTCCTCAATGTACTTCTTGGCGTTGTCCCACGCGCCGCCGCCCGAGGTCATCGAGATCGCGACGAACAGGCCGGTGACGATCACGCCGAGCAGCATGGCACCGACCGCGGAGAACGCAGCCGACTTGCCCGCAGCACCGCCGCCCGCGATGGCGTAGATCGCAAAATAGACGAAGATCGGCGACAGCACCGGCAGCAGCGACGGAATGATCATTTCCTTGATCGCCGCGCGGGTCAGCAGGTCCACGGCCTTGCCGTAGTCCGGCTTGTCAGTGCCCTGCATGATGCCCGGCTTCTCGCGGAACTGACGGCGCACCTCTTCAACGATCGCGCCAGCAGCACGGCCCACAGCCGTCATGCCCATCGCGCCGAACAGGTACGGCAGCAGGCCGCCGAACAAGAGGCCGACCACGACGTAAGGACTGTTGAGCGAGAAGTCCGGCGACACGCCCTGGAAGTAGCTGTGATGCGCGGAGTCAGCGATGAAGAACTTCAGGTCCTGGTTATAGGCCGCGAACAGCACCAGTGCGCCGAGACCGGCGGAGCCGATCGCGTAGCCCTTGGTGACGGCCTTGGTGGTGTTGCCGACAGCGTCCAGCGCGTCGGTCGCCTTGCGCACTTCCTTCGGCAGACCCGCCATTTCCGCGATGCCGCCCGCGTTGTCCGTCACCGGACCGAAGGCGTCGAGTGCCACGATCATGCCCGCCAGAGCCAGCATGGTGGTGGTCGCAATCGCGATGCCGAACAGGCCGGCAAGGCTGTAGGTGACGAGGATGCCCGCGATGATGACGATGGCGGGCAACGCCGTCGCCTCCATCGAGATCGCAAGACCCTGGATCACGTTGGTGCCGTGACCCGTCACCGAGGACTGGGCGATCGACTTCACCGGGCGGAAGTCGGTGCCGGTGTAGTACTCGGTGATCCAGATGATGAGGCCGGTGACGGCCAGGCCCGCCACGCCGCACAGGAACAGCGACATGCCGGTGTAGTTCACGCCCGCAAGCGGACCGAACCCGATCAGCTGATGCACGGCGAACGCGACGCCCACGAGCGACAGCACACCGGTCGCGATCAGGCCCTTGTAAAGCGCACCCATGATCGACTGGCTAGCGCCGAGCTTGACGAAGAAGGTGCCGAGGATCGAGGTGATGATGCAGATGCCGCCGATGGCGAGCGGCAGCGTCATCACGTGAGTCAGGATCGGCGTGTTGCCGAAGAAGATCGCCGCCAGCACCATGGTCGCGACCGAGGTCACGGCGTAGGTTTCGAACAGGTCCGCCGCCATGCCCGCGCAGTCGCCCACGTTATCGCCGACGTTGTCTGCGATGGTGGCCGGGTTGCGCGGATCGTCCTCGGGGATACCCGCTTCCACCTTGCCGACGAGGTCGCCGCCGACGTCCGCACCCTTGGTGAAGATGCCGCCGCCGAGACGGGCGAAGATCGAGATCAGCGATGCGCCGAAGCCGAGCGCCACGAGCGAGTCGATGACGACGCGGTTGTTCGCGGCATAGCCTGCGAAGTGCGTGAGATAGATGAAGTAGATCGTCACGCCAAGCAGCGCGAGGCCAGCCACCAGAAGGCCGGTGATCGCGCCCGCCTTGAAGGCGAGTTCGAGGCCGCCGGCGAGCGACTTGGTCGCCGCCTGCGCCGTGCGCACGTTGGCGCGCACCGAGACGTTCATGCCGATGAAGCCAGCGGCACCCGACAGCACCGCGCCGATCAGGAAACCGACCGCGACCAGAAGACCAAGGAAGTACGCGAGCAGCGCGAAGATTACGATGCCGACCAGCGCGATGGTCATGTACTGACGGCGCAGATAGGCCTGCGCGCCTTCGCGCACCGCAGCCGCGATCTCCTGCATCCGCGCATTACCGGCATCGGCCCCCAGAACCGAGGAAGTCGCCCACGCCGCATAGACAATGGAAAGTGCTCCGCAAAGCACGATCAACCACAAAGCTGTCATTGAAATGGCCCCTGATGTTCCCGGAAACGGCCGTTGCTCCGCAGGATGCGGCGGCACGTAAATGAGTGCAGCTCTCAGACGATCGCTTCCCCAATTCGGCGCGAACTCTGCCAAAATCATTTTGCGGGCGCAATGATCCAACCCACAGCCAAATGGTCCTGCAACCTAGAACATGCCAAAGGATTAGGTGCAGCGCACCAATTCTAAAAATGACTGTAAGACAATCGCTTTAGGGCTATCGGCATTCCCGATACATCGAGGAACACCGGGGCGGCATGACCGTTCTGGACCCGGCCGATCCCGGTCACGGCGACGCCTGTGGCACGCGCCGCCTCACGAAAGGCGTCCCAATGATTCTCCGGCACTGTGCAAAGAATCTCGTAATCGTCGCCGCCCGCGATCAGCATTTCCACCCCGGCGGCACCGGACGATAGAATCCGCTCTGCCTGATCCGAGAACGGGATCGCGGAGGCTTCCACCGTGGCCGACACTTTCGAGGCCGCGCAGAGCTTCGCGAGATCGCCCGCCAGCCCGTCCGAAATGTCCATCGCCGCATTGGCGTGGGTGCGGATGATTTCCGCCAGCGCGTTGCGCGGTTGCGGTGTCCGGTAGCGCGCCACCAGAGTTTCGCAGGCGGATGCATCGTCGAGCAGCTTCTTGCCCTTCAGACAGGCGAGCCCTAGCGCGGCATCGCCGATGGTGCCGGTCACGGCGATGATGTCGTCCGGCTTCGCGCCGTCCCGCCGCACCATGGTGCCCGCAGGCAATTTGCCGAAGATCGTGACCGAGATCATCAGCGGCCCCGGCGTCGAAACCGTGTCGCCGCCGAGCAGCGGACAATTATAGATCGCCGCATCCTCGCCCAGCGCCTGCGCGAACGGCGCGAGCCATCTTTCATTGACCTCACGCAGCGCCAGCGTCAGCACGAACCCGGCGGGTGCCGCGCCCTTGGCCGCAAGATCGGACAGGTTCACCCGCAGCGCCTTGCGCGCGAGCGTCTCCGGCGGATCGCCGGGAAGGAAATGCACGCCTTCGACGATGGCATCTGTGGTGACGACAATATCCTCGCTCGAGGCGGCCAGCACGGCTGCATCATCGATCAGCCCCAGCGCGCCCGCGTGGGTCGCCAGCGGGCGGAAGTATTGGGCAATCAGATCGTCTTCGGCAGAGGCCATGCTGCGTACCCGGACCCCGTTTTAGTCGCGCGTAAACTCGCCTGCCCGGAACTGCCGCGCGATCTGATCGAGTACGGCGTTCACCATCCCGGCCTCGTCAGCTTCGACGAAGGCGTGGGCAACATCGACATATTCCTTGATGACGACACGCGCCGGAACATCCTTGCGGTGGCTCAATTCATACGCGCCGGCCCGCAGCGTCGCGCGCAGGATCGCCTCGATCCGCTTCAGCGGCCAGCCGCGCGTGAGCGCCTCGTCAAGAATCGGGTCGATCTTGCCCTGATCGCGCACCACGCCGGACACGACATCGCGAAAGAACGCGGCCTCCGCCGGCAGATATTCGTCGCCCTCGACCTCGTTGCCGAGCCAGTGGCTTTCAAACTCGGCGAAGATGTCGTTGATGCCCGCGCCCGCAATATCCATCTGGTACAGCGCCTGCACGGCAGCGAGCCGCGCAGCGCCGCGGCGGTTCGCCTTGCCATCGGTGGATTTCGGAGCCGTCGTTTTAGGAGTTTCGGCCATCATGGCTTCGCCAGCTTGCGCTTGATGCGGATCATCTGGATCGCGGCGCGCGCGGCGTCACCGCCCTTGTTGAGCTTGTCGGCTTGGGCGCGTTCCCACGCCTGCTCTTCATTGTTCACGGTGATGATGCCGTTGCCGAGCGGCACGCTGCGCGACACCGACAGGTCCATCAGCCCGCGCGAAGATTCCATCGACACGATCTCGAAATGGATGGTGTCGCCGCGAATCACGCAACCGAGCGCCACCGCGCCGTCATAAGGGCGGCCGTTCTTCTTCGCGGCATCGAGCGCGATCGCAATCGCGGCGGGAATTTCCAGCGCGCCCGGCACGCTGAGAATGTCGTAACCGACGCCGGCGGCGTCGAGCTCGGTCCGCGCGCCCTCAAGGAGAGCGTCCTGAATGTCGTCGTAGAACCGCGCCTCGACGATCACCACGCGGGCGTCGCTGATGTCGGTTTTGTCGTCAAGGTTTGCGCGGCGGGGGGTGACCACTGATTTTCACTCTCTGAACTGTCATGGCCGGGCTTCGACCCGGCCATCCACTCTTTGGCCCATCTCTTTAAGAAGATGGATGCGCGGGTCAAGCCCGCGCATGACGAATTGCCTTTGTTTACTGCATTTCTGCCAAGCGTGCGGCGTAGCGGGCCATCACGTCGATTTCGAGGTTGACCTCGCTGCCCACCTGCCAGCCCTGCAGCGTCGTCACCTGCAGGGTGTGCGGGATGATGAGCACCGAGAACATGTCCCCGACCGCCGTGTTGACGGTCAATGAGACGCCGTCCAGCGTCACCGATCCCTTGGCGGCGATGAATTTCGCAAGATCCCGCGGTGCTCGCAGCTCGAACCGCGCCATGTCCGGCAAATCCTCGCGCATGACAATAGTGGCGATGCCATCGACATGGCCCGAAACGATATGCCCGCCGAGTTCGTCGCCAATCTTTAGCGCCCGCTCGAGATTGAGCCGCCCGCCCTCGCGCCAGTCCTTCGCGCTGGTCAGGCGCAGCGTCTCCGCCGCCGCATCGACCTCGAACCATGTTCGCCCTGCCTCGACGCCAGACCGCACCACCGTGAGGCAAACGCCGTTGCAGGAAATCGACGCGCCATCGGCGATGGTCGCCTGATCGTAACCGCAACCAATCCGCAGGCGATGCAACTGCCCCTGCGCGGTGGGCTTGATGGACAGAATATCGCCGACGTCGGTGATGATGCCTGTGAACATGAACAACACTCTTTCAGACGGAGCCGGCGCGACGATAAACCGTCAGCCTGTCGTCTCCGAACATTTCCGTTTCATCCGTACGCCAGCCGGAAGCAACAACCGTTTCCAGCTTCTGTCCTTCCAGCGCGGGCAAGCCATCGCCGCCGATGTCTTTCGCACCTTGAAACAACCAGAACTCATCGGCCAGCCCGGCTTTCAGGAATGACGACGCCACCTTCGCGCCGCCTTCGACCAGAAGCCGCGTAATCCCCTGCGCCGACAATGTATGCAGCACGGCGCGCAGATCGAGCCCCGGCGTATGATCGTCGACGGCCAAATGAAACACATGGGCACCGGCCGCGCTGAGTTTTGTCGCGGCGGCAACCTCCGCCGTCTCGGAGGCGATGAGCCACAGCGGCGTAGCCCGCGCGGAATGGATCAGACGGCTATTGCCCGGCAGCCGCAGCGCGCGGTCGAGCACAACGCGCACCGGCGAGCGGGCTTCCATGCCCGGCAGACGGCAGGTCAATAGCGGGTCATCCGCCATCGCGGTGCCGATTCCGATCAGGATCGCGTCATTCTGCGCGCGCAGGAGATGCACCCGCGCGTTCGCGGCCCCGCCCGTGATTTGAACCGGCTTGCGTCCCGCGGCGGCGATCCTGCCGTCGACCGAGACGGCGAGTTTCAGCGTGACGTAAGGGCGCTGCTCGCGCACGCGCAGAAAATGTCCCGCATGAGCACGTGCGGCCTCATCGCGGCACAGCCCAACCTCGACCTGAATACCCGCCTCGCGCAGCCGCGCATGGCCCTGCCCCGCGACGCGCGCATCGGGGTCTTCGATAGCCGAGACGACACGCGCGATTCCGGCAGCGATGATGGCGTCCGCGCAGGGCGGCGACTTGCCGTGATGCGAGCATGGCTCCAGCGTCACATAAAGCGTCGCGCCCTTCGCCGCTTCGCCCGCGCGCTGCAAGGCCCCCGGCTCGGCATGGGGGCGCCCACCTATTTGCGTCCAGCCGCGCCCGAGAACGACGCCATCCTTCACCACCACCGCGCCCACGGCAGGGTTGGGCCATGTCCGGCCTTGCCCGCGCCGCCCAAGCGCGAGCGCGAGTTGCATGAAGCGGTGGTCCTCGGGAGAGAATGCCGCCGAAGCAGCCGTCATTTTCGCGCGTTCGCAGGAACGCCCTCGTCCGACAATTCACCGAGCACGGCCTCGAAATCCTTGGCCTCGCGGAAATCGCGATACACCGAGGCGAAGCGCACATAGGCGACATCGTCGAGCTTGCGCAGATGCTCCATCACGATCTCGCCGATCGCCTCGCTTGAGACTTCCGCCTCGCCGCCGCTCTCCAGTTCACGAACGATGGCGGAGACCATCTTCTCCACCCGCTCGGGATCGACCGGGCGCTTGCGCAAACTGATCTGCAAAGAGCGCACCAGCTTGTCGCGGTCGAACGGCACCCGCCGCCCGTTGCGCTTGATGACGGTGAGTTCGCGCAACTGCACGCGCTCGAACGTCGTGAAGCGGAAGTTGCACGCGAGGCACACGCGCCTGCGGCGGATCACGGAGGAATCCTCCGTGGGCCGTGAATCCTTCACCTGCGTATCGAGACTGCTGCAGCTTGGGCAACGCATGCGCGACCCGCCTCTTGTGCTCTGTTACGAATAGATCGGGAAACGATCG
>Ga0180223_1002387_pt1 | contig 11469 bp, 11 predicted proteins | sample eDN5th30CKraftOP_FD_151337 | JGI IMG/M metagenome (GOLD analysis project Ga0180223, IMG submission 151337) | Enriched Organic Plus compost microbial communities from Emeryville, California, USA - eDNA 5th pass 30_C Kraft OP (version 2) (version 2) ...
AGAGGGACCCATGCCCGCATACCAGCGGTCCTTCATCTCCTCGCGGTCCTGCAGCCAGCGGTTTTCGCGGGTGCGATAGGGCTGCAGGTCGGTGCCCGGGATGATGTGCATGTCATAGGCCTTCTTCAGGCCTTCGCGGGGAATTGGGCCGCTGCGGCGATAGTTCAGCATGTATTTGATGTGGACGTCGTCGGTCACCGGCACGTGCCACAGCAGCGTATAGCCGTCGTCCCCCGTCGGGCCGGCGACGATCGCCACATTCGGCATCATGAAGTTGGTGACGCGCAGGTAAGCGCGCTCATCCAGCTCGCGCATCGTGAAGATGCGCAGGCCGTAGTGGGTGCGTTCAAGCTCCAGCCGCGGCGTGCCGCGGGTGTAGAAGTCATAATAGGTGTCCGATGAGCCCGGCGCATTGCGTGCGTTTTCGCTGGTCATTGCGCGGTGCAGGAAGTTGAGGTGGAAGGGGTCGATATCACCCTCAAGGCCCTGCAGATAGTTGCAGCGCTCGCGGAACTTCCACATGTAAAGATGGTCGGCCGGCGCGCGCAGGCATTCCAGCTCCGGCAGCAGCGGCGGCTCGCCTTCGCCCAGATAGGCGAAGATCATTCCGCCGGCTTCCTGCACCGGATAGGCCTTGTGCTTGACCTGCTGGCAGAACGTGCGTCCGCGCGGCTCGGCCGGCTGGTCGAGGCATTGGCCGGTGATGTCGAACACCCAGCCGTGATAGACGCAGCGCAAACCGCCGCCTTCGATGCGCCCATAGCTGAGGTCGGCGCCGCGATGCGGGCAATTGATGTCGAACATGCCGAGGCGGCCGAATTCGTCCCGGAACAGGACGAAGTCCTGGCCCATGACTTTCAGCGCCAGCGGCGCACCATTGGCCGGAAGGTCATCGGGGGTGGCTACCGGCTGCCAATACTGGCGCAGCAGCTTGCCCGCCGGTGTCCCCGGGTCGGTCCGTGTCATCGCCTCGTTGTCTTCCTTGGAGAACATCGATTATTCCTCCGAACACCTTCTTGTGGCAGAAGAATATCGGTCGGCGTATGCTTTGGAAACTAACGGGTGGCGTGGCTTCGCCATTTCCGGATTTCCGGAACATCCGCCTCGTCGGGGCGACGTTGTGATAACGGGCCAAAAGGGATTGGAAGCGCCATGACCAGCACGAACGTCAGGTCGGTGCGACGGGCATTCGACATTCTGGAAGTCTTCGCGCGCCTGCGGCGGCCGCTGTCGCTGAAGGAATTGACGGGCGAACTCGATTGTCCGTCATCGAGCCTGGCTGATCTGCTCAAGACCATGTCGCAGATCGGTTGTCTCAGCTTCGATAACAAGACCAAGACCTATCTGCCGACCACGCGGCTTGCGGCTTTGGGGGACTGGGTGAACGATGTCATCCTGCCGAGCCGCAATCCCTACGAGGCGCTGGGAGAACTGCGCGAGGAGATCGGCGAGACCATCCTGCTCGGCACGCCGAACGATCTTGAGATCCAGTATTTGTTTGTTCTCGAAGGACCACACGGCGCCCATTACGAACAGAAGCCGAATGGCCGCCGCCCGCTGGTCAAGTCGGCGGTCGGCTGGATCGTGCTGAGCCAGTCGAATGACGACGCGATCGATCGCGTGTGGCGCCGCTCGATTGCGTCGGGGCTGATTGTTCGCAAGGAACTGCCGTTCGAGACATTGCGGGACCGGATCGAATTCTGCCGCCGCAACGGCTATGTCACGGCGCGGGACAGTCTCAATCCCGAGGCAGCGGTCGTCGCGATGTCGCTGCCGGGGCCTTACGGTGGCCGGCAGCTTGCCATCGGCATCGGCGGCCAGGCGGACCGCATCGAGAACAACGCTGCGCATATCGCGGCGCTCCTGCGGGATCGCGCGGCGCGGCTGGCCGGCGTTGCGGCCTGATGCCGAAGGCTGGCGCGAAGGTGACTGTCGGCTGGATCGGTGCCGGAGCGATCGGGCTGCCGATGTTGTGGCGGCTGGCCGGGGCGGGATATCGCGTGGTCGCCTGTGACCGGGACCCGGAGCAGTTGGCGCTTCTGCAACAGCTGGACATTCCCATCGCGATGTCGGGGGCGGAGGCGGCACGCGAGGCCGATGTCGTCTTGCTGAACCTGCCGGACCTGGAGGCCGTGACGGAGACCGTGTTTGGTCCCGGCGGCTGTCTGGCCGGCGGTATGTCGGGCAAGCTGCTGATCGATACCTCCAGCATTGATCCGGTGGCGACAGGGGAGCTTGCGGACAGGCTCCTGCGCGAAGCGCACGGCCGGTGGGTCGATGTGCCGGTCTCCGGCGGCGTCCGGGCGGCGGAAGAGGGGGCGCTCGTCGCATTCATCGGCGGGGATGAAGCGGACGTCGCCGAAGCCGAACCGCTGATCGCGTGCTTTGCGGACCGGCGCTCGCATCTCGGTCCGGTCGGCAGCGGGCAATGGGCGAAGCTGGTCAACCAGGCCGTCGTGTGCGGCAGCATCGCTCTCTGGTCGGACGCCCTGGCGCTCGCTCGCGCAGGCGGCCTTGATGCCTCCAGGCTGGTGGAAGCCTTCGCTGGCTCAGGTGCGGACTCCCGTGTCCGTGCTGCCTTCGCGCCCGGTATCGCCGCCGGCGACTACGTGCCGTCCAGGAATCTCGCCAAGGATATCGCCGCGGTGCGGACACGATCTGAAGCCACCGGCCAGAACTCCCGTCTATTTGACGACGCAGCCCAAATCCTGGATTCGCTACGCAGCGAACCGCGCCGTTGAGACGTCCTTCCGGCACGCAGCTGGCAGCTTGCCTGAAGTGCCGATCACGGCGTTATTAAACTCTGCGAGTCTTGCAGTATCATTCCCCGTACGTATTAGCTTCTTTCCACAGCTGCTTCCGGGATACCCGATGCTGCTCACGGACATTCCGCTTCTGGACGACCTGCTGCAAAAACACGCGGCGGTTCTGGGCAACGACTTCACAGCCTACCGTAATCACACCTATCGCGTTGCGAATCTGTGCATCGCGCAGGTCGGACACGCGCCGGAGGTCGTGCAGAAAGTCGCCATCGCGGCGGCCTTCCATGACCTGGGCATATGGACGGACGGCACGTTCGACTACCTGCCGCCGTCGATCAGACTAGCGACCGACTATCTCGCCGGTGCCGGCAGGACGGCATGGACGCAAGAGATCAAGGCGATGATTCGCGAGCATCACAAGATCACGCCGTACCGGGGCGAGTGGCGGGAGCTTGTCGAGCCGTTCCGGCGGGCGGACTGGGCCGATGTGTCGCTGGGACTGATTGCATTCGGATTGCCACAGGGTGCTTTCAGGGAAGTGGCCTCCACATGGCCCAGCGCAGGCTTTCACAAAAAGCTTGTCCAGCTTGAGCTTGGGCGCCTGCGCACGCATCCGTGGAATCCGCTGCCGATGGTGAAGCTGTGAGCCGCCCCGTGACATCCTGCCCGAGTGGATGTTGACGCGGGGAATTTGCTGTATCGTCCCGACACTGGCAAAAGGCCAACGGCGCTTGCGCCGTCAATACGGAGGGAAACAACAATAATGGAAACGGACAAGGACACATCATTCCATCTGACACGGCGTTTGTTCGTCGGCGGTGGAAGCTCGGCATTGGCCTCGGTGAGTATCCTGGGGCCAGCCGCCATGGCTCAGGACGCTTCAAAATATCCCGACCATGAGGTCAAGGTGATCTGCGCGTTTCCGCCGGGCAGCGGCGCCGATGTCTTCGCCCGCTACTTCGCGGAGAACATGCGGCCGTTCCTCGGTGGCACCGTCATTGTCGAGAACAGGGTTGGCGCCAGCGGCAATATTGCGATCAACGCAGTGGCGCGCGCCAAGCCGGACGGCTACACGATCCTGATCCATGCGCCGAGCGCGATTGCCGCGAACATGTCGCTGTTCAAGGACCCGGGATACGACGCCGAAAAAGCGTTCGACGTGCTGGGCAGCGTGTGCCGCCTGCCGTTCACGGTCACGGTCGCTGGCAACAGTCCGCACAAGACGCTGCAGGATCTGATCAAGGCGATGCAGGCGAAGGGTGACAAGGCGAGCTATGGCACCACGGCGCCGACCGGGCAGGTGGCCGGCGCGCTGATGAAGAGCATCCTCAAGCTGCAGGTGGTGGAGGTGCCTTATCGCACCGCAGCAGATTCCGTGAACGACCTGCAGAGCGGCGCGGTCGACTACGTGATGTACGATCCGATCTTCGCCATGCCGTTCCACCGTGCCGGCAAGCTGAAGGTTCTCGCGCTGAGTTCGAAGGAGCGCATGACCTCGCAGCCGGATATCCCGACCATGAACGAGAGCGGCGTTCCGGGCGTTGATGTGGTTGGCTGGTGGGGCGTTGCGGTGCCCAAAGGCGTGCCGCAGCCGGTCAAGGACAAGATCAGCAAGGCATTCCTGCAGATGGCTGAACTTCCGTCGACCAAGAAGTGGCTGGCCGACTTCGGCGGTGACTCCTTCGTGGTCGGTCCCGACGAGGCGCAGAAGCTGCTCCTCCAGGACGTGAAGGATTGGCGGGACTACGTGAAGATCGCCAACATCGAGGTGAAAGGCTGACGGACGTCTGTCGACGCGGCCCAGCCGCTCGCGTCACGGTGCATTTTCACCATCGGAGCCCCGGCGCGGAACAGCGTCGGGGAGCCGCAAGGTGTGAACCGTGAGCTCGCCGATTTCAACACGGCGAAATCGCGCCCGGCGGACACCGACCTTTCCGATGGCGAGCGCGCCGATGGCCACTGCACCGATTGCAAGAGCCCCGAGCGCCAGCGCTCCCACGGCCGCAAGGGCGAATGCCGAAAGGCGAGGCTCAGCCACAGGAAAGCGAGGCTCTGAGGTTCGAATGTGACGATGCATGGGTCCGTCTCTTCCCGAGGTGTCATCCCGTCAGGGATTTTCCCGGGAAGTACGTTGCAACGTCAACAGCATTCCTCGGCTTGCTTCAGCCCGGCAAGGCTCACTGCGGCTTCACGCCGGCGATCTTGCCGCGCTGTTCCCAGACCTTGAACTCGGAGCCTTCCCATTTGGTGAATTCGTCGCCGCTCAGGGTGAACGAGTCCGCGCCGATCTTCTTGAAGAATTCCTTGGTCTCGTCTGAGTTGGCGATTTCGGTCAGCCATTTCTCCATCTTGGCGGCAACCTCCGGCGGAACGCCGGCGGGCATGTAGACGCCCATCCAGCCGAAGAAACTGACGCTCGGCACGTTTTCTTCGACCATCGCCGGCAGTTGCGGCGCGTTCGGCGTCCGGCGGGGCAGGGTGACGGCGAGGCCCTTGAGGCGGCCTTCACGCATCTGGGCGAAGGCGAAACCGGCATCATTGAAGATGAAGTCGAGATCACCGGAATTCAGGTCGCGGATGGCGTCGGCGGCGCTTTTGTAGGGGACGGGCTCCGCCTTGAACCCCTTGGTATCGGCGAACAGCGCCCCGGCGATCAGCGACAGCGTGTTTGGCGCGCCGTAGGAGACCTTGTCCTTCTTCTTCAGGAAGGCGGCCAGTTCGGCGGTGCTGTTCACCGGCGTCGTGCGCGGGTTCACCAGCAGCACGAACGGGAAGGCGACGACCGCGCTGATGCGGGTGAAGTCCTTCACCGGATCGAATGGCAGGGATTTGTACTGGAAGGCCGCGGCCGACACGCCGGGCCCGAACACCATCGAATAGCCGTCCGGCTTGGAGCGGGCGGCCGCTTCCATGGCCATCATGCCGCCGGCGCCGACCTTGTTCTCGACGATCACGGTCTGGCCCGAGAGCTTCTGCAGGCGATCGGTGAAATGGCGGGTGACGATGTCGAGATAAGTCCCTGCCGGGAAGCCCATATACACCCGGATCGGCTTGTTCGGATAATCGTCGGCCCTGACGGGCGCCGCAACGAGCGTGGTTGCGAGACAGCCAAGGGCCACGGCCCGCAGCGAGACAGAGACAATCGTGCGCACGATCGTGCGGCTGGCCGGCATGAGCCACCCTCCTCAAGGTTTCCATCCGCCGGCCGTTGCGGTCCGGCGTGTTTCTTATTTGAAATAATTATGCATCCAGGCTCCGTCGCGTTCAAACGCGGCCGATGCTCCCCGGGCATTTCCGGATGCTCGGAAACAATCCGCAGCTTCGATTTATAGCGTTGTTTCTGCTGGAATTTCCGGCGTGATGCTGCGGTGCGGGCAAGCCGGCTGCGGGCGACGGGTCGATTGACTTGGCTCGGCCGGATTCATTCTAAACAGTCAGCCGGCGGGCGGAACACGACGTGCAACGAAGAGCGGGAGAAACATGAGCACCAGGATCAGAGCCACCCATGCGGGAGCGTTGCCGCGCACAGCCGAACTGACCAACCTGATCCGCAATCAGGCTTCGGGCACGGCGACCGACACCGCGCAACTCGAAAGCGCGCTGAGCGCCGCCGTCAAGGATGCGGTGCAGCGCCAGGTCGAATGCGGCCTCGACAGCATCAATGATGGCGAACTCAGCAAGTCCAACTTCATGCATTACGTCACCAGCCGCGTCAGCGGCTTCGAGGTGCGGGAATATGCGCCGGGCGAGGGACCTGCGCCGCTCAGCATCACCGCGCGCGACAAGGTGAAATTTCCGGACTTCTTCACCGGTGACCGTGGTGGTTTCGCCAGTGGCGGCAAGGAAGCTGTCCGCCGGATGATCCGCGCCCATGTCTGCACAAAGCCGCTGGCTTATGATGCGACGGAGATCCGCCGCGACATCGCGAACTTCAAGGCCGCTTTGACGGACGTCAGCGGACATGCGCCGTTCCTGCCGTCGGTCACGCTCGGCGTCATCGAGCACTGGATGACCAACGAGTATTACAAGAGCCAGGAGGAATTCCTCTACGCCATCGGCGAGGTGATGCGCGAGGAATACAAGGCGATCATCGATGCCGGCTTCATGCTGCAGATCGATGACCCGGATCTCGCCGACGGCTGGCAGATGTATCCGGACATGACGGTGGAGGACTATCGCAAATACGCCATGGTCCGCGTCGAGGCGCTGAACCATGCGCTGCGCGGCATTCCGCAGGAGAAGGTCCGCATCCATGTCTGCTGGGGCAGCTATCACGGACCGCACGAGTTCGATCTGCCGCTCAAGGACATCGTCGATGTGCTGTTCAAGGTGAATGCCAGCGAATTCTCCATTGAAGCCGCCAACCCCCGTCATGAGCACGAGTGGAAGGTGTTTGAGGACTTCAAGCTGCCGGAGGGCACCTCGCTGGCGCCGGGCGTCGTCGGCCATTGCACGGACTTCATCGAGCATCCGGAAGCGGTCGCGCAGCGGCTGGTGCGCTACGGTGAACTGATCGGTGCTGAAAACCTGATCGCCAGCACGGATTGCGGGCTCGGCAATCGCACGGCGACGCCGACGATCTGCTGGGCGAAGATGGACTCGCTGGTGGAAGGCGCGCGGCTCGCGAGCGAGGCGCTGGCGCTTCAGGGCAGCCGGCGGTCCAGGGTGGCGTAAACGTCGCCGGAATTCGCCGCCATCGGCAGTTCACGCAGCCAGCCGGCGATTTCGCCGGCTGTTTGCCATTCGGGGTGGACGAACGTCTGCGTCTCGCCCAGCACCGCGTTGAAATGTTTGTAGCCGAGCGCAACGCAGCGGCTGAGGCTGGCCAAGGCGACATCGCGCTGGATGGTCGTGAACTCGAATGACAGAGCAGGAACGGCCTGGGTCAGGCCGGCCAAGGCTTCCGCCTCGAATCCTTCCACATCGATCTTCACAAAGGCTGGTGTGCCGTGGCGGGAGATCAATTGATCGAGTATCGTCATCGGTACATCGATCTGTTCGCCCCATGTTTGGCCTTCCCATCCTGATGCATGGGCAGAGGCAGCGATGAAGGCTGCCGATGCGGTTGAGACGGTGGGGTTGTCGATGTTGAGGTTGAGCGTGATCGAGCCTTGCGTGCTGCCGACTGCGACAGGCTCGATGAGCACGTCGGCATCACGGCGATACAGCAACCTCAGGGCGCGAACCAATGCAGGCTGCGGTTCGACAGCAAGGACCCGTGCGCCGAGCCGCCGGAATGCTGCCACCCGATCGCCGACATGGGCGCCGATGTCGAACACCAGATCGCCGGGTTTGATGAAACGGGCATAGAGCTTGTCCATCGCCGCTGCGCGATGGCTATCGCCGTAGTAGATCCGGAGCGAACGCCCGACGCCGCGCGCGGTGCGCAGCCGCTCAGGCATGACGCGATATCGGTTTGTGAGCTTCGACACCTTCGAGTGCCGGCAGGCGAAGGGACAGCAGGGATTCCGGCGGCACGACTTCTTCCGGAATGCGGCACAGGCCGATACGCATCAGCAATCGTCCGATCCGGGGTGACGCGGTCGCCACAGCAAACGGGATCGACAGCGCGAGGCCGCCCGCACCCATCACCGCAAGACCAAGGTCACCGGGCCGTTTCATGGCGAAGGCGCTGATCACGGTAATGCCGGCCAATGTCTGCGCCCACAGTTTCTCCGTTGCAAGCCGCCACGGCACCGCGTGGCTTTCGCGAAGCTGGCTGTTCCAGGTCAAGCCGCGACGCAGAACAAACAACCGGAACAGAAACAGCGTATGGATCAGGCTCATGATTGGGGCGAGCAGCAGCGAGAACAGCGTCTCGCAGACAACACTGGTGAGAAACTGTGCGCTTCCACCAAATGAATATCGCGATGAACGGCGTGAGAGCACGTCGATGATGCTGGCGATCTTTGGCGCGAACACCATCAGCATGATGATGGCGAACAGCGTGAGCCCGGCGCCCGAACGGACGATGACCTCCTGTCTCTCAGAAAGAGCGACAGCGATCGTGCCGATCGCGACCAGCGCCATCCATGCCGGCGAGCCGAGATACATCAGGATCGCGAACACAAGCTGGAAGCGGCTGACCGGCTTCAGCCCCGGCAGGCCGAGCAGTTGCCAATACTGCATGTTGCCGTGGCACCAGCGCAGGTCGCGGCGGATGAATTCCAGCAGCGTCGGCGGATTGTCCTCGAAACTCAGCTGTTCCTCCGGCAGCACCCGGACGTCATAGCCGGCGCGCCGCATCAGTGCGGCATCGACCTGATCGTGCGCCAGCACGTGGCCGCCGAGCGGTCCCTTGGTTTGCAACTCCGGAATGCGGCAGTGTTCGCTGAACGGCTTGAGCCGGATCGCGGCGTTGTGGCCCCAATAGGGTCCGCAATCGCCTTGCCACCATGCGCCGCCCAGCGTGTAGGAGCGCATGCCGAGCCGCATGCCGAACTGGAACAGGCGCGGAAAGGCGCTGATTGTCGGCATGCCGACAATCAGTGTCTGCAGGATGCCGAGTTGCGGGTTGGCCTGCATGATGCGCAGCAGCCGCAGCACCGCATCGGCTGGCATGAAGCTGTCGGCATCGAGCGAGATTGCGTAGTCGTGGTTCGCGCCCCATCGGTCGCAGAAGTCGAGCATGTTGCCGGCCTTGAAGCCGGTATTCACCGCCCGCCGCCGGTAGGTCACGGGGATGACGCCGTTCCATACCTCAGTGAAGGCCCGGAAGCGGCTTTCTTCCGCCGCGATGACGTCAGGATCACTGCTGTCGCTCAGCAGATAGATGTGGAACAGCGGAGCGACTCCCGCCTGCACCAGCCCGCGCATCAGTGGTTCGAGATTGCGGACGATCTGGTCGGGGCTTTCATTGCGGATGCACATCGCGATGGCGGTCGAGGCCGTGATCGGCTCGTCGCCGCGGACGCTCGCCACCAGCGGATTCACCGCCAGCACCGGATCGCGGGAAAACTGCATCAGCAGAAGGCCGATGGTGGCATTCCAGAAGCCGAGTACCGACCAGGGCAGGGTGATCGCGAACAGGATCAGGATCAGCGCTGTCAGTGGTGTGGTCGGCGGCAGGGCGATAGCGGCCAGCGCCAGCAGCGCGACGATCGTGACCCCGCAGATCGCCGCAAACAGCACGCGACGCCGCATCAGCGTTGTGGCCGCGTCCGGGGTCGCAACCGCCGGTACGGTCAGACGATCAAGCATAGCGGCCCCTGCGTTTGTCGCGGCAACAGGATATAACCCGGAGGTATCAACCCCGAAAGCCGCCCTCCAGTCCGCAGGTTTGCGCGTGCCTGACCTCCCGAAAAAAATCCGTGCTCGCGCGCTCTGGTATGCCCAGGCTGGCCGCGCGGAGTTGCGCGATGAAGCCCTGCCGGAGCCGGCGCGCGACAGGGTGCAGGTGCGGGCGCTGCATGGTGCGATCAGCCGGGGGACCGAACGGCTGATCTTCTCGGGCCAGGTGCCGCCGTCGGAACATGAGCGGATGCGTGCGCCATTCATGGAGGGGGCCTATCCGTTTCCGGTCAAATACGGTTATGCGACCGTCGGGCGTGTCGAGACCGGTGAACTGGCAGGGCAGGTGGTGTTCGCGCTGTATCCGCATCAGACGCGGTTCAATATTCCTGCCGACGCCGTGCTGCCGGTTCCATCGGATGTGCCTGCCACTCGCGCCGTCCTCGCCGCCAATATGGAGACAGCCCTCAACGCAGTCTGGGATGCCGCGCCTGGTCCGGCGGATCGTATCGCGGTGGTCGGCGCGGGCGTCGTGGGGGCGCTGGTCGCGTATCTTTGCGGACGCATCCCTGGTACGCAGGTGACGCTGGTCGATATCGATCCCGCGCGCGCCACTCTGGCTGCGGCGCTCGGCGTCGGCTTCGCTTTACCGGAGGCGGCGCCGCAGGATTGCGATCTCGTCGTCCACAGCAGTGGCCACAGTTCCGGTCTCGCCACGGCGCTGGGTCTTGCCGGGATGGAAGCCACCGTTCTCGAACTGAGCTGGTATGGGGAGGGCAGCGTGCCGGCGCCGCTCGGCGCAGCGTTCCACAGCCGCCGGCTCCGCCTGATATCCAGCCAGGTCGGGCAGGTCGCTCCGTCCCATCGTCCGCGCTGGAGCTATCGCCGGCGGCTCGCCGCGGCGCTCGACCTGCTGGCCGATCCGCGTCTCGATGCCCTGATTGCGCCAGCCGTGTCCTTCGACGAGCTTCCAGCCCGGCTGCCATATATCCTTGCACCGGAGAGCGGCATACTCTGCCAGCTCATCGATTATCCTGCTGCTGACGCTTGAGGTCTCCCCGTGTTTGCTGTCGAAGTCCGCGACCACATCATGATCGCTCATTCGTTTCGGGGCGCCGTCTTTGGTCCGGCCCAGGCGCTGCATGGTGCGACCTTTGTGGTCGATGCCGCTTTCATCGCTGAGCAGCTCGACGAGAATGGCATCGTCATCGACATCGGCCGCGCTCATGACGCACTGAAGGCGGTGCTGGGTCCGCTGAATTATCGCAACCTCGACGAACTGCCGGCCTTCGCGGGCAAGAACACCACCACCGAGTTTCTGACCAAACATATCTTCGACGGTCTTGCCGCCGCGGCGCGTGCCGACGAGCTTGGCCGCAATGGCCGTGAGTTGAAGGCCATCCGCGTGACGCTGTCGGAGTCTCACGTCGCGCGCGCCTGGTATGAGGCCGCCTTGTGGTGAGGCAGGCCGTCTTCG
>Ga0180223_1002389_pt1 | contig 11449 bp, 10 predicted proteins | sample eDN5th30CKraftOP_FD_151337 | JGI IMG/M metagenome (GOLD analysis project Ga0180223, IMG submission 151337) | Enriched Organic Plus compost microbial communities from Emeryville, California, USA - eDNA 5th pass 30_C Kraft OP (version 2) (version 2) ...
CTTGCGTGCGGGCGCAACGTCGGAATGGGCGACCACACGAGACGGCGCGATCTTGTGCCGGCTGAGGATGCCGCGGCAGAGCAGGGTGACGGCCGCGATCTGGCGGCGCGGATAATCCGGATAGCCGTGCTCATGTCCGGGATTGGCGATCTCGATCCCGATTGAAATCGAGTTGACGTCGTTCTCGCCTTGCCAGGATCCGAGGCCGGCATGCCAGGCGCGGCGCATCTCCGGCACCATCTGGATGATCCGGCCCGCCTCCGTCACGAGATAATGAGCTGACACTTCGCTTTGCGGCGAACACAGCCGCCGCAGCGCTGCGGCGGTGTCAACCATGCCCGTGTAATGGAGCACAATCAGATTCGGAGCCGCAGACCCGCGACGTTCGCCGTGGTTGGGCGACGGGAGGACTTCGGCTACCAGGGATGATTCCGGCGCAAATGAGGTCACGACCTATCTATATTGCGTCTAAAGCGTGGCCGGAAGCATGCGCGACAAAACCTCCACAGTCATATTGGCGATTGCGATCCAACACGCGCAAATGTGAAGACCCGGGCGGATGCCCGGGTCTTCCTGAATTATCATCGATCAGTGACTAGCGGCTGGTGGCCGGGCCCGGGCTCATGCCGCCGCCACTCGTCCCGCCACCGGAGCCCACGGTCGAGCGTGGCGGTTCGTAGCGCTTGAAGTCGGCAGCCTGCTGCAACTGCTCCTTCGTCATCGAGAGTTTCAGCTTGGGAGCCGAACTGCTGTCGGACGCTGGAACGGTTTCAAAGGACGACGGCGCAAGCGCGACGTCCTTCGCACCGATGCCGAGGAAGCCACCCACGCCCACGACATAGCCGAGGATGGTGCCGTTCTTGTCGAACAGCACGTCACTCACGTCGCCGATCTTCTCGTTGTCGTTACCGACAACATCCGTGCCGATGAATTTCGACGACACCCACTGATCGGACGTCTGCGCGGTGATGAAGTTTGCGGTCGCCGGGCTTGCCGCGTTTGATGCCGAAGGCTGCGCGCCCGGTGCAGGTGCGGTCGACGATTGTGCAAAAGCCGTCGTCGCCATCAGGCCGCTCACGGCTGTCGCAATAACAAGCTGTTTCAACATCGGAATGCCTCCACATGAAAAAGGTCAAGGTCACGGAATGTCCGGCCTTGTGATGAGACAACTCGACGATGCGGGCTGTGTTCCGGCCCGGCGTCCCGCGCGACACCTCGAAATTTTTGCAACCTGCGGGAACACAACCGTCCGGAGCGTGCACGCCGAAACGGCGGCCCTCTAACCCTTCCTTAACGGGGATTAGCCTTAATGAGACTTTGAAACTCGTCTGCACTGGGCGGGTGAAGACCCCTGTTCCTCCATTGACGCCCAAGATGCCCCATGTTAGCCCATCTAATCCCATCTTGAGCCGGGCAAGGGCTGCGGGCTTGGCATGGGGACGTGCCAGTTCTCCGCAGCGTTGCTTCGGGGGTTCCGGCGGGTCCGCGGACGAGGGGCGGGATGGACCTGTTCGTGTCCAACTACACGCTGAAGATCGATGCCAAGGGACGGGTGTCCGTGCCTGCGGCGTTTCGCGCGGCGCTGGCGCGCGACGGCTTCGACGGCCTCTATTGCTATCCGGCCCTGGACAAGCCGGCGCTGGATGCGGGCGGCCATGCGCTGCTGCGGGAGATCGGCGCGCTGATCGAACGCTTTCCGCCGTTCTCGGACGAGCGGGAGCAATTCTCGGCCGCGCTGTTCGGGACCAGCGAGACCTTGAAGATCGACGGCGAAGGGCGTGTGGCGTTGAGCGAGTCGTTAAAGGCCCATGCGGGCATTTCGAGCGAGATCAGCTTCGTCGGCATGGGACAGAAATTTCAGATCTGGGAGCCTGGCCGCTTCCGCGCGGAACTCGCGGAGGCCACCGAGAAGGTTCGCGCACTCAAGCGGCAGCTTGGCACCCAGGGGGCGGCGCGTGGCGTGACTGGAGCACGGGAATGACGACGGGCCGTGACGGCGGGGATCCCGCTGTCGCTGGCGGACTGGCCCGCCACATTCCCGTGCTTGCCGCTCAGGTTGTGGACTATCTCGATGTCCATATCGGCGGCGTCTATGTGGACGCGACCTTCGGCGCCGGCGGCTATACCCGCGCCATTCTCGATCAGGCCTATTGCCGCGTGGTCGGCATCGACCGCGACCGTTCGGCGATCATGGGCGGCATGAGCCTGGTCAATGACTCGGGCGGACGGCTGACCCTGGTCGAGGGCCGCTTCTCGGATATCGAGGACATCACCGCCAATCTCCGCACCGGTCCGCTGGACGGCATCGCGTTCGATCTCGGCGTGTCGTCGATGCAGCTCGATCAGGCCGAGCGCGGCTTCTCGTTCCGCCATGACGGCCCGCTCGACATGCGGATGGGCTCGGATGGGCCGAGCGCGGCGGACATCGTCGCCATGGCTTCGGAGCGCGATCTCGCCAACATCATCTTCCTGCTCGGCGAGGAGCGGCATTCCCGCGCAGTGGCGCGCGCGATCGTCGCCGCCCGCCGCATACGGCCGATCACCACCACGCGGGCGCTGGCCGACATCGTCTCTTCGGTGCTGCGCTCGCGGCCGAGCGACATCCATCCGGCGACCCGCACCTTCCAGGCGCTGCGCATCTTCGTGAACGAAGAGCTGCGCGAAATCGCCGAAGCCCTCGCGGCGGCCGAGCGGCTGCTCAAGCCGGGCGGCCGTCTCGTCGTGGTGTCGTTCCATTCGCTGGAAGACCGCATCGTCAAGACCTTCCTCAACGATCGCGGCCGCACCAGTGGCGGCTCGCGGCATCTGCCCGAACAGGAGCAGGCGGCGCCGACATTCCGCATTCTCACCCGCCGCCCGGTCGGTCCCGATGACGTGGAAGTCGCCGCCAATCCCCGGGCCCGGTCTGCCAAGCTGCGCGCGGCCGAGCGCAACGATGCACCGCCGCAGGATCGCGACAGCAGTGATCTTCTGCCGGCGCTGCCCTCGCTCGATGACATGATGAGGGTGCGATGAAGTTCTTCCGCTTCCTCAATCTGATCGTGATCTGCGCGCTCGTGGTCGCCGCCGTGCATGTCTACAAGATCAAGTTCGACTCCACCGTCCAGGCGGAGAGGCTGGCCAAGCTGCGCTCGGAGATCCGCAAGGAACGCGACGCCATTGCCAGCCTGCGCGCGGAGTGGAGCACGCTCGACAATCCCGCCCGCGTCCAGGCGCTGGCGCAGCGCCACCTCAAGCTCAATCGCATGGATGCAACCCAGTTCGACCTGCTCGACAAGCTGCCCGAGCGTCCGCCGTCGCTGGTGCCGCCGGATTCGGCCGATCCGATCGGCGACTATCTTGAGAATTTCGAGGACGATCCGGATTTCGCAACCGGAAGCGTGCCCGGCCCGGTGACGAGGTAAGCCATGGAACCGACACCCGCTCCGTCGCAAACCCAGACCGCCAGCCAACCCACCACCATCGTCGCGCCGCAGCCGATGCGCCGCCGCCTGCTGCAGGGCCTGCTCTACGGCAACAATGTCGATCGCGACGTCAAGGCGCGGGCCCGTGTCGGTCTCGCCATCCTGGCCTTCACGCTGGTCTATGTCGCGATCGCCGGGCGGCTGGTGCTGTTCGGCTTCGCGGCCGACGGCCAGGTCGCGCGCCGCGTCGCCAGCAGCGATGCGGTCGGCACCGCGCGGCCGGATATCGTCGATCGCAACGGACAGATCCTGGCGACCGACGTGCGCAATCCGTCGCTGTTTGCCGAACCGCATCGCATCATCGATGTGGACGAGGCGGTCGAGCTGCTGTCCGCGGTGCTGCCCGACCTCGACGCCAAGGAGGCGCGCGAGCGCCTGAGCTCGAAGCGGCGCTTCGTCTGGCTCAAGCGCGATATCACACCGGCCCAGCAGCAGCAGATTCACCGGCTGGGATTGCCGGGCCTCGGCTTCATGCCGGAGAACCGGCGCATCTATCCCAACGGCGCGGAAGTCGCTCACGTCATCGGCCTCGTCAACATCGACAACCAGGGCATCGCCGGGCTTGAGCGCTGGCTCGACTCGCGCGGCCTGCTCGACCTGCATCTCGCCGGCTTCGCCACCGACCGGCAGCAGGAGCCGGTGAAGCTGTCGGTCGATCTGCGGGTGCAGCATGCGCTGCGCGATGAACTCATTGCCTCGCGCGACAAGTTCAAGGCCAAGGCGGCGGCGGGCCTCATCACCGATGTGCGCACCGGCGAGATCATCTCGATGGTGTCGGTGCCGGACTTTGACCCGAACAATCCGCAGGAAGCCAATGATCCGACCCGGATCAACCGGCTCACCACCGGCGTCTATGAGATGGGCTCGACCTTCAAGGCGCTGACGCTGGCGATGGGTCTCGATTCCGGCAAGGTGTCGCTCAACTCGAGCTTCGATGCGCGGATGCCGCTGCGCTACGGCCGCTTCACCATCCACGACTATCACGCCCAACGGCGCTACCTGACCGTGCCGGAGATATTCACTTACTCCTCGAACATCGGCACGGCGCGGATCGCACTGTCGCTGGGCGTCGACGCGCACAAGGCGTTCCTGCGCAAGATGGGCCAGCTTGACCGGCTGCGCACCGAATTGCCGGAGAGTGCCGAGCCGATCGTGCCCAAGCGCTGGGGCGAGTTGAACACGGTGACCATCGCATTCGGTCACGGCCTCTCGGTGGCGCCGCTGCAGGCGGTCTCCGCCATCGGCGCGCTGATGAACGGCGGCATCATGATCCCGCCGACCTTCATCAAGCGGACCGAGCAGGAGGCGATGGCGCTGGGCCACCGGGTGGTGAAGCCCGAGACCAGCGACAAGATGCGCTACCTGATGCGCCTCAATGCCGAGAAGGGGTCCGCCAGCAAGGCGAACATCAACGGCTATTACGTGGGCGGCAAGACCGGCACCGCCGAGAAGGTGGTGAACGGCCGTTATTCCAAGACCAAGCTGCTCAATAGCTTCACGGCCGTTCTGCCCGCGGACAATCCGAAATATCTGATCCTGATCATGCTCGACGAGCCGCAGGCGGTTGAAGGCACCCATGGCTATGCGACCTCGGGCTGGAACGCCGCGCCGACGGCGGGGGCCGTGATCGCGCGCGTCGCGCCGATGCTGGGGGTGATGCCGCGCTTCGACCTGCCGCCGGCGGACAAGCTCATCCTTGCGTCGGTGAGATAGAGCCGGTACCGGCTGGGCCGCCGGCTGTTGCGGAATTCAAAGGCATTCGAGGCGGCTCGAAATGAGAACGGATGCCAGAGGTTGATGATGACGGCAGGCGGAGCCGCAAACTCCGTCACCTCGCCCCGCTTGCGGGGAGAGGTCGACACGCGAAGCGTGGCGGGTGAGGGGGCGTCGCCGCGAGTCTGAGCCGCTCGAGACAGCCCCTCATCCCACCCTTCTCCCCGCATGCGGGGAGAAGGGGCCGGCCGAAGCTGTGGCAGCGCCACGATCTCGTCGTGGCGCGTCTGTAGACGAGGATGCGCCGCAATTGCGGGAACGGCCCGATCTTAAAGAACGTAGAGAGATGAAACTTCGCGAGCTTGTCACCGATGCCGAGATCGACCCGCGCTTCGCCGCGGTGGAGGTCGGTGGTGTGACGATGGACAGCCGCGTGGTGAAGCCGCGCGATCTGTTTGTTGCGCTGGCGGGGACGAAGGCGGACGGCCTGCAGTTTGTCGAAGCCGCGATTGTGAAGGGCGCGGTCGCCGTGATGGCGGAGCGTGAACCGCCGTCGCTGCCGGGCCATGTCGCGTTTGTCCATGTCGCGAATGCGCGCCGGGCGCTCGCGCTGGCGGCGGCGAAGCTTCATCCGCGCCAGCCCGGACAGATCGCCGCTGTCACTGGCACCAGCGGCAAGACGTCGGTCGCGGCCTTCACGCGGCAGATCTGGACCGCGCTCGGCTATCAGGCGGCCAGCATCGGCACCATCGGCATCGTGTCGCCGAAACGCGACGTGTACGGCTCGCTGACGACGCCGGATCCTGTGGCCCTGCATCAGTCGATCGACGAGCTGGCGCGGGAGGGCGTCACCCATCTCGCCATCGAGGCGTCGTCGCACGGGCTCGATCAGCACCGGCTGGATGGCGTGCGCGTGTCGGCGGCCGGCTTCACCAATCTCAGCCGTGACCATCTCGACTATCATCCGACGCTTGAGGCGTATCTCGCAGCCAAGCTGCGCCTGTTCAGCGAATTGCTGCCATCGGACGGCGTCGCGGTGGTCTGTGCCGATCATCCCGAATCCGCGCAGGTGATCGCTGTTGTGCAACAGCGGGGACTGCGGCTCATCACGGTCGGCGCGGCGGGCGATGGCATCCGCCTCGTCGATGCGCAGCCGGATGGTTTTGCGCAGCGGCTCTCGGTCATTCATGACGGCAGACGTTATTCGATCCGGCTGCCGCTGGTCGGCGCGTTCCAGGTGGAGAATGCGCTGGTCGCCGCCGGGCTTGCCATCGCCACCGGCGGGGAACCCGCTGCGGTGTTCGCCGCCCTTGAAAATCTGGTGGGTGCGAAAGGCCGGCTCGAACTGGCGGGCGAGCGCAACGGCGCGCCGGTGTTCATCGACTATGCCCACAAGCCGGACGCGCTGGCGAAATCGCTGGAGGCGTTGCGGCCTTATGTGCGCCGCCGTCTGGTGGTGGTATTCGGTGCGGGTGGCGATCGCGATGCCGGCAAGCGGCCGCTGATGGGCGCCATCGCGGCGGACAAGGCCGATGCCGTGATCGTCACCGACGACAATCCGCGCAGCGAGGATCCCGCCGCGATCCGCGCTGCGATCCTCGCGGCTGCGCCGGGCGCGCGCGAGATCGGCGACCGCGGGGCCGCGATCCGCTCCGCGATTGCGGGCCTGGAGGCGGGCGACGTGCTGCTGATTGCCGGCAAGGGCCACGAAAGCGGCCAGATCATTGGGAATCGCGTATTACCATTCAGCGACCACGCGGCGGTCGCGGCCGCGTTGTAGAGGGGGACGTCGCATGAGCGGCCCGGAGGCCAGGCAGGACTTGTGGACGGTTGCGGACATGGCGCAGGCCATGGCGGCCGGGACGCAGGGCGTGCTGCCCGACGCCATCGGCGGCCTGTCAATCGACACCCGCACGATCGCGAGCGGCGATGCGTTCTTCGCCATCAAGGGCGATGTCCGGGACGGCCACGACTTCGTCGCCAATGCGCTGAAAGCCGGGGCGGGGCTTGCGGTGATTGCGGAGGCGCGGCGAGGGGAGTTCCCTGCCGATGCGCCGCTGCTGATCGTCCCTGACGTGCTCGAAGCGCTGCGCGCGCTGGCCCGCGCCGCACGCCAGCGCTCATCGGCAAAGATCGTCGCGGTGACCGGCTCGGTCGGCAAGACCAGCACCAAGGAAGCGTTGCGGCTCGCGCTGTCGGCGGACGGCGAGACCCACGCCTCCGTTGCCTCCTACAACAATCACTGGGGCGTGCCGCTGTCGCTCGCCCGCTGCCCGGCCAGCGCGCGCTATGCGGTGTTCGAACTCGGCATGAATCATACCGGCGAGATCGCCGAGCTTGTGCAACTGGTCCAGCCGGATGTGGCGATCATCACCACCATCGAGCCGGTGCATCTGGAATATTTCGCCTCGCTCGACGCCATCGCCGACGCCAAGGCGGAAATCTTCTCCGGCATCGTGTCCGGCGGCGCGGCGGTGATCAATCGCGACAACGCCTATTTCGAGCGGCTGCAGGCGATGGCGCAGGCCGCCGGCGTCTCGCGCATCGTCAGCTTCGGCGAAGACCCGCAGGCCGATGCGCGTCTCGTCAAATTCTCGCTGCATCCCGAATGTTCGACGGTGCAGGCGGATATCCTCGGCACCGAGGTCACCTACAAGCTCGGCGCGCCGGGCCGCCATCTGGTGCAGAATTCGCTCGCCGTGCTGGGCGCGGCGTCGCTTGCGGGCGCCGACCTCGCGCTGGCGGCGGTGGCGCTGGCGCAGCTCGAGCCGGCGGCGGGCCGCGGCACGCGCGTTGAGCTGAGCCTGCCGGGGGGCGAGGCGCTGCTGATCGACGAGAGCTACAACGCCAATCCCGCCTCCATGCGCGCGGCGCTGGCGCTGCTCGGCCAGGCGGAGCCGGGGCCGATCGGACGCCGCATCGCCGTGCTGGGCGACATGCTGGAACTCGGCGCCCAGGGCGCGGAACTGCATCGCGCCATCGGCGCGGAGGTCAGCCGCCATGGCGTCGACCTGGTGTATTGCTGTGGTCCGCTGATGGCGGCACTGTGGGAGGCCCTTCCCTCCAATCGCCGGGGCGGCTATGCGGAAAGCGCCGCAGCCCTCGAACCGCTGGTGCTGCATGCGGTCCGGCCGGGCGATGTCCTCATGGTCAAAGCCTCGAACGGCTCGCGGCTCGGGCCCATCGTCAAGGCGCTCGAACGCAAATATTCCCTCGGGGCGCTGGAAGGCGCGTCGGCCCTCAACTGATCCAGGGTCCGCTCACTCATGCTGTATTGGCTTTCCGCGTTCTCCGAGTCCGTTTCGGCCTTCAATGTGTTCCGCTACATCACGGTGCGCACGGGCGCGGCGATGATCACGGCGCTGGTGTTCGTGTTCCTGTTCGGGCCTGCGATCATCAACCTGCTGCGCATCAAGCAGGGGCGCGGCCAGCCGATCCGCACCGACGGTCCGCAATCGCACCTGAGCAAGAAGGGCACGCCGACCATGGGCGGCCTGATGATCCTCTCCGGCGTGCTGGTCTCGGTGCTGCTCTGGGCGAACCTGTCCAATCCGTATGTCTGGATCGTGCTCGGCGTCACGCTCGGCTTCGGACTTGTCGGTTTCTATGACGACTATCTGAAAGTCACCAAACAGACCCATGCCGGCTCGACCGGACGCTCGCGCCTCATCATCGAGGTCATCATCGCGATGGCCGCCTGCGCGGCGCTGGCCAGTCTCGGCCGGCCCGGCTTCTCGACCTCGCTGGCATTTCCCTTCTTCAAGGAACTGCTGATCGATCTCGGCTGGTTCTTCGTCATTGTCACCGCCATCGTCATCGTCGGCGCCGGCAACGCGGTGAACCTGACCGACGGTCTCGATGGCCTGGCGATCGGCCCGGTGATGATCGCGGCCGGCAGCTTCGGCATCATCTCCTATCTGGTCGGCAGCGCCGTCTATTCCGATTATCTGCAGATCCATTTCGTGCCCGGCACCGGTGAACTCTCCGTGCTGTGCGGCGCGGTGATCGGCGCGGGTCTCGGCTTCCTGTGGTTCAACGCGCCGCCGGCCTCGATCTTCATGGGCGATACCGGGTCGCTGGCGCTGGGCGGCATGCTCGGCACCGTTGCCGTCGCGACCAAGCACGAGATCGCGCTGGCGATCATCGGCGGGTTGTTCGTGCTCGAAGCGGTGTCGGTGATCGTGCAGGTGGTGTCGTTCAAGATGACCGGCCGGCGCATCTTCAAGATGGCGCCGCTGCATCATCACTTCGAGCAGCTCGGCTGGACCGAGCCGCAGATCGTCATCCGCTTCTGGATCATCTCCATCGTGCTCGCGCTGGCGGGCCTCGCGACATTGAAGCTGCGGTGATGACGTTTGTCGCTTTGATAGCGCCGCCGCCGGTACCTTTGCGCGCTGCCGCGCCACAAGCTCATTGTCAGGGACGCGCTGCCTCTCCTTCTCCCTTCCCCCTTGTGGGGGAGGGTCGGGGAGGGGGGTGGTTACTTTATGCGGAGCGTTGCCACGTAACTTCTACCCCCACCCCTGACCCCTCCCCAACATCAGGGCGTTCATGCCCGTCTTCGACGGGCTATGGGGGAGGGGAATGGCGCCGTGCTTGAGGATGGGCCGGATGACCCCTGTCACGTCTTTCGCCGGCAAGTCGGTCGCGGTGTTCGGCCTCGGCGGATCGGGGCTGGTGAGCTGCCGCGCGCTCGTTGCCGGCGGCGCGAAACTGCTCGCCTGCGATGACAATGCCAAAAGTATGGAAGCCGCCGCAGCCGAAGGCATTCCGACCGGCGACCTGCGCAATGCCGACTGGTCGTCCTTCGATGCGCTGGTGCTCGCGCCGGGCGTGCCGCTGACCCATCCGAAGCCGCACTGGACCGTTGAACTTGCCCATGCAAACGGCGTCGAGATCATCGGCGACATCGAACTGTTCTGCCGCGAGCGCCGCAGGCTCGCGCCGCAATCGCCATTCGTCGCCATCACCGGCACCAACGGCAAGTCCACCACCACGGCGCTCACCGCGCATCTGCTGCGGGCCGCGGGGTTCGATACCCAGATGGGCGGCAATATCGGCACCGCGATCCTGTCGCTTGATCCGCCCGCGGACGGCCGCGCCCGCGAAGGACGAGCCCATGTGGTCGAGTGCTCGTCCTACCAGATCGACCTTGCGCCGACGCTGGATCCGAGTGTCGGCATCCTGCTCAACGTCACCGAGGACCATCTCGACCGCCACGGCACGATGGCGAACTACGCGGCCGTGAAGGAACGGCTGGTGGCGAAGGCCCAGCGCGAGGCGGTGGTTGGCGTCGATGATGACTGGTGCGCGGCGATCGCCGATCGCATCGCGGCGCAGGGGCGGCGGGTGCGACGCCTTTCGGTCGAGCGGGCGCTCGACGATGGCTATTTCATCGACGGCACGCGCATCATGCTGGCCGAGGGCGGCGCGGCGCGCATGATCGCCGATCTCTCGGGGATCGCGTCGCTGCGCGGCATCCACAATGCGCAGAACGCCGCTGCGGCGTGTGCCGCCGCGCTGGCGCTGGGTGTCGATGCCGGTGCGATCCAGTCCGGCCTTCGCTCCTTTCCCGGCCTTGCGCACCGCATGGAGCAGTTGGGCCGGCAGGGCCGCGTACTGTTCGTCAACGACTCCAAGGCGACCAACGTGGACTCGGCTGCGAAGGCGCTGGTCTGTTTCGACGACATCTTCTGGATTCTCGGCGGCAAGGCGAAGACCGGTGGGATCGAGAGCCTGCGCGAATTCTTCCCCCGTGTCCGCAAGGCCTATCTGATCGGCGAGGCGACCGACGAATTTGCCGCCACGCTGGACGGCAGTGTGATCTACGAGCGATGCGGCACGCTGGACAATGCGGTGGCGGCCTCGGCGCGTGACGCCGCAGCCTCGTCATCGCCGGAGCCGGTGGTGCTGCTCTCGCCGGCCTGCGCGTCGTTCGACCAATATCGAAATTTCGAGGTGCGCGGCGACGCCTTCCGCAAGCTGGTGCTCGCGCTGCCGGGATTTGTCGCCAACTCGTAGCCCGGATGGAGCGCAGCGAAATCCGGGAACGGACGCATCCGGAGTGTGGCGCTCATCTGGATTGAAGAGCTTCTCTCCCGTATTCCGCTTCGCTCCATACGGGCTACGGCTCTGCGGCTTCCGACAATTGTTTTGGTCCCGTTAACCCCCCGTCAACCACGCCGGGGCAGGAATGGGAGCTTGCCGGGACTCGGAGGATTCGATGGTTTCGCGCGCCGAACGCACGCCTTTCGCCGCGTGGTGGTGGACGG
>Ga0180223_1002390_pt1 | contig 11443 bp, 12 predicted proteins | sample eDN5th30CKraftOP_FD_151337 | JGI IMG/M metagenome (GOLD analysis project Ga0180223, IMG submission 151337) | Enriched Organic Plus compost microbial communities from Emeryville, California, USA - eDNA 5th pass 30_C Kraft OP (version 2) (version 2) ...
CGTTCTGATCATCCCGGCGAACATATCGTCCCGCAGTTGCGGGTCGGCGAACTGGATGAAGATGGCGACGACGAGATCGTACGCCGCGGCCGGCCATAGCCGACGACTGTCCGTCGTCAGGGTTTTTGGGACAACAGGCCGCGTGAGCTAACGGAGGCTCTGGTCCATCAGGTTTGTCACATTAGGCCGCTGCATCTCGATGAAGCAAGCGGCGCTGTTTGATGGTTTCGCTTTTGATCCTTTCCCTTTCCAGCGTGATGATATCGCCGCGCCCGAAGTAGACGTCGGCAGGGGTGAGATTGTCGAGGCTCTCGTGGTAGCGGCGGTGGTTGTAGTGATCGACGAACGCCGCGACCTGCTGCTCGAGATCACCCGGCAGGAGTAGTTTTCGAGCAGGATGCGGTTCTTCAACGTCTGGTGCCATCGCTCGATCTTGCCTTGGGTCTGAGGATGGCAGGGCGCCCCGCGGGTATGTTCCATGCCCTTGTCGGATAGCCATGCGGCCAGATCGGAAGAGACGTAAGAGGGGCCGTTGTCGGACAACGGCCGCGGCCGCTGCACCACCTTGGCGCTGTCGCAGCCAGAAGTCTGCAGCGCCATGGTCAGCGTGTCGGTGACGTCCTCGGCCTTCATCGTGGTGCACAGCTTACAGGCGATAATGTAGCGAGAGAAGTCGTCGAGCACGGTCGACAGGTAGAACCACCCCCAAACAAGGGGGCGGAAAAAGTGCCATCGAGGTCGGTCAGGGTTGATATGAGCGACTGCGCAGTGTTTTTGACACAGGACATTCCATATAGATTGGAGGCTAATGCTGAGCTGCACCTTCCGGCTCCGCTTCTCCTATTTCGGTCCCGCTGGCGTTGCCATCAAGCGCGCTAAACTTAACAGCCGGCGACATGCTGGATTGTCGTTCTGTGCTGACCAGACCATGCTAAACGGCAGTATCTGATCCGCAAGTTCCCGATAGGCTATCCCACGAAACTGCGCGCCAGTCGTCGCTTCGCTGGTCAGGGTCAGGCCTTGGCCGACCGCAACCAGCGACAAGATATTGTCTCTCCCGACCTGTTGGGTCTGAATCTCCACCTTACGGCCGACATCCGCGAGTCGCGCGACAAGATATTCGTGAATCTCCAGACCCGGCGCGCCGTCAGTCACGATGAACCGTTCGGAAGCCAAATCGGCCCAGCCGAGGTCGGGTTTGTTTGCCAGCGGATGATCGTCGGGTAACACCAGAAAGACGTTCTCGCACCACAGGTGCTCGGCTTCACAGCCATCCCAGACCGGCATTCCCGTTATGAATGCGACATCGAGATTGAGGTTGCGAACCGCAGCGACGTGTTCAGGCGGACTTCCGTCAATGATGTCGATCTTCACGTTCGGGTGGCGCTGCCCGTATGTTCGCAACAGGTCGAAGAGAAAACCCGATGCGAGGGACGAGAATATGCCCACCTTGATCAGCCCTTGCTCTGCCCGGCCGACCGCTGCCACCTTGGTCACCCCGATATCGATCTGACGAAGCGCATGGCGGGCGTTGCGCAGGAATTCCTGTCCGGCAACGGTCAATCGCACCCCGAAACACAGTGAAGGTGACCGCCAGTTCCCGTGGCGACAGCTCCGGCTCGTTCAACGCCAGCTCAATGATCTGATCGCGTTTCTCCTCGGGGATGCGGTTCCAGACCCGGTTCGGCCGGGGCCTGCGATCCTCCAGCGCATCGACACCGCCGGCCAGGAAACGGTCATACCAGCGATTGAAGGTCGAGCGCGGAATACCGAGTTTTTGCAGCGTGCGCCGCGCCGACAGATGCGGCTGCTCGACGAGCCGAATGATCTCCAGCTTCTCGGATGCGGGGTATCTCATTCGTCGTCGCCCCCATCCGCAATCATGCTTTTTTTAAGAATCCGCAGTTCCAGCGCCTGCTCGGCGACGACCTCCTTGAGATCGCGCGCCTCCTTGCGCAGAACCTTCACCTCGTCGCTGGTGGCGGCGCGCGCCGTATCCCCGGCAAGCCGCTTCTTGCCGGCTTCCAGGAATTCCTTCGACCAGGTGTAATAAAGGCTCTCCGCGATCCCCTCGCGCCGGCACAGCGTCGCGATCGACTCTTCGCCGCGCAAGCCCTCCAGCACGATGCGGATCTTCTCCTCGGCCGAATATTGCTTGCGGGTTGCGCGGCGGATGTCTTTGATGACCTGCTCTGCCGGCGCTTTCCCGGTTCCGGATTTCTGTCTCATCTTCGCTCCTTTGAAAGGCTACGATGAACCAGAAATCCTCCGTTCTCAGTTAAGCCGATTTGGTCCCATCAGTGCTGACGCCGGACAGGCAGGAATTCGGCGTCGATTCCACACCAACCTTCTTCGTGAATGGAGAGATGTACAAAGGCGTGCTGAGCGTCGAACGCTTCAGCGAGATCATCGATCCGCTGCTCGCGGCGGCTGGCCAGTAAGGGAGAGAGACGATGCGTAGACCAAACATTCGCTCCCTCGCTCTCACTCTCCTCCTGACCACGACATCTGGCGTTGCCATCGCCCAGGAAGGCGACGTCGTCGCCCGGGTCAACGGCCACGAAATTACAACAGGTTTCGCCGCAAATCCGCCAGTCATTGGAAGGCACAGCCGAACGGCAGATCATCAGCGGAATCCGGGCGGCAGCCGAAATCGAGAAGCTTGTGCCGGACGTCAATCCTCCTCAGCAGGATGACGGCCATGACCATTGATCGCCGTATTGTCAGCGGCGGGTTTCTGGCAGCCGTGGCGACGGCTTTTCTGCCGGCGTCCGCCAAAGCGCATCCCCATCCCACAACGCTGGAGCAGCGCTTCATGCCGCAAAGGGTCGCCAATCCATTCGCTTACCCAGCCGGCACGATCGTCGTCGCGCCCCGCGATCGGTATCTCTACCTTCTGGAAACCCCGGCCACGGCCCGCCGCTACGGCATCGGCGTCGGCAAAGCCGGGCTGGCATTCAAAGGCGAAGCGATCATCGAGCGCAAGGCGAAATGGCCCTCGTGGCGGCCAACGCCGAACATGATCAAGCGAGACCCGAAACGTTATGCGAAGTTCGCCGGTGGCGTGCCAGGCGGACCGGGGAATCCGCTCGGCTCGCGCGCGCTCTATCTCTACCGCGACGGCCGCGACACCCTCTACCGCATTCATGGCACGACGGAGCCCTGGACAATCGGTCAGGCCGTGTCAAACGGGTGCGTCCGAATGGTCAACGAGCATGTCGAAGAGCTTTTCGAGATCGTGCCTGTCGGCACGCGCGTCGTCGTGGTGTGATGAAACGCCAGGTGCTCGTCATCGGCGCGGGACAGGCCGGGCTTGCTGCTGGATATTATCTGGCAAAGAAAGGCATTCCTTTTACCATCGTCGATGCGAACGACCGTGTCGGCGATGTCTGGCGACAGCGTTACGACGGACTGACTCTTTTTACGTCCCGCCAGTTCAGCGCATTGCCGGGAATGGCTCTCCCTGGCAATCGCGAAACCTATCCTGATCGCGACGAATTCGCGGACTATCTCGAAACCTGGGCGGAGCATTTCGGCATGCCGCTGCGGCTCGGACAACGCGTGGTCCGCCTGACAAGGGCGGAAAGCGGCTTCGAAGCGCGCATGTCCGGTGACGAGGTGAGCCTTCCGCGCCGACAGAGCATCTCCCTCATCAACCAACATCAGCAAGTGTCCACTATCCCGACAGGTGGACACTATCTTCGTGTGATCGTCGCCGCACCGAAAGACGCCTCAGCCCGGACGCTTACCCTCCGTCGACCATTCCTCAGGTTGCACCGGAACATCGTGCCGCCCATTTGCGCGATTCAATGCAAGGGCCGTCCTGCACCCGCGCCTCTCCGTCGTGAACGGCGATCAGCGGCAGCGGCAGTTCAAAGACAGGCCGCCGGTGACCAGCACTGCCATGACGCCGATGGCGAATGTCAGATTTTAGCGGATGATCGCCGCCGTGCGGCGGGAAAGCCGGGCGCATCGGGAGTCTTCACCTCATCTCCTGGCAAAGAATTGTCATCTTGCCCTCTCGCGGTTCGGTGCGGGAGGGCAAGCAGAAACATCATTTATGGGTGTTGTCGTCGCAAACCACTGCTCGCCCAACGGCGTTATTCGCTGGTCTTGCCGTCGAAGTGTTCATGAGCGGCGTCGGCTTCAGCCTTGGTTGGATGAACGACACCGTCGACATGTTCGGGTGGGCTGTAGATCGTATAAAGCTTCAGCGGCTTATTGCCGGTGTTCTTGACGTTATGCCGCGCCCCGGCGGGTACGATCATGGCCATATCGGCTCTGATCCTGCTCACGTTGCCATCGATCAGGATTTCACCTTCGCCGTCCTCGACACGGAAGAACTGATCGCCGTCGTCGTGAACCTCTTCGCCGATCTCCTCGCCAGGCTGAAGCGTCATCAGCACGAGCTGCATATTTGTTGCCGTATAAAGAACACGGCGAAAATCCGTGTTTCCTTCGGTCAGTTCCTCGATGTCATCAACAAATCCACGCATGGTATGCTCCTTCTTCCAATTCATTTCACAAGTTTGGCTCGTTTCGTTGATCTCACTCAAATCCGCCCAATGAGACCTTCGCATATGGTCTTGTCGCCGATACGACTTCGGCGACAGTATCCTCAAGCTGTCGCTCCAGCAGCGGCGCGTCCACATCAAAGCGTCCGCCAGGAAATCGAGAATCGTCGACCTGTGCATTCACGCACGGAAGTCCCTTTGGTTTAGGCGGCAATTCCACCGCAGACCTCAATGTGGTCGCCCGATGAACCAGAACCAAGGCAGCGACCTGTGCATTCATGCAAGCCTGGCTTGCCGGTTTCGCCAATCGCAATGCGGGGTCAAACCCTTAGATCAATGAGGCGGGGGACACCCCTCCCCCATTATCGAAAGGAACCCGATCATGACCCACAAAACCATCCTTCGCAGCGACGAACTTTCCTGCCCCTCCTGCGTGCCGAAGATCGAGAAAGCGCTCAACGCCCTTCCGGGTGTGGCAAAGGCCGAGGTGCGCTTCAACACCGGCAAGATCGAGATTGAGCACGACCCCGCGCAAGCCAGCGTTGAAGCGCTTGTCGAGGCGGTGCGCGGAACCGGCTACGAGGCGCAACCTGCCGCCTTCTGATCGGCACTCCGCCTTTTTCGCCGCGCCGCGAGCCGGCGCGGCAGGCACGCTTTTCCGGCACGGATGAAGATGAAAGGAGCGATGAGATGAGCAATCTTGTCAGCAGGATCAAGAGCGCCTTCGTGCATCCGGCACGGCGGCGCTTCTGGCTGACGGTCAGCAGCGGCGGGTTGATCGCGGCCGGCCTTCTGGCGCGCTACGGCTTCGGCATGATCGAGGCATGGACGGCGCTGATGGTCGCGGCAGCTTTTCTTGCCGGTTCCGACATCGCCATCCGCGCCTGGCGCTCGCTGCGTGTAAAGCATTTCAGCATCGAACTGCTCGTCACCGTCGCGGCGGTCGGCGCGTTGTTTATCGGCGAGGTCTGGGAGTCGGCGGCCGTCACTTTCCTCTTCATTTTCGGTGGCTGGCTGGAGGCGCGCACCATGGGGCAGACCCGTGGCGCGCTGAAGGCATTGCTCGATGCCGCGCCCGCCACCGCGACCGTGCTGCGCGACGGCGATCCCGTCGAGGTGCCGGCGCATATGGTCCAGCTTGGCGAGACCGTGCTGGTCAGGGCCGGTCAACGCATCCCGGTGGATGGAGAGGTAACCGAAGGCGCCGCCGCCGTCAGCGAGGCGGCGATTACCGGTGAGCCGATGCCAGCCGAGAAAGCACCGGGCAGCCACGTTCATGCAGGAACGATCGCCGAGAACGGGTTGCTGCGCATCCGCGCCACCAATGTCGGCGCCGACACCACCCTTGCCCGCATCATTCAGCGCGTCGAGGAGGCGCAGGAGGAAAAGGCCCCGAGCCAGCGTATGATCGAGCGCTTTGCGCAATGGTACACGCCCTCGATCATCGGACTTGCGGTCGTCGCCTTCGCCGTGACGCAGGACATCCGTCTTGCGTTGACGCTGCTTGTCGTCGGCTGCCCCGGCGCGCTCGTCATCTCGACGCCGGTCTCCATCGTCGCCGGCATCGGCCGCGCGGCGCGCAGCGGCATCCTGATCAAGGGCGGCCAGCATCTGGAAAGTGCGGGCCGCATCGATACGCTGGCGCTCGACAAGACCGGCACGCTGACGGAAGGCAAGCCGCAGCTCGCCTCTATCGTCGCGCTCGGCGACATTGCCGAGGCCGAGTTGCTGCATCTGGCTGCGACCGCCGAGACCGGATCGACCCATCCGCTCGGCCGTCCCATCGTCGAGGCTGGCCGCAAGCAGGGGCCGCTTTCCACGCTCGAATCGCTGGAGGAACATGCCGGCATGGGCCTGAGCGCCCGCATCGACGGCCGCATCATCGCCGCCGGTAACCGGCGCCTCATGGACACGCTCGGCATTGCGCTGGGTCAGGAGGGCGAAGCCGCACTGGACCGCCTGCTGTCCAACGGCCAGACGCCGATCCTGGTGGCGCGTGACGGGCAGCTGATCGGGCTGCTGGGCATGTCTGACATGGCCCGTGAAGGCGCGGCGGAGGCCATCGCCCGGCTGCGCGACATCGGCATAGGCCGCGTGGTCATGCTGACCGGCGACCAGCATGGCGCCGCCGAAGCCATTGCCCGCGAGGTCGGCATCGACGAGGTTCATGCCGGGCTGATGCCCGAAGACAAGCTGGAGTTGATCCGGAAGATGAAGGCAGGTGGCGCGCATGTCGCCATGGTCGGCGACGGCATCAACGACGCGCCAGCGCTTGCCGCCGCCGACACCTCGATCGCCATGGGCGCGGCCGGCAGCGACGTCGCCATCGAGACCGCCGACATCGCGCTCCTGAAAGACGATCTCGGCAAGATCCCCGAGGCGATGGCGATCTCGCGCGCGACGCTGGGCAATATGCGCCAGAACCTCATCATCGCGCTGGTGACGGTGGCCGGACTGCTGGCGGGCGTGTTTTCCGGCAATGTCCACATGGCGGGCGGCATGCTGGTCCACCAGCTTTCGGTGCTGATCGTCATCGCCAACGGCATGCGCCTGCTGCGCGTGCCAAAGGCCACCGCACCCGGCGGGCGGACCTCAAAAACAGCCACCGCCCGGCCTGCAACTGTGGCCGCGCGAGGCTGAAGCCTCCTCGCAGACCCCGCAGCGATGCGGGGTCTGTTGTTTTTGCGGCGCCAACCCTGTCTCATTGCTCGCAACCGCCAGAAAGGATCGAAATGAATACCAGGACCGCCCCGTGGAACGACGTTCTCGACTTCTGGTTTCCCGAAGGCCGCTCCTCACAGATAAAGGCTGAAACTCATCGCGATCACTGGTCGTGGCGGTTGCACGGCGGAGCGGATGACGCGATCGTCGAGCGCTTCGCCGACCTCACGAGGAGCGCAGCCTCAGGCGATCTCGACGACTGGGCCGACGAACCCGAAGGCAGGCTGGCGCTCATCATTGTGCTCGACCAGTTCTCACGCTCGCTGTGGCGCGGCACGCCGCGGGCTTTCGCGCAGGACCCTGCCGCACTGTCGCTGGCGATGGAGGGTTTCTCGAACGGCCACTATGCATCGCTGGGCATGCCCTGGTTCAGGATCGTCTACAGTCAGCCCCTTGGCCATTGCGAAGGCCCGGATCACCTTGAGCGCATCGATCTGCTCATCGGGCTTCGCGAAGAGATCGCGGCGGAAGCGTCCGCTTCCCTTCAACCGATATACCAGTCGCTGGTGAACCAGGCCGGTGATGTGCGCAAGGTCATCGCCGCTTTCGGCCGTCACCCGCACCGCAATCAGGTCCTCGGCCGAGAATCGACGCAGGCGGAAGACGCTTACATCGCCGGAGGCGATTTCCCGCACGACAGGGCGTTTCAGGCGTGACGCCTGGAGGCGAAACGCATCGCGGGTTGATGCTTTCGTCGGCTGCTCGGGTAGATTACGGTTGTTGCGTATTCATATTCTCTGGAAGGAAAACATCATGGCTGACACTTGGCTTCCCTCACTCAAGACAGCAACCCCGCAGGAGGGGTTCGACCCTGCCACCAAAATGGCGCGGGTGGGCGTCAAGGTGACCCAGCCGTCCGCCGAGATTCGCGACAAGCTGCGCGCGGCCTACGATCAGGACACCACGCAGCTGATCGCCTCCTCACAGGTGATCGCCATCCATTTCCAGACGGTGGCGGCCGCCAACAATTACTGGCGCGACTGACGCCCTCGCCTACGATTGACGCCAGGGCGTCAGTCGCGTCAGCGTTTCAGTCACAGTTTCAGTCCCCGCAACCGCAGCGCGTTGGCAATGACGCTGACCGACGACAGCGACATGGCGGCAGCCGCGATGATCGGTGACAGGAGCAGGCCGAAAGAAGGGTAAAGCACGCCTGCGGCAACCGGGATACCGGCGGCATTGTAGATGAAGGCGAAGAACAGGTTCTGGCGGATATTCGCCATCGTCGCCTCGGATAACCGCCGCGCCTTGACGATCCCCATCAGATCGCCCTTGAGCAGGGTGACGCCGGCGCTTTCGATGGCGACATCGGTGCCCGAGCCCATGGCGATGCCGACATCGGCGGCCGCCAGCGCCGGCGCGTCATTGACGCCGTCGCCCGCCATCGCCACCACTCGACCTTCCGCCTTGAGCCGGCTCACCACGGCGCTCTTTGCATCCGGCAGCACGTCGGCCTCGACCTCGTCGATGCCCAGTTGACGCGCGACGGCTTCGGCCGTGGTTTTATTGTCGCCGGTCAGCATGACGATGCGGATGCCTTCGCCATGCAGCGCGTTCAACGCCTCCTGCGTCGTCGCCTTGACCGGATCGGCAATGGCGAAGATGCCGCCCGCTTTACCCTCGATTCCGATATAGATCGCCGTCGCGCCATCGTGGCGCAAGGCGTCCGCCCGTTCGGCAAGGGCCGACGCATCGACACCATGCTCCTTGAGGAACGCCGCATTGCCGAGCACGATCGCCTTGCCCTCGACGGTGCCGAGGGCGCCCTTGCCGAGCGGAGAGTCGAAATCCACCACGGGCGGGACTTCGATACCCTTCTTCTCTGCCGCTTCCACGATCGCCAGCGCCAGCGGATGTTCCGACGCCTTCTCGACGCCGGCGGCAAGCCGCAGGATTTCCGCTTCCTCGAAGCCGTTTGCCGCAACCACCGCCGTCACCGACGGCTTGCCCTCGGTGAGCGTGCCGGTCTTGTCGACGACGAGCGTGTCGACCTTCTCCATATGTTCGAGCGCTTCGGCGTTCTTGATCAGGACGCCGGCGCTGGCGCCCTTGCCGACGCCGACCATGATCGACATGGGCGTCGCCAGCCCCAGGGCGCAGGGACAGGCGATGATCAGAACCGAAACGGCCACGACCAGCCCGTAGGCGAAGCGCGGCTCGGGACCCCAGATGCCCCAGACGATGAAGGCCAGAATCGCGATGACGATGACCAGCGGCACGAACCAGCCCGAGACCTGATCGGCCATGCGCTGGATCGGCGCGCGCGAGCGCTGCGCATCGGCGACCATCTGGACGATGCGCGACAGCATCGTGTCGCGGCCGACCTTTTCGGCGCGGATCACCAGCGCCCCGGTCTGATTCAGCGTGCCGCCGATGACCTGATCGCCCACAGTGCGGGTGACAGGCATGGATTCGCCGGTGACCATCGCTTCATCAAGCGAGGAGCGTCCGTCCTCGACGACGCCATCGACCGGCACGGTCTCGCCGGGCCGCACACGCAGCCTGTCGCCGAGGGCAACGTGCTCGACCGGAACGTCTTCCTCCACGCCATCGTCACCGACGCGCCGCGCCGTCTTCGGCGCCAGATCGAGAAGCGCCCTGATCGCGCCCGAGGTCTGCTCACGGGCGCGCAGTTCCAGCACCTGGCCAAGCAGCACCAGAACGGTGATGACCGCCGCCGCCTCGAAATAGACCGCGACCGTGCCATCTTCCGCGCGAAAGGCGGCGGGGAAAATACCCGGCGCAAGGGTGGCGACGATGCTGTAGGCCCAGGCGACGCCCGTGCCCATGGCGATCAGGGTGAACATGTTGAGGCTGCGATTGACCAGCGACGCCCAGGCGCGCTCAAAGAACGGCCATCCGCACCACAAAACCACCGGCGTCGCCAGAACGAGCTGAACCCAGATCGATATCCGCATCGGCACCAGATGATGCAGTGCGGGAATAAGGTGACTGCCCATTTCGAGCACGAAGACCGGAGCGGCGAGGACCAGCCCGATCCAGAAGCGCCGTGTCATGTCGGCGAGTTCCGGGCTGGGGCCGCTGTCGGCGGTCACCATCAACGGCTCCAGCGCCATGCCGCAGATCGGGCAGCTTCCCGGCCCATCCTGCCGGATCTCGGGATGCATCGGACAGGTCCAGATCGCGCCCTCGGGCGCGTCCGGAGCGGGCGCCGCGTCTCCTGCAAGATATCGGGCGGGGTCCGCCTTGAATTTCGCCTTGCAGGAAGCCGAGCAGAAATAGTGAGTGTGACCCTCATGGGTCAGGTGATGTTCCGCCGTCTGCGGATCGACCTCCATGCCGCAGACGGGGTCCTTCACAAGATGCGCATGACCCGAATGGTCATGATCATGCGAATGGTGCTGATGCTTACCGTGTCCGTTCATTCTCTAACCCGCCGCCTCACCTGAGCCTGGAAAATTCATCTTTTCGCTACAGTGCCGAACAGCGCGTTCAGCCCCTCGGCCATCGTCGGATGCGCAAGAATGGCGTCGCGCAGGACGCTGTAGGGCAACCGGCCGAGCATGGCTGCCTGCACCACGGCCATCACTTCCCCGGCCTCCGAACCGATCATGGCAAAGCCTGCGATCCGGTCCTGCGGATCGACCAGCGCCTTCACGAAGCCCGAGGTTTGCGAGGTCGTCCGCGTCCGCAGCACTGCCTTCATCGGCAGTTTCGCGACGCGCATATCAATTCCACTGGCGTGCGCTTCCGCTTCGCTCATGCCGATGCGGGCAAGCGGCGGGTCGATGAACATGCAATAGGGCATCAGCCGCCCTGTGGTCGTTCTGTCCCCACCATCGAGATTGTCCCGGATAATTCGGAAATCATCGAGCGATGCGTGGGTGAATTGCGGACTTCCCGCGCATTCTCCGATGGCCCATACGTCCCTTGCAGTCGTCTCCAGTCGATCGTTCACCTTGATGGTGCCGCGATCCGTCAGCGCAATGCCTGCCTCTTCAAGCCCTATGCCTTGCGTGTTGGGGGTGCGGCCGGCCGCGACCAGAATGTCCGTGCCCTCGATCGTTCTTGAACCGTCCGGCGTCCGAATGGTGGCGCGCACGCTTTCGCCCGACCGGCCCTCCACCTTCTCGACTTCGGCAGACAAAAGCACCTCTATGCCTTCCGCCTCCAGAATCCGCCGAACTTCTTCGGAAACATCCTCGTCCTCGCGCTTCAGCAGTCGCGGGCCACGGTCCACAATGGTG
>Ga0180223_1002393_pt1 | contig 11434 bp, 11 predicted proteins | sample eDN5th30CKraftOP_FD_151337 | JGI IMG/M metagenome (GOLD analysis project Ga0180223, IMG submission 151337) | Enriched Organic Plus compost microbial communities from Emeryville, California, USA - eDNA 5th pass 30_C Kraft OP (version 2) (version 2) ...
CATGCTTCCCTCCCCGTGTTTGTTCTGACAAAGGCCAGTTCCTCGTCACCAGCTTCTTATCACCTTAACGAGCGGTTCCCCACACCTCTTCAGCGATGGAGACGACCTGCTCCAGCTTGCGGCGCTCGTCCGCCTCACTGAGCGGATTGCCTCTGAAACCACTGGCAAAGCCGCATTGCGGGCTGAGGCAGAGGTTGTCGAGCGGCACAACCTGTTGCGCCTCTTCGATGCGGCGCATCAGCGCATCACGATCAGCAAGCTCGGGCACCTTGGAGCTGATGATGCCGATCACGACACGCTTGTGCTTCGGCAGGAAGCGAAGCGGCTGGAAGTCTCCGGCGCCTTCATGATCGAATTCCAGGAAATATCCATCGACATTGACCTGGTTGAACAACAAGTCTGCCACCGGCTCATAGCCGCCCTCAGCGGCATGACGCCCCCTGTCATTGCCCCGGCAGACGTGGATGCAGACCGTCATATCCGACGGGCGATCGGCAAGCGCCGCGTTGATCACCGACGCAAACCGCTGCGGCAGCGTCTCCACGTCCTCGCCGGCCTGGCGCATCGCGGCAACGATGCGGGGATCGCAGAGATAGGCGAAGTTCGTGTCGTCGAGCTGCAGATACCGGCAGCCGGCATCGGCCAGTTCCTTGATTTCGGCCCGGTAGGCCGCGGCGATATCCTCATAGAATTCATCCAGAGTGGGATAGGCCGCAACATCGACAGCCCCGCGTCCGCCCCGCAGCAGCATGGTCGGCGACGGAATCGCAAGCTTGGGCGTCCGGCGCGTGAGCGACTGCAGATACTTGAATCCCTCGACCTCGATCGACCTGGTGCGCCGGACCTTGCCGCTGATCTTCACGCCCGGCGGCAGGAACGTTGCCGGGGCATCGCCGCTGCCGGACTTGTCGGGCCGGCGGAACTCGAAGGTCACGCTTCGCTGGCCGTTCCCGTCCTCGAGCTGGCCCAGGAAGTCAGCGTGAAACAGGGTGCGCCGGAATTCTCCATCGGTGACGGCGTGCAGACCGATCGACTCCTGCAACTCCACGACCTCGCGGATGCAGCGGTCTTCGATCTCGCGCAAGGCCGGGAGCGACACCTCGCCCTTCATCGCCTTGGCATGGGCCTCCTTCAGCTCGGCCGGACGCAGCAGGCTGCCAACCTGATCGGCGCGGAACGGGGGCTTCGCAATGCCTCGCCCCGCCTGAGCCCGTCGATCGTCGACCGTCGTTGAGGCGTTGCTGCTCATTGGGGCACTCCATTTGGCTCGCGCTGGAGATCGCTCACGATCTTGACGAGCTCCTTCTTGGCGATTTTTCCGACGTCGGTGGTTGGCAGGCTGTCGAAGAAGATGACAGCCTTCGGACACTTGTAGGATGCGAGTTTCTGGCGGCAGAACTGGATCAGCTCGTCTTCCGTGCAGGGACTCTTGCTGATCACGCAGGCGACGACCTTCTCGCCCCATTCCTGGTCGGGAATTCCGATGACACAGGCAATGGAAACCTTGCCGGATTCCAGCAACACAGGTTCGACCTCCGCCGGATAGACGCTGAGGTTGCCGGTGCGGATGAGATCGCGCTTGCGGCCCTGCAGATAGATGAAGCCGTCCGCGTCGCGATAGGCCAGATCCCCGGTCAGCAGCCAGCCGTCGCGCAGGACCTTCTCGGTCTCTTCCGGGCGCTCCCAGTATCCCTGGAAAACAGACGGACCACGGATGGCCAGTTCGCCGATCTCATTGGTGGGAAGCGGGTTGAGACCGTCATCGAGGCACTCGATGCGATTGAGCAAGGTCTCGCGCCCGAGGCAGTCCAGCAGGTAGGCATATTTGGGATCGCTCAGCCCCGCCTCATACAGTTCGGGCCGCTTGACGGATATCAAGCCTCCGCCTTCGGACGACGCATAGCCGGACGAGAATCCCGCATGAAAGGTCGAATGGGCATGCAGCCGCTCGACCACATCGCGCGCATTGACCGGATGATAGAGCCGGACGCTGGAGAAATCCGCCTGGGGAAAGGCCGGATGCGCGAACAGCCGGCGGGACATGCCGTCCATGAGATAGACAAGCGAGGGCCGCTCGCGTTCGAGCACGTCAAGAAAGGCGCCGGGCTCAAAGCGCGGCAGCATGATGATGCGCACACCGCGCATCACCAGCATGGTCATTTGCGAGATCGCCATGCCGGCCGCCAGCGGCGCGGCGACGATGGCGGTATCCTCCTGGTCGATCGGAATCTCGATCAGATTGCCCGTTGCCGCGGCGATGAAGTTGCCGTGGCTCCGGACGCATCCTTTCGGAGCTCCGGTCGTCCCGCTGGTGAACTTGATCGTCAAGGCATCGTCTGGATCGACGGCAACCGGAGGCTCATGAGCGGGAGCGGCCGAAACAAGCCCGCTGAAGTCGATCGCCAGCCCATGCCCTTCACCGACACCGATAACGGCGTCGACAGAGGGGATATCGTGCCGGATCTCGTTGATGACCGGGACCGCGCCGACCTCCGCGATGATGAAGCGCGCGCGCAGGCTCCTGACAATCGAGCCCACCTCGCTGCTGACCGACCGCGGCATGACCGGCGCACTGATGCAGCCGATCTTGGAGAGGCCGTAATAGGCGACAGCAAATTCAACCGAGTTGTTCAGCAGCAGGACAACGCGATCGCCATGCCGCGCGCCGAGGTCCAGCAGCGCATTGGCGAACCGGTTCGCTGCCGCATTCCAATCGCCCCAGGTCAGGCGCGTGTCGCCGACCACGAGCGCTTCGCGGTTCACCCGGACCCTTGCATTGTGAAGCAACGTATCGCCGATATTCATCTCGACGCCTGACTGCGCTTGCAACCACCAAGACCGTCTCCGGGAGACGGCCCGCACCACACCTAACCGACCGTCACCCGCCGCCGCCGCAAGGCGCCGTCGCGATCCACTTTGGTCCGCAACTGCTCAAGCTCCCAATCGGTCGGCGGCGTCGTGGTCGGCACATGATCGGGAATGACGAGCTCAAAGCCCGTATTGGCGACAACATCCTGCACGGTGTAACCCGGATGAACCGACGCAATCCGCATGCGGTGCTCGTCCTCCGTGAAGTCGCACACGCAGATGGGAGACCACACATATTGCGGGCCGTCGCGGCCATTCAGGACCTTGTGGCGGCTGTCGCCACCGGACAGCCATCCGGCGCCGCTGATGAAGTCGACCTTCTCCACAAACAGCCGCTTGTTGTGATGCTGCAGGAAGATGTTGGTCGGACCGGAGCCAAGCCACAGCGTCCCGACGGTTCCAGGTCCCCGCACCTTGAGATTGGGGTGCTGACCGATGCCGATCATGTTGATGTTGCCGTATTTGTCGACCTGGATGCCTCCCAGGCCACCGGCCCCGACACGCTTGATCCGTGTCGGCCCCTTGCCGTTCACACCTCTGGTTCCGCCGTCGGCGATGTCTGTCAGCGGGATCTTGCATTCCGCCCAATAGCCACAGCGCGAATCCCAGGTGCCGAGCGGCAGCTTGTCGAACTTGCCGTTGTAAACCCCCGCCCCTCCGGTGAAGAGCCACACATTCGGCGCGACCGTCACTTGCGCCAGGCGGTTTGCGGCCAAAGAGATCAACTGATTGGCCCCGCCGCCGCCGGCGCTTTCCGCATCACCCGCCGCCATGCGCGCCAACAGGATCGCCATGAACTCGGCCATCGAGTATCTGTCGGTTCCTGGGTATGCCAGCTCTGCCATGTTGTGCCTGTGAGAGACTTGTGCGTTCACATTGTTGTTTGAATCAGCAGCCGACGGACGATGTCAGCTTTCGACAGCCAGCATCGTCTGGAGCTCGACCATTTTGGGCATCCCGCCGACGAGCTCCAGATATTCGAAGTGGTCCTTCGGCTGCCGTATGAACTTGTCGATATACTCCTCGGCGCGGCCATCCTTCACCATGTTGAGGTACAGCTTGATGTGCTGCTCATCGAGGCCGTAGTTGAACGACGAGAACGTCGGGTGTGCGCCAAACGGCACATGCACCACATAGTCGACCCAGAGGCCCGGAATCGTGGTCTTTCCCGGATCCCGCTGGATCACATCGGCTCCGACAATCTGGTCCGTCTGAACGATGACGAGGTCGGCCGCCTTGGCCTTGTCGCGCTCCTGGCCGCTGCCGCCCCACACCTGGGCGTTTCCATACTCATCGCAGGCCTGCGCATGCATGATGAAGACGTCGGATTTCAGCGGGGGAATGAGATAAACCTCCCGGCCGCTGAACGGATCAGTGATCTTCTTCAGCTCGGGGTTGAGCTTGGGATGATCGGTCGCCTCGTACATGAACTGGACGGCGTTGAACGGGCGGCCGCCCGCAGCCGCCTGCGTGCCGAGCAGAATGAAAGGCTCGTCAGCCTCGACGATATTGAGCGTGCGGGTCTCTGCAGCCTTGCGGAAGGCCGGAGCCATGCCCCAGATCTCAAAACCGACATAGGACAGATAAAGTTTGCTCAACATCCCGGCCGCGATCGGCAGGTCCGCCGCAATCGACGTCGTGACGGGCGGGATCATGGTCATGTCGGACGCGCCGGCCTTGATCGCCGCGCGGATGAGGCTCATGGCCGCGTCGGAGGAATGCGACCCCGCGAGGGACACCGTCTTCTTCGACGCAATGATCTTGCCAGCCTCGTCCAGCGAAATGAGCTTGCTGCGACGCCGCAATTCGGACGGCACCTGCTCCTCAAGCGGAGTCATGAATTTGTGCGGCGATGCGCTGTGGGACATGCGTTTCCTCTCGATGGCGTCATTCCTGACCCAAATCCCGGACCCCGTCAACAGAAATAATCCCATATGTGATCATTTTTAAAATGAGAGACTGTGTTGCAGTCATATTTTTATTTCTGTCGCACAAGAATGATCCTATATCGTTTTATCTCCCGTGCACCGCTGCTTGCCCTGACCGCCCCGACTCCGCTAGAAGCGGTGAAGCTTTCACCGGGCGGACGCGCCATCAGAGGACATTTGGTCTTGGCTGAAGACAATCTGCAGGAAGAGCAGCTGAAGCGGCTGAACTATCTCATCCGCCGCATGCACCAGACTGCCGATGCCCTGTTCTTCGAGGAAGCCGGGGGCTCCGATATCACGCCTGTACAGATGGCCTCGCTGCGGGCCATCCAGGCGCGACCCGGTGTCGATCAACTGCGCCTCGCCCATGCGATCAGGCTGGACCGCAATACGGTTGCCGGGGTTGTGCAGCGTCTGCAGCAGAAGAACCTGATTGCGCGCCAACAGGACCCGAAGGACCGCCGTTCGAATCTGCTCTTCGTCACAGCCGCCGGTGAAGAGTTGCTGGAGGAGTTGCTGCCGGCCGCGGACCGCGCGCAGCGACGGATGCTCAACCCCTTGAAGCCCGCCGAGCGGAAGCTGCTGCTCGAGATGATCGTGCGCGTGGTGGATCAGGATCCTCCAAAGAAGCGCAATGGCGCCGACCGAGGCGCCGCAACCGCTCGCCGGCGCCGCAAGAGTGCCTCAGACCAACCTGCTGTCGAGACCTGAGCGACGGGTTGCTCCGGCTTCCCCTCCAGGGTGACGGCCAGAGCGTTTTCCGGCGAAGTGGAAACCGGTTCGCTGGAAAACGCGACCACGCAAAGGAATCGAGAGCATGACCCGTCGAGAGCATGACCCGATCCGATCAGAACGGGTCATGCTCTAAAGGGCCTGTCTCAAAACTCTTCCTAGTCGGGTCTACCGGGCGCGAGACTGATCCGAACGTGCTTGGCAGTGATGAAGCCGGCCACCCCGTAGCTTGCACTCCATTCGATGCAGTAGTTCTCGTCGACCTTGGTGATCTCCAGATCCAAGATGATTGCCGGCATCATGTCGAAATCGACGCAATTGATCACGCTCACGCCCTCAAGGGCGAGAGTAACCGTCGCGTGCTTGTCGAGAATGAAGTAGCCCTTGGTATCCACCTGGTCCGTTATATTCCAGGCCCGTATGCGCAGCAGGCCTACTCCCTTGCCGGAGAAGGTAATCTCAAGCAGTTCGGCATCATGGAAGCGTGGCACGCGCCCGAACCACTCAACGAGCACCTCGCCTCCAGGAATATCGTGCAGCGTAGACCTAGGTGGTGTCATCACTTGCGGGCAGGGTTGAGTGGTCACGATAACGCTGATTCAAAAAGGGGGGTGCTGCAATAAGTGAAGCCTATTGCTTCTCGATCTTGGCCATCTCGATCAGCTCCGCCCATGTGCTGATCTCCTTCAGGAAGAAGGTATTCGCCTCCGCGGGCGGCATGGTCAGAGCATCTGCGCCGTTATTCGCGAGGAATGCCTTGGTGTCTTCCTCGGCCAGAACATCGGCGAACCATTTGTTGATGGTCTGTACGATAGTGGCGGGAGTGTTTGCCGGCACGAGCGCCGCCCACCATCCGGGCAGGTCAACCTTGATGCCCTGCTCCCCGAAGGTCGGCAGATCCCCGGTCGCGCGCGTCCGGTTGGACGTGGAAATGGCGAGAATACGCAGCTTGCCGGTCTTCTGTTGCGCCAGGGCCATGACAGGATCCAGGATCGCGAAGTCGATCGCCCCGCTGGCCATGTCGTTCAGGGAATCCGTCGCATTCTTGTATGACACCTCGACGGTCTGCAGGCCGGCCGCCGTCTTGTATGATTCCGCGATCACCTTGGAGAACGGCGAAGAGTAGGCGTAGCTCGCCTTGCTGCCTTTCTTGCGAAGGGCCTCGGTCAACTCCGGCAGGGATTTATAGGGTGACGTACTGTCGACGGCGAGCAGGAACGGCATCTTGTTGATCGTCGCCGCGACCTTGATGTCCTTGCCCGCATCGATCGGCGGGTTCTTCAGCAGGTTGGCGTTGATCGCGACCGCGTTTCCGCCTGCCAACAGGATGTTATAGCCGTCGGGCTGCGAACGCGCGGTGTATGTCAGCGCCAGCATGCCGCCGGCCCCGGGCTTGTTCTCGACGATGATGGTATGGCCCGTCTTTTTGCTGATCTTGTCGGCGAAATAGCGGATCAGAATGTCCGCGCCACTTCCAGCCGTGAAACCGCAGATGAAGTGAACCTCCTTGGAGGGATATTCATCCTTGGCGAACACGGCTGTCGCAGAGACGGCGACGAGCGACATCGACAGAGCGGCCGACAGCAAGGTCCTGAGCATTCGTATCCTCCCATTCGCCCGATCCCGGGCACCCCTTTTTTGTTGTTGCCAGATTCACAAGTCCGGCGGCCTGCCGGCTAGGCGCTATAGCCTCCATCAACCGGGATCTCGGCCCCCGTGATGTAGGACTCCGACTCCGATGCGAGAAACAGCACCAGCCTCGCAACCTCGTCCGGATTGCCGATACGCCCGAGCGGCACCTTGCCAATAAACGCTTCCCGTCCCGCGCGGTTGCTCACCATGGGCGTATCGATCAACCCGGGCAGAATGGCATTCACGCGGATATTGAAAGGCGCGAGCTCACGCGCTGCGGACCGCGTCATCCCGCGCACGGCCCATTTTGACGTGGAATATGCAAACAAACCCTCGGTCCCTTTGGCGCCGGCCCCTGAAGCGATGTTGATGATGGCGCCCGCCTTCGCATTCATCATGGGCTTCGCAACGGCGCGCATCCCGAGGAAAACCGAGCGCGCATTGACATTCATATGCAGATCGTAAAGGGAAGCATCCGTCTCCATCATCGGCGCCGGCCTGTAGACCCCGGCATTGTTGACAAGGATGTCGATCTTGCCCCAGCGATCAAGGCACAGGCTGACGATGTGCTGCCACTCGTCTTCGCGCGTCACATCATGTTTGAGACAGACGATCCCTCCCGCGCGATCCGCGAATGTGGCACCTAGATCGTCGGTGAGGTCCGTCGCGACGACAGTCGCACCCGCTGCAGCAAAGGCAGCGGCCTCGGCGCGGCCCTGACCACCGGCCGCACCGGTGATGATCGCGACCTTGCCCTTCAGGGGCTGCATACCAATCCTCCCGCGGGACTGCTTGATCCCACGATCCAAGTCTTTCCAGAGCCTCAATCGGCGTCCAAGTCTTTTTGGTTGCCCGATTGATGCCTAATAGGTATCGATCAAGGGATGGAACTGAGACACCTCCGCTACTTCTCAGCCGTTGCGCAACTCGAGCATTTCGGGCGCGCCGCACAGATGCTCGGCATCGCCCAGCCTGCCCTCTCACGCCAGATCAGGCAGCTCGAAGAAGAGATCGGCGTTGATCTTCTCGAACGGCTGCCGCGCGGCGTTCGTCTCACGGCCGCCGGCAAGGCCTATGCCACCGAGGTCGCGGAGATCCTCGCTCATGTCGGCGCAGCAAACAAAAGGGCGCGCGCCTTCGCGGCCGGCAAGATCGGAAGCATTTCCGTCGGTTTCAACGATATCGCCTCATGGCACGATGATATCCCGCATCGCATCAATGCCTTCCGGCACGCTTTTCCAGATATTGCACTCGAGCTGCTGCCATTGAGTTCCGCCGCGCAGGTCCGGGCTCTGCACGAGGGAAAGCTGGATGCGGGCATCGTCTATGATGTCCACTGCTCGGTGGATGACGAGCTTGTTTTAAGCTCCCGCACGATCACCCTGAGCACCATCCACCTTGCGGTGCCGGCGAGTCATCGCCTGGCAAAGGCGGCCAGGATCGTCGTCAACGATCTGAAGGACGAACCGCTCGTCTGGCTGAGCCGCGACACGCTTCAGCGCTATAACAACAAGCTCCTGTCGGGCTGCGTGCAAAGCGGCCTGTCTCCCAACATCATTCAGGAGGTCTCGACCCTCTCGATCCAGCTCAGCCTGGTTTCAGCCGGCATGGGACTGGGTCTGGTGGGGTCCGAGGTCCAGTCGCGCATGCCGGGCAATGTGGTCCTGCGGGACGTTCAAGGCCTGGAGGTCGCCTTCAGCCTGATCCTGGTCTGGCGGCGCGACAACGATGCTCCCGCGCTTGCGAATTTCATCGCCCAGTTTCCGGACGGCGGCGCACCCGGATAACCGCGACTCCGGTAAATTGATAACTGGGGAGTATGGGTGCCCGCCCGATAAAGAATTGGACGATATCGGACACCTTGGGTCACCCTGCCTGTCACAAGCAGGGAGGTGTACATGAAATCTGGCAAGGCTGGCCTGGCGCTGATGCCCCCCGCCGCCTGGATCGACGTTGCGGGGACGTCGGTTGAGCTGCTCCGGATGGGCCAGGGCCGCCCGCTGTTGTTCCTGCACGGCATGGATGGTCTGGAAGGATCGCTCGACGTCATCCGGTCGCTGTCGCAGCAGTTCCAGGTTTTTGCGCCGTCTCACCCCGGCTTCGGCGCCAGCGAACTTCCCGCCAGCTTCGATACAGTCGACGATATCGCCTACCTCTATCTCGACCTGCTGGAAACATTGGCGCTCGACGACGTTCTGGTGGTCGGCATGTCGTTTGGCGGCTGGATCGCCGCAGAGATGCTGATCAAGAACCGCACCGGCATCTCTCAGCTCGTTCTCGGTGCGCCGCTGGGGCTGCGCACGTCCGACCGCCGCCGTCAGGACATGACCGACATCTTCATGCTTCCCGCGCAGGCTGCCGACCGCCTGCTGCAAGTCACACCGTTGACCGACATCAACCCCGCGCAGGTCGAAGACGACCGGTTGCGGCGTCTGCTGCGCAACCGCGAAGCGGTGAGTTTGTTTGGCTGGTCGCCCTACCTCAATGATCCGAAACTGCGGCAGCGGCTGCATCGCATCGGCGTTCCGACGCTGGTGATCTGGGGCGCGGACGATAGCTTGATTCCGCCGACATATGGCGAGGATTACGCCCGCACCATTCCCGACGCGCGGCTTGAGACGATCGCCGCCTGCGGCCATCGCATCGCGATCGACCAGCCTGAACAACTCGTGCGGCTGATCATCGGATTTTCGTCGAAGACACGGACAACGGAGGCTGATCATGCGCGTGTGGCAGTTTAGCGAGCAGGCCTACACGCCGGCCTGGTCTCTGCCCGGATCGATGGGGGTGACGCTCGCGTCGAACCATTGTGACCCCGTTCAGGCCGGTGCGCTGCTCAACCGTTATCTCGACGAGTATATGCTGGCGGATGAGCTCGGTTTGAACATCATGGTCAACGAGCACCATGCGACGGCCTCATGCATGTCGTCCTCCTGCATGACCACGCTGGCGATCCTCGCGCGGCAAACAAAGAAGGCGCGCCTGCTGGCGCTCGGCATCCCGCTCGCCAACCGGAGCGATCCGCTCCGCGTCGCGGAAGAGATCGCCATCGTCGATGCGATTTCCGGCGGCCGGCTGGAAGCTGGGCTGGTGAAGGGCGCCTCCTATGAAGTGTTCATGTCGAACAAGCATCCGACACGCTTCATGGACCGCTTCTGGGAAGCGCATGACCTGATCGTCGCGGCGCTGAGCAATACGGGCGAGAACTTCGCGTGGGACGGCGAGTATTTCCACTATCGCACGGTGAGCATCTGGCCGCGCGCGATCCAGTCGCCGCATCCGCCGATCTGGATGACCGCCTCCGGTCCGGGCAGTGCGAAAGTCCACGCCCAATACGATTATAACTGCGCAACATTCCTGTCAGGCACCGTGGCGCGCTCGGTGTTCGACGGATACCGCGAGAGCTACATGTCGGCTCATGGCCGTTTGCCGAGCGAAGACAAGCTCGGCTATCTCGCCGTGGTCTGCGTGGCGGGATCGCGCAACGAGGCGTACCGGCGCGCCACGAAGATGAAGGGTTATTTCGACACATCCATGCGGCTCGATCCGCAGTTCCGCACGCCCCCGGGTTTCGCTTCGGTCGAGGAGTCCCTCCGGGCGGCCAAGGCGGGGCGCAACGCAGGCTGGTTGAAGATGCGCAACGGGCAGCCGCTGCCCTCCGATGCGACCGTCGAGCAGTATATGGATACGGGACTGATGTTCGTCGGCACGCCGGACGATGTCTATGACCAGCTCAGGCAGTTCTACAGCGACGTCGGCGGTTTCGGTAACCTGCTCATGATGGGGCAGGCCGGCACGCTCGATCACGCCGAGACCACGGACAGCCTGACGCTGTTCGCGCGGGAGGTGCTTCCGCGCCTCCGGGAGCTCTCTCTCGACAATTGCCAGCCTCTCGACCGCCGCCAGGACGCGCTCTCCGGCGCGGCATGGGAGCGCATTGCATAACCGGCAATGCCCTGACGCGAATGCCTTGATGCGGCTGCGGGCTATTCCGCCGCCGCAACCGCCTCGGACGAATGGTGCTCTTTCAGCCGCGGCAGGACCTCCTTGCCGAACAGGGTCAGGCTGTCCACCGTTTCGGCATGGCTCAAGGGTCCGCCCTGCCCCATGACCACCAGATTGCCGATGCCGCCCATGGCCTCGTTGAATCTGGCGATCTGCGCATAGACCTGATCCGGCGTGCCGGCGAACAGGATGCCGGCCTCGATCAGGTCGCGCGCAGGCGCGGTGATCGGCTGGATGGTCCGCCCCGAGGGCGTCACAAGCCCGGCGCG
>Ga0180223_1002394_pt1 | contig 11433 bp, 11 predicted proteins | sample eDN5th30CKraftOP_FD_151337 | JGI IMG/M metagenome (GOLD analysis project Ga0180223, IMG submission 151337) | Enriched Organic Plus compost microbial communities from Emeryville, California, USA - eDNA 5th pass 30_C Kraft OP (version 2) (version 2) ...
GCCGCCGCCTTAATGACGAGGCCCGGCGCGGAGAGCCGCCCCATCGTCGCGCCGAAGCCGACCGGGCCGAAGAGCTGGAGCGGCACCGTGCCGCGCACGATCGAGCTCAGCCCCATGCTGATGCCGAAGGCCAGGGCGAAGGCGCCGGCGACGAGCGGCTGCGCCCCACCGGCGAGCAGGAGCAGCAGGCCGAGCGGCATCAGGCAGGCGGCGACCCAGGCCGTGGCGACCGGCGGCACGGCCCGGCCGAACAGCATCTCGGCCAGCCGCCCCGCCACCTGCGACGGCCCCAGCATCGCGCCGATGCCGACGGCGACGGAAGCGGCGAGCCCGAAACCCCGCAGCAGCGTCAGCATATGCACGGCCATGGCCGAGATGACGAAGCCCTGCAGCGAGAAGGCGAAGGCCAGCAGCAGGAAGGCGCGGCGGCGCGCCGCACCGTGCAGATAGGCCTCCTCCGGCGGCATTTCCGCCACCGCCTGGGCCGCGGCGGCGGCCACCGGCCGGCGTACGCGGCCCGGCAGGAAGACGAGATGCAGCGGCACGCAGACGAGGAACTGCGACAGGCCGTAGAGCCGGTAGACCCCGCGCCAGTCGAGCAGGCCGAGAAGCGCGCTGGTCAGCGGCCAGAACAGGGTGGAGGCGAAGCCGCCGATCAAGGTGAGCAGGCTGATGGCGCGCCGCGCCCGGCTGCCGCGCGCCTGCGTCAGCGCCGCGAAGGCGGCGTCGTAGAACACCGCCGTCGTCACCGCCTGGAGCGCCACCATCGCCGCGACATAGCCGGCGAGGCCGCGCGCCTCGGCCAGCGCCAGCAGCGACAGCCCCGCCAGCGCCGAGCCCAGAGTCATCACCAGCCGCGTGCCGTAGCGGTCGATCAGGCCGCCCGTGACGGGGGCGACCGCCCCGCCGAGCAGCACGCCGACAGCGAAACCCCCGAAGGTCCATTCCGGCGCCCAGCCGAATTCGGCCGTGATCCGCGGCGCCAGCACGGTGAAGGCGTAATAGAGCGCGCCATAGCCGAAGATCTGCGTCACGCCGAGCGCCGGGATCAGCAGCGGCCCGCCCGGCCGGAACAGATGAGGAGAGGGCACGCCGGCCGGCCTTCGCTAGACGAGCCCGTTGCGCAGATTGCTGTCGCCGCGCGCCAGGCGGTCGAGATTGTCGAGCAGGATGTCGACGACGTTGCGCTCGTAAAGCCGCGTCTCGCCGGCGCTGTGCGGCGTGACGATGACCTGCGGCAACTGCCAGAAAGGCGAGGCCGCGGGCAAGGGCTCCTCGTGGAAGCAATCGAGCCCGGCACCGGCGATGCCGCCGCTCGCCAGCGCCCCGAGCAGGGCCGCCTCGTCGACGACCTTGCCGCGCGCGACATTGACCAGGCAGGCCGAGGGCCGCATCGCGCCGAGGATGCGGGCATCGACCAGCCCTTCGGTTTCGGGCGTCAGCGGGCAGGTCAGGGCGACGAAATCGGCCTGCGCCGCCACCTCGGCGAGACGGTCGGGCCGGACGATCTCCTGGACATGGGGATGGGCCTCCGGATTGCGGCGCACGCCGATGACGCGCATGTCGAAGGCCGAGGCCAGCCTGGCCAGCCGCAGGCCGATGCGGCCGAGGCCGACGATCACCAGCGTCTTGCCGCCGAGCTCGTCCTCGCGCCGGGCGCGGTCGCCGATCATCGGGCGCCAGTGCCGGGCCGCCTGGTTGTCGCGGGCGAGATGGAGCTGGCGAGCCAGCGCCAGGATCAGCGACATCGCATGCTCGGCCACGGCGCGCTCATTGCCGCCCTGGGCGCTGGCGAGCCGGATGCCGGCCTGCGCCAGCGCCGCCCTGTCGAACTGGTCGGTGCCGGCGCTGATCGACTGGATGAAGCGCAGCTTCGGCAGGCGCGGCAGCAGATCGTTGCGCCAGAGGCCGGAAACGACCAGCACATCGGCTTCCGGCCCGCGCTCGCGCAGCTCCTCGAAGCTGCGCATCTCGAAGCTTCTCGCCGCCCGACCGCGCGCCGCGAACTCCTCCTGCATCCGGTAGGCGGCATGGGCGAAGCCGATCGTCAGCTCGCTCTCCGCTGGCAAGAAACCCATCGCGTCCATCCCTCCCGAATCCGCGGTTTTCCCGAGGTTAGCCGGCGCGCCGGCTGCTGTCCCGGCGCTGACCGCATGCAAGCTTCACGCTGGCGGCGATGCTCCCGGCGCATCGGCGGCCAGCGCAGCCCGCAGGCGCGACCAGGCGGCCTCATCGCCGGGCAGCCCGAAGCGCAGGCGCTCCGGCGCGTGCCGGAAACGGCGGGCATAGATGCCGCGGCGGCCGAGCCGGGAAAACAGCGCCGCCGCGGCCGGGCTTTCCAGCAGGCGGAACAGGCTGGTGCCGCCAGCGACGCGGCCATGCGGCGCGAGCAGCGCGTCGAGCCGTGCCGCGTCGCGGGCACGATCCGCGCCGGCATCGGCGAGCCAGGCGGCATCCGCCAGGGCCTGCGCCCCGACGTGCAGGGCCGGGCCGGCGACCGACCAGGGGCCGAGCGCCGCATCGAGGCGCGCCATCGCACCCGGCGCACCAATGGCGAAGCCCAGGCGCAGGCCCGCGAGACCATAGGTCTTGCCGAAGGAGCGCAATACGACGACCCCGGCCGGCAGGCCGGGCACGATGCTGGCCTCGGGCGTGAAATCGGCGAAGGCCTCGTCGACGACGAGCAGGCCGCCGCGGGCAGCGCATCCTGCGGCGAGGCCCGCGAGTTCCTCCCGCGCGAGCACCCGCCCGTCGGGGTTGTTGGGATTGACCACGACGACCGTCGCGGCCGCTCCGGTCTCCGCGGGAGCGGAAACGTCCGTCACGGAAAATCCCGCCTTGCGCCAGGCATGGCCATGCTCGGCATAGGTCGGGCCGAGGATGGCGACGGGGCCGGCGGGCGCGAGGCGCGGCAGCAATTCGATCAGGATCTGCGTGCCGGGCGCGGCGACGATGCCGGCCTGGGCCGGGACGCGATAGGCTTTTCGGGCGGCGGCGATCAGCGCGGCCTCGTCATCCGCGCCGGGCAGGCGCGTCCAGAGGCTTAACGGCAGCGCCGGAAGCGGATAGGGGATCGGGTTGATCCCGGTGGAGAGATCGACCCAGGGCTGCGGCGCCTCCGGAAAGAGCGCCCGGGCCGTGGCAAGATCGCCGCCATGCCAGATGCCGTCCTCAGCCACGTTCCTCGCCCCCATCGCGTCCGCGCCCCGCATGAACCTCTCCGCCAGCCTGCCGCTGCTCGTGCTCGCGCTTATGATCGAGGCGGCGTTCGGCTATCCGCAGCGCTTCTATGCCGCGATCGGCCATCCCGTCACCTGGATCGGGCGGTTGATCGATGCGCTCGACCGGGCGCTCAACCAGGAAGCCCTGTCCTTCGCCCGACGCAAGGCGATGGGCGTGCTGGCGCTGGCGCTGCTGCTGGCCATCGCCATCGCCCTGTCCGCCCTGATCCAGCGGCGGTGTCTTTCCGTCGGGCCGCTCGGCCTCGTCCCGCTCGCTCTCCTCGCCTCGACGCTTCTGGCCCAGCGCAGCCTCCACGAACATGTCGCCCAGGTCGCCGAAGGGCTCGAACAGGCGGGGCTGGAAGGTGGTCGAAAGGCCGTCGCGATGATCGTCGGGCGCAATCCGCAATCCCTGGACGAAGCCGGCGTGTCGCGCGCCGCGATCGAAAGCCTCGCCGAGAACTTCTCGGACGGCATCGTCGCGCCGGCCTTCTGGCTGGGGCTGGGCGGCCTGCCCGGCATCGCGGCCTACAAGGCGGTCAACACCGCCGATTCGATGATCGGCCACCGCACGCCGCGCCATCTCGCCTTCGGCTGGGCCGCGGCGCGGCTCGACGACCTCGTCAACCTGCCGGCCTCGCGCCTGACCGCACTGCTGCTGGTCGCCGCAGCGGCCCTCGACGGCAACGCGGCTGCCGGCGGCGCCTGGCGGGCCGTCCGGCGCGATGCCGGCAGGCACCGCTCGCCCAATGCCGGCTGGCCGGAGGCCGCGATGGCCGGGGCGCTGGGCCTGCGCCTCGCCGGACCGCGCGTCTACGGCGAGGCCCGCGTCGAGGATCACTGGATGGGCGACGGCCGGGCCGAGGCGAACGCGGCCGATATCCGCCGGGCGCTCACCCTCTACAGGCGCTCCTGCGGACTGCTCTGGGCGCTGGCCGCGCTCTTGGCGGCGATGACGCTGATCTGAGGCTCAACTCGGCACCGGCACCGCCCGCCGCGCGATCGCCTGAAGATCGGCGCCCTGCGGCAGCACGCCGAAATGGCCGGACCAGCCGCCGGCCAGCCGCGAGGCGACATAGGCGTCTGCGACCGCATGCGGCGCGTGACGGATCAAGAGCGAGGCCGAGAGGCCGAGCGCCATCCGCTCGACGAAGCGCCGCGCCAGATGCTCGTGGCGGAGCACGTCGACGAGATCGGTCTCCAGCTCGCCGAGGAAGGCGTCGTAGCGCGGATCGCCACCGCGGGCGGCGCGCAATTCGTCGAGCAGGGCCGGGAGGCAATCCGGGTAGCGGCGGATCGAGCGGAGCACGTCGAGACAGACGACATTGCCCGTGCCCTCCCAGATGCCGTTGAGCGGCGCCTCGCGATAGAGCCGCGCCATCAGATGGTCCTCGATGAAGCCGTTGCCGCCATGGCATTCGAGCGCCTCGACCACGACCGGCGTGGCGCGCTTGCAGTTCCAGTACTTCGCGATCGGCGCGCCGATGCGGCCGATCAGCTTCTCCGCCTCGCTTTCGCCTTCGCGGTCGAGCGCATGGACGAAGCGGAAGGCGAGCCAGGCGGAGGCCTCGACCTCGAGCGCGAGGTCGGCGACGACATTCGCCATGATCGGCTGGTCGATCAGCGCCTTCTGGAAAGCGCGGCGATGGGCCGTGTGATGCGCCGCCTGCGCCACCGCATGGCGCATCAGCCCGGCCGAGCCGACGGCGAAATCGAGCCTGGTGTAATGGTTCATCTCCAGTCCGGCGCGGATGCCGTGACCGGGTTCGCCGATCAGATGCGCGATCACACCGCGGAATTCGACCTCGGAGGAGGCGTTCGACCTGTTGCCGCACTTGTCCTTGAGCCGCTGGATCTGGAGGCGGTTGCGCGAGCCGTCCGGCAGCCAGCCCGGCACGACGAAGCAGGAGACGCCCTCCTCCGTCCGCGCCAGCGTCAGGAACACGTCCGAATGCGGGACGGAGAAGAACCATTTATGGCCGGTGAGGGAGTAGGTTCCGTCGGCATTGCGGGTCGCGACCGTCTGGGTCTGGCGCAAATCCGAGCCGCCCTGCTTCTCGGTCATCGCCATGCCGACCGTGCCGCCGCGCTTCTGCGCCGCCGGCAGCGGACGCTCGTCATAGTCGGAGGAGGTGATCAACCGGCCGAACTCGGCCCAGCGCGCGGGATCGCGCTGCAGCACGGGAATCGCCGAATAGGTCATGCCGAGCGGGCAGCAGATGCCGTTCTCGCCCTGGTTCCAGAGATAGGAGACCGCCGCGCGCGCCACCTGCGCACCGGCGCGCGGTTCGGTCCAGCAGAGCGAATGGAACCCGTCGCGCATGGCGAGCCCCATCAATTCGTGCCAGGCGGGATGGAACTCGATCTGGTCGACGCGCCGGCCCCAGCGGTCATGGGTGCGCAGTTCCGGCAGGTTGCGGTTGGCCTGCCGCGCCAGATCCTGAACCGCCTGCGAGCCGACATGGCCGCCGACCGCTCTCGCCTGTTCACGGAACCAGCTTGCTCCGAACGCGTCGAGGATGCGGCCGAGCGCCGGGTCCGCCGCGAAGGCGTCGTAATCCGCCAGCGCCGGAGCCTGGTTCAGCACCTCATGGGTATCGTAGCCATAGGCGTCGAGAACGGTCATGCGGGCTGTCCTTCACGAGAAATCAGGGCGGCGAGGGAGAGATCGGCGAGGGCCGCGGCGATCTCGCGGCCGCGCTCGGGCGTGATCGGACGGTCCGGCGAGAGCGGGCCGATCAGTGCCTCCATGAAGCCGCCGACGATCATCGCCGCGGCGGCATCGGGATCGACGGGGCGGAAAGCGCCCTGCCTCCCGCCCTCGACGACCAGCGCGCGAAAAATCCCGGCGATCTCGCGGCGATAGTCGAGCCGCGTCGCGTCGACGGCCGGGTCGGCGGGCTCGGCGATCATCGACCAGGCGAGACGGCGGTTGGCGAAGGCGCGCCGGGCGAAGGCCTCGACGGCCGCCGTCAGGCGCTCGGCCACGGTTGCGTCGCTCGCCGCGATCTCGCGCAGCACCGCAAGCTCGCGCGACGAGACCGCCGCGACGATCTCGGCCATCAGCTCGGCCTTGGAGGCGAAATAGGAATAGACGCTGCCGGTCGAGACGCCGCTGGCGGAAGCCACCGCCGCGATCGAGGTCTCGTGGAAGCCGACCTCCGAGACGATGCCGCGCGCCGCGGCGAGGATCGCCTCGCGCTTCCCGGCCTTGCGCGGTTGTCTCGCCCTTCCGTCGGCCATGCTCGGTCTCGAAATTGAATCTGAATTCAGATTCAATCTGAAAGCAAAGCCGACTGCCGTCAAGCGGGGATGCGGGCAAGCGGGAATGCGAGCGCCCGGAAGGGCCTGCGGCAAAGGTCGCCATGCACCTTCCCCGCCCATGCATCTTCTCCGCCAAGGAGGAGCCCGTCGTCATGACGAGGAGCGTGAGCGCCCAAAAAAAGCCAGCGGGATTGGGGGAGAGGGTCGGCCGAGCCTCCTTGATTGCTTCGCCGCGCTCGCAATGACGGGATCGGCGGCCGGCGCAAAGACAACGACCCTAGAGTATCGGACTGGGATATTGTATTCAGCCCGATACTCTATCTATTTGATTCCTCATCGACTTTTCCCGAAACCGGGTTCCGCTTCTCGGGCCGATGCTCTAGAATTCGATGCCTTCCTGCGCCTTCACCCCGGCGGTGAAATGGTGCTTCACCAGCGTCATCTCGGTGACGAGGTCGGCCGCCTCGATCAGCTCCGGCTTGGCGTTTCGGCCGGTGACGACGACGTGCAGGTCCGGCCGGCGCGCGGCCAGCGTCGCCACCACCTCGGCGAGCGGCAGATAATCGTAGCGCAGGGCGATGTTGAGCTCGTCCAGCACCAAGAGCCGGATGCCCGGATCGGCCATCAACTCCCTGGCCTTGGCGAAGGCGCGCCCGGCGGCGGCGATGTCGCGGGCCTTGTCCTGCGTCTCCCAGGTGAAGCCCTCGCCCATGCTGTGCCAGCTCACCTGATCGCCGAAGGCGTCGAGCGCCCTGCGCTCGCCGGTCGACCAGGCGCCCTTGATGAACTGCACCACGCCGATGCGCCAGCCATGGCCGAGCGCGCGCAGGATCAGCCCGAAGGCCGCCGTCGACTTGCCCTTGCCGGGGCCGGTGTTGACGATCAGCAGCCCCTTTTCCAGCGTCTTGGAGGCGACCTCGGCATCCTGCACCGCCTTGCGCTTCTCCATCTTGGCCTTGTGGCGGGCGGCTTCGTCGCTGTCCGTCGTCATCGTCTCGCTCGCTTCTACTTCACCCGCATCGGCAATCCGGCGACCATGAAGACCACGCCGGCCGCGCGCGCCGCAAGCGCCTGATGCAATCGGCCGGCCTCGTCGCGGAAGCGGCGGGCGAGCGCGTTCTCCGGCACGATGCCGAGGCCGACCTCGTTGCCGACCAGCACGAGCGGGGCGGAAACGGTTTCGCAGGCGGCGATCAGGTCCCCGCACGCGGCAGCCGTGTCGCGCTCCGCGAGGATCAGGTTGGTCAGCCACAGCGTCAGGCAGTCGACCAGGATCGGCCGACCGGCCGGCTGAGCGGCGATGGCTTCGGCGAGGGCCAGCGGCGCATCCACGGTTTCCCAGCCTGTCGGGCGGCGCGCCCGATGCTCGGCGATGCGCGCCCGCATCTCGTCGTCATAGGCCTGCGCGGTGGCGATATAGGTCCAGGGCGCCGGCAGGACCTCGACCAGCGCCTCGGCATGGCGGCTCTTGCCGGAGCGGGCGCCGCCGAGGACGAGGGTGAGATGGGGAGTCGGAGAGGGCTGCATCGGAGGTTTGGACTTCCCTCGCAGTCATCCCCGGCGACCGCAGGGAGAGCCGGAATGACGGCGTGTATGTCGGACCAGCCCTGCATTGCACAGCAGCACGGCGAAGGCTAATGATCGTCGCCGACGGTGCCTCCGCGAGGAGGTGAAAAGGGAACGCGGTGCGACGCCGCGGCTGCCCCCGCAACTGTAAGCGGGCGTTCTTCGCCATCGCCACTGGAGCGCGCTCCGGGAAGGCGGCGAGGGGCACCGGACCCGCGAGCCAGGAGACCTGCCGTCACCCGCAACGATCCAACCGGCTGCCGGCGGGGCGGCCACGGAGAACCGCCATGAACACCGCCTCGGTTTCCACCGCCCGGCCCAACGTATCGGAACGGGTCAAGGCCGTCGCCGCCGCCCTCGTCGTCGGCGTCGCCCTCGTCTACACCACCGGCTTCGCGGCCTCGACCAACGTCCACAACGCCGCGCACGATACCCGCCACGGCCTCGCCTTTCCCTGCCACTGAGGGAAGCCAGCCATGGTCACGCGCGTTCTCGCGGTCAGCATCCTGGCCGGGCTTCTGGCCGGCCTCGTCGTCGCCGCCCTCCAGCATGTCACCACCACCCCGCTGATCCTCAAGGCGGAAACCTATGAAAACGCCATGAGCGAAGGGCCGGGAGCGCCTCTCGCCTTCGCGCAGGGGCAAGCCCGCCTCATCCTCGCCCATAACCACGAGGCCGGGGCTGGCCATGACGAGGCCGAGTGGAAGCCGGAGGACGGCCCCCAGCGCCTGCTCTTCACCAGCGCCGCCACCATCGGCACCGCGATCGGCTTCGCCGCGCTGCTGCTGGCCGGCATGCTCGCGGCCGGCGATACCATCGACCAGCGCCGCGCGCTGATCTGGGGCGCCTGCGGCTTCCTCGCCTTCGGCCTCGCTCCGGGGATGGGGCTCGCGCCGGAGCTGCCGGGTGCTGCCTCGGCCGCGCTGCAGGAGCGCCAGCTCTGGTGGATCGGGACCGCGATCGCCACGGCGGTCGGGCTCTTCCTGTTCCTGCGCTACGAGGCGCCATGGCTCAAGCTGCTGGCGGTGGTGGTGATCCTGCTGCCGCATCTCGTCGGGGCGCCACATGCGCCGGCGCCGGAAAGCAAGGTGCCGGCCGAGCTCGCCGCGCATTTCACCTCGCTCTCGCTCGGCATCCAGGCCGCGCTCTGGCTGGTCACCGCCTTCGCGGTCGGCACGCTCTGGCCGTGGCTGAGCCGCCGCGCCGAGGCGCGCTAGACCATCGTGCGTCCTTTCGGACGCGGTAACGATGATCTATCTCATTGTTAGTGCATCGGATTTTTCCGAAAAATGGATTCCACTTTTCGGTCCGATGCTCTAGGGAAAGGACGCGGCAAAAGCCGCGCCCGGAAAGCGGGCCATGTCAGAGGGCGACCTCACCATCCATGTCTGCACGGCCTGCCGCCGTGCGCGGGCCGATCTGCCGGAGGGCTACGACCAGCCGGGACTCGCGCTCGCGGAGGCGCTGGCCGCACAGCTCACAGCCAGGGGCAGCACGATTTCCGTGCTGCCCGTCGAATGCCTCGCCGTCTGCAAGCGGCCCTGCACCATCGCGCTCAGCGCCGAGGGCAAATGGACCTATCTGATCGGCGACCTCGACACGCAAACCCATCTCGACGAGATCGTCGGCGCGGCGGAGGCCTATGCCGCCAGCGCCAACGGCATCGTTCCCTGGAAAGAGCGGCCGCAGTCCTTTCGCAAGGGCGTGGTCGCGCGCGTGCCGCCCTTGCCGGCGCGCCAGCAAGGATGACAGCATGAACGCCCCGCAGACCACGAATCTGGGCAAGACGCCCTGCACGATCATCACCGGCTTCCTCGGCGCCGGAAAGACGACGCTGGTGCGCCATCTCCTCGAGAACGCGCAGGGCAAGAAGCTCGCCGTGCTCGTCAACGAATTCGGCGATCTCGGCTTCGACGGCTCCTTCCTCGCCGGCTGCGGCATCGAAGGCTGCACGGCCGAGGACGTGGTCGAGCTGCCGAATGGCTGCATCTGCTGCACCGTCGCCGACGATTTCGTGCCGGCGCTGGAAAAGCTCCTGAACCGCCCCAATCCGCCCGAGCACATCCTGATCGAGACCTCCGGCCTCGCCCTGCCGAAGCCGCTCGTCACGGCCTTCAACTGGCCGGCGATCCGCTCGCGGGTCACGGTCGACGGGGTGATCGCGGTGGTCGACGGCCCGGCGGTGGCGGAAGGCCAGTTCGCCGACGACCCCGAGGCGCTCGCGGCGCAGAAGGCGGCCGATGCCTCGGTCGAGCACGACAATCCGCTGGAGGAGGTGTTCGAGGACCAGATCCTCTGCGCCGACCTGATCCTGCTCAACAAGAGCGACCTCGTCGACGCGGCCGGACGGGCGCGGGTCAAGGCCGAGATCGCCGAGCATCTGCCGAAGGCGATCAAGATCGTCGAGACCGCCCATGGCAAGGTCGAGCCGGCGCTGATCGTCGGCCTCGGCGCCGCGGCCGAGAGCGATCTCGCCGCCCGCCCCTCGCATCACGGCGAGGGCGAGCACGACCACGACCATGACGATTTCGACTCCGTCGCCGTGCCGCTGCCGGCGGGTCTCTCGCCCGAGGAATTGTCGGCGCGCGTCGCGAAGGCGGCCGAGGCCGAGGGCGTGCTGCGTCTCAAGGGCTTTACGGCCGTGCCGGGCAAGCCGATGCGGCTCGTGGTGCAGGGCGTCGGCCGGCGCGTCGGGCACCATTTCGACCGGCCCTGGGGCGCGGATGAATCCCGCGACGGGCGCCTGACCGTGATCGGCCTCAAGGGCTTCGACCTCGAGGCGGTGGAAGCGGCGCTGGCGGGGGCGTAACATCGCGCGATGCACCTGCTCCCGACCAGCGAGATCAGGCTCGACGACGGCGAGGACGCCGTCGATCTCGCCCTGCCGCCGGGAGATCTGCTCGTCCTCTCCTTCACCGACAGCGACCTCTCGGCGCTGGGGGTGGCGGCAGGCGGCGGCAGGCTGTCGGTGCGGCTGGCGCCGCTCCGACGGCTGAAGCATCCGCTCTCGGTCGATTTCCTGATCGAGAGGACGGCGGTGCAGTGCCGCTTCGTGCTGGTGCGCTGCCTCGGCGGGCTCGACTACTGGCGCTACGGCATCGAGCAGCTCGGCGCCGCCTGCCGGGAGCGCGGCATCCCGCTCGCGGTCCTGCCCGGCGACGAGCGCGACGATCCGCGGCTGGCGGAGCATGGAACCGTGCCGGCGGCATTCGCCGCGGAGCTGCTGGCCTATTTCCGGGCCGGCGGCGGGGCGGAGAACATGCGCCGGCTGCTCGGGCGGATCGAAGGGCGCCTCGAGTCGCAGTCCGCCCCCTGCCTCGCCCCCCTGCCGCTGCCGGCTTTCTTCGCGATCGGCGCAGGCGGCGAGCCCCTGCCCTGGCCC
>Ga0180223_1002395_pt1 | contig 11429 bp, 16 predicted proteins | sample eDN5th30CKraftOP_FD_151337 | JGI IMG/M metagenome (GOLD analysis project Ga0180223, IMG submission 151337) | Enriched Organic Plus compost microbial communities from Emeryville, California, USA - eDNA 5th pass 30_C Kraft OP (version 2) (version 2) ...
AGAGGTGGTTCGGGAAATCTGGACAGCGGAGATAAGTGGAATTTCTGCCTGACTTCGGCTTAGATGCCGAGAACAGGAGATACCATGACGAGACGACCACGCCGGAACCACAGCCCGGCTTTCAAGGCAAAGGTGGCGCTTGCCGCCATTCGAGGCGAGCAGACACTGGTGGAATTGTCCCAGCAGTTCGACGTGCATGCCAACCAGATTAAGCAGTGGAAAGACCAGCTCCTTGAGGGGGCGACCGGCGTTTTCGGTGATGAGAACAAGGCGGAACCGACAGGGCCAACCGTTGATGTCAAAACGCTTCATGCCAAAATCGGCGAACTGACGCTGGAGAACGATTTTTTGTCCGGTGCGCTCGGCAAGGCGGGATTGCTGGGCGGAAAAAAATGATTGACCGCGCGCACAAGCTGTCGGTTGCAAGGCAGGCCCGGCTTCTCGGCTTCAGCCGTAGCAGCGTCTACTATTCTCCACGATCAGTGTCGGACAGCGATCTGGCTTTGATGCGGCGGATCGACGAACTGCATCTCGACTACCCTTTTGCCGGAAGTCGGATGTTGCAAGGGCTTTTGAGAGGAGAAGGGCTGGAAACTGGGCGGCTTCATATCGCAACGCTGATGAAAAAGATGTAAGCGGCAAGCTGAGGCCGTTCAGACGGCGTAGTTCCACGGCATGAGCGCGTCGATTTTGCTGCTCGACCAGCCGTTGGCAATGCGCACGAGGGTCTGAGTGAGCCAGGCAAGGGGATCGATATTGTTCATCTTCGCCGTCTGCAGCAGTGTCGCGATGGTTGCCCAGGTCCGTCCCCCGCCATCGCTGCCAGCAAAGAGTGAGTTCTTTCTGGTAATCGCCTGGGGCCGGATTGCTCGCTCGACGATGTTGGAGTCGAGCTCAATGCGGCCATCGGCCAGGAAGCGCTCGAAGTTGGCGCGACGCGAGATGGCATAGCGGAGCGCCTCAGCCAGTTTCGATTTGCCGGAGACCCGCTGCAGGGTCTTCTGCCAAAGCGCGAAGAGGTCCGCGACGATCGCCGCGGATGCCTCCTGACGCGCCGCGACACGGGCGTCAGGACTTTTGCCGCGGAGGGTCTCCTCAATCTGCCAGAGCTTCGCCATCCTCTCGACCGTCGTCGTTGCGATCTCGGAGCTTTTACCGACATGCAGCTCATAGAACTTGCGCCGACTGTGCGACCAGCAGCCAGCCAATGTGACGCCTTCATTGCCGCGATCGGAGCGGACCAGCTTGTTATAGGCGGCATAGCCGTCGACTTGCAGGATGCCGCGATAGCCGTTCAGATGCCGGGCGACGCATTCGCCGGCTCGGCTATCTTCGAAGCGATAGGCTATCATCGGCGGACCGCTGCCTCCGAATGTTCGATCATCCCTGGCATACGCCCAAAGCCAAGCTGTCTTCGTCGATCCGGAACCGGGCGCGAGCGTGGGTAGCGTGGTCTCGTCGGCGAAGATCCGCTCGCCCTTCTTGATCTCATCGAAGAGATAGTCGGCCAGGATCTCCAGCTCGAACCCGAGCTTGCCCATCCATTGCGCCATCAGCTTGCGGTCGAGCTCGACCTTGTCGCGGGCGTAGATCGCCTCCTGTCGGTAGAGCGGCAGGCCATCGGCATACTTGGAGACGGCAATCTGCGCCAGAAGCGCTTCCGTCGGAATGCCGCTCTCGATGATGTGCGCCGGCGCCGCCGCCTGGATGACGCCGTCCTCATTTTTGAAGGCATACTTCGGGCGGCGGGTGACGATGACGCGGAACTTCGCCGGCACCACATCCAGCCGCTCCGAGACGTCCTCGCCGATCAGCACCTTCTGCTTGCCGGCATGCTCCGGCCGATCCTCCGGCTCGATGACCACTTCAACCCGCTCCAGATGCGGTGCGAAGCCCTTGCGCGGCCGCGGCGGACGTTTGCCGTCCGGACGCTCGCGGCCCTTGCTGACCTGCGCCCTGATCGCGGCGATGCCGGTCTCGATTTCCTCGAAGACAAAGGCCTGCTGCTCGTCGTCGGTGGTTGGGGAGCCGAGCTTTTCCGATCGCCGGCCGAAGCGGGCGCGATCGAAGGCCTTCAGGATCTGCGTCAGACGCTCGATGCGCTCATCGGCAACGGCGTTTCGCGCCTTGAGATCAGCAACCTCGCTCTCCAGAGCGTCGGTCCGCGCCGCCTTTTCGGCCATGGCAAGCGCAAAAGCTTTCAGCGCTTCTACGTCATCCGGGAGGTTGAGATCGGGCGGCATCATCGGTTCGACCAGAGCATATTCTGCTCCGGTTTTCCTGCCCTTTCAGGCCGCTGATTCACTTCGCCGCAGGGCTTTTACCCAACAATCTCCGGCGGCTTGACCGGCACAGATCGAACCCGCTTCCAGTCCATGCCATCGACGAGCGCCAGAAGTTGGGCATGGTTGAGCTGAACACGGTTATGACCGATGCGGGGCCAGCAGAACTGCGATTCTTCCAACCGCTTGGCATAAAGGCAGACGCCGGAGCCGTCCCACCAGACGATCTTCACTCTATCCGCTCGTTTGGCCCGGAAGACATATAGCGCACCGTTGAACGGATCACTGCCGGCGTCACGTACCAGCGACAGCAAGCTGTCCGGCCCCTTGCGGAAGTCGACCGGGTGACTGGCCAGGAACACCTTCACGCCGGAGGGGATCATGCCGAGCGCACCGCCCGGATCACCCGCTGCAAGTGCTCCTCACTGACGTCAGCGCGAGCACGCACGATCACGTCGCCAATGACAACCTCGATCACCGCTTCGCCAGTAGACGCCGCAGCTATCTCACAACGCGCCGCTTCCGTGGAAACCTTCCGTGCGTCCAAGACCGCACGACGCCAGCCAAAGAGTTGCGACGGGTGAATGCCGAGCCGATGCGCGATCGCCGAGACGCTTGCGCCTGGCTCCAATGCCTCCGCCACCGCCCGTGCCTTGAACTCGTCCGACCAGCGTCGGCGAAGCTGCCGCGGCGCACCATCAAGGCGCTCGGCAACAGCTTCAATCATATGGAAGGTTCTAGTTCCAGAACTAGGCGCAGACATAGAAGCTCACAGCAAATCATCGTGTCCGCTACCAATATCCCACCGCTAACCCCTTCCGCCAGACGGGGGCGGCTTGCCGCTTACATTTTACAGGTTTCGATCAGTGAAGCGATGCGCCCCCAGGCGATGCCGCCTTCGTCGTGACCTGCAAAGAGCGCGTTCTTGCGGTTGAGAGCGATGGGCCGGATGAGATTTTCGACCCTGTTGGAGTCAATCTCTACGCGACCATCTGTCAGGAATGTTTGCAGGCCGCCCCATTGGTTATGGATATAGGCGAGCTTTTCTCCCAGACGGGATTTGGTGGATACCTTGCAACGTTGTGTCTGAAGCCATTCCCCGAAGGCCGCCACCAGGGGCGCGGTGCGGGTCTGGCGGGCGGAGAGGCGCTGACCGGGTGATATGCCACGGATATCAGCCTCGACGGCATAGAATTCGGCGATCCGACGCAAGCCCTCGGCGGCGATCCCGGAGCCGTCCCGGTCGAATATCTCCTTCAGCTTGCGCCTTGCATGTGCCCAGCAATGGGCCACCTGAACGGGACTGCCATCCTTGCGAGAGGGTTTGGTCAGCCGATTGTAACCCTGATAACCGTCGATCTGCAGGATGCCGTCAAAACCGCTCAGGATGGTTTCGGCATTCTCGCCTGCGCGACCTGGAGCGTAGAAGTAGACCACGCCGGGCGGGTCCTCTCCGCCCCATGGCCTGTCATCGCGGGCCAGTGCCCACAGATATCCGGTTTTGGTCGTTCCACGCCCCGGATCCAGCACTGGGGCGGTGGTTTCATCCATAAACAGCTTTCCAGATCGCTTCAGATGATCGGCCAGCCGGTCAACTACGGGCCTTAGATGGAACGCGGCCTTGCCGACCCAATCGGCCAAAACGGCCCGGTGCAGATCAAGTCCTGCTCGTGCCAGGATCTGGCTCTGGCGATATAATGGCAAATGGTCCGCATACTTGCTGACCAGAACATGGGCCAGTGTTGCTTCCGTGGGCAGACCACCGGTGATCAGATGTGCCGGAGCCGGCGCCTGGGTCACCCCGTCGGTGCAGGTCCGGCAGGCATATTTTGGCCGCACTGTAACGATGACACGCAACTGCGCCGGTACGATGTCCAGCCGTTCGCTTCGGTCTTCACCGATCTTATGCATCACGCCACAGCCACAGGGGCAAATCAGGCTGTCCGGTTCGATGATTTCTTCAATACGCGGCAATGTGGCAGGCAAATTGCCGATGGTGCGTCTGGCTGCGGGCCTGGTCGTCCCGTCGCCCGCTTTGGTGGCACGCGTTTCCTTCTCTGCCTCCACTTCCGCAAGTGCGATAGACAGATCCTCGAACGCCAGCTGTCGCTTGTCTTCTGACAGCTTTTCCGACCGCTTTCCATGCAAGGCGTGATTCAGTTCGGCAATCAGGTGCTCTTGCCGCCGGGTGATGTCTTTCAGCGCCGCAACCTCTTCCATCAATGCCAGAACCGCCGCACGTTGCGCAGCAGGAATGGCGGAAAGATCAAGGGCGGGAGCAGTCTGCATCAGACAAAGCTATCACCAGACGCCAGCAAAAACACGCGAATCCAGATACTTGATTCATTCTGCCGCAGCTGGCGCCCGGGCTTTCAACGCCTTGACCTTGCGCCAGTCGAGCCCGGAAAAAAGCGCCTCAAACTGTGCGTGGTTCAGCGCCATTACTCCGTCGCTGACGGCAGGCCAGGTAAAGCTGGTATCCTCCAGCCGCTTGTAAGCCATCACCAGCCCGGTACCGTCCCAGTATAGCAACTTCAATCGATCGGCCCGGCGTGAACGGAACACAAATACTGTGCCTGTAAACGGATCCTTGCGCAGAACCGACGACACCAGTGCAGCCAGCCCGTCATGCCCCTTGCGAAAGTCTATGGGCTTCGTCGCAACCATGATCCGCACCCGGTTGGAAGGAAATATCATGGGCAGGTAGCCAAGGCGTGTACCACTGATGCGATCCGATCCGCCGAAGCGCCGGTCTCCAGACGAATGACCACTGAGCCTGCGACGATTTCCGGACGCGTGTGAGCAGCACCATCGACGCTCGACGCTTTCTCAGCGGGGCCAACCATCAGCGTTGCAAATTCCACCGGATCGTCCCGCGCAGGCAACACCAGCCGTCCCTTTCTCGCCAGCGTCCGCCACGACGACACATGGTTCGCGAGAACGCCATGCCGTTGCGCAACGCCATTCACGGTAGCGCCAGGCAGCAGCGTTTCAGCCACAATCCGCGCCTTTACCTCATCCGGCCACTTCCGGTTCCGGCCGTACCGGCCACCAACCGGGAGAACCTCCAATGTAGTATCCATGGAGAAACTCCGTCCTGATCATCTCAAAAATCTAATGAGACAATTAGAACTGTAATTGGAAGGTGGGGGGCAGCGTACGCTTACGGAATAATGGCTGCATGTTCATATAGCGTTTTGTTGACCAGCTTGATCCGGCGATGTGTCGAAGCCTTGCGGCTGCAAGATTGAGACAGGATTGCCCATCTGGGGAGTGTCAGGAATTTCGTGTATGGGCGGCATAATGGGAAGAAAGGAGAAAGTTTCCCATGCCTCCACGCAAGACCCCTGTTATCCCGGATGCGATCATTGATGAATTGCTTTCAGGCACGGATCCGAAGTCCCTGTTTGAGCCGAACGGCCTTTTGGATCATCTGAAGAAGGCCTTTGCCGAGCGGGTGCTGAATGCTGAGCTCGATCATCATCTCGATGAAGATGAAGAAGCGGCCAACAGCCGCAACGGTTACGGCCGAAAGACGGTGACGACTGATACGGGCGAGATAGAGATATCGGTCCCCCGCGACCGTTCAGGCAGCTTTGACCCGCAGTTGATCGCCAAATATCAGCGCCGCTTTCCCGGCTTCGATGATAAGATCATTTCCATGTATGCGCGTGGCATGTCGACCCGTGAGATTGCCGGTCACCTTCGCGAGCTCTACGGCATCGATGTCTAGCCGGACATGATTTCCAGCGTGACGGATGCGGTTATCGATGAGGTGGCTGCTTGGCAAAATCGACCCGTTGATGCCGTCTATCCCATCGTGTTCTTCGATGCACTGCGTGTGAAGATCCGCGATGAAGGCCACGTTCGCAACAAGGCCGTTCATATTGCTCTGGGTGTTCGGGCCAACGGCGCCAAGGAGATACTCGGCCTGTGGATCGAGCAGAATGAGGGTGCAAAGTTCTGGCTGCGCGTCATGAACGAATTGAAGAACCGCGGACCGGAGGACATCCTGATCGCCGTCGTTGACGGGCTGAAGGGCTTCCCGGAAGCCATCAATGCTGTCTTTCCAGAAGCGACGGTCCAAACCTGCATCGTTCATCTGATCCGAAACAGCCTGGACTTCGTCGCCTACAAAGACAGAAAGGCCGTCGCCACGGCCATGAAGGAGATTTATCGTGCCGTTGACGCCTGGGAGGGAGAGCGCAAGCTGGCCGAATTCGAGGATGGCGAATGGGGCCGGAAATATCCGGCGATCACACAAGGATGGCGGCGAAACTGGGAGCAGGTCATTTCATTCTTTGCCTATCCTGCCGACGTGCGTCGCATTTTATACACGACCAATGCCATTGAAGCCCTGAATTCAAAGTTGCGGCGCGCTGTCAGAAGCCGTGGCCACTTCCCAAATGATGATGCCGCGGCAAAACTTCTCTATCTGGTCTTGAACAGATCGGAGAAAGAGTGGAAAATGCCGCCTCGTGAATGGGCCATGGCAAAAGCGCAAATGGCCGTTATCTTCGGCGAACGCTTCATCAAGGCTATGGCCTGATATGATAAAAACCGCCGTCCATACACGAAATTCCTGATAGTCCCGGCCAGGGCTTTTCCGAGGTCAGACTTGCGTGAGACACGCGAAGCCTGGGCTGCGATCCAGGTAAAGAACGCGTCCACCAACGGGAGGGACAGGTCCTGTCGGACTGCACGACGATGTTCGGGATCTGAGCCCCGGATACTGTCTTCGATCTTGTAGAACGCGGCAATCCGCAACAGCGCCTCATCGACGATGGGAGATCCACTCTTTGGCGTGGCCTTGATCAGCTTTCTGCGCCCGTGCGCCCAACAGAAAGCCAGCTTCAACGGGGCGCCACCCACCCAGTCCGACGTGGCGAGGTGAGAGTAACCACCGTAGGCATCGACCTGGATCGTGCCGTTGAACCCGCTGAGGATTTCAGCGGCATATTCGCCTTTACGTCCAGGCCGATAATGGAACACCACGCCCGGCGGCGCAGAGCCATACCATCCACGATCGTCGCGCAGCACGGCCCATAGATAACCGGTCTTCGTCTTGCCTCGTCCCGGATCCAGAACCGGGGCGGTGGTCTCGTCGACATAGAGCCGCGTACTTTCCCACAGCAGCCGTTTTGCCATGTGGTCGACCACCGGTGCGATTTCGCTGCCCGTGCGCCCCATCCAATCGGAAAGGACCGTGCGGTCTATCGGCACCCCATGTCGCGCCACGACTTCGGCCTGCCGGTTGAGCGGCATATGTTCGGAATGCTTGGAGACGCAATCTCAGCCAGAAGGGCTTCCGTCGGCCAGCTCCCTTCCAAAAGATGCGCCGGCGCTCTGGCCTGGATGACGCCCGTTCGACCCATGGGGCATGCGTATTTCGGGCGGATCGTGACGATCACCTCGTAGCGCGCCGGGACCCGGTCGAGCCGTTCCGTCCGATCCTCGCCGATCCGCACCATGTTGCCGCAACCGCAGGGACAAACGATGCTCTCGGGCTCGATCACCCGCTCGACCCGCGGCAGGTGTTCGGGCAGTGCACGGGCCTTGCGCTCCTTGCGAGGAGCGACTTTTTCCGGATCGGATGCGCTGGCTTCGATCTTCTTCTCGACGGCGGCGATCCGTGCCTGTGTTTCGGCGATCGCCGTTTCAAGGTCTTCCAGCGCCAGTTCCATCTGCGCCGGATCTAGCTTTTCCGATTTCGGTCCAAACTTCGTGCGCCGATAGTCGTGAACCTGCCCCTCAAGCTTCTCGATCAGTTCCTTCAGCTCGGCGATGAAGGCGTCCTTTTCGGCAACCACAGCCTGCTCATGCTGACGTGCGGCACGCTCCACCTTAAGCTCGAACTGCATCGCCGCAAAGGCTTTGACAACCTCTGGCGGAAGGTCCGGAAACAGGCTGAGATCAAGTGGCGACGACATGCGGCTTTATAGCAAGGCAGTACAAAAAAGCCAAATAAAACAATGCAAAGACCACCGGATATTCCCCCTGCCGCCGACGGCGCGCTCACCCGTTGCGCCATGACCCGTCGCCAGTCAAGACCTTCGAACAAAGCCTCATATTGACCCCTGGAAAGACGCATCGTCCCATCCTGAACCTTGGGCCAGGCAAAGTTTCCATGCTCAAGAATTTTGTAGATGAGCACCAGCCCTGTGCCATCCCACACCAGGATCTTCAGGCGATCCCCGCGCTTCGACCGGAAGATCACCGTCACCCCGGAATGCGGGTCGAGCTTCAACTCGGTCTGCACCATCAGAGCCAGCGCCTGATGCCCACAGCGGAAGTCAACCGGCCGCGTCGCGATCAGGATCGGCAAGCGTTGGCCAGCGACGATCATGACGCTTCTCGTACAGCGCGAACCACAGCAGCGACCCGTTCCACCGGCACATCGCCAGGAATCCGCATCACGACGTCTGAGCCAATTTCCAACGTCAACACCGCTGATCCCGCCTGCGGCCTGTCGCAGGCCAGCTTTGGAAGCGACAAAGGATTGCCAGGCTCAGGTGGCTCCGCAGCGATTGCCAGAGGCACGAATGTAGGCTCGGCACCATCGTGCGACGACGGCGTCGTTGCCGCCGCAAACGGCAGGACCAGAATGCCGTCGCGCACCTGACGTCGCCAATCGGAAAGTTGGTTTGCTACAACACCGTGACGACGCGCGACATCCACAACGCGCGCACCAGGCTCAAGGCTTTCCGCGACAATGCGAGCCTTCACGTCATCCGGCCATCGCCGGTTACCGCGGCGCGGCTCAACGACCTCATAGCGACCAACAAATCCATTATCCATCATTCAACTTCCAGATACGCCTGGAAGCCTTCTCGCATGAGAAACCATGCTCAAAAAGCAGCGGACCCAATGGGACGGAGACGGCGCTTACGTTTATTTCTGCGCATCACCGAAATAAGCAGATAACACCTCTTGAGTAGGGCCATCCATTTTCAGATGACCGTGCTCCAGCCAAAGAACGCGATTGCAATTTTTCATCAGCAGTTCTCTGGAGTGGCTCGCCAAAACCAGAATCTTTGTCGAACCCACCAATTCGTGCATACGTTTGTTTGCACGCTCTTTGAAGTCCTCATCTCCAGTTGACAACCATTCGTCCATAATCAAAATTTCTGGACGCACGGATGTCGAAGTTGCAAAGGCCAGCCTCAACTGCATACCTGAGGAATAAGTCCTGAAGGGCATATCCAAGAAATCCCCCAACCCCGAAAACTCGGCGATCGCATCGAATTTCTCGTCAATTTCTTTAGGAAGCATTCCCATCATAGCGGAGCGCAGACGAATATTTTCGCGTCCAGTCGCATCTGGGTCAATGCCAAGTTGGATATTGATCAATGAAACACATGTTCCGTCGATATAAGCAGTACCCTGCGTTGGGGTATAAATGCCCGAAAGCACTCGCAATAGCGTTGTCTTTCCCGAGCCATTATGACCGATCAGTCCGATCCGATCACCCTCCTTAAGAGTCATTGAGACCCCTTCAAGACCACGGATCACGACCAGTCGATCAGTCTTCCGCTCAATTTTTCCGCCTGTCGCAATGCTCAGAACACGATTCTTCAGGGAGCGACTTGATGAGTTATAAATTGGAAACTCAACACTCACGTTGTCTAATTTAATCAAACTCATATCATCACAACCAATACGCTACACGCCAACGGTATTTTCCAAAGAATACCAACGCAACGGCCCAACCGAAAACCGCGAGTCCAATTGCAACAAACCAGCTAATGTTTTCAGGAGCATGTCCAAAGAGCGGTGCCCTGACCAACTCAATGAAGTGGTAAAATGGATTAAACTCAATAAACGCCTTAGAAACATGATCCGGCAGGATCTTCACCATCCACATAATTGGCGTTGCATAAAAGAGTATCTGCAGGAAATTTGTTACAACCTGAGTCATGTCGCGGAATCTAGCGCATAGAATGGCAAGAATAAGCATAATCCAGGCCAAATTCAAACAAACGAGCAAGAACCCTGGAATCGACAATAGGGCATAGAAATTAATTGGATGCCCAAGAATTAAAGCAATAACAGGAAATATTACAATATTATGCATGAATATTATTACATTGCGCCACAACGTGCGCAGTATATGCGCAAAAAGCGGCATTCTTACCTGAAGAATAATGCCGTCTGATCCACTGAAGGTAGTACAACCTTCTGACAGTGAACTTGTAATAAAACTCCACATAATGATGCCAGCACATACGTGAGGCAGATATTCGTGCATTTCAGATTGGAACAGCGTTCCAAAAATGGCGCCTAGCGCGCCAATCAGAACAGCCATATTCAAGGTGAGCCAAAATGCTCCAACTCGCGAACGGCGATAACGCTGCGCAACATCTTGCCAGCCGAAAATCAAAGCTAAACGATATTTTGCAAAAGCCTCTATAATATCGTCCAATGCGACTTTGATGCCTGTCTTCGGCTTCAATCGGTATGCAACTAGCCCGGCGTTCTCATCAAAAGCTTCAACGCTCATAAAGACCTAATCCTAGTTGAAATTATGCAGAGTCGCCCATGCGTCTTCGCAAATATTTCGTCTGTCTGATCGCGTGTAGTAATGGAAATGCTTGAATCAAGTCAACCGCCTCCAATAAGGGAATGCCTTCACAATGTGGCTAAACTCGGATTGTCGATTTAGCACACAGAGCTGGTTCGGTTTGTCTGAACAGTTTTGAGCGTTTCGTTAAGTGGATTTCTGCCTCGATTATGCCGCCACCATCATTGGTGCCAGCGCGTTGAAGTAGGCCTGATCCGGTGTCTGCCGGTCAAGGGATGAATGTGGGCGTCGGCTATTGTAAAAGGTCAGATAGCGGCCGATGCCAGCGCGGGCCTCGGACACTGTTTTATAGGCGTGGAGGTAGACTTCCTCGTATTTGATCGAACGCCAGAGCCGCTCGACGAAGACGTTGTCCCGCCACGCACCCTTGCCATCCATCGAGATGGCGATTTCCGCCTTCTTCGGCACCGTCGTGAAGTCCATCGAGGTGAACTGCGAGCCCTGGACGCCCTTCTGTTTGTCAAGCGACGATCCTGGTTTGATTGATCTGCTTCTGGCGACGCATGATGATGCCGAAGACTTCCCGAGCGATGTAACGTTTCAATGCCCGGATTGCATCGAGCTTG
>Ga0180223_1002397_pt1 | contig 11420 bp, 10 predicted proteins | sample eDN5th30CKraftOP_FD_151337 | JGI IMG/M metagenome (GOLD analysis project Ga0180223, IMG submission 151337) | Enriched Organic Plus compost microbial communities from Emeryville, California, USA - eDNA 5th pass 30_C Kraft OP (version 2) (version 2) ...
TATTTACGAGGCCAGCGTAAAGCGGCCAAGCCAATTTCTGTGAAGGGTTCAACCCCAAACGTTGATCCCAACAGATACCCGTCAGAATTTCATGTGTTCCAGTTTCTCCCACAATGTAGCCATCCATATTTATTTAATTATTTATTTATTCGCGGGAACCGAACGTCACGTTGACCGAGACATTCCCGTATCCGGATGAGGACCAGTTGTTGCCGGTCATGGCGTTGATAACTTTGCCAACGTCGCCCTCACCATCGAGCTTCCCAAACTCTTTTCCATCAATCGTGTGGATTTCGCCCTTGGCCCGCATTTGTTCAATCATCTTGTCGCTAAGCTTGGCATCGTTCTTCAGGGCTTCAACACTGGCGAACGTTGCCTTGGTCTTCCCGTCATCCATCGTATGCGTCTTGTAGTGATCGCCCAAGGTGCCATTTTGCTGTCTGGCGATGATGGCGGTATTGAAGGCAGTCGCGCGCCGGTCTTTCAAGCGGGCAAGCGTTGCCGGGTCGCTCACATCGCGACCGATATCCCTGTCTATCAGTGAGCGCACGTCTTTGGTGATACCGTCCAACGAGCGTTGACCATCCCCCATCGGCACGCCCTTCAACATGCTACTTGGTACGCTGTGGTGCGTTTTCAACTGCTGATCGAGCCTTTCATGCTTGCTGTTCACAGCATTCAGGATCGCCTCGCCGGGATCATTCTGCTGCAACATGCGTACACCACCAGCGCGTTGCGTGGCACGGAATATCTCGCCGGTTCTATCGGTCGCGCTGGCGTATCCCTTACGAAGCCCTTTGCCAGCGACAGGCATGAATGAACCTAATGTCAGGAGCGCACCAGCCGTATCGTTGACATCTTCCCATCGCTTGATGGTCTTGTCATATTTTGCAACATCTTCCATGCGCCCGTCGGCTAACGCCTTGGCACGACCTTGTTCCGCCGACTTCATGCGTTCGGTAGACAGGTTTTGCACCTGCCCAACAGCGTATCCTCCAACTTTTCCGGTTGCCTCCACACCGCTCTTTGCCAATTGCAAGCCTTTAGCGGCGACAGCGACGGGAGCAGCCCCGTATTTCATGACCTCGTTGAAGCTGATCTGCCCTGCCTTATCCAAGCCGCCGATATGACTTGCAAACGCACCGGGGTCACGCATACCGAACAATATGAAGCCTGCGACTGAGAAAAGCATTACGCTGGCCGTCAGGTGCATCATAATCAGCACGCTCTTGTAAAGAACAGGGTCGGACAGATTGATATGATCCACCCAAAACATAAGATAAATAAAGACGTGATCGAGAACGATCAATCCGATGCTTACAGTCTTCAGGAAAGCAATTCCAATAATTGGCGCGACAATAACCGCTGGTGCCTGTGCTGGAACGATCAGCCCCATGAGGAACATAAATGGCGTAATAAAGAGAATAATCGCAAGTCCGTAAGATATGAATACCGGCAGAAGCGTCATATACACGCCGTATACAAAGCCTTGAATGGCCGTTGCAAACATAAGGCCCACATCAATCAAAGCGCTACCGAAGGCCGCAGTCCATTGATTCACGTTGAATAAAGCGCCTTGCTGGTAGATAGCCTTACCCGTTACGCCGTTTGTGGATGCCGCGCTTCCGTCTTTGATCTTGTTGAAACGTTTTTTTACTGTCCGCATACTGTCGCAGAACATCCCCGACTCGCCCTTACACAGGCTCAAGCTATCGATTTCCCATCCCATAAACTTGTATGAGAGAACGGCACTGGTGTCACCGGAACCCTCGGTGTAGCCCCTCTGCACAAACTCTGCCTTGGCGAGACGTTGGATTTCCTCGGCAACCCCTTGGAAAGGGGTGCCCATCATATCTTTCAGATATTGTTCAGAATTGAGATAAGCCAAATCGGTCGGAGACATGCCGTTATCGTCGGTGACGAGGATGTGCGGTTCGGTTTTGTCTTTCGGAGTGAATATCCCGACTTCTTCCAGCACTTTCCATCGGCGTAGCTGAATCATCGCCGCGAGATCAACGCAGCTTTGGACAGCAGTGTTGTTCGTCTGCTCGTTGTCGAAATTGTATAGAGTCGTTTCGCCTTTCAGCGCTTGGGACAAATAAACGCGTGGCTGAAGCGACTGATCGATGATTCTGAAAGCGGGTTTCAGGATAGTTTTCTTATCTACGGGACTTTTCGCGTTTTCTAACCACCACGGGAAGAATATCTGTACGGGGTAATCGTACATCGCAGCGATAAGCTCTCGTTCATCGGAGCTAACGTCACTCGTCACCTGCGGAACTTGCGAATAGAATTCATCCCAGTTGGCAGGTATTTTATTTCTATTCAAACTATTATCAGTCCATATATATTTATTCCACCCTTCTGTATTTTGCTTGATAATCTCACCGTCCGTTATCTCATACGAATAAGGGTCTGGATCGCGGGTATTCTCAAAACCGAGACACATTGTTTTGTTATACAACGAGCATTTTCTTACATTTTTGAAGACGTGGTAGCCACTTCTCGAAGCAATAGGGAAAGAAACGTTAGTGCTCTCAATGCGGTCAATAATAGAGCGATAGCGGACAAGGTTCTTTTTGGATTCCTCTGCACTAACACGACTCACGATGTCCGTGCCTTGAACAGCACCCTTGTAATTAGAATTTATATACTTAGTTCGTCCTACAAGAGACTTAGCGAAAGCGGTATTTTGCGTGTCACCGATATTCAGATATGCCGTCGCACCGATAGCTGGATATACCTTTGAATGGTTTACATACCCATTGTCATAGAAAATTCTGTTCGCGGCGATCAGGTCGTCAAATGTAAACTGGCGGTTAGCCATATTGACAAGCGTATCGTTGTCAATATTCCAAAGCATTGTGTTTAATTCATCTCTAAATCCACCACACAAATTGTTGTACACGTCTTCGCTATAGCGGAGCGGCATGGAGCTTTCCAAGGCTTTAGCCACGATACCATCGGCAGTGGCCCCCTGAAATAGATCAGTCATTTGCAGTTTATTTTCTTCACTTCCCCACAACGCAAGGATTAGCGTGCGTTCAATGGCCGTAAAAAAGTGAATGGTTGCAAGTTGAGGAACAAATGCGCCGAAGGGGTTATTATTTGCATATTCACTCAAGGAATCAGATACGGTCCCCGCGTTACTCTTCACGTCCTGCCCCATTTTGCACATGATCTCCATCGGAGTCGTGCCGTTTTGCGGTAGCGGGCAGTTCCATTGCCCCTTCTTTTCCCCCAATGGATAAAAGAACAACGAACCTTCCGATGGGTTTGGATGGATAATCAGGATAAAGACCAGAAACAGATAGCACGCGATTGTCGTGAATTTCTGGAACTTGGGTAAAAGAAGAATGAGAAGCCCGCCTATCAGGGCGAATAGCAGCGCCAGGGATTGGAGCTGACCATCGCTGAAAAGGTCAAAATAAAAGGATTGCTGCGCAAAGCCGATAACCGTCATCATACGGTGATCACCGACAACGCCCAAATCAGGGAAACTGGTGTAATCGCCCGCGGCAAACGCGGGACCAGCAAAAAGAACGCACATTAAGAGCGTATAAATAAAAACGGCTCCGAAAGAACCAACACGACGCAATCGTTTTTTCCTTACATTCCCATAGCACCTATACATTTATGTGGATGGGCAATAATAAAATGTCATTACATAAAATATATATGATTTATTCTTCATGGACATCGTTTTCTATTTTTTATTTATTGTCGATGATTGTCCGTTTATTTGATTGCGCACCTCTTGCGTAATTTTATCGAATTCCCTGAAATCCTTCCATGTCCTGCAAAACGCCATCCGAGGTTCAAATCCAGTTCATTTTCGGGCTATAGGTGTTCTTTGCGACCTGTTCGCAATCCTTCCCCCATAGATCAAAGGAGAACACCGGAATAATGACGGAAACGCTGGAAGCATTCCTCGCCGCCTATCCGTGGATTTACACACTGATTGCCCTATCCGTACTGGTCCTTGCAGCCCTTTTTGCCAATTTTGTCGTCAAAAAGATTTTGCTGCGCGTTGTGAATCACTTCCTTGGCCGCACCGCCTACGGGCGTGACGAAGAGTTGCGCCGTTATGGCGTTATCGAACGCCTCGCCAACATCATGCCCGCCTTTGTGATCGCGTCAGGTATTGGGCTGGTGCCGCATCTGCCAGATGCCGCCGTGACGGTGGTGCGCAACGTCGCAAACGCCTTTATCATCCTGACGCTTGCAATGGCGCTGGCAGCGGCCCTGAACGTGGTGGACACCATTTACCACCGAAGGCCGGAAGCGAAGCTGAAGCCGATCAGAAGCTATATCCAGATTGTCAAAATCGCCATTTATGCGATTGCCGCAATCCTGATGATCGCAACCCTCATCGACCGTTCACCGCTCATCCTGCTGTCGGGCTTGGGCGCTATGGCGGCGGTCCTCATTCTGGTGTTTCAGGATACCTTGCTGTCGTTGGTGGCAGGCATTCAGATTTCATCCACCGACATGGTGCGCGTGGGCGACTGGATTGAAATGCCCGCCTTGAATGCGGACGGCGATGTGATTGAGCTCGCGCTGCACACGGTGCGCGTCCAGAATTGGGACAAGACCATTACGACGATACCCATTCGCAAGCTGGTGACGGAATCCTTCAAGAACTGGCGCGGGATGCAGGAAGCGGGCGGGCGGCGCATCAAGCGCTCGATCTATCTCGACCAGACCAGCATCCGTTTCCTGACACCGGAAGAAATCGAAAAGCTGGGTCGTTTCCGTCTTCTGGAAAACTACCTGCAACGCAAGCAGGAAGAATTGAAGGAGTGGAACGGCAAGCTGGGTGACAAGGGAAGCGTGACCGCCAATACCCGCCGCATCACCAATATCGGCACGTTCCGCGCCTATGTGGAAGCCTATGTGCGGGCGCACCCGCAGATTCACCAGAACATGACGATTCTGGTGCGCCAGCTACAGCCGGGGCCGGAAGGGCTGCCGCTGGAAATCTATTGCTTCACGAAAACCATTGCGTGGAACGATTACGAGGCGATCCAGTCCGATATCTTTGACCACCTGTTTGCCCTGCTGCCGGAATTCGGCCTGTCGGTTTTCCAGAACCCAAGCGGCGCGGATTTCAAAGCATGGCAGGTCGAACGGCCTGCCCTGCCCGCTTCGGCAAAGGTGGTTGAAGCGTAACAAGCCCCACCATATCTGTCAGCAACAAAGCCGCCCTTGTGCAGAGGGCGGCTTTGTCGTTTTCGCGTGTGGAGTCGTCACGGTTACGTCCGCGACGAAAGCAGTTGTCGCGCGGGAAAACGGTAAGGAAAGTGCAAACCCCGAAGGGTTTTCGCGTTCCTTATGGGACCGTGCCTGAAATTGTCAGACGACAGCGGCCAAAATGCGAGAAAGTTTGGAAAAGACAGGGCACGATTGTAGCCTGCGCATGGGCGATGGCAGAGGGTTATTGCTCGCGTGTGTCCCGTGGCCGTCTGGAAAGACGGCCTTGGGCACAAAACGGGCGACCGCCTGCATAGCGTCACCATTCATCGGCCAGCATGACGGTCATGACCCGGAAGCATTTTTCGGGATCGTGCGGCGTACTGGTGTCATAGCGGCATGTTTCGTCGCTGTAACATTCGATTTTCCAGAATACTAACGCCGCCTTGTGACGGATAGCACCGAAATCGTGTTCGCCGTAGGGGTCGTTATCGATGTTAAAATCCGCCTGTGCGCGGATGAGGGCGCATATTTCAATCTGCATCACGGGCGGCAGGTTGGCGAAGCCTTGCGTCATAACGTGATAGCCGCGTAATCCGTCATCCCCGAAAACGGGTATCTGAAGGCGCTGGCGAAAGCGGTCATTGAGCGCTGCAATTTGAACGGCGGTTGCGTAGTCATGGCTCATAATAAGTCTCCTTGTGTTGTTATCGTCTCGATGGACGCGGAGACTTCGGGCGTGCCGAATAAGCCGAACGGGCAAGGGACCACACGTTTAAGCGGGCAGGCCCTTGAGCGTTTGGCGCGGTGCGCCAGGCACAGCAAACCAGAGAGACGAAGCAACGGCACAGGAGCTTCCAGTGAGCCTGTCAGCCGCCGTTCAAGGCAGTAGCCATAAGAGCGTATCGGAGCGTTCGTGAAACCCGCAGCCAATGGTTACGGGTTTCCGCCAAAGGACGTTTGACTATGGCAAGCCGAAAACGCACCGATCTGATTGACTTCATCACGCCGTCACGACGCGGCCATCTCTATTACCGACGTATTTTGCAGGAAGCGGCGCTGGACCCGCAACGATGGATGCGGCACCACTTCATCGTGGTTTTTGACGATGACCACGAGGACAATGTGCAAGCCTTGTTACGCTGGCTGGACAGGGCGCGGGCAACAATGGTGCTGCCGCGTGTGTCGGCCACGAATGCGCCGGCGGGTAGCCCGGACATTCTTCGCCAAATCGGCCTGTCTATCGGCTCCAATCCTTATGTGTATTTTCAAGACGACGACGACCCGCTGCCGATGCATCTGGATCGACGTATGACGATGATGGAACACGGCCACCTTGACGCGGTTTTCGGCGCGACGGAAACCATTACCGAAAGGGGCGTCACCGTCGAGCAATTCCCCCGCATCGTGAATGGCCGCTTTGTCAGCGATGTGCTGGCGGGCCAAGCCGTCTTTCCATCCTACGGGCATCCGCTCGCTGCCCTGTTCACGCGAAAGGTGCTGAACCGCGTGCCGATCTATGACGGACGCCACTATCACAACGGCAGCGCCCTTCCCTTCAATGTGCGGTTCATGAACACGGGCGTCATTATCACGTCCTTGCCCGACATTTGCCGCCGTGTGCGCCTGCACGCCGATAACGACAGCGGCATTTTAGGCCCTGTGCCCGCGATGGAACTGGCGGCGGATATTCGGCGCTGGAGGGATTATATCCTCGCGCCAACCGTGGCCGCGTTTCAGGACATGGTGGCCGATTACCTTGAATCAGGTTGGGTTCAGACATTCCTTGAAATTGCAACGCTGGTAGATGAGGAATTGGGCCTATGATGGTGCCGCATCTGCGGCACCATTCTGCAAGCAACCTCTCCTGCATTTTTTCTATCGGGGTTCAGCAACAAGTCCCTTTACCAGCGCCACGCACGCGCCGAGAAGGACAATCGCAAACGGAAAACCCGTAGAAACGGCCATGGCCTGCAATGCAGCCAATCCACCACCCAAAAGCAGGGCGATAGCCAGAAGCCCCTCGAAAGTGGCCCAAAATACGCGCTGCGGAATGGGAGCATTCATCTTGCCGCCCGCGCTGATCGTGTCGATTACAAGGGAACCCGAATCGGATGAGGTCACGAAGAACACGACGACAAGAACGATGCCTATCAGCGACGTGATGGACGTAAGCGGCAATCCTGCCAGCATTTGAAACAGTTGCAGTTCAAGCGCCGCCGATTGTACCGCAGTCATGCCCTGATCGACCACTTGGCTGATAGCAGTACCGCCAAGCGCCGTCATCCAAAGCGTTGACACGATGGAAGGTATGAGAAGCACGGCAATCACGAATTCGCGCACTGTACGGCCACGGCTGACGCGGGCGATGAACATTCCTACGAAAGGCGACCAGCTTATCCACCATGCCCAATAAAAGGCCGTCCAGCCTTGGCGGAAATTATCGTCCATTCGACCGACCGGATTGGACAGAGCCGGGAGATATTCCACATAAGCCAGCAGGTTCTTGAAGAAGCCCGTGAAAATCTGTTGCGTCGGCCCAACAAGAATAATGAAGACGAGAAGCAGGAAGGCCAGCGCCATATTGATTTCGGAAAGGCGCTTGACTCCTTTATCCATCCCCGCAACGACTGATGCGGTCGCAATCGCGGTAATGAGGATAATCAAGATCACCATTTCGCCTTGGCTAGACGGAATATTGAATAGAAATTCCAGTCCGGCGCTCGCTTGCTGCGCTCCGATTCCAAGCGATGTGGATAATCCAAATATCGTGGCGAAGACGGCCAGAATGTCGATGATATGTCCCGGCCAGCCCCAAACCCTTTCGCCGAAGATCGGGTAGAAAATAGAGCGCAACGTCAAGGGCAATCCCTTGTTGAAGGCAAAAAGCGCCAGAGAAAGTGCAACAATGGCATAGATGGCCCAAGGATGCAGCGCCCAATGGAATATAGTCGCCGCCATCGCCAGACGCCGTGCCCCTTCAGCATCGCCAGCCATGCCATTCAATGGCGACCAATCCGTGCGCAGGCCGTCAGGGCCTGTTACCGGCCCTTGCATAGCGGCGGTAAAATTACCAAGCGGCTCGGACACGCCATAGAACATCAGCCCGATGCCCATACCAGCGGCAAATAACATCGAGAACCACGACACATAGCTATAGTCCGGTGTGGCTTCAGGCCCACCGAGGCGGATTTTACCCAATGGAAGCACGATCAGGGCAATGCAGAGCAAAACAAATACATTGCCCGCAGCAAGAAAGAACCAGTCGAGATTGGATGTTAGAAAATCGCGCAACCCCGCGAAAAATGAACCAAGCGTATTCTGGAAGGCGAGTGTAAGAATCGTGAATGCAACGATACCAATGGCAGATACACTGAATACGATATTGTGAATATCGAGTTCAAAAACGAACCGACGCCGATAATTGATGTTGTCCTGACCGATTTGATAGTCAGTATCGATGATCTGGGTTGCGCCTTCCGGCTGGGGGATTGCCTCTGAATTGATTTCTTCTTGCACACTTGTTTCTGTCAATAATCCGTCCTCGTTCCTTCATGTTTTTGGCATTGCTGCCGGATTGAGAGATGGTGAGACTGCGCGACAATCTGACGATTGCGTTGAATGGCAGCATGAATCCTCTAGAAATTAAAGAATTTTTCCAGAAGGCTCAACCATGTACGGCCTTCCAAGTCAGATTGGCCGCGGCACATGCTCCGCATGTCTTCAGTCAGCTATTCGCCAAATTGCAACACTGGTGGATGAGGAATTGGGGTTATAGGGAGCGAACGTCAGTTTTCTTCGCCAAAGTTTTGTAAAAAGTAGTATAAATGCAGAGCGTTATACGTATAGCAGAGCGTTATACGTATATATGGATAATTCTACGTAAGGACGCCTGATGAAAGACTACATATTTGCCTCTGTATTTTCTGCCATCAAATTTTCGTGGAATTATTCAATCTGCCATAGCCAAACCGCAAAAGCGGGCGGTGAGCGCGCCATCATCCCCGGTGCCTTACTGTCCGCCCTTGCGGCCTTTTTCATTTTTGTTCTCTTTCCTCTTGCAGAAATACAAGCACAAGAGCGCTTTACGGTGCAGAGCGGTGGGCGTGGGATAGAAAATGCCAAGCAAGCCGCGCAAATTCGCCAGATACAAGTGAAGGACGACCAGCAGGATAGCCGATTGAATGCCGTCGAAAGCGATATTGACAAAATCGCGGCTCATGCGTGGAAAACCCTTTCCCAATGCGGCATTGGCTCTGGTGCCGGGGGGACGGGCTATAAGATCACATGGAACCCATCTGGAAGCGGTTCATGGGGCTGTATCCAAGAAACCGACCCGACAGTGAAGACCTTCGCCAAAACCAACCTTCCGACCTGCGGCGCAGGGCAAGTGCTGCGTGCGGATGGCACCCGCCTTATCTGCACCACCAGCGCCGGTTCATCTGGTTTTGAGGTTGACCCCTATGTGCAAGATTTTGCACGTAATACCGCTTATACCATCAGTGCGTGCGCTTCTGACGAAGTGCTGACGATGACGAACAAGCGGCTTACCTGCGTCAAAACGAAAAACTTGAGCATCACGGAAACCGACCCGACTGTACAGGCGTTCGCCAAATCGGCACTTCCAAGCTGTGCGGCAGGCCAAGTGCTAACCACGGCCACGAATACCAGTGGCGTGCGCGTCTTGAAATGCGTGACGGATACGGACGGCGGCTATGCCGAAACCGATCCGAAGATTGGAACGATCACGAATAGCAAGTGGTGCATCGGTAGCGGCAGCAAAGTCGTCTGCAACCAAAATACACCCGTGATGACCGAATCTGACCCACAAGTCGGAACCCTGACCAACGGACGCTGGTGTATCGCGAGCGGTGGTAAAGTTGTCTGCAACCAATCGACGCCGACAGCTAGCAATGCCTCCTGTGGTGGCTCTGCTCATGGCTCTACCGAAAGCTACGGCGACAGTGTATGCGGGAGATGTGATTACGGGACGCGAGTTTGGGGCAACAAAACCTGTGTGAACGGAGTTTGGGCCGTTACATCTGTGAATTTCAAACAGTGTAGCGGAGACTGCGGCGGCGGTCGCTGACTGCCGATCACTTTATGGCCGGCTGCGGCCCGCGGCAAACGCTTCTTAAAGACAAATACTTATGCTATATTTCAAAAATATTTAAACGAATACATTACACACCATGGAACTGCACGAATTTAACCATAATGACCGCGCCTTAATAGAAGCGGCATTGCAAGCCCCGAACCCGAACAATCCAATTGTAAAGGCCATTTCCCTCCGATTGGACGCGCTTCGGGATATTCTCCAACAGGCCACAAACGAGCATAAATCGCTACCTGCCGAAATCACGGTGACGAAACCTGCCACCGTCCTTGATGAAATCGCCCTTACTCTTTTCAAGGAACCGCTGGCCAGCATTCCCGGCGCACCACCTGTCCGCATTCTCGACCACGGGCGGCAATAAGGTATTCCCGAAAACCACCGTTTTTGAGAATGTTTACTGAAGGTCGCAATTTGCACCTACAGACATTCCGAAAACTATTTATTGAAATAACTATTGCAAAACTACATAATACTTTTGAGTTATAGGGATATTTTTATGTATAGAGACATAGTTATTTCAGAATTATCCAATATGGAAACAGACCTTCGCGCCATGGGAGTGCGAAGCGTGCGCTTGTTTGGTTCCGTAGCGCGTGGAAACGAAACAATTTTTTCTGATGTGGATTTGGCATTGGACGTTGCCAGAGAAAGCGGATTCTCTTTGCTAAACTTGGTCGCTGTTAAAGACTTCATTGCGGCAAGGTTAGGGAAATCTGTTGATGTGGTGACGTTCCCCATCCGACGAATTGACCTTTTGAACGAAATCGAAAGGGACGGCATCCGTGCCTTCTAGCACTCCCTCTCGACGGTACGCCGATATTCTGGAGAATATCGCGCGCATAAGGCTTTATCTCGATGGGTTCGATAAAGAGCGTTTTCTTGCAGACGAAAGGACTTGTGATGCCGTTGAGCGCTGCTTGATGCGCGTCAGCGAGGCTGCAATCAAGTTAGGAGAAGCCGCCGAAATTAATGCACCACACATTCAGAGGTGGTTCGGGAAATCTGGACAGCGGAGATAAGTGGAATTTCTGCCTGACTTCGGCTTAGATGCCGAGAACAGGAGATACCATGACGAGACGACCACGCCGGAACCACAGCCCGGCTTTCAAGG
>Ga0180223_1002401_pt1 | contig 11389 bp, 9 predicted proteins | sample eDN5th30CKraftOP_FD_151337 | JGI IMG/M metagenome (GOLD analysis project Ga0180223, IMG submission 151337) | Enriched Organic Plus compost microbial communities from Emeryville, California, USA - eDNA 5th pass 30_C Kraft OP (version 2) (version 2) ...
CCCTGGTGGGCGGCGCCGACGATCAGATGATCTCCAACATCATCGCCTTCCACATGCAGCGCTCCAACAACTGGGGGCTGGCGGCCGCGCTGGGCACCCTGCTGCTGGTGCTGGTCCTGCTGCTGTACGCCATCTACGACCGGCTAGTGGGCGCACGCAACATCAGGCTGGGCTGAAAGCGCATGCAAAGCTATCCCGACTACTACACATGGCGCCACAGGCTGGGCGCGACCCTGCTGAAGCTGACGGCCTGGGCGGCGCTGCTGTTTCTGATCCTGCCCATCCTGGTCGTCATCCCCCTGTCGTTCAACGACGAGCCTTTCTTCAGCTTCACGCCCGGCATGCTGCGCCTGGACCCCGCGGCCTATTCACTGAAATGGTATGCGGCCGTCTTCCACAGCCAGACCTGGCTGGCGGCCGTGCGCAACAGCGCCGTCATCGGCGCCTGCGCCACGGCCATCGCCACCGCGCTGGGCACGCTGGCGGCCGTCGGCCTGGCGTCCGAGCACATGCCCTGGCGCAGGCCCATCACCGCCCTGCTGCTGTCGCCCATGATCGTGCCCCTGGTCATCGTGGCGGTGGGCATGTTTCTGTTCTATGCGCGCTTCAACCTGGTGGGCACGTTCACCGGCCTGATCATCGCCCATGCGGCGCTGGGCGTGCCCTTCGTCATCATCACCGTCACGGCCACGCTGGCCGGCTTTGACCGCTCGCTCTACCATGCCGGGCTGAGCATGGGCGCCTCGCCGCTGCGCGTGTTCCGCGACGTGATCATCCCGCTGATCCGTCCCGGCGTGATATCGGGCGCGCTGTTCGCGTTTGCGGCTTCTTTCGACGAGATCGTGCTGGTGCTGTTCCTGGCAGGGCCCGAGCAGGGCACCATACCGCGCCGCATGTTTGCCGGGCTGCGCGAGCAGATCAACCCCAGCATTCTGGCCGTGGCCACACTGCTGATCCTGGTGTCCATACTGCTGCTGGCCACTCTGGAGCTGCTGAGGCAAAGATCCGAGAAACTGCGCCAGGGGCGCCTGGAGGCCTGAAGCGCCCGGCCAGAGGCGATCCGCGCGTATAGGAAGCCGCGGATGGATAAAACGGATGGACAAGAATAGGCACGGGCCTGCCGGGACGTCCGCCGCCTCGGCAGGCTGAACCTTATTTTTCGGGTACCGTCGGACGCGGCCGACGCAATATTTCGCCCAGCGCGGCGTAGAATGGCCCGCCCAACCGTGCCACCGGATCGATCGCCGCGCTGTCCACGTGCCTGCCGTCGTACACGGCGCCGTCCAGGTGGAAGACCGCCACCTGGCCGATATACAACGTATTGACGCCGCTGCCCAGGGGCACGGCCTGGACCAGTCGGCATTCCATCTGCGCCGGCGAGAGCGCGATGCGGGGCGGACGCACGGCAGTGCTGGCCAGCGTCGGGATGCCGACATGCTCGGCTTCGCTTGCATCGGGCGGATACTCCGCGCTGCTGGCATTCATCTGGTCCAGCGCCGCGCGGGGCGTCATGTTGACCACGAATTCGCCGGTCTCCCTTATGTTGCGCGCCGTGTCTTTCAGGCGGCCGTCGTCGTGCGCATTGATGTTCACCGCCAGCATGGGCGGATCGTGGGCGACATAGTTGAACGAGCTGAACGGCGCTACATTGACCAGGCCCGCGCCGTCGCAGGTGCTGATCCACGCAATGGGACGCGGCACCACGATGCCGGTCAGCAATTTGTAGGCGGTGGACGTGGGCATCCCCGCAGCGTCCAGGGTGACATAAGAATTGAAGGCGGGTGTAGTCATCGGATGAGAAGCTATCTGGTGGGCGCATGGGCGGCGCGATGGAGCAACGGGGCACTGCGGCCATTTTGGGATGATATTCAGGCCTCGCCCGGCTGCTTGTCAACCTGGATGAGCCTGGCGCGGCCCGCCAGCAGCCCGGACCACAGCGTCCCCAGTATGATCAGCACCATGAAAACGGCCACGGCGTCCCAGCCGCCCGTCAGGTCGTGCAGAAACCCGACCACCAGCGGCGCCGCCGCGGCCATGGTATAGCCTATGCCTTGCGCCATGCCGGACAAAGCCCCCGCCACCTGTGAATTGGGCGAGCGCAGCACCAGCAAGGCCATGGCGACGCTGAACATGCCGCCGAAGCCCAGGCCGAAAATCGTCGACCAGACGAAAAGCCAGCGCAAGGGCCCGTAGACCAGCAGCAGGAAGCCCGCCAGCACCAGCAGCATCAGCACCAGGATGGTGGGCCGCTGGTCCCGTCCGCGGGTGGCGATCCATGGCGCCGCCAGCGAAGTCGACAACTGCACCGCCATCAGCGCCGCCAGCACGAAGCCGGCGTCGGCGGGCGGCAGGCCCCTGTCGATCAATATCAGCGGCAGCCAGCCGAAGATGCTGTATGCGATGGCGCCCTGCGCGCCCATGTGCAGGGTCACCTGCCAGGCCAGCCAGTTGCGCCGCAAGCGCGGCGCGGCAGCCTGCCGGGCCCCGGCCATGGGCCGGGCCGCCGGCGCCTGAGGCAGCCACGCCAGCACGGCCAGCACGGCCGGCACAATCCAGAAGCCCAGCGCCCAGCGCCATCCGCCCAGGGCGTGCTCCAGCGGCACGGTCACCGCGGCGGTGATGCCGGCTCCCAGAGCCAGCGCGGTGGAATACAGGCCCATCATCAGGCCGGCGTGGTTCGAAAAATGCCGCTTGATGATGATGGGCAGCAGCACCATGACGACACTGATGCTCATGCCCACCAGCAGCGTGCCCGCGAACAGGCCATAGACGCCCAGCACGCCGCGCAGCGCAATGCCGGCGATGAGCAGCAGCAGATTCATCAGGATGAGGCGCTCGGCCGTGCGCCAGCGCAGCATCCTGGGCACGAAGGGGGCGAAGGCGCCGAAACAGAGCACCGGCAGCGTGATCAGCGCGCCCAGCCAGGCGGCCGACAGGCCCAGGCTGTCGCGCAGGGAATCGGCCAAAGGCCCGACGCTGATCAGGGCGGGACGCAGATTCATCGCCACATAGACGATGGCGACGGTGAGAATCAGCCGTCCAGCGGGACGGACGCCGGAACGCCGCGCGGCGGCATCGTCCGGACAGGCCTGCGCCGGCTCTCGCTGCGTGCCCTGCGGCGGCTGCCGCGTCATATCTTGCTGTTGGGGGGATGAGGCGGGTTTGAAATCAGACACAATGCCATACCAGGGAAATCACTAACTGACGCAGTGTGCCATAAATCCCCGGCTTCCGAGCGGACACCGCTTGACCGGCCCGCGTCCAAAATGCCCGTCTGCCTGATCGGGTTCAGCCTGCTCCCCCCGCCCCAGCCGTTTGCATGAGTCGGAAAGAGAAAAAGCCGCCTTCCTGGGGAAGACGGCTTTTTGACGCCATTGTCATTCTTCAGATTTATTTGGGTTTATTCTTTTGGGTTTATTCTTGGTAGGCAGTACTGGATTCGAACCAGCGACCTCTACGATGTCAACGTAGCGCTCTAACCAACTGAGCTAACCGCCTGCAAAGAACGTAATTCTAGCGTATTTTTTGCCAGCCTGCAAAGTTCGCGCAAAACAATTCATTCCCCGGCTTGCGCCCCATATCCTGTCTTCGCCGCGACACGAAAACACACTAGACTATGGCGGATTTTCATCACGCCATCCGCCCTCATGCAGCTCAGGTTCCCAGCCCTGCTTGCGCTTTTCTTCGCCGCCCTGCTCACCTTGTCCGGCTGCGGCGCCCTTCCTCTGCGCGCACCGGAAGCCGGAGGCGAGTTCCGGCTGACCCTGCTGCACGTCAACGACCACCATTCTCACCTGGACGAAGAGGCATTGCCCTTCATGCTGCAGACGTCCCGGGGGCGTGAGCGCATAGAGGTCGCCGCAGGCGGCTTTGCCCGGGTGACGGCGGCAATGAAAGAGATATCGGCCGGCGCGCCCAATGTCATCAAGATTCACGCCGGCGACGCCCTGACGGGCGATCTGTACTATCTGCTTTACAGCGGCGAGGCGGACGCGGCGCTGATGAACACCGTCTGCTTCGATGCATTCACCATCGGCAACCACGAGTTCGACGACGGCGATGCGGCCCTCAGGCGCTTCATCGACTTTCTGCATGCGGGCGCATGCCGCACGCCGGTGCTCAGCGCCAACATACGCTTCGGCGCCGGCTCGGCGCTCAATCCGCGCCGCGCGCCGGGCTATGTCCTGCCTTCGATCATCCTGAAGCGCGGCGGCCGCACGATCGGCCTCATCGGCATCACCGCAGCCGACAAGACGCGCCATTCTTCCCGCCCGGACCCCGACACCGCCTTCCTTCCCGAAACAGAGGCCGCGCAGGCCGAGATAGACCGCCTGCGCGGCCAGGGCGTCGACATCATCGTGCTGCAGACCCACTACGGCTACCGGGCCGACCTGGGCCTGGCCGGCCGCCTGCGCGGCGTGAACGCCATCGTGGGCGGCGACTCCCACACCCTGCTCGGCCCCGCGACCCTGGCCGCCTACGGCGTAACGCCCCAGGGAGACTATCCCAGCCTGGCGCGGGACCGCGACGGCAAGCTGGTCTGCGTCGTCCAGGCGGGCCAGTACGCCTATGTCGTGGGCCAGTTGGACCTGCGCTTCGATGCGCGCGGCGAACTGCAGGGCTGCGCCGGCACGCCGCACATTCTGATAGGCGATGATTTCCGTCCCGCCGACAGGCAGCGTCCGCCGCTTGGCGCGGCCGGCCTGCGCGCCATCCGCGACGACGTCCGCGCCTCCGGCGTCCTGCGCATCACCGCCCCGGACGCGCAGGCGCAGCGCATCCTGGCCCCGTTCCGCGCCCGCAAACTGGCCTTCGGCGCGGCCGTGGTGGCGCATGCGCCGCGGACATTCTGCGCGCGGCGCGTGCCGGGCCCCTGGCGCGACCGCACGCGTTCGGCGCAAGGCGACGCGTGCAACGCGGATCCCCGCGTCATCGCCCACGGCGGCCAGGCGCAGCAACTGGTTGCCGAAGCCTTTCTGCAGCAGGGACAGGCTTACTTCAGGGCAGAGATTGCGCTCATCAACGCCGGCGGCGTGCGCACGGATATACCGCAAGGGCCGGTGACGGCCAAGGCCGTCTACACCATGCTGCCCTTTCGCAACACCCTGGTGCAGCTGAAGCTGCCGGGCGCACAGCTCAAGGCTGCGCTGGAAGACGCCATCGATGCGGTGCTGGCGCCGGCGCCCAGTACCGGCGCCTACCCTTATGCCGCCGGCCTGCGCTGGACGCTGGACGCTCGCCAGCCCAAAGGCCGACGCCTCTCCGGACTGCAGGTCCGCGACGGACAGGGGCGCTACCGGCCTTTCGATCCCGGGCGCATTTATAACGTGGCCACCATCAGCTTTCTTGCCGATGGGCGGGACCACTACGCCGCCCTGGCCAGCCTGGACAAAAGCCGCCGGATGGACGTGGGCCTGGAGTATGCCGAGACTTTTCTGCGCTATGTGCGCAGCCTGCCCGGCAAAGACAAGATGCTGGCGCCCGTGCCGGCCCAAGACTACTCGACCCAGGCGTTCATCGACACGCCCGCCGGCCAGGGACGCCGGCCGTAGGGCTGGGCGGACTGCATAACGCGCGGCGCCACTTGCCCGGCTGAAGAACCAGGCCTTGCTTTGCGAAGGCTTCAGCCAGAAACGCGCCAGGGCCTGTCGACGCTAGGCGCCGTCGGCCTCTCGAACCGCCCCCATGAAGGCCTGGATTTTCTCGGCCGACTTGATGCCGCCCGAGGCCTCCACGCCGCTGGACACATCCAGCGCATAAGGCCGCAGTTCGCGGACGGACTGGGCGACCGTGTGGGGCGTCAGCCCGCCCGCAAGAATGACGGGCCGGCTGTCCGGCGCCTGCCGCACCGCCTGCAGCAAGGCGGAATCGAAGCTCAGGCCACTGCCGCCATAGCCGGGACTATAGCTGTCGAACAGCCAGGCCGTCGCATGGGGATAGCGCCGACAGGCCTGAAGCACCGCCTGCGGCTCGCCCAGGCCAGGCCCCCCGAGGCGGAAAGCCTTCAGGTAGCGGTGACCGAAACTGGCGCAGTATTCGGGCGGCTCGTCGCCGTGGAACTGCAGCACGTCGGGCCGGACGTGGTCCAGCACCTGTTGGACCTCTTCGGCCTGGGCGTTGACGAACAAAGCCACCACGCTGACCATGGCGGGCACGGCTTCGCGCAGCACACGCGCCTGCTCCAGGGACACAAGACGCGAACTTTTGGGATAGAACACCAGCCCGATGGCATCCGCGCCCGCCGCGCAGGCGGCGCGGACGTCCTCGGGACGGGTAAGGCCGCATATCTTGACTCGTGTGCGTGACTGCAACATAAAACCTCTGTGTCGTTTACTGGAAGGCCGCCGCAGGGTCGTCGGCCGGATCTGCCGAATCGCCGTAGGTGCCCGGGCCGTAGGCGCCTCCCTGGTCCAGCCGCACGCTGGCCGGGTCGATGCCGGATCCGCCCTGCTTGTAGTGCGTCACCATGCCTGGAAACAGCATGACGGCGGCCACCATCAAGACCTGGATGCAGATGAACGGCACCGAACCCCAGTAGATGTCTCCGGTGGTAACCTTGGCAATGGTCTTGCCGGTGATCTTGTCGCGGTAGTCCTGCTTGGGCGCCACCGAGCGCAGGTAGAACAGCGCGAAGCCGAAAGGCGGATGCACGAACGAAGTCTGCATGTTGACGGCCAGCAGCACGCCGAACCAGACCAAGTCTATGCCCATTTTATCCGCCACGGGACCCAGCAGCGGCACGATGATGAAAGCCAGTTCGAAAAAATCCAGGAAGAAGGCCAGCGCGAACGTCAGCAGGCTGACGAAGATGAGGAAACCCCACTGCCCGCCCGGCAGCGCGGCCAGCAGGTGCTCGACCCAGAGGTCTCCGTTGATGCCGCGAAACGCCAGGCTGAATACGGTGGAGCCGACCAGGATGAACACCACGAAGCAGGTCAGCTTGGTGGTGCTGTGCATGGCCTGCCGCAGCAGCTTCCACGACAGCCGGCGGCGCACCGCCGCCATGACGATGGCCCCGACCGCGCCCATGGCGCCGCCTTCGGTGGGCGTGGCCAGGCCAATGAAAATCGTGCCCAGCACCAGGAAGATGAGGAACAGGGGCGGAATCATCGCAAACGTGACCCGCTGCGCCAGGGGCGACAGCCAGCCCAGGCCCAGCGCCTTGTCCGCCAGCGCCAGCGCCCACGCGGCCAATCCCCACGCCATCAGCGTCACGACGATGCGCTCGTCCAGCGGCACCTGGACGTGGGACCGGAAATAGTACGCGGCGCCGAAATACGACACGCAGGCGGCGATGGCGGACAGCACAGCCAGAGAGCTCAGTCCGCGCCGTCCGTCAGCCTGCACGTAGACTTGCGCCTCGGCCGGCAGGGCCGGCGCCGCCGAGGGCTTCAGAAAGCCCATGGCCATCACGTAGGCGATATAGCTGCCGGCCAGCAGCAGCCCCGGTATCATGGCCCCGCGGTACATGTCGCCCACCGAACTGCCCAGCTGGTCCGCCAGCACGATGAGGACCAGCGAGGGGGGAATAATTTGCGACAAGGTGCCCGAAGCGGCGATCACCCCTGTGGCCAGGCGCCGGTCATAGCCGTAGCGCAACATGATGGGCAGCGAGATCAGCCCCATGGAGATCACCGAGGCGGAGACCACGCCCGTGGTGGCGGCCAGCATGGCGCCCACCACCACCACCGCGACGGCCAGGCCGCCGCGCAGCGGGCCGAACAGCTGCCCCACGGTGTCCAGCAGGTCTTCCGCCATGCCGGACCGCTCCAGCACCAGCCCCATCAAGGTGAAAAAGGGCACGGCAAGCAATGTGTCGTTGGCGACGATGCCGAACACCCGCTGCGGCAGGGCCTGGAACAGCGCGGGCTGGATGAAGCCCAGCTCGACGGCCACTAGGCCGAAGACGATGCCGTTGGCCGCCAGCGAGAAGGCGACGGGAAAGCCCATCAGCAAAAAGACGATCAATGTGAAGAACATGATCGGCGCCAGATTGTCCACCAGAAAGCTCATTCGGCTCTCCTTCCAGTGTCCGCGCGCCCGGCCTGGCCGCCGCTCGGCGGGGCGTGCTCCGCCCGGGCATGCAGGAGGATGTCTTCGACCAGCTCCTCCTCGGCCGTCTTGTCGGATGCGCGCTCCAGCGGATTGCCGCAGTATCCGCGAAGATATCCGACGCATTTGATGAGGTGCGAAACACCCGCCAGGATCAGCAGCCCGAAACCGGCGGGAATCAGCAGCTTGGCCGGCCAGCGGATCAGGCCGCCCGTATTGGACGACTGCTCATGCAGCAAATAGGAGTCGTAGAAGAAAGGGATGGACAGCCAGAAAATCAGGCAGCAGGCCGGCAACAGGAAGAACAGGACACCGAAGATGTCGATGCCGACCTGGGCGCGCCTGCCAAAGCGCTGCGCCAGGACGTCCACGCGCACATGTTCGTTGCACAGAAAGGTATACCCCGCCGCCAGCAGAAAGATGGCGCCGAACAGATACCACTGCAGCTCCAGCCAGGCATTCGAGCCCAAGTGCAGGAACTTGCGTCCCATGGCATTGCCCGCGCTGACCAGCACCACCACCAGGGTCAGCCAGGTGACCACCCGCCCCACCAGCGTGTTCAGCGCGTCGATGGCCCGCGACAAGGATAAAAGAAATTTCATGACTACACGTTCGAAGATGAATGGCCCAGATAAAGCACGTGGCCTGGCCTCAGCCCCCCGCGGCCCCGGGCAGATGCGACGCCAGCAGGTCCGCAGCGCCGGCCTGCGGCAGGCCGAAGCGGGCCGGATAAGCCACCTGGACCAGATACAGGCCTTCGGCGGAGAACGTCGGCGCGGAACAGCGCCGGTCTTTCTGCCGCAGCAGGAAGTCCATCCATTCGGGGGGCCGGCGTCCTTCGCCCACGTACAGCAGCGCCCCCATCAGGTTGCGCACCATGTGGTGCAGGAAGGCATTGGCCGTAAAAGTGAAGAAAAAGAAATCATCGCGCTGCCGGATGTCCAGCGCATGCAGGGTGCGCACCGGGCTGGCCGCCTGGCATTGCGATGACCTGAAGCTGCTGAAATCGTGCTCGCCCACCAGCCTGCCCGCCGCCTCGCGCAAAAGCGCCATGTCCAGCGGACGGAAAGTCCATCCCACGCGCCCGGCCGTGGCGGGCGACCGCACGCGGGCATTGCGCAGCATGTAGACATAGGTGCGCGACAAGGCGGAAAAGCGCGCATGGAAGTCGTCCTGCACGGGCTGCGCCCACTGCACGGCCACGCTGGAAGGCAGCAGGCTGTTCAGGCCGCGCACCCAGGATTCGGCCGGCCGGCGGGCCGGCGTATCCACGTGCACGACCTGGCCCAGCGCATGCACGCCGGTGTCCGTGCGGCCCGCGCAGATGGTGTCGGCCGGATGCGCCAGAAACTGCGCCAGGGCCGCCTGCAGGCAATCCTGCAGCGTGCGTCCGTGGGGCTGCGTCTGCCATCCCAGCCAGGGTCCGCCGTCATAAGCCACCCCCAACGCCATGCGCGGCATGATGGAACCGGGCCCTAAGACCTTCGCGCGGGCTCGCCGCTAGGCGGCTGGCTGAGATCCAGGTTGATTTTTTCCAGCTGCTGCTGGACCATGGCCTCGGTCACAGGCGCGCCCTGGTCGTCATGGCGCGCGGTATTGGCCCGGCGCAGAAGCCACGCGATGATCAGCACGATGATGGCCAATACGGCCGTTATGGTGCCCAGTAGATGTTCTTGAAACCACGACACGGGTTGTTCCGCCTTGCTTGAGTCAGATTCCGCCGGAGTGGCGGCGACAGCGTCGGAAGCGCCGCCTGCGACGGCCTCCCCCTGGCCGCCGGCCGCCGAGGCGCCGGTGTCGCCGGCACCACTGCCCTGCACCGAGGCTCCGTCCGCCGAAGCCGTATCGGCCGGACTGTCGGACGACACCGCGCTGGCGGCGTCGGACAGTGTCTGGCCTATGGTCGCCGCGCCGTCCACCACGGCATTCTTGGCCGCCTCGCCCTGCGACTGCAGCGCGGCATTGAGGCTGTGCACGTTCTGCTCGAGCTGCGACACGCGGCGCTGGGACTCGGAAATGTTGCGCTCATCGGCCAGCCGGTCGTCGGCCGAGGCCTCGCCCGGCTTGTCGGACCCGCTGGAAAGCACGACCTGATCGCCGCCCGCCTGGGGGCTGCCTTCGGCGCCCTGCCCGCCCCGGGACACCTGACCCCGATCAGAGGGGCCGCCCCGCGCGGTGGAGGCGCGCCGCGCGGCCTCCTGGCGGTAGGTGGCGAATGCCTGCGCCTGTTGCTGGAACAGGCGGCGCGCCTCGCGGTCGGAAACCTCTGTCAGGGCGGCGGGGCCGGGAATGTCGAGCGTGGCGCCGGCCTTGAGCAGATTGATGTTGCCGTCGATGAAAGCCTGGGGATTGGCGCGCTGCAGGGCGATCATCATCTGGTAGACCGACACGCCCTGCACCGCGTGGCGGCGCGCTATGGCAAACAGCGTGTCGCCGCGACGCACGCGCAGGGGGCGCTGCTGCGCTGCCGCGCCCGGAGCGGAAGAACGCGCAGCAGCGCCGCCGGCGGATGGCCGGTCGGAAGACGCCGCCGCGGCGGACACGCCCGGCCCGCCGGAGGCCAGCACGCTGACCTGATGCAGTTGGCTGCCCGCGGCGCTGCGCAGCTCCAGCAGCAGATCGGCCACCGCGCCCTGAAACGGCTGGGCCGAACGCACCTGCACGACGCGGGAATCGGCGCTGAAGCCTTTTGCCAGGCCCAGGCGCAGCGTGGAAAGCTCGACGGGCGGCGTCAGGCCTGCCTGGCGCCATGCGTCGGCGGGCGCCACGGCCACGCTGAGCGAGCGCAGGTCTTCGGCATCGAGTTGGCGCAGTGGCACATCGATGCGCAGCGGCTGCCCCGGCGCCGAGACCAGGCGCGAATGCCCGACGCTCGCGGCGCCGGCCGCGGGGCAAGCCAAGGCCGCTGACAAGGCCAGCGCCCATGGAAGCGCCCTGCCGATGGTTGCCCCGGAAGCGGCCGCACGAATCTTTTGCATTTTTACAGTTCGCCCAAAGTGATACGCAGCATACGGCGCAGCGGCTCGGCCGCGCCCCACAACAACTGGTCGCCCACCGTGAAGGCGCTGAGATACTGGGGGCCCATCGACATCTTGCGCAAGCGTCCCACGGGGATGTCCAAGGTACCCGTTACCGCAACCGGCGTCAATTGCCGCATGGTGGCCTCGCGCTCGTTGGGCACGACCTTGGCCCACTTGGAACCTTCGCGCAGCAGGCCGGCGATTTCGTCCACCGGCACGTCGCGCTTGAGCTTGATGGTCAGCGCCTGGCTGTGGCAGCGCATGGCGCCGATGCGCACGCACAGGCCGTCGATGGGCGTGGGCGCGCTGCCGAAGGC
>Ga0180223_1002404_pt1 | contig 11370 bp, 11 predicted proteins | sample eDN5th30CKraftOP_FD_151337 | JGI IMG/M metagenome (GOLD analysis project Ga0180223, IMG submission 151337) | Enriched Organic Plus compost microbial communities from Emeryville, California, USA - eDNA 5th pass 30_C Kraft OP (version 2) (version 2) ...
GGATCGTGCCGCGCTTTGCCGACCTTCTGACCGAGCCGGAGCGGCCGGCGGTCATCGCGGTCGACATGCCGATCGGTCTGCCGGCGCGCGCCGGCCACGGCGGCCGCGCTGCCGAGAACGCGGTGCGGCCACTGCTCGGCGCGCGGCAATCGTCGGTGTTCTCGGTACCGTCGCGCGCGGCGATCGCCGTCGGCGAGTACCGGGAGGCCTGCCGGATCGCGCTCGAAACCTCGGATCCGCCGCGCAAGATTTCCAAGCAGCTGTTCAACATCGCGCCGAAAATCCGCGAGGTGGACGAAGCACTGCGCAGCGCACCCGACGCCGCCCGGCGCGTGTTCGAGGTGCATCCCGAACTCGCATTCTGGCGGCTCAACGGCGAGCGCGCGCTGACGGAACCGAAGAAGGTCAGAAGCCGTCCCCATGGGCCGGGGCTTGCGCTGCGGCGCGGCCTGCTGATCGCGGCGGACCTGCCCGATGCGCTGCTCCGCGCGGATGCGCCCAAAGGTTCCGCGGCCGACGACCTGCTCGACGCGCTCGCTTGCGCCGCCATCGCGCGCCGGCTGCACACGGGAACCGCGCGGCCCTTCCCCGATCCACCGCCGCGCGACGAGCACGGACTCCCGATGGCGATCTGGGCATGACGCGGCCGCCGTTTGCCGCTACGGAAAGGCGTCGCCACAGGAGCCTTGTCCATGCCCTTCCCGCAGCGCCTGATCGACGGCTACAGCGCTTTCGCAAGCGGCCGCCTCCCCTCCGAGCAGCATCGCTACCGCGAGCTCGCGGAGCGCGGCCAGCGACCGGAGATCATGGTGATCGGCTGCTGCGACTCACGAGTGTCGCCGGAGGTGATCTTCGACGCCGGCCCCGGCGAGTTGTTCGTGGTGCGCAATGTCGCAAACCTGGTGCCGCCGTTCGAGACCGACGGCAGCTATCACGGCGTGTCGGCCGCGCTGGAGTTCGGCGTCGGCGCTCTGAAGATCAAGCACATCGTGGTGCTGGGCCACGCCCATTGCGGCGGCGTGCAGGCCTTCGCCGAGGAGCGCGAGCCGCTGTCGCCCGGCGATTTCATCGGGCGCTGGATGTCGCTGATGGCGCCGGCCGCCAAAAGGGTGGGTCCGCGCGGCGGGCTGTCCCGCTCCGAATATCTGGAGCGCATGGAGAAGGCATCGATCGTCAACACGCTCGATAACCTTTTGACGTTCCCGCGGCTGCGCAAGCTGATCGAGCGCGGCGACGTGATGGCCCACGGCGCCTATTTCGGCGTGGCGACCGGCGAGCTCTCAGTGCTGGACAAGGCGACAGGCGAGTTCCGGCCGGTCATCGCCCGCCAGCCGGGGTGAACACCGGCGGCCGTTCAGGCCTCGGCGCCGTCCGTCAGCGGCGCGCGCTCGCGCGCTTCGGGCACTGTGATGATGACGTCTCCGCCGCTCACAGTCAGCTTGACCGGCCGCAGGCGCGCCTTCGGATTGCCGGGATGGCGGCCGGTGCGGATGTCGAACTCGAAGCCGTGCCACGGGCAGACCACGTGCATCGCGGACCCGGAAAAGAACATGCCCTTGCTGGTGCGGTCCGGCGCGATCTCTTCCTCGACCTTGGCGATGATCTTGCCCTGGCAGGCCGGTCCGCCCATGTGCGGGCACTGGTTGAACCAGGCGTAGAACTCGCCGCCGAGCTTGAACACGGCGACCTCGAAGTTCTCGAAGCCGACGATCTTGCGGCCGGGGTCCTTGAACTCCGCCGCCGCACCGATGTTCACCTCGCGCATGATTTCCCCTCACCGCTTATTTCTATTGAACCACATCGACACGTCCCAGAGATTGAGACCGGCCGACTTGATGAGATCGCTGACCGTGACGACGATATCGGTCGGCGTGACGCTGGACGGCGTGACCGGCTGGGCCGGCGGCCGATCGGTTTCGGTCTTCGCCGCGTAGAGCCGCACCGCCGCCGTCAGCACCCGCTCGAGATCGGCGTCGGACACCTCGTCCGGACGGCCGGACGAGAGCGCCCGCTCGGCCGCCTCGACGAAATCGCCGCCGAGAGGCGACGTGTGCTGCCCGGCCGGCAGCGCCATCAGGACACTCCCGGACGCGACGCCAGAACCTCGGCCGCCTTCGGCCGCTTGCGCTCGACCTTGAGATTGAAGAGCCGCGCGGCGTTGAGACCGAGGATGTTGCGCTTGGCCTGCTCGCTCAGGAACGGAATCGTGGTGATCGAGCTTGGCGCATCGAAGTCCCAGTGCGGCCAGTCCGACGCATAGAGAAGCTGCGTCTCCGCCTTCATCGCGTCCATCGTCGATTTGAGAAGAGCGAGGTTGGTCTTCTCCATCGGCTGGCTCGTGTAATACATGTCCTGCATGTATTCGCTGGGCAGCCTCTTGAGCAGCGGCGCCTCACAGGTGCGCATCTGATATTCGTGGTCGAGCCGTTGCATCAGGTACGGAATCCAGGCGAGCCCCGATTCGATCCACAGCACCTTCAGCTTCGGGAAGCGCTCGGGCAGCCCGTTGATGATCCAGTTGGTCATGTGGATCAGGCTGTAGTGAACGAAGCTCAGCGCGTGCATGGAGATGAAGCGATTGAGCTGGAGGAACGACGGGTCGTTCCAGTTGAAGCCGGAGTGGAACGAGAACGGCTTTCCGGTCTCTTCCATCATCGCATAGAGCTTCATGTAGTTGTTGTGATGCACCGGCTTGTTGCGCGTCGAAACGACGGAATAGCCGATGATGCTGTCGACGTGAGCGTATTTCCTGACCTCCTCGACGCAGGCCTCGGGGGTATTGAACGGCAGGTAGATCATGCCTTTAAGGCGGTCGTCCTGCGGCAGGATCGTCTCGACGAGCCACTTGTTGTAGGCCGCGCCCACCGCCGCCTCGATGTCGTCCTGCGGATGCATGCCAAGCGTCAGCATCGGGGTGGGGAACACAACCTGATAGTCCAGGCCCAGCGCATCCATCGAACGCCGCGCAAGCTCGACGAAGTGGTGGCTGCCCTTGGACTCCACAGGCTCCATCAGCGCCTGCTGGTGCGGGATGCGGCCGTAGGCGTGCTGGAAGAGAATGCCGGGCTGCGCGTTCAGCAGCGCGATGTTGCCGCTGCCGGGGCGGCCCGCGACCGCCTGGCCCATCTGCCGGATCACGTCGTTATCGATCGAGGCGAGGATTTCCGGCCAGAACGAAGTCTCGGTGACGTGCGCATCGATATCGACGAGGAAACAGTCCTCGTAGCTTTCCGCCTGCCGCGTTGCATGCGCGAGGATGTCGCGCGTGTCGGTCTGCATGGTGATTTCTTGCAGTTCGCGGAACTGCGGCGGGCTGCGTTCGAGCATGGCGGACTCCCTGAGTGCGGCGCGGCGGGATGGACGCCGAAAGCGCCGGTTGGAGCGCCGGTGTCGCGGGCCAGCGCCCACCGCACATTACGGACGGAGGGGTCCGCGGCGCAATAGAGCGATTCTCAACAACAGCCATGCACGCGAGCCGCAGCCGTTGCGTGCGCTAATGATGCATCACGACCGTCGCCGGCTGCCGCATTTCGCCGAGCGACTGGCGGATCACCAGGAACGCGCCCTGCAAGGCCAGCCCCGCCATGATCGCGGCCACGACCAGGTCCGGCCAGCCGGCGCCGGTGCCGAACACGCCGGCAGCCGCAAGCAGCACGGCAAGATTCCCGATCGCGTCGTTGCGGGTGCAGATCCAGGCCGAGCGCATGTTGGAGTCGCCGGCGCGATAGGCCCAGAGCAGCCCGAAGGATGCCGCGTTGGCGGCAAAGGCCGCAACGCCGACGGCGCCCATGGTGATCGCGCTCGGCAAGGTGCCGTGCGCAAGATGCCAGAGCACGGTGCCGACGACCCAGAGGCCGAACAGGCCCATGCTGATGCCCTTGCCCAGCGCCGCCATCGCGCGATAGCGCAGCGCCATGCCGACGACGAGCAGGCTGATGGCGTAGTTGGCGGCGTCGCCGAAGAAGTCGAGCGCGTCGGCCTGCAGCGAGGCGGAACCGGCGGCGACACCCGCACCGATCTCGACCACAAACATGGCGGCGTTGATCGCGAGCACGGCCCACAGCACGCGGCGATAGCCGGCGTTCCCGCGATTGGGATCCGTCTCGTGATGATGATCGTGTCCGCAGCAGCTTGCGCCCATGACCCGAATATGGGCGCGGCGGGCGGCGTTATACAATCACAGTTTGCAGGGCTTTTGCGCGAATGCCTCGGCGCCGCATCGCTCCAACGTCATCGCCGGGCCTGACCCGGCAATCCAGCTTCTCGCGAAGAGGATGGATGCCCCGATCTCAAAGCCCGGGCATGACGGCGATATCGGTGGGGAGGCCGGCGTGAAAACCCAAAGAACCTACGCCGCCTGCTGCTTCGCCTGGATCAGCTTGCGGTTGATCAGGCACTCGGCGATCTGCACGGCATTGAGCGCCGCGCCCTTGCGCAGGTTGTCGGAGACGACCCACATCGCAAGACCGTTCTCCACGGTCGCGTCCTCGCGGATGCGGCTGATGTAGGTGGCATCCTCGCCGGCCGCCTCATAGGGCGTGACGTAGCCGCCGGGCTCGTGCTTGTCGATCACGATGCAGCCCGGCGCGTTGCGCAGAAGCTCGCGCGCCTCGTCCGGCGTGATCGGCTGCTCGAACTCGATGTTCACCGCTTCCGAGTGACTGATGAAAACCGGCACGCGCACGCAGGTGGCGGTGAGCTTGATCTTCGGGTCGAGAATCTTCTTGGTCTCGGCCAGCATCTTCCACTCTTCCTTCGTGTACCCGTCCTCCATGAACACGTCGATCTGGGGGATCAGGTTGAAGGCGATGCGCTTGGGGAACTTCTTGGTCTCGATGTCCTGCAGCGAATAGATCGCCTTGGTCTGGCGGTCGAGTTCGTCCATCGCGTCCTTGCCGGCGCCCGACACCGACTGGTAGGTCGAGACGACCACGCGCTTGATGGTCGCCTTGTCGTGCAGCGGCTTCAGCGCGACGACGAGTTGCGCCGTCGAGCAGTTCGGGTTGGCGATGATGTTCTTCTTGCGGAAGCCCACGACCGCATCGGCATTCACCTCCGGCACGATCAGCGGCACGTCGCTGTCGTAGCGCCAGGCCGAGGAGTTATCGATGACGATCGCGCCTTGGGCCCCGATCTTCGGAGACCATTCCTTCGACACGCTGCCGCCGGCCGACATCAGGCAGATGTCGACGTCGGAGAAATCGGTGTGCTCCAGCGCCTTGCATTTCAGCGTCCGGTCGCCGAACGAAACCTCGACGCCCTGGCTTTTGCGCGAGGCGACCGCGATCACCTCGTCGGCGGGGAAGCGCCGCTCGTCCAGGATGTTGAGCATCTCGCGGCCCACGTTTCCCGTGGCGCCGACGACCGCGACCTTGAAACCCATAACACTCTCCGAAAAAGGACAGGCGCCCAAAGCCCATAGGCGCGCCAGCTTTTAGGCGAAAAGCCTTTCCAACTCAATTGGAAGCGGCTCCCGCGACATATGACTTTTTCGGCTGGATGCCATCGCCTCCGGGGATGGACCGCCCGATCCAGGCTTCGTTTTTGACAAGGAAATCCCGGAGCCTATCGGGGTAGTCCCGATCGACCGCCGCCCGGACGCTGGGGCGGGCCGACAGCGCCGCCCGCCGGGCCCGAACCTCCGGGGTCTCGACGAAGAGACCGTGGTCGACCAACGTATCGAACACATCGAAATACCGGAAAATCGGGCCGAAAACGGCGTCCACTACCGAAAACCTCTCGCCCGCGAAGAACGGCCCCTCGCCGAGTGCCCGTTCTACCCGCTCGAATTTGAGCTTCAGCGCCGCGGCCTTGCAGAGCGCCGAGCCCTCGTCCTTCGCGGTCTCATAGCCCCAGATGTCGGCGAGGATCGCGGAACCGAACTCCATCCAGCCGCGGTGCTGGGCACGTGGCGCGGCGGCGACGACGCCCCGCCGACATGGCCTGGATGTTGTCGCAGCGCGCGGAGCCTTCGGCCGGCTGATCGCCGAGCGAGAAGGCCGGCCGGTCCTTCAGAACGTCGCCGGGCTCGGCTTGGACCGGCATGAACGCGAGAGCAAACCGCTTCATCCCGTTCGACTAGATCGGCGAGACGGCGAATCTGCGGCCACGCTCCTCAGGCGTCTAGCGCGGCGCGAACGGATTCTGCCAGCCGCGGCCGGGCGACGGGGCGCGCGGCGGGAACGTCGCCTCGAGGTAATCGAGCACGACCTTCTTCTCGTTGTCCGGCAGCGGCGACATCTTGTGCTTGTCGACCATCCACTGCAGCGAGTCCTCCCACTGCTGGCGCGACATGCCCTGCTGCGCCACGAGCTTGAAGTTGTGGCAGGCGGTGCAGGCGTAGAACGTGTCGTCGCGGCCGGGGCCGGGCGGAAACTCCTCCGGGCTTTCCTCGTGCGGGGTGAACTGCGCGGGCTGGGATGAGCCTGCGTTCATCGCCAGAAAGACGGCGGCCAGCGCAACGCTGGCCGCCGCAACGCGTTTCATCGCCGCAGTCATCCCGCCAGCACCGCGACCCGATGCATCGGATTGCCGCCGTACCCTTGCGGATTCCAGCTTCCGGCGATGTGCGGCTGCATGACGCCGGCGGAGTCGGTCGCCCGAGTCCAGATCTCGTAGTAGCCGTCGGACGGCAGCGCCACCGTCGCGGTCCAGCGCTGCCAGTCGTACTTGTTCTTCGGCTTGCCGAGATCGGCGCGTATCCAGGTGGCGCCGAAGTCGAGCGAGACGTCGACCCGGCGGACCGTGCGGTCGCCGGCCCAGGCGGCGCCGCGAAGCCTGACCTCCTTCGTGCCCGCCGCAAGCTTGGTGCCGTTGGCAGGGCTCGTGATGATCGAGCGCACCGGCATCGATTCCAGATCGCGGAAGTTTCCGTCCACGGGCCTGCTGCCTGGAACCATCGGCTTGATCGCCACGCGGTAGGAGGTCGAGCCCATGCCCGGACCGTCGTGATACTTGTCGCGCACCCAGATGCGGGTAAACCACTTGCTCGACACCGAGCCCGGCCAACCGGGGATGACGAGCCGCACCGGCCCGCCGTGAATATGCGGCAGCGGCTGGCCGTTCATCGCGAACACGATCAGGTTGTTGGCATCCATCGCCTTCCTGATCGGCACGCCGCGCGAGATCGCGTCCTTGCTGGCGTCGGCAAGGCTGCGGTCGATGCCGTAATGCCCGGTGAACACCGCAGAGCTCTTGACCCCTGCGGCCTTGAGGACATCGGCGAGGCGGACGCCGGTCCATTCGGCGCAGCCTGCCCCGCCGTTGGTCCACTGGTTGCCGCGCGCCTGCGGGGTGAAGAACGAGCGGCCGTTGCCGCCGCACTCGAGCACGAGGCGGCGCGTCACCGGCCTGAATTTGGTCTTCAGCTCGCCGAGCGTGATCTCGATCTTGTTGTTCACCTCACCGTCGACGGTGAGCTTCCACTTGTCCGGCTCCTTGTTCTCGTCGGGAATGATGCCGTTGTTGCGGACGAAGAACTTGTCCGTCGGTATCACATCGTCGTCGAGCAACTGCTCCGGCGTCTCCGCAACCAGCGGACGCTCGCCGAGCAGCACCAGCTTGTCGCTCTTGCCCGGATATTTCAGATATTGCGGACCTTTCGGCGCGGCGGGAGCAGGCGGCGCGCTCTGCGCCAGCGCCGCGGGAACGAGCCCGCCCGGCATGTTGGCCGCGAACGGAATCGAGCCGCCCACGGCCGCTCCCATCGCGGCCAAACCGGCGCCGCCCAGAAATCCGCGGCGGTCGAGACCGGTCTTGCGTCCGAACACCTCGGCGTCGGCGCGCTCGGCGTCCTGCGCGTAAAGCTCCTCGATGGTTCTTTCCCGTTTCATCGTCGCCTCCCTTTGCACCGACCGTCGGTTGCGATCGTGTGTCAAAGCGAGACTAGGCGCGGCCCTTCTGACATTCAAGAAGGTGAATGAGTCGCCCGTCCTGCGGCATGGCGGCGCGACCGGCCAAACGCGGGCCAAGACGCGTTCTCTTGTGGTGCAGTGCAAAGCGGCTTATATCCATTTAAGCCTTCGCCGAAGGAATCGAGGACCCCATGCGCCTGATGGCCGTTGCTGCTGCTGCCGCGATCGCGCTGCTCACCATGCCGCAGGCGTCCGACGCCGCGCCGCGCCTCAAGCGGGTCGACCGCAACGGCGGCGCGTATGTCGGCTCGGGAGGCACCACCGTCGTCACGCGGGACGAGCAAGGCCGCACCCGCACGCGGATCATCGTGCAGAAGCGTTCGTATCTCGACGGCGGCACCGAGGTGATGCCCTCGGACAACATCAACTCGTTCCGCTCGACGTTCATGAGCTACCGGCCCGGCAGCGTGACGGCCAACACCGCATTCGACCGGCCGGGCTGGTGGAACGACCCGTTCTTCCTGCCGGGCAAGCGCAACCCGTATCCCTGGCTCGGGAACTGATTGCGCCTAACGAGCGCCCGGCTCAGGGCACCGTCCGCTCCATCTCCATCCGTTCGAACGCCGCCCAGACGCCGGTCTCGCCATCCCAGGCGCCGCGGCTCGCTGCCTTGGAATACTCCGTCGCGCGCTGCTCGAAGAAATTGGCGTGCTCGACGCCGTTGAGGATCTCCACCAGCCACGGCAGCGGGTGCGGCCTGATCTGGTTGTAGCCGCCTTCCACAGGCTCGAAATATCCGAACACCGTCGGCAGCCGAAGCTGTGTCAGCCGCCAGTCGGCGACGTAACGGACATAGGCGTGAATTTCGGCCGGCGTCATGCCGTCGATCTTGCCAAGGCTGAAAGCGAGATCGACGAACCGCTCCTCAAGACCCACCATCGTCTTCGCCACATCGACGATGTCGTCGCGCACCGCACGGGTCACCGCCCCCGTCTCGCGATTCCATTCATGGAACAGCCGGATCACACCCTCGCAATGCAGGCTCTCGTCGCGCACCGACCAGCTCACGATCTGGCCCATGCCGTTCATCTTGTTGTGGCGCGGGAAGTTGAGCAGCATGGCGAAACTCGCGAACAAAGCCATGCCCTCGGTGAAGGCCCCGAACATGGCGAGCGTCCGCGCCACGTCTGCGACCGTATCGACGCCGAACTCGTGCATGTAGTCGGCCTTGGCGCGCATCTCGGCATAGTCGCGGAACGCCTCGAACTCGGTCTTGGGCATGCCCAGCGTCTTCAACAGCAGCGCATAGGCGTCGATGTGCACCGTCTCCATGTTGGTGAAGGCGGCCATCATCATCTGCACCGCGAGCGGCTGGAAGATCGGGATGTAGCGCTTGAGATAGTTGTCGCCCACCTCGATGTCGGACTGGGTGAAGAAGCGGAAGATCTGCGTGAGCAGCGCACGCTCGTCGGGCGTGACGCGGTCCGACGCCCAGTCCTTGAGATCGGCGCCGAGCGGCACCTCCTCGCCCATCCAGTGGGTCTGCTGCTGGCGCTTCCAGAACTCGTAGGCCCAGCCGTAGCGATCCACGTCGTAGGTGCCGGTGGATTCGAGCAGGCCGACACGGCCGGTGCCAATCAGGGCGCGCGGATCGAGCGTCGAGAGATCGGGCGTCACTGACATGCGAGGCACTCCTCGTAGTCGGTGCGAACCTCCGCCTGCATCGGCGCAGCCACGGTCTTTCCGTCGGCGATCTTGCCGGCGAAGGCCGCACGCGAGACCGACTTGGAGCGGCAGTAGTAGAGGCTCTTGATGCCGCGCCTCCAGGCCGTCCAGTGCAGCATGTGCAGGTCCCATTTGTCGACGTCGGCCGGGATATAGAGATTGAGCGACTGGCTCTGGCAGATGAACGGCGCGCGGTCGGCGGCGAGATCGACGATCCAGCGCTGGTCGATCTCGAAGGCCGTGCGGAAAACGGCCTTCTCCTCGTCGCTCAGCACGTCCAGATGCGCGACCGAGCCCTCGTGCTCGATGATCGACTGCCAGACCTCGGTCGTGTCGGCGCCCTTGCGCGCCAGGACACGCGCCAGATGCGGATTGCGAACGGAGAATGCTCCCGACAGCGTCTTGTGCGTGTAGACGTTCGCGGGGATCGGCTCGACGCAGGCGCTGGTGCCGCCGCAGATGATGCTGATGGAAGCGGTCGGCGCGATCGCGAGCTTGTGCGAGAAGCGCGCCATCACGCCGCGCTCCAGCGCGTCGGGGCACGGCCCGCGCTCCTGGGCCAGAGCCACCGAGGCCGCGTCCGCGTCGCGCCTCACCTTGCGGAAGATGTTGAGGTTGTACGATTTCGCCAGCGCGCTCTCGAACGGAATGCCCTTCCTTTGCAGGAAGGAGTGGAAGCCCATCACGCCGAGGCCGACGGAACGCTCGCGCAGCGCCGCATACCGCGCCCGCTTCATGCCGTCCGGCGCGACCGTGATGAAATGGGTGAGCACGTTGTCGAGGAATCGCATCACGTCCTCGATGAAGCCCGGCGCGTCTTTCCATTGCTCCCAGGTCTCGATGTTGAGCGAGGACAGGCAGCAGACCGCAGTGCGCTCCTCGCCGCGATGATCGCGGCCGGTCGGCAACGTGATCTCGCTGCACAGGTTGGAGGTCGAGACCTTCAGACCCAGATCGCGCTGGTGCCTGGGCAGCGCGCGGTTCACCGCATCGATGAACAGAAGATACGGCTCGCCGGTCTGCAGCCGGGTCTCGAGAATGCGCTGCCAGAGCTGCCGCGCATCGATCTCGCGCACGGTCTCGCCGCTCCTGGGACTCTTGAGCGGGAACATCGCGCCGTCTCGCACCGCGTGCATGAAGGCGTCGGTGACGTTGATCCCGTGATGCAAGTTCAGCCCCTTGCGGTTGAAGTCGCCCGACGCTTTGCGGATTTCCAGGAACTCCTCAATCTCCGGGTGATGAATATCGAGATAGACCGCCGCCGACCCGCGCCGCAGCGAGCCTTGCGAAATGGCGAGCGTGAGCCCGTCCATCACGTGGATGAACGGGATGATGCCCGAGGTCTCGCCGCCCTTCACCTTCTCGCCGATCGAGCGCACGCGGCCCCAGTAGGTGCCGATGCCGCCGCCGTTGGAGGCGAGCCAGACGTTCTCGTTCCAGGTGGCGACGATGCCTTCGAGCGAATCCGGCACCGAGTTGAGGAAGCAGGAGATCGGCAGGCCGCGCGTGGTGCCGCCGTTCGACAGCACCGGCGTCGCCGGCATGAACCACAGCCGCGACATCGCATCGTAAAGCCGCTGCGCATGCGCCACGTCGTCGGCGAAGGCGCAGGCCACACGCGCGAACATGTCCTGAAAACTCTCGCCGGCCAGCAGATAGCGATCCGTCAGCGTCGCCTTGCCGAAGCCGGTCAGGAGCTTATCGCGGCTGCGATCGAGCACCAGATCGGCAGGCTTTGGCGGCGGCGCGAGCGGACCGGGCAGCGGCGCCGGTTGCGGCGCAACGCGCGGCG
>Ga0180223_1002405_pt1 | contig 11370 bp, 8 predicted proteins | sample eDN5th30CKraftOP_FD_151337 | JGI IMG/M metagenome (GOLD analysis project Ga0180223, IMG submission 151337) | Enriched Organic Plus compost microbial communities from Emeryville, California, USA - eDNA 5th pass 30_C Kraft OP (version 2) (version 2) ...
CGGCCACCCGGTGCGCCATCTGCTGAACCGCATTGGCGATCTGGCCGACTTCGTCCTTGCGATCGGTGTTCGGCACCTTCACCGTGAAATCGCCGTCAGCGATCAGGCCGAGCGGCTTGACCATTTCACGCAACGGCCGGGCGATGGTGAGCGCGCCCATGAAAGCGGCGATCACGAGAATGATGGCGGTCAGAATCGACAGCCCGGTGCTGACGCGCTCCGAGAGCGCTTCGGACTGGTCCGCCGACTCCTGCGCCGCCTTGCGGGCCTTGGCGGCGCCGGTGTCGGTCTCGTCGATGAGGATTTCGGCCTTGTCGACAACGCCGAGGGACTGGCGAGCGATCGCCAACTGCTCCTGATCGAGCGCGGCAATCTCGGGGTGATCGGCGGCCGCGGCGCCGAGGCGGGTCCGCGCGTCGAAGACCTTGCGCTTGCCTTCGGCGATCTTCTTGCCCAGGGCGGCATATTCGTCGACCAGCTTCAGGATGTCCTGAATGCGGGCGCGATTTTCGGCCAGCGTCATCTTGGCGATCAGAGGTTCGGCCAGCGCGCGCGTGGCCTTCTGCATTTCATCGACTTCCTTGAGCGCATTGTCGGTTTCCTGGTGGCTGCGGCTGATGCGAACGTCCTTGACGGCCATTTGCACCCCGCGCAGTGCCGCCTTGGCGGCGATGATGCCGTTGCCGATGGCGACCTGATTGTCGGCGGCGTTGTTGGCTTCCTTGGCCTGTCGCGCCAGCATCATCTGAGCGGCGATCAGGATGACCATGAACAGGACCCCCAGTCCCGACATGACCGATAGTTTGATTCCGATACTGATATTGGACAGCTTGAACATTGATAGCTCCTGGCGATGGAAAGAGCGTTGGATGAAAGGCACGATTGGAGAGCGCCTGCGGTTCGTCACCGCAGCCGGAGTTGACGAATGTCCCCCCTCAGAGACTTCGTCAGGCGTCGAGAACGATCGTTTTGGAGTCCGTGCCGTTGTGGTCGGCAAGGAGATTTGGCAGGTCGATCAAGGCGATCATCACTTCCTCGTTCGACACCAGGCCGGCGAGGAAATTGGTCGAGTGCGTGTGGCCGGTGCGCGGCACCGGCTGGATCTGCGCCGGTGTGACGGCGACGATATCGAGCACGCGATCGCCGATGAGGCCGACCTGGCGGTCGCCGATCTGGACGATGATGACGATATGCAGCGGCGTCGTTTCCGTCAGGCCCTGGCCGAAGCGGCAACGCAGGTCGACGATGGGGACGATGGCGCCGCGCAGATTGAGCACGCCGCGCACATAATCGGGCTGTTTGGGCAGGTGAGTGATATCCGACCAGCCCTTGATCTCGCGCACGGCCATGATGTCGACGCCGTATTGCTCGTCACCGATGGCAAAACTGATGAATTCGGTGACGTGCGAGGCCGTGGAGGCGGGCTCGCTCAGCGATACTGCGGCGCTTGCAGCTGCAGGCGATACAGTATCCGGAGGCGGAGTTGCGATGTGGGTCATAGATGGGTTCCTTCTGTCGCCCCTCAGCAGACAAAAGGCTCCCGCATGCGCGACAACAGGAGGCGCGCATTCATCTCGACCGAGACAATCGGAGGCAATTCGTCTTTGAAGGCGCGTATATTAATATGGATGTTATTTTAAACTGCGATTGAATTTGCACTTAATCTATATTGGTCTTTCTTGTTTATTCCACAGACATGCGTTGCGTGAGCGGCAAGGCGGAAAATTTAAAAACCGCAATGGCTGCATCGGTTTGATTCAATTCATCGTGCGGTACATTTGCGGCAATTCGCATCGCGACGATGGAATATACGATCCCGGATTCTCTAACGCGCCGGAGCGCGCGGCGAATCAGCGCGCGCTCGTCGAACGCAAGATGCGTCGTTCAAAAAATTTGGGCGGCGCGACGATCGAGGGGGGAGATCGCCGCGCCGCCCGGAGCCGATGGCATCGCCTCCATCGGACCTTAGTCGAAGAACCTAGAACTCCTTCCAGTCGGTCTCGGCCATCGCCGTCTCGATCTTCTTGACCGCGCCGCCGCTGCCGGTGTGCTTGAGTTGCACCACGGCTTGCGGTTTGGCCGGTGCGGCCTTGGCCGTCGCGGCCGCGGGTTTGGCAGGCGCCGGCTTGGCCGCCGCAGGGCGGGCCGGCTTGGCCGACGGGTCCTTGCCCATGTCGTGAGCGACCGATGCGCGGGCAATCGCGGCTTCTTCCTGGCCGAGTTGGAAGAAGGCCACCTGCTCATCCATCATTTTGGCCTGGTGCTCGAGGGTCTTGGCGGTCGCCGCGTTCTCCTCGACCAGCGCCGAGTTCTGCTGCGTCACCTCGTCCATCTGGGTGAGCGCCTTGTTGATCTGGTCGATGCCGGTCGCCTGCTCGATGCTGGCGTTGGCGATATCGGTCACGATGTCCGCCACCTTCTTGATCGAGGTGACGATTTCGTTGAGCGACGTGCCGGCCTGGTTGACCAGATCGACGCCTTCCTTGACCTGGACGCTCGAGTTGGTGATCAGGTCCTTGATGTCTTTCGCCGCCTGCGAGGAGCGCTGGGCCAAGCTGCGGACTTCGGAGGCGACCACCGCAAAACCACGGCCGGCTTCGCCGGCACGCGCCGCTTCCACGGCCGCATTGAGCGCCAGCAGGTTGGTTTGCCGGGCGATCTCGTCGATCACCCCGATGATGTCGGTGATCTTCTGCGAGGACTCCTCGATCTTGGCCATGGCCTCGACGGTCTTGGCCACCACCTGGCCGCCACGGTCCGCGACGTCGCGGGTGTCATTGGCGGAGCGGCTGGCTTCCTGGGCGTTCTCCGCATTGCGCCGGACGGTCGAGGTGAGTTCCTCCATGGCGGCCGAGGTCTCTTCAAGGCTGGCTGCCTGTTCCTCGGTGCGCTGGGAGAGGTCGGTGGTCGAGGTCGAGATCTCGGCCGAGGCGTTGGTCACTTCGCGGCCGGAAGCCTTGATCTCGTGGATGGTCGTGCGGACCTTCTCCGCCATGACCTGCACCGAGTTGGCGATCTGGCCGACCTCGTCCTTGCGATCGAGACCGGGCACCTTGATGGCAAAGTTGCCTTCGGCGATCTTGTCGAGCGGATCGACCAGGGCGCGAAGCGGCGAGGCAATGCCGTACTGGCCAATCGTGAAGCCGATGATAAGGCCGAGGATGATGCCGATGCCGGCGCCGCCCATCATCAGCTTCGACGTGTAGAGATATTCCGCGGTGGCGTCGTTCGAGACGGTCTCGACATCCTTGTCCAGACCTTCGGCCAGCACACGGAGGTTGAGACGCACCTTGTTGGCGAGCTCGGCGCTTGACATCGCTTCCTTGCGCAGCTGGTCCAGCTCCGCGGTCATCTGGAAGTTGGTCACGGCGGCGGCGGCGCGGAAGGTGCCGTTGAGCTCCTTCTGGTAAGTGGTCCAGTCGGCCTCAAGCTCGGCCAGCTTGGCCTTGACGTGCGGGCGCATCGCCTTGTCCTTGAGCCACTGGAAGCGCTCCTGGAACAGCTTGCTTTCCGCCGCGACGGCATCCTGCGCGGCCTTGATGCTCTCCGGGCGCGGATCGGTCGAGACCTGAAACTCGGCCCGGTTGATGGCGAGAAGGTTGACGGCAAGACGCTGAGCCATCGTCGACTGGCTGGACACGACCTCCATCCGATCCGTCGCCTCGCTCAGCGACTTGAGCGAGGTGATGCCGAGCCAGGCGATGGCGGATGCCACCATGGCAAGCAGCATCACGACGGAAACTATCTTGGTCAGCACTTTGAAGCGCGCGAGAATAGACATCTTCAGCCCCATTTCCTTTCAAGTGCGGTCGCTCCGCAACCGCGTGTGACGTTCTGCAGGTGTCAGGCGTCGAGAATGACGGCCTTGTGTTCGGTGGCTTCGTGATCGGCGAGCAGATGCGGCAGGTCGATCAGGGCGATCATGACGTCCTCGTTCGACACCAGCCCGGCGAGGAACTTCGTCGAGTGCGTGTGACCGGTGCGCGGCACGGGCTGGATCTGCGCCGGCGTCACCGACACGATGTCGAGCACGCGATCGCCGATGAGACCGATCTGGCGGTCGCCGATCTGGACGATGATGACGATGTGCAGCGGCGAGGTTTCGGTCAGACCCTGGCCGAAGCGGCAGCGCAGATCGACGATAGGGACGATGGCGCCGCGCAGATTGAGCACGCCGCGCACATAGTCCGGCTGCTTGGGCAGGTGGGTGATGTCCGACCAGCCTTTGATCTCGCGTACGGCCATGATGTCGACGCCGTACTGTTCCTCGCCGATGGCGAAGCTGATGAACTCGGTGACGTTCGAAGCCGCCGCAATAGCTGCGCCGGTCTCGGTATCGCTGGTTGCAATTGATGCAACTGTAGATTGACTTGATATGGATACGCTTGGTGAAACTTGCGACATTCCAGTGGGTCCTTATTGTCCCGACGGTAGGCAATAGTCGACAAAATGCGCGGCAATGAAGGCCGAACATGATGCTCGTCGATGGCGCTCTTTTTCCATCGCAGGCATGTAGTAATAAATTACCGTATTTACCTTAAGTTGTGATTGATTTTATTCATAATCTAAATAGTTGATAAAGATGTATTATACACGTAAAAGATGCATAAAGAGAAGGCGATGAACTTCAAATAGGCAAGCAAATAGATCGCCTTGCCGTGAATCCGGGATCGCGGCGTTGAGGCTTTTCACAAGGCGGCGAATGGATATTCCGCTCGGTGTTTCGGGCGGTTGATGACGCTCATGCGCCAGACGAATCGAATCGTTGCATGAGGCGTGCGGTGCGTCCCGCGATCAGGCGCTCGTCAGGGCAGGGCAAAAAGGAACCGCCGGGTTTTTGACCCGGCGGTTCGAAGCTCGGCTCGCGTTCATCGCGAGCTACTGCATGTCAGCGCTCAGTAGGTGCCGGTGCCGTCAATCACGGCTTTGAGTTCGACATATTCCTTGCAGTTCGTATTGCCGCAGAGAGATGCCACCTTGGTCAGATATTCCCTGGCCTTGACCCGGTTGCCTTGCTCGGCCTGCCACATGCCGTAATAGGACCACGTGCGGGTATGCTTCGGGTCGGCCTTCAGCGCCGCCTCGTACCAGACCTTGGATTGCTCGTAGTTGCCCATGCGGCGGTTGGCGTAGCCGATATAGTTGGCGACATCCGGATTGCCGTCGCGGCCGAGCGCATGCATGGCGGCGATGCCCTTGTCGTATTGACCGGCCAGGATCATGTCGCGGGCGGCGCGATAGCCGCGGACGAATTCGTCATAGGTCTTGGCGTGGGCAAGCTGCTGCTCGGGCTGCTCGATCGCGCTGCCTTTCTTTTCCTTCTTCTTGTCGTCGGTCGGTGTGTCGGTGCCCGCCGCATATACGGGCTTGAAGCCGACGGCGGTGACAAGCAGGGCCGCGGCAGCGACCGCGGGGAGGTGGCGGAGGAAACGGGAGAGGATCATGGCGACTGGACCTCTTGGGTTGAACCGGCACAGCGGCGACAGGTTACGACAGTTTGCGTGCCTGACGGGAAAAACATTCCGTGAACCCCGTTTAGTCCCGTACCCGCGAAATATTGCTGTGGGCCCCAGTGCTTGACTCGTCTTGCAGTTCCATTGAATGTTTTGATTGTGCTGGTTCCCCGGGTCGCTCCGGGGACGAAAGAGGGAACACGGTTAGCCGCAATCCTGCTAGTCGGCCTTACGGGCCGGTTGGCGATTTTGCGTATCCGTGGCTGCCCCCGCAACTGTGAGCGGCGAGCCCGCGTCCGAACGGCCACTGGGAATTCTCCTCGGAGACATCTTCTCCTGCGAGACCCTGGGAAGGCCGGACGCAACGGGCGATGACCCGCGAGCCAGGAGACCTGCCAGCACAGTCACCCAACCGGTGGACGGGCGGTCCATACGGAGCGGCGCTTTCGCAGCGGTGACGTCAATGCCGGTGCGATGGTCCGTTGGAATATCTTTTCCCGCGAACATCGGCAGGTGAGCGTCTCGAGGCGTTAGTCGTCCGCGTTGCGTTCGCATGTTCCTCGCACCGGTTTGGTTTCACCCGGCGCGCCCGTCATGGACGGGCGCCATCGAAGGAATGTGCGTCATGGGGGTTCGTTTTCGTCTGGCTGCCGCGAGTGCGGCGGCTGTCATCGCTGCCGTGCAGGCCGCGTCGGCTCAACAATCCGAGCCGGTCGTGCTGCCGCAAGTGTCGGTCAGCGCCACCGGCGTCGCCACGCCGCTCGACCAGATCGGGAGCTCGGTGACCGTGATCACCGCCGCCGACATCGAGCGCACCCAGCGCCGCACGCTGCCGGACGTGCTGAGCAACGTGCCCGGCCTCAACGTGGTGCAGACCGGCGGCCCCGGCGGCCAGACCGCGATCTTCATGCGCGGCACCAACTCGAACCACATCAAGGTGCTGCTCGACGGCATCGACATCGGCGATCCCAGCACGCCGAACGGCGCGGTCGATCTCGCCCACATCGCCACCGGCGACATCGAACGCGTCGAAGTGCTGCGCGGGCCGCAGGGTGGTCTCTATGGCGCCAACTCGATCGGCGGCGTGATCTCGATCACCACCAAAAAAGGCGAGGGGCCGGCGAAAGCCAGGGCCACGCTCGAGGGCGGCGCGCTCGGCACCTTCAACCAGTCGGCGGCGGTCAGCGGCGCCAAGGACCGCTTCGACTATGCCTTCAGCGTCGCGCATCTGCGCTCGAGCCATATCGACGTCACGCCGACCTATGTGCTGCCGGCCGGCCAGGCGGCCAATCCGAATTCCTACGACAACATGACCTATTCGACGCGGCTCGGCGTCCAGGTGACGGACGACCTCAAGGTCAACCTGATCGGCCGCTATGTCGATATCCGGCTGAAATATTCCAACGACGATCCGAGTGTATTCCCCTCGACGCCTTATGCGACGCGGTCCGACTACGGCAACAAGGCCTTCTTCGGCCGCGCCGAGGCGGTCTATGCCGCGCTCGATGGCTGCTTCATCAACACCGTCGGCGTCAACATCGCCGATAACAAGCGCAGCAACAAGGATCCCAACGCCAATCCGGAAACGACCAATGACGGCACCCGCACCGCGGTGAATTGGCGTGGCCAGATCGCGGTCGCCAAGGGACATACCTTGGTGCTCGGCGCCGAACGCTCGACCGAGCGCGCCAATAGTCAGGCCTATGCGATGTTTGGCGGCGCGCCGATTTCCTATTCGGCCAGGAACGGCAACACCGCGGGCTATGTCGAGATGCAGTCGCAATTCGCCGAGCGGTTCTTCATCGTCGGCAATTTGCGTGTCGATGACGACGACATGTTCGGCAGTCATACGACCTGGCGTGTCGCCCCGGCTTTCATTGTGCCGGGCAGTGGAACCAAGCTGAAGGGCAGCTACGGCACCGCCTTCAAGGCGCCGACCTTGTACGAGCTCTACGGCGTCGGCGACTTCAACTATGTCGGCAACCCGAACCTGAAGCCGGAAACCAGCAAAGGCTGGGAACTCGGTTTCGAGCAGCCGCTGTTCGGCGACCGGCTGCGCTTCGGCGTCACGTACTTCCGGAACGACATCAAGGATCTGATCAACAGCCAGACCACGCCCGTGAACACCTACGTCAATGTCGGCAAGGCCAAGACCGAGGGCTACGAAGCCTTCGTCGATATCAAGGCGACCGACCGGCTCCGGTTCCACGCCGACTATACGCGTACCGATGCGACCGACGAGATCGCCCACACCGAGTTGCTCCGGCGGCCGAAGCACAAGGCCAATGTCACGGCGTCTTATCAGGCCAGCGATGCGCTCGGCCTGTCGGCGAGTGTGGTCTATGTCGGCCCGTGGATGGATTTCGACCGGCAGGGGCTCTGGTTCCCGGCCCGCGATTTCCAAGGCTACACGGTGGTCAATATTGCCGCGAACTACGAGGTCAACAAGCAGGTCACGGTGTTCGGCCGCGTCGATAACCTGTTCGACAAGCGCTACGAAGTGCCGGTCGGCTGGAAGGCGCCGGGCGTCGGCGTTTTCGGCGGTATCAAGGTTTCGACCCTGTAACGCCGCGGGCACGATCTGACGCGCGGCCGCGGCCGCGCGTCGCCCTGCAAAAATCGCTACGATCGCCCCGCAAGATGATTCTCCGGGGGCTGACCATGTCGCGATCTTTGCTGACTGCTTTTATTCTTTGCGCCGCGCTGGCAGCGGTGCCGGCGCGGGCCGACGATATTCTCGATGCCATCGAGCAGGGGCGCAAAGCCTACCAGGCCGGCGACATGACCGGCGCCAAGCAATCGCTCGATCTTGCCTCGCAGCTGATCGCGCAGAAAAATGCCGAAGGCTATGCGGCGCTGCTGCCCGAGCCGCTGTCCGGCTGGCAGGCCGAGAAGGCGCAGACCAGCGCCGTCGGCGGCGCCATATTCGGCGGCGTTTCGGCGGCGAACCGCACTTACACCAACGCCAAGGGCGACACGGTGGAAGTTTCGATCACCGGCGATTCGGCGTTGGTGATGCAGTTCGCGCCGATGCTGAACAATCCGGCGATGGCCGGCGCGTTCGGCAAGCTCATCCGTGTCGGCAGTCAGCGCGCGGTGCAGAACCCGGACGGCGACGTCATGATGGTCGTCGCCAACAAGTTCCTGATCAACGTTCAGGGCTCGGCGGATGCGGCGAGCAAGGTGGCCTACGCCCAGGCGATCGACGTCGCCCGGCTGTCGAAGATGTAAGAGTGGATCGGATGGCGTTGCGGATGCGGTGGCTGATTGTCGGGGCGGCGTTGCTCGTCGCGGGTTGCACCTCGGATGACGTCGGGCCGAGCCCGGCGGAGTTGCAGGCGCGCTGGGATGCCCAGAACATTGCGCCGCAGAACTACAAGAACGATCTGCTGGCCTTCCTGCGCACTTATCTCAACGAGCCGGTGGGGGTGCGCAACGCGCAGGCCTCAAAGCCGCTATTGAAGAAGGTGGGGCCGGGCGAACGCTTCATTGTTTGCGTGCGCTATCGCGAGCGCAAATCGGGCAACACCTACGCGCCGCCGAAAGATGGCGCGGCCACCTTCGTCTCGGGCAAGCTCGATCGTTTTCTGGATACGCCGCTGGAAGTCGCCGCCCTTTGCAAGGACGTGCCGCTGGAGCCGTTCCCCGAGCTGGAGAAGCTCACGCCGTGACCGGGGCCTGCAGACGTAGCGGCCGGCACAGAATCCGGAGTGACAAGAATCCGGAGTGAAAAGAATCCGGAGCAACAAATAACTAATAACCGCCGGGGTGACCCGACGGTTCGCCTTGTTCATTCAAAGGTCGAAAGTGTCCCCGGGCTGCGAGGCTACTTAACCTTGAGGTTCTCCGCCGACGTCTTGCCGCGGTTTTCGACGAGTTCGAACTGCACGGTCTGACCTTCGTTCAGCGTGCTAAGTCCGGCGCGTTCCACCGCCGAGATATGTACGAACACATCCTTGCCGCCCTCCTGCGGTTGGATGAAGCCGTAGCCCTTCGTCGGATTGAACCACTTCACGGTGCCCTGAGGCATGCTAGATCTCCGAGGTATTACGAGTAGTAGCAACGGCTCAGTTTGGCACAATCTTGAACCGCCGAACAAGCGTTCCGATTGCCCCGCGGCTGTGACAATTGGTTCAATTTTGGGCCAAATCGCAGGTTTGGTGCAAAATTCGTCGCCAGTGCGGGCGTGGTGCCGGATGAGGGGATTGAACCCCCGACCTTCGGTTTACAAAACCGCTGCTCTACCGCTGAGCTAATCCGGCGATTTCCGCCCGGATAGCGGATTAGACCTGACAAATCAATTGTATGTCGCGGCGGAAGCGGGCGGCCGAACGGCGGCAAATGCCGCCATCCATGGTCTTATGTCGAATTCAACGAATGAAAATGCCCCGCAGCCGGGGAGGCTGCGGGGCGTTCGTGTTCGCGATTCAGGCGGCCGTATCAGGGCGCCGAATGGGGCATCACATCTGGGTAATGTCGCGATCCTTGGTCTCCGGCAGGAAGATCAGGGCCACGACGAAGCTCATCGCCGCGACGATAATCGGGTACCAGAGACCGGAGTAGATGTTGCCTGTGGCTGCCACGATGGCGAACACCGTCGCCGGCAGGAAGCCGCCGAACCAGCCGTTGCCGATATGGTAAGGCAGCGACAGGCCCGAGTAGCGGATCCGGGTCGGGAACAGCTCAACCAGCCAGGCGGCGATCGGCCCGTAGACCATGGTCACGTAGACGACCAGGATCGCGAGCAGCAGCACCGTCATCGGGTAGTTGATGTCGTTCGGATCGGCGGAAGCCGGATAGCCGTGCGACTTGACCGCCGCGCCAATCGCAGCCGGCGTTGCCGCCGCGCCGGACAGCACGGTGTCGCCGATCTTGACGCTCGCGGGCGTGCCGGGTGCGGCTGCCTCGTTGGTGTAATTCACCGACAGATTCACCAGCGCCGCCTTGATGTTATCGCAGCCGGTGGTGAACTTCTCGGTGCCGGTCGCCTTGAACTGGAACGAGCACTCCTTCGGGTCGGCGGTCACGATGATCGGCGATCCGCTCAGCGCGGCTTCCAGCTTCGGGTTGGCGTAGTGAGTCAGGCCCTGGAACAGCGGGAAGTAGGTGATCACCGCCAGGGCGAAGCCGGCCAGCATGATCGGCTTGCGGCCGATCTTGTCCGACAGCCAGCCGAACAGGATGAAGCAGGGCGTGCCGATCGCCAGCGCGATGACGATCATGATCTGCGCGGTGACTGCCGGAACCTTGATGGTCTGGGTCAGGAAGAACAGCGCGTAGAACTGGCCGCCATACCACACGACGGCTTCGCCGGCGGTGGCGCCGAACAGCGCCAGGATGGCGATCTTGGCGTTCGACCACTGGCCGAAGGCTTCCGACAGCGGCCGCTTCGACGCCTTGCCTTCCGCCTTCATCTTCTGGAACAGCGGCGACTCGTTGAGCGAGAGCCGGATCCAGATCGACACGATCAGCAGGACGGCGGAGAGCAGGAACGGCAGACGCCAGCCCCAGTCACCGAAAGCCTGCTCGCCCATGGCGGTGCGGATGCCGAGGATCAGCAGCAGCGCCATGAACAGTCCGAGCGTGGCGGTGGTCTGGATCCAGGAGGTGTAGTAGCCGCGCTTGCCCGGAGGCGCGTGCTCGGCGACATAGATCGCGGCGCCGCCGTACTCGCCGCCGAGCGCGAGGCCCTGGATGAGGCGCAGCGCGATCAGCAGCACCGGCGCCATGATGCCCCACGTTGCGTAGCCGGGCAGCACGCCGATGAAGAACGTGCCGATGCCCATCAGGATCATGGTGACGAGGAAGGTGTATTTGCGGCCGATCATGTCGCCGAGGCGGCCGAAGATCAGCGCGCCGAACGGGCGCACCGCGAAGCCGGCGGCGAAGGCGAGAAGGGCGAAGATGAAGCCCACGT
>Ga0180223_1002407_pt1 | contig 11347 bp, 11 predicted proteins | sample eDN5th30CKraftOP_FD_151337 | JGI IMG/M metagenome (GOLD analysis project Ga0180223, IMG submission 151337) | Enriched Organic Plus compost microbial communities from Emeryville, California, USA - eDNA 5th pass 30_C Kraft OP (version 2) (version 2) ...
TGCTCGATCTCGTCGGCCGGCATGGGCTTGCCCAGCAGCCAGCCCTGCACGCGCTGACAGTCCAGCGAGCTCAGGATGCTGAACTGCTCCTCGGTTTCCACGCCTTCGGCGACGATTTCCCTGCCCAGTCGCTTGGACAGCTCGACGATGGTGCCGACGATGGCCTGGGCGCTGGTGTCGCTTTCCAGGTTGCGCACGAAGGACCGGTCGATCTTGATCGTGTCGAAGGGCAGCTCGCGCAGATAGCCCAGGCTGGAATAGCCGGTGCCGAAGTCGTCGATGGCCACGCGCACGCCGCTGCGCCGCAGCTCGGCCAGCCGGGCGATCTCGCCGCCCTCGGCGGCGACCAGCACGCCTTCGGTGATTTCCAGCTCCAGCCGCTCGGCGGCCAGGCCGGTGCGCTCCAGGGTGGAGCGCACGTCGCGCACCAGGTGGACTTTTTCCAGCTGAACGGGCGACAGGTTGACCGAGATGTACCAGGGCGCCGGCCAGCGGGCCGCCTCCGCGCAGGCGGTCTCCAGCACCCAGGCGCCCAGCGGCACGATGAGCTCGGTCTGCTCGGCCAGGGGGATGAACTGCATGGGCGCGACCGGGCCCCGGGTGGGGTGGTTCCAGCGCAGCAGCGCCTCGAAGCCGGCCAGGGTGCGGGTGCCGGCGTGGTAGATGGGCTGGTAGTGGACGTAGAGCTGGTCGGTGCCGTTCATGGCGCTGCGCAGGTCGTCCTCCAGCGCCTCGGCGTCGACCACGTGCGACAGCGCGTTCTGGCCGCGCGAGATGCGCACCGCGCGCAGCACCGCCTCGGCGCGCAGCAGGCTCACCGTGAGCAGCACCAGCAGCAGGCAGGGCACGAGGATCAGGCTGGTCAGCAGCAGCCAGTTGAGGTATTCGCCGCGCAGCGCCCCGGTATCCCACAGATACCAGGCCGGCAGCAGGCCGAGCGCCAGCACCACCGGGATGCTGCCACATATCCCCAGCAGAAGCCGCGCCCGCCTGGAGACGAACCAAGCCAGCAGCAGCGCCGCCCCCATGACTTCGAACAGAAGAACGGCGACGGCCAGCAGGGTGAAAGTGTCAAGCATCCCACACCGTTGACGGCATTCCAGGAGGCATCCTAAACAAGCCGCGGAACAGACAGCCAAGCGCCGGACGACATCCTGCGCGCCTAGACGGGCATGTTCGCGATTTCCTGGTAGGCGGCAATCAAGCGATTGCGCACCTGCAGTGTAGTCTGAAACGCGAGCCCGGCCTTTTGCAGGTCGATCATGACGTCGTTGAGGGACACGCCCGGCTCGCCCAGCTCGAAGGCCTGGGCCTGGGCCATGGAAGCGTTCTGGATGGACGACACCCGCTGCAGCGTGCGCTGCAGCTCGGAGGCGAAGCCTTCGCGCACCGGCATGGGATCGCTCGTGGCTGCTCCGGCCGAGGCGGCGCGCACCGCCTCGCGCATCTGCTGCAGCATCGATTCGATCCCGGACAAGTTCTGAACAGCCATTAGGGAGCACCCCGAAAATTGCGCCGTGGGCAGGTCGACAGAGACTAACCCGCATTCCGTCCCCGCATAGTCGGCAAATAGCGGCAAAACACCCGACTTTTTGCCGTTTGAAAGCGGCCCCGGAGCGTCATTCTCCCTGCCATGCCTGGATTTCCCTAGGAAGGAAATAACGCCGGAAAACCGGGGCTTTTCGCCGCTTGGCTTGCGCGCGGCCCCAGCCATAATCCACGCTCCCACACCAGAAGCACGTTGCATGAGTAGCCTGCCCTCTCGTACAGCCGTCCCGAACCTGGCGCGCCGTCCGGCCTGCGGGGGCCTGCAATGAACCAGCAGGCCACGCTTGCCTCCTCGGCCATGGCCCGCTTCCCCTTCCTGGAAAAGCTGCGCAGCCTGCCCAAGCCCGTCCTGCTGGGCGCGGCCGCGGCGCTGGTCGCCCTGGCCGTGGTCGCCGTGCTGTGGAGCCGGGGGCCGGAGTACAAGGTGCTGTTCTCCAACCTGGACGAGCGCGACGGCGGGGCCATCGTCAGTGCGCTGGGCCAGATGAACGTGCCCTACCGCTTCGCCGACAACGGCGGGGCGCTGATGGTGCCGGCCGACCGGGTGCACGAAACCCGCCTGCAGCTGGCCGGCCAGGGGCTGCCGCGCGGCGGCTCGGTGGGCTTCGAGCTGATGGACAACGCCCGCTTCGGCGCCAGCCAGTTCGCCGAGCAGGTCACCTACCAGCGCGGCCTGGAAGGCGAGCTGGCCCGCTCCATCGAGGCCGTGCACGCCGTGCAGCAGGCCCGGGTGCACCTGGCCATCCCCCGGCAGACGCTGTTCGTGCGCGACCGGCAGCCGCCCACCGCCTCGGTGCTGCTCACGCTCTACCCGGGCCGCAGCATGAGCGACTCGCAGGTCTCGGCGATCGCCTGGCTGGTGTCCTCCAGCGTGCCGGAGCTGACCGCCGAGCACGTCTCCATCGTCGACCAGAACGGCCGCCTGCTGTCCTCCCCCGGCGGCGAGGGCCGCGGCATGGACGCCGAGCAGCTGCGCTACGTGCGCGAGCTGGAGCAGCGCACGGTCGAGCGCATCCTGACCCTGCTCAACCCCCTCCTGGGCCCGGGCAACGTGCACGCCCAGGCCACCGCCAACGTCGATTTCGCGCAGCGCGAGCAGACCTCCGAGGTCTACCGGCCCAACCAGGAGCCCGGCCAGGCGGCCATCCGCAGCCAGCAGACCAGCGACTCCAACCAGCGCGGCGTGCTGCCGCCCCAGGGCGTGCCCGGGGCGCTGACCAACCAGCCGCCGGTCAACGCCGCCGCGCCCATCGCCAACCCGCCCGCCGTGCAGCCGCCGCAGCAGCAAGCCGGCGGCCAGGCCGGCGATGCGCAGCAGCAACAGCAGCAGGCCGAGGCGCAGCAGGCGGCCGCCGCCGCAGCCGTGCCCACCAGCCAGCGGCGCGACGCCACCACCAATTACGAGCTCGACCGCACCATCAGCCACGTCAAGCAGAACATGGGCGAGCTCAAGCGCATGTCGGTGGCCGTGGTGGTCAACTACCGGCCGGACGCCGACGGCGAGATGCAGCCCCTGCCGCCCGAGGAACTGGAAAAGCTCACCAGCCTGGTGCGCGAGGCCATGGGCTATTCCGAGGCGCGCGGCGACAGCCTGAACGTGGCCAACAGCCGGTTCAACGACGTCGAGCCGGGCATCCCCTTCTGGCGCGACCCCGAGCTGATCCAGCTCGGCAAGGAACTGCTCGGCTACCTGCTGTTCGCCCTGATCCTGCTCTGGGTCTGGCGCGCCGTCGTGCGGCCGCTGGTGCGCCGGCACATCGACCCGGTCATCGACCAGCAGGCCCTGGCCGAGGCCGAGGAGGAAGCCGAGCGCGAGGCCGTCGCCCAGCAGCGGGCCGCGCAGCGCTCGCGCTACCAGGACAACCTGGATACCGCCCGCGACATGGCCACCAAGGATCCGCGCGCCGTCGCCATGGTGATCCGTTCTTGGATAGACAAAGATGGCAAGCAATGAAGGCCTGAACCGCGCCGCCCTGCTGATGATGACGCTGGGCGAGGACGCGGCCGCCGAAGTCTTCAAGTACCTGACCGCGCGCGAAGTCCAGCAGCTGGGCTCGGCCATGGCCAGCCTCAAGCAGGTCACGCGCGACGACGTCAGCGCCACGCTGGAGGAATTCCGCCAGGAGGCCGAGCAGTTCATGGCCGTCACCCTGGGCTCGGACGACTACATCCGCTCGGTGCTGACCAAGGCCCTGGGCAGCGACCGCGCCGCCGGCCTGATCGAGGACATCCTGGAGGCCGGCGAAGGCGGCAGCGGCATCGACGCGCTGAACTGGCTGGAAGCCAGCACCGTGGCCGAGCTGATCGGCGACGAGCACCCGCAGATCATCGCCACCATCCTGGTGCACCTGGAGCGCGACCGCGCCGCCGGCGTGCTGGCCCTGCTCACCGAGCGCCTGCGCAACGACGTCATGCTGCGCATCGCCACCTTCGGCGGCGTGCAGCCGGCGGCGCTGGCCGAGCTGACCGAGACGCTGAACTCCATGCTGTCCGGCCAGGGCGCCAAGCGCAGCAAGATGGGCGGGGTGCGCACCGCGGCCGAGATCATCAACATGATGAACAGCAGCGACGAGGAGGCGGTCATCTCCAGCCTGCGCGACCGCGACGCCGAGCTGGCCCAGCGCATCGTCGACGAGATGTTCGTGTTCGAGAACCTGCTGGAGGTCGACGACCGCGGCATCCAGATGCTGCTCAAGGAAGTCGACAACGACTCGCTCATGGTCGCGCTCAAGGGCGTGCCCGACGACCTGCGCGACAAATTCCTGCGCAACATGTCCAGCCGCGCCGCCGAGATCCTGCGCGAGGACCTGGAGGCCCAGGGGCCGGTGCGCATGTCCAAGGTCGAGAGCGAGCAGAAGAAGATCCTGCAGATCGCCCGCCGCCTGGCCGAGAGCGGCCAGATCGTCCTGGGCAACCAGGGGGACGACGCCTATGTCTGACGGGCCGTACGCCGGCTTGGGGGTACAGGGGCGCGGCGCGCCCTGGCGCCGCTGGCGCATGGCCGACTTCGACGACCCGCCGCCGCCCGAGGCCGCGCCCGTCGAGGCCGAACCGGCCGAGCCGCTGCCCGACCCGGTGCAGGTGCGCGAGCAAGCGCGCGCCCAGGGCCATGCCGAAGGACGCGCCGAAGGCATCCGGCAGGGCCGCAAGGAAGGCCTGGAAGCCGGCCGCAAGCAGGGCCATGCCGAGGGCCTGGAGGCCGGCCGCAAGGCGGGCTACGAGGCCGGCCTGGCCGAGGGCCGCGAGCAGGCCCGCCAGGAGGCCCTGCGCCTGGACGAGCTGGCCGGCAACTGCGCCGCATCGATCGCCGCGCTGGAAGAGGACGTCGGCCAGGGCCTGATCGCGCTGGCGCTGGACATCGCCCACCAGGTGGTGCGCACCACGCTGGCCCAGCAGCCCGAGGCGCTGATCGCCGCCGCCCGCGAGGTGCTGCACGCCGACGCCGCCGGCGCCGGGGCGCTGCGCCTGTGGGTGCATCCCGACGACCTGGAGCTGGTCAGGCTGCACCTGGCCGACGAGCTGGCCGAGGGCCGCTGGCGCGTCATGGCCGACCCGGCGCTCGCGCGCGGCGGCTGCCGCGCCGAGACCGCCTACGGCGTCATCGACTCCACGCTGCAGACGCGCTGGCGGCGGGTGGCCGCCTCGCTGGGCCGCAGCGACGAATGGGACCGGCCGGAATGAACGCCGCCGCGGCAGCCCCAGGCGAAGTCAGCGCCGTCGACCGCTGGCTCACCCAGCTCAAGATCGGCTCGGTGCGCGCGGGCGCCACCGACCCCGTGCACTCCACCGGGCGCATCACGCGCGCGGCCGGCCTGGTGCTGCAGGCCACCGGCCTGCGCCTGCCGGTGGGCGCGGCCTGCCGCATCGAGATCGCCGCCGGCCACGACGAGGAGCACAGCCACTGGGCCGACGCCGAAGTGGTCGGCTTCGACGGCCATACCCTGTACCTGATGCCGCAGAGCGACATCTCCGGCCTGCCGCCCGGCGCCCGCGTGGTGCCGGCCGAGCCGGCCGTGCAGCGGCGCATCCCCCTGCCCAGCCGGGCGGTGGTCAACGGTAACGCCCAGCCCGCGCGCGGGCGCCACCTGCCGGTGGGCGACGTGCTGCTGGGCCGCGTGCTGGACGGCGCGGGCCGCCCGCTGGACGACCTGGGCCCGCTGGCCGGCGCCGACCTGGCCCCCATCACCGCCCCGCCCATCAACCCGCTGACGCGCGCGCCGATCGACACCGTGCTGGACGTGGGCGTGCGCGCCATCAACGGCCTGCTCACGGTGGGCCGCGGCCAGCGCATGGGCCTGTTCGCCGGCTCCGGCGTGGGCAAGAGCGTGCTGCTCGGCATGATGGCCCGCTATACCCGGGCCGACGTGATCGTCGTGGGCCTGATCGGCGAGCGCGGCCGCGAAGTCAAGGAATTCATCGAGCACAACCTGGGGCCGGAGGGCCTGGCCCGATCCATCGTGGTGGCCGCGCCGGCGGACGTCTCGCCGCTGCTGCGCCTGCAGGGCGCGGCCTACGCCACCCGGCTGGCCGAATACTTCCGCGACCAGGGCCGCCACGTGCTGCTCATCATGGATTCGCTCACCCGCGTGGCCATGGCCCAGCGCGAGATCGCCCTGGCCATCGGCGAGCCGCCCGCGACCAAGGGCTATCCGCCCTCGGTGTTCGCGCGCCTGCCCGCCCTGGTCGAGCGCGCCGGCAACGGCGCGCCGGTCAACGGCATGCCGGCCGGCTCGATCACCGCCTTCTATACCGTGCTGGCCGAAGGCGACGACCAGCAGGACCCGATCGCCGACGCGGCGCGCGCCATCCTCGACGGCCACATCGTGCTGTCGCGCGAGCTGGCCGAGGCCGGCCACTACCCGGCCATCGATATCGAGGCCTCCATATCGCGCGTGATGACCGCCATCATCCCGCCCGAGCAGTACGTGCAGGTGCGCGGCTTCAAGCAGATGCTCAGCCGCTACCAGCGCAACCGCGACCTGATCGCGGTGGGCGCCTACGTGGCCGGCGCCGACCCCAGGCTGGACGAGGCCATCGCCCGCTACCCGGCGCTGGAGCGCTTCCTGCAGCAGGACATCCCGGTCCAGGTGGACTACGAGACGGCCATCGGCCAGCTCGGCACGGTTTTCGGCCAGGGAGACGCCCATGCCTAGCAAGCTGCCCTTGAACACGCTGATCGATCTCGCCCGCAGCAGCACCGACGATGCCGCCCGCGCGCTGGGCGAGCTGACCGCGCGCCGCCAGCATGCGGCCAGGCAGCTGGACATGCTGCGCGACTACCGGCAGGACTACCTGCAGCGCCTGCAGTCGGCCATGCAGGGCGGCCTGGCGGCCGCCGACTGCCACAACTACCAGCGCTTCATCGCCACGCTGGACGACGCCATCGCCCAGCAGGTCGCCGCGCTGGACCGCGCCGAGGCGCAACTGACCGACGGCCGGCTCGCCTGGCAGCGCGAGAAGCGCAAGCTCAATTCCTACGACGCCCTGCTCACGCGCGAGCAGCGCGCCCAGGCCGTGCTGGAAACGCGCCGCGAGCAGCGCGTGACCGACGAGCACGGCGCCCGCCTGGCCCGCCGCCATGCAGGCATGTACTGAACCAACCGCCACGAGTCCCGGAACTTCGCCCATGACTTCGCCCGCCTCCCTGCCCGTCCTGTCCGCAGCCCCGGCCCAGCCGGCCGGCCCCTCCGCGCCCGCCGAGGCCGGCAGCCGGGAATCCCGCGGCGCCGACAAGCCGGAGAGCTTCTCCAAGGTGCTGGCCGACCAGGGCGGCGAAGCCGCCGCGCCGGCCGGCGAAGCCGCGGAAACCGGCAAGAAGGCCGCCGCCGGCCGCGGCGGGCGCAAGCCGGCGCAGGCCGGCGACCGCGCCGCCGCGGCCGAAGCCGCCGCCGCGGATGCCGGCCTGGCCGCCGGGATCCAGGACTTGCCCCGCCAGGCGCTGGACATCGCCATGCAGGCCGCCGCCCAATTGCGCGGCGGCCGCGGCGAGGCCGGCCGGCCGGCGGTGGGCACGACCGCCACCGCCGTCGCCGCGCAGGCGGACGCCGCCGGCCGCCGGGCGGGCGACCGGCCCGCCCGCGCCGGCGAGGCGGGCCTCGCCGGCGCCGCGGCACGCGGCGCGCAGCTGCGCGCCGAGACAGGCCGGGCCGATGCCGCGCCCGCCGCGGCGGCAGCCGCCCGGGCACAGGCCGGCGCCACTGCGGATGCCGCACGCGCGCCGCAGGACCGCCTGCCGCTCGAAGCCGCCATCGCCGTGCCGGCGGGCCTGGCCAACGGCGCCCGGGACGCGGCCGGAGGCCGGTCCACGGCCGCCGTCTCGCCGCGCGCCGCCGCCGCGCCGTCCTGGACGGCCGCATCGGGCACCGCGCAGCCCGGCCGCGACGCGGCCGGGGCCCGCCCGGCGGACGCCGCCGCCTTCGCCGCGGCGCGCGCGCCCGAGCCGGAGGCGCAATTCCTGCGCACCATCGCCCAATCTGCCGGTCACGAAGCGCGCGACGCCGCCCTGCCGGCCGCGCCCCAGGACGCCGCGACGCTGGCCGGCGTGGCCGGCGGCATCGCGCCCCAATCGCCCCTGGCCGCCGCCGGCCCCGCCGCGCCGGCGCTGGCCGGCCTGCACGTGGCCAGCCCGGTCGGCAGCCCGCAATGGGGCGCCGACCTCGGCCGGCAGCTGGTGCGGGTCGGCCAGTCCGCCGACGGCGGCCGGCAGAGCGTCGAACTGCGCCTGGACCCGCCCGACCTCGGCCCGCTGCGCGTCTCGCTCAGCCTGAACGACGGCGTGGCGCAGGCCGCTTTCGTCTCGCCGCACGCCTCGGTGCGCCAGGCGGTGGAATCGTCCCTGGCCCAGCTGCAGCAGGCGCTGGCCGAGGCCGGCATCTCCCTGGGCCAGGCCAGCGTCAGCGACCAGGGCATGGGCAACGGCTTCGCCCAGCAGGACGGCAACGCCCCGGGCCAGGCCTTCGCCCTGCGCGGGCAGCCGGGCGCGGACGCCCCGGACGCCGACGCCCGCCCCGCGGCGCGGCCGGCCCGCGGCGACGCGCTGGTGGACACTTTCGCCTAGGCCGCAGGTCTCAGCAATTGCCGGAGTTGAGCGACTTTAGACCCCCTTTTCCTATACATCGGCCCCAGCGATTTGCGCGAGAATCCCTGAGCATCCGAAGAACCCGTGCACTCGCGGCACACGCACGCACCGACACCTGATGGCGACCTTCAAGAACACCTCCATGCCCGCTCGCAGCACGCTGCCCATGCGCAGCGGCGGGGGCAGCCGCATTCTTCGACCGCTGATCGCCCTGCTGGCGCTGCTCATCGTGGCCGGCGCCAGCGTGGCCACCACCTGGATGATCACCACCCGGATGCAGCGCGGCGAATCCGCCGCCGGCGGGCCGCAGGCCGGCGCCGCGCCACAGGGCGCCCAGCCGGTCACCTACACGGCGCCGCCTGCCACCCCGCCCGCCGTGCCCGCGCCCATCTTCGTGCCGCTCGAACCCTTCACGGTCACCGTCCAGGACCCGGAATCCGAGCGCATCCTGCACGTGGGCCTGACCCTGCGCGTGTCCGACCAGCAGTCGCGCGAGCGCCTGGAAAAGTACATGCCCGAAGTGCGCAGCCGCATCGTCATGCTGCTCACCTCGCTGCAGCCCAAGGACCTCCAGAGCGCCGAAGGCAAGGTCAACCTGGCCAGCGCCATCACCGCCAGCGTCAACAGGCCTTTCGCCCCCCTGCCCGACGGCCAGTACGTCACCGATGTCCTGTTCACCGCCTTCGTGGTGCAATAAACATGGCCTATGAGGCGTTCCTTTCGCAGGATGAGGTCGACGCCCTGCTTGCCGGCGTCACCGGCGAGGACGACAACAAGGAACAACAGGCCGAGTCGCAGGACGGCGTACGCTCCTACGACCTCGGCTCGCCCGACCGCGTGGTGCGGCGGCGGATGCAGACGCTGGAGCTCATCAACGAGCGCTTCGCGCGCAACCTGCGCAGCCTGCTGCTGAACTTCATGCGCCGCAGCGCCGACATCACCGTCGGCTCGATACGCATCCAGAAATACTCGGACTTCGAGCGCAACCTGCCGGTGCCGAGCAACCTGAACATGGTGCAGATGAAGCCGCTGCGCGGCACGGCGCTGTTCACCTACGACCCCAACCTGGTGTTCCTGGTCATCGACAGCCTGTTCGGCGGCGACGGCCGCTACCACACCCGGGTCGAGGGCCGCGACTTCACCACGACCGAGCAGCGCATCATCCGCCGCCTGCTCAACCTCACCCTGGAAAGCTACGGGCGGTCCTGGGAGCCGGTCTACCCGGTCACCTTCGAGTACATCCGCTCGGAGATGCACACCAAGTTCGCCAGCATCACGGGCACCAACGAAGTGGTGGTGGTCACGCCCTTCCACATCGAGTTCGGCGCCACCGGCGGCGAGCTGAACGTGTGCCTGCCCTATTCCATGATAGAGCCGGTGCGCGACCTGCTGACCCGGCCGCTGCAGGAAACCGCGCTCGAGGAAGTCGACCAGCGCTGGATGCACCAGCTGTCGCGCCAGGTGCGCAGCGCCAACGTGGAGCTGTCGGCCGAGTTCGCGCAGATCCACACGACCATCGGCAAGCTGATGCGCCTGAAGCGCGGCGAGGTACTGCCCCTGGAGATTCCGCAAACCGTGACCGCGCTGGTGGACGGCGTTCCGCTGATGGAATGCAGCTACGGGACCTTCAACGGCCAGTACGCGCTGCGCGTCCTGCAGATGCTCACCACCACCGAAACCGAATCCAGCGAGAGCTTCGATCATGAGTGACCCGAACAACGACCGCCCCGAAGGCACGGCCCCCGGCAGCGCGCAGAACGAGCCGGGCGCCACCGGCCCGGCTGCGGCGGCGCCTCAGGACGACTGGGCCTCCGCGCTGGCCGAGCAGACCTCGCAGGAAGCGCGCGCCCAGACCCAGGCCGACGGGCTGAAGTCCACCGACGACTGGGCCAGCGCGCTGGCCGAGCAGACCGGCTCGTCGTCGGCCGCCTCGCCGTCGCAGGCGGCCGGCGGCCCGCAGCCGGCGGGCAAGAGCGTGTTCCAGCCGCTGTCGGGCCAGCCCAACGGCATCGGCAACGACATCGACATGATCATGGACGTGCCCGTGCAGCTCACCGTCGAGCTGGGGCGCACCCGCCTGACCATCAAGAACCTGCTGCAGCTGGGCCAGGGCTCGGTGGTCGAGCTGGACAACCTGGCCGGCGAGCCCATGGACATCTACGTCAACGGCTACCTGATCGCCCAGGGCGAAGTGGTCGTCGTGGAAGACCGCTACGGCATCCGGCTGACCGACATCATCACGCCTTCCGAGCGCCTGAACCGGCTGAACAGCCGGCGCTGAGCCGCCCCATGAACGAGGCCGCCCTGTTGCGCGTCGCCCTTGGGCTGGCCCTCGTCGTCGCGGCCATCCTGCTGTGCGCGTGGCTGGCGCGCCGCGCCGGCCTGCTCCAGCGCAGCGGCGGCAAGCTGCTGCGCCAGGTGGCGTACCTGCCGCTGGGGCCGCGCGCCAGCGTGGTGGTGGTCCAGGTCGAGCAGACCTGGCTGGTGCTGGGCGTGACCGGCGGCCAGATCAACCTGCTGCACAGCCTGCCGGCCAGCGAGCCGCCGCCCGAGGGCGCGCCGGCGCTGCCCGCCTCGGCCTTCGGCGGCCAGCTGGCCGCCCTGATCCGGCGCCGCTCCTAGAACCTGGATTTCCCCGCGCATGATCGCCGTACCCTTGGCAAGAATTCCGCGACGACGCGCCGCCTTCCCGCCCGGGACGGGCCGCGCCGCCCGCCGGCC
>Ga0180223_1002408_pt1 | contig 11339 bp, 8 predicted proteins | sample eDN5th30CKraftOP_FD_151337 | JGI IMG/M metagenome (GOLD analysis project Ga0180223, IMG submission 151337) | Enriched Organic Plus compost microbial communities from Emeryville, California, USA - eDNA 5th pass 30_C Kraft OP (version 2) (version 2) ...
GCCTCGCCATGGGCGCCAAGCTCGCCCACCCGGACAAGCTCTGCATCAACGTCTGGGGCGACGCGGCGATCGGCTTCACCGGCATGGACTTCGAGACCGCGGTGCGCGAGCGCATCCCGATCATGTCGGTGCTGTTCAACAACTTCTCGATGGCGATCGAAATCCCGATCATGCCGATCTCGCAGCAGAAATACGGCTCGACCGACATCTCCGGCGACTATGCGGCGATGGCCCGCGCCTTCGGCGGCTATGGCGAGCGCATCACCCAGCCCGAGGACATCATCCCGGCGATCAAGCGCGGCATCGAACAGACCCAGAAGGGCGTGCCCGTGCTGCTCGAATTCATCACCGCGAAGGAAACCGCGATCTCGCGCTACCAGATGGAATCGTGATTGCGGTCCGTCTGGACCAAACAAAAGCCGGCGCTCAGCGCCGGCTTTTTTATTCGGTCTTTTATTTTTAGGATGGGTTGAGCGCAGCGAAACCCATCACAACGACATCAGATACCGCACAGCCTTTCCAGGCAGGGCCAAAGCCGGAAACGATGGGTTTCGCTGCGCTCAACCCATCCTACAGGCATCCCGCAAATCACAGGAACCGGGTCGGCCACATCAGCGTGCGCCACATATGGGCGGACGGGCTGTTGTCGAAGCCAAGGCCTTCCTTCGGCTGCTTCCAGTTGCGGCCGATGATGTCGGTGAATTCGTCGAGGCTGACCTTCGCATTCGGATCGAACGAGTAGATGTCATACACCGTGATCATGCGCGAGGTCATGTACCACTTGTGCGCGCGCGCCCGCTTGTACTCCTCTTCGATATACGGCTCTGGGCGGTAATGCTCGCCGAAATATTTGGTGTAGAGCTCGGGATATTTGTAGCCGACCGACTCGTCCGGATAGAACCGCAGCGCCTGATGCATGCGGATCGCCCAGGCCACTTCTTCATCCACATAAGGCGCGATCAGCTGCTCGCCCCAATAGCCGTGATCCGGACGGATGAAGCCCACCACGCCGATGTCGTGCAGCAGGCAGGCCAGAACCGTCTTTTCCGGCAGACCGGCGACCAGCGCATGCTTGGCGCTCTGCAGCAGATGGTTGGTGGAGGTCGAGAAGCGCAGATTGAAGAAATCCATCAGGGTCGGCTTGTCCGGCATCTTCGGCAGGCGCGGGTCGTCGCGCATCACCATGAACTTGCCGGGGTTGGCCTCCATCAGCGCGTTACCCTGGTCGAGCTTGCGCTCACCATCGGCGAGTTTGAACAAGAGAGACTTGGTAACGATGGTGTTGAGCTCCTCCATCATCCGATGTTCGAGCTCGTCCGCGCGTTCCGACAAGGTCATCGCGGTGGCAGCCTGGGGTCCCATGCGAGTACTCCCGTATATTCCGGCCTGCGTTGGGCCATTGGGGTTTCCTATGACCGAACCTAGTGCAGTTCTAATCGATGTCAACGCACGGGACTGAGAGTGCGCGCGCCCAGCAGGATGCCGATCGCGGCCAGCCCGCAAAGCACCGCAAACCAGCTTCCGGCGGTGGCCAGCGCCGCCGTTCCGGCCCAGGCGATCGATGCGAAGGCTTCGGCAAAGGTGGCGATGCGGGATGAGGTCTGACGGCGGCGGAATTGGCTGCGCTTCGCCTGGGCGCGAAACCACAGCTGGATCACTGCGCCGGATGTCGCCGCTGCAACGATACCGAGCGCGGCGATGACACCGTCGATCGGTGAGAACAGCCCCAGCGCTACCACAAACGGGGCCAGCACCACCGCGATGCAGCCCAGCACCGCCTCAATCTTGGCGCGGATGACGGCCGCGGTCGTCACCGGCGCCGTCGCCACGAGTTCGGGCGCATCCTCGCCGGAGATCGCCAGCCAGGCGAGGCCGCCGGAGAGCTGACCGGAGATCATGACCACCACCGGCACGACCACCACCATCGCGCCGCTGCCCTCGCGATAGGCGAGCCACAGCATCAGCGCCGGCGGCAGCAGATAAAGGATCTGCATCAGCGACTGCGACACCAGCCAGGGGTCGCGGATCAGCAGCTTCCATTCCTTGCGGCGCAGCATGCTCGCGGCGGAGGCCCGGCGGAACGGCCGGATGACGCCGGGTGTGACGCCCCTCGCCTGCACGCTGCTGCTGGAGGCGGCCACGGCATATTCCCCAAACCGGCGGGAGAACATGATGATCGACCCAGCCAGAACCAGGGCGCCCAGCCCGACGATCACCGCAAGCGACGGCATGTCACCCAGCATGGCGCGCGCCGGCAGCCACAACAGGCTGTCGCCCGGCGGAGCATGACGGGATATCGCACCGGTCTCGAACAGCGCCAGCCGGGACAGCGTGCCGTAACTCAGGATCGCCCCAACCTGCAGACCGATGACAAAGGCCGCACCGATGACAGCCGCCATGATCTGGGCCAGCAACCGCGTCCGCTTTGGGCCGAACACGCGGAACATCGCCACGGTCAGGGCTGTCGCCACCGCCGCCGCGGCGAGACCAAGCGCCGCCACAACGACATAGGCCGCGAGCCAGTGCGCGCCGCCGTTCAGCGCCAGGATGTTGATGAATGGCGAAGCGATCAGCAGCGCCATCAGCGCGACCGAGCCAGCCACCGTGCCGAGCCGCACAGCAAACAATCGCCGGGACGCCACTGGTGACGACAAGATGAGGTCGAGGTCGGAGCGCGCATAGAAGGCCCGCGTCACCGACTCCATCGCCTGCGACAGCACCAGGCACCACGAGAGGAATGCCATACTGGTGATGATCACCAGCGCATCATGGTCGCTCTCACCGACGATGGCGAAGCGGCCGACCATCGCGGCCGCGACCAGATGCATGAAGACGGCAAAGGCGATCAGCGTCAGCACCAGGTAGCGGAGACGCCAGCGCTGGCCTGCGGTCATCATCGAGAGCCAGTCGCGCCAGGCCAGCCGCAATTCGTGGCGGGCGAACCAGCCGTATGTCGCGGCGGCGTTCATTCAGCGGCTTGCGCCGGCTCGGCCGGTTCGGCGACCAGCGCAAGGAACGTGTCCTCAAGGCTCGCGCCACTGCGCCCGGATTGCTGGCGCAATTCGTCCAGCGTCCCCTCGGCAATCAGCCGGCCGCTGGAGATCACGCCGATCCGGTCCGCCATGCGCTCGGCGACCTCGAGGATGTGGGTCGTCATGATGACGGTGTCGCCATTGCTGACGCGCTCACGCAGCACATGCTTCACCTGCCGCGCCGAGCCGGCATCAAGCCCCGTCAACGGTTCGTCAAGAATGACGACGCGCGGGTCGTGCACCAGCGCGCCGGCCAGCGCCACCTTCTGGCGCATGCCTTTGGAAAAGCCCTCGCACCGCTCATGCGCATGGGGCGCGAGGCCGAGCCAGCCGATCAGTTCTTCCGCCTGGGCCTGGGCGCGCGAGGGCTCGACACCCCAAAGGCCAGCGACGAATTCGAGATATTCCCACGGCGTGAGCTTGTCATAGATCATCGGCTCGTCGGAGACCCAGGCGAGCACCCGCTTGGCGGCGACCGGATCAGCCAGCGCGTCGATGCCGCGGATGCGGATGGACCCCGCATCCGGCTTCACCAGCCCGGCCACCATGCGCAACGTCGTGGTTTTGCCGGCGCCATTCGGACCCAGCAGCGCATAGAACTCGCCGGTCCGGACCGACAGATCGAGCCCATCCACCGCCGGGCGGTCATAGCTTTTACGCAGGCCCCGGATCTCAAGCGCGTGGTGCGGCAATTCCATGAAAACCTGTCACAGCAGCGGACGTTTCAGCCTTCCGCATAGCAGCAACAGGTTTCGTGGGGGTGAATCCAACACAGTAAATACGGGGTTTTCGGCCGATGATGGGGTGAACCGCCCCACCGCCCCCGCCCGAACGGCTACGGCCCCATCAGGCGGTCTCGTCCTCGGTGAAGACCTCCTCGCGTTTCTTGCGGATCGCGGGCAGCAGCACCACCAGAAACACGAGCGCGGCCACGACCAGGAATGCCGCGCTGATCGGGCGCTGGACGAAGATCCAGCCACTGCCCCGCGACAGGATCATCGAACGACGCAACTGGTCTTCCAGCATGGGTCCGAGCACGAAGCCGAGGATCAGCGGCACGGGCTCGCAGCCAAGCTTGATCAGCAGATAACCCAGCAGCCCGAAGAACGCGATCGAGTAGAGATCGAACGAATTGGAATTGATGCTGTAGACGCCGATCGCCGAGAAGGTGAGGATCGCGGGAAACAGCACGTAATACGGAACGGTCAGCAGCTTCACCCACAAGCCGATCAGCGGCAGGTTCAGCAGCACCAGCATCAGGTTGCCGACCCACATCGACACGATGATGCCCCAGAACAGTTGCGGCTGCTCCTGCACGACGTTCGGGCCCGGCACGATGCCCTGCATGATCATCGCGCCGATCATCAGCGCGGAGACGGCGTTGATCGGCAGCCCAAGGGTCAGCATCGGGATGAACGAGGTCTGAGCTGCAGCATTGTTGGCGCTTTCCGGCGATGCGACACCTTCAATCGCACCCTTGCCGAAACGCGAGGGATCCTTGGCGACTTTCTTCTCGACCATATAGGCCGCGAAAGACGACAGCACTGCACCGCCGCCCGGCAGGATTCCGAGCGCCGAGCCGATGGCCGTGCCGCGCACCACCGGCGCGGCGATCTGTTTGAGGTCCGCCCAGCTCGGCATCAGGTTGGTGACACGCTTCACCAGCGCCTGCCGGTCGGTCTCGTTCTCCAGATTCTTGAGGATTTCGGTGATGCCGAACATGCCGACGGCGATGGAGATGATCTCGATGCCGTCGGAAAGCTCGTAGAATCCCATGGTGAAACGCGGCGTCGCGGTGTGGCGATCAGTGCCGACGATTCCGAGCAGGACGCCGAAGACCACCATCGCCAGCGCCTTCGGCACCGAGCCGGAGGCCAGCACCACCGACGCCACCATGCCGAGCACCATCAGCGCGAAATACTCGGGAGGACCGAACTTCAAGGCCACCGCGCTCAGCGGCGGCGCCGCGACCGCGACAATCAGCGTGGCGACCGTACCGGCGAAGAACGACCCAAGCGCCGCGGTCGCCAGCGCCAGCCCTGCCCGGTTCTGCCGCGCCATCTGGTAGCCGTCGATGGCCGTGACCGCCGACGACGATTCGCCGGGCAGGTTGATCAGGATCGCCGTGGTCGAACCGCCGTATTGTGCGCCGTAATAGATGCCGGCCATCATGATCAGCGCCGTGACCGGATCGAGCGCGAAGGTCAGCGGCAGCAGCATCGCGATGGTGGCGGTCGGTCCGATACCCGGCAGCACGCCGATGAGCGTTCCGACCAGCGTGCCGATGAAACAGTAGAGCAGCTTGCTCGGTTCGAAGGCGACCGAAAAGCCGATGCCGAGATTGTGGATCAGGTCCATCGGGGACGCCTTCAGAAATGAAGCCAGGGACCGAACAGCCGGACCGGCAGGCCGAGCCCATAGCTGAACACCAGCACGCTGAAAGCAACGAGCCCGACGGTGATCGCGATGGCCATCAGCAGCGTCATGCGCCGGCTGGCAAGCGTGGCGCAGAACGTCGTCAACAGCAGCGCAGGCACCATGCCCAGCCCCTGCACGGTGGCGCCGAAGATCACCGGAGCCGCAAGCGTCAGGATCACGCCGCGATACGAGACCGTTCCAAACGGCTCACCGGTAGTGCCGAGAGAGCGAATGGCGATGAAAGCGCCGAGGGCGATCAGGATGCCGGCGAGGATCGGCGGAAAGAAGCCAGGCCCCATGCGCGATGAGGTGCCCTGGTCAAGGCCAAGGCTCTCGACGATGAACCACAGCCCGATCGCGATGAAAATTCCGCCGGTGGCGGTGTCCTTCCAGTTCACTGTCACGCCGAAGCCTCACATGAGCAGGTTTGATGACGAGAAAGGATGCTCATGACATGCTGCGATCCTGGCAGATACGGAACAAACAAACCGCCCATCGGACGACAAGACAGGCCGGCGCAGACGTCGGCTCCCATCACTTCATGCGGATATTGGCGCTGGTGACGACCTCACCCCAGGTCTTCACCTGTGACTTCATGAACTCGGCCAATTCCTCCGGTTTGCTGGCGATCAGCTCGTGGCCGAAGCGCGTCGCCTTCTCCACGATGTCGGGCGCCAGGAAGCCTTTGGCGACATCCGCCTGCAGCTTGTTGACGATCGCAGGATCAGTGCCGGGAGGTGCATAGAGGCCATACCATGCGCCGCTGGTGAAGCCCGGCAGACCGGCCTCGTCCATGGTCGGCACATCCGGCGCAGCGACCAGCCGCTTCTTGGCGCTGGTCGCCAGCGCCCGCACCTTGCCGGCCTTGTGCTGCTCAAGTGAATCAGGCGACTGGAAGCCGAATGCCACCTCGCCGGTGATGATCGCGGTCAGCGCCTGCGGCGCCGAATTGTAAGGGACGTGCACGAGATCAAGCCCGGTGCGCATCTTGAAGCGCTCGCCGGTGAGATGAGGCATGTTGCCGGTGCCGGTCGAGGAGTAGTTCAACTGGCCGGGCTTGCTCTTCGCGTAAGCAATAAACTCGGTCAGGGATTTCACCGGCACGTCCGGATTGGCCATCGCCACCGTCGCGACGCTGGACAGCTGCGTCACCGGCGTCAGGTCTTTCAGCGCATCATAGGGCGGCTTTTCCGGAAGCAGCGTCTGGAAGATGACGATCGGGCTCGCATGGGACACCAGCAGCGTGTAGCCGTCCGGCTCCGCCTTGGTCACCGCCTGCACCGCAAGCACACCACCGGCCGCGCCACGATTATCGACGACGATCTGATAGCCCGCGCGCCCGAGAACCTCGGCCACCGTGCGCGCCATGTAGTCCGTCGGGCCGCCTGCGGCCGTTGCGACGATGATGCGGACCGGCTTGTCGGGATAACCCTTCTGGGCGAACGCTGCGCCGGACACGGAGGCAATCGCCATGGCCGCGGCTATTCCAACAATTGCTTTTGAGAGCCGCATGGCATCTCCCCCCTCAACTTGTTGCATCTGGCACGCTGTCCGCGTCCGGCGGCTTGATCAACAATCACAAGTGCAAATGGCTGGTCAAATCGCAAGTTCCAAACCGGAAAGTACAGCTTGGTCCAAAAGAAATGCGACGCAGGATATGTGCGGAAAGCGGTTGCAACGCAGCATAACGGGATGCGGCAAACTGGCTCACACGTGTTTCCGGCTTGCGAAGCCGAGGCTTCTTGCTCGGAACTTGTTTCGCTTCGCCAATCCCGACACTTTGCAGCCGAGAAACATTATTCGGGGAAGCAACCATGGACGACGTCACATCGAACCGGCCGGCCGGCGCGCAATCAACCGAACGGCCGAAGGCGGCGCTGGCTGGTGTACGGGTCGCTGACTTCACCCAGTTCGAGGCGGGACCTGCCTGCACGGAGACGCTGGCATGGCTTGGCGCCGACGTCGTCAAGATCGAGCCCATCAATGGCGAACAAAGCCGCAAGGCCTCGGCAGCGCGCCCGAATGAGGACTCGCCCTATTTCATGCTGCTCAACGCCAACAAGCGCAGCGTCACCTGCAATCTCAAGCATGAGAAGGGCCGCGAACTGATCATCGACCTGATCAAACAGTCCGACATTCTGGTCGAGAATTTCGGGCCGGGCGTGATCGAACGCCTCGGCTTCGGCTATGAGGAGGTCAGCAAGATCAACCCGCGCATCATCTTCGCGCAGATCAAGGGCTTCGCGCCGGACGGCCGCTGGGCGGACTATCTGTCCTTCGACATGATCGCCCAGGCCGTCGGCGGCGCGATGTCGATCACCGGCGAGGCGAGCGGCGAGCCGATGAAGTCGAGCGCCACGATCGGCGATACCGGCTCGGGGCTGCACACCGTCATCGGCATTCTCGCGGCGCTGTATCAGCGCGAATTCACCGGCAAAGGCCAGCGTGTCGAGGTGGTGATGCAGGAATGCGTTGCGAACTTCTGCCGCGTCTCCTTCGCCAGCAATGCCCTGCATGGCAAGGCCGCGACCCGCAACGGCAACCAGAGCGTGCTCGCCTCGACCGCGCCGAGCGGCGCCTATCCCTGCAAGGGCGGCGGCCTCAACGATTACTGCTTCATCTACAGCACGCGCGCCGGCAGCCGGCATTGGGAGCGCATCCTCAGCATGATCGGCCGCGACGACCTGCAGGAGGATGCCCGGTTTGCGACGCCGGAGCTGCGCTATCAGAACCGCGTCGTCATCGACGAGATGATCAGCGCCTGGACCCGCCAGCACGACAAGTTCGAGGTGATGAAGATCTGCGGCAAGTTCGGCGTGCCGGCCGGTCCGGTGCTCGACACGCAGGATGTCCTCGATGATCCGGACATGCGTCGCCGCGGCATGATCGCCACCGTGCAACATCCGCTGCAGGGGGACTTCACCATGCCCGGATGGCCGGTGAAGATGTCGGACTCCCATGTGCCGGTCACGTCGTCCCCGGTTCTCGGCTCGGACACCGAGGCCGTCTACAGCGGACTGCTCGGCCGCAGCGCGGCGGAGCTTGAAGCGCTCCGCAAGGACAAGGCGATCTGAGTCTCCCCTCCCCGTCACGCAGATAGAATATCCGACATGAAAACGACCGGCTCCGCCTTGCTTGCCCGCGCGCTCAAGAACCAGGGCGTCGATACGATGTTCTTCATCATGGGCGCGCCGACCCATGAGGCCGGCAACGCCATCATCGCCAGCGACATCCGGCTGATCGACGTGCGCCACGAACAGGCCGGCGCGATGATGGCGCACGCCTATGCGCGGCTGCGGGCGCGGCCGGGCGTCTGCATGGGGGCATCGGGACCCGGCACCATCAATCTCACGACCGGCCTCGCAAATGCGCTGGTGGACTGCGCGCCCATTGTCGCGCTGGGTGGCGCTGCGCCGGTGCAGCAATACGGCATGGGCGCGTTCCAAGAGATCGATCAGGTCGCTATCATGAAGCCGGTGACCAAATGGGCGGAGCGTGTCTATGACGCGAAGCGCATCCCGCAATATGTCGCCACCGCATTCGGCGAGGCCATGGCGGGCAAGCCGGGGCCGGTCTATCTCGACCTGCCCGGCAATGTGCTGGCACAGGAGGTCGAGGAGGACGACGTCCGCTGGCCGAAGCTGCCGGGTGACGACCTGATCGCACGGCCTGCCGCTTCGCCGGAGGCGATCGCGAAGATCATCGACCTGCTGAAGACCGCGAAGCGGCCGCTGGTGCTGTCGGGCAGCGGCATCCTCTATTCGCAGGCGGCAGCGGAATTGCGCGCCTTCGTCGAGGCAACCGGCATTCCGTTCTATACGACGCCGCAGGGCCGCGGCGTGATCCCGGAGGATCATCCAAACTTCTTTGGCGGCGCACGCTCGACCGCGCTGAAGGAGGCCGACCTGCTGCTCGTCGTCGGCACGCGGCTGAATTACGTGTTCAGCTTCGGCCGTCCGCCGGCATTTGCGCCGTCGGCAAAATTCGTCCGCATCGACATCGATCCCGGTGAGATCAATTCAAGCACCCGGCTTGAACTCGGGATCGTCGCCGATGCACGTACGGCGCTCGCGCAGCTCAACGCCGCGGTCAATGGTGCGATCACGCCCGACCGCTTTGCGGACTGGCGAAGCCATCTCGAGGCGATCGAGACCCCGCGCAAAGCCGCTGCCGAAGAGAAACTCTCCACCGACCAGACGCCGATCCATCCGTTGCGGCTCTGCAAGGAGGTGCGCGACTTTATCGACCGCGACACCATCCTGGTGGTGGACGGCCAGGAGATCCTCAACTTCGGCCGGCAGTCGATCCCGTCCTATACGCCCGGCCACCGGCTCAACTCCGGCACCTTCGGCACCATGGGTGTCGGGCTGCCGTTCGGCGTCGGCGCGAAATCCGCAAAGCCCGACGCCAAGGTGGTCGTGCTGCATGGCGATGGATCATTCGGCCTCAATGCCATGGAGCTCGATACCGCGGTGCGCCACAAGCTGCCGGTGCTGGTGGTGATCAGCCTCAATGGCGGCTGGACCGGCGATCCGGAACACAGCAAGCCCGGCCGGGATCTCGGCTATACCCGTTTCGACAGGATGGCCGAGGCGCTGGGATGCCATGGCGAATATGTCGAGCGGCCGGAGGACATCCGCCCCGCGCTGGAACGGGCCGGACGCGCCGTCGCCGCCGGCCAGACAGCCGTGGTGAACGTCGTCACCGACTGGCGCGCCCGCGCCGAGATGCGCGCCTTTACCAGCGCGCGGACGTAGCGCCGCACGGCACGCCGGATCACCCGCCTGCGCAGGCGATGACGCGCAGCGTGCTGGTTTTGGACTTGCACATCCTCCGATGCTTTAATGCGTCTCGAAATCGCGCAACGATCAGCCGCGCGGATGGGAGGACGTGCCATGGGACGCTTCGACGTCAACGCTCTGGTCCGCAAGGTCGACCTGCTGACGCTCAAGCTGTTCCTGACGGTCGTGGAGGAAGGCCAGCTCGCGCGGGCGGCGAGCCGCGAGCATATCGTCCCCTCCGCGGTCACCAAGCGCATCCAGGAACTGGAAGAGCTGATCGGCATCAAACTGTTCCACCGCGCGCCGAAGGGCGCCGTGCTGACGCCCGGCGGCCGTGTGGTCGCCCGGCATATCCGGACCATCTTCGGCGGCATCGATCAGATGCGCGACGAGATCGGCGAATTTGCTGACGGGCCGCGCGGCTACGTGCGGGTGGCGGCGAACGAATCCATCATCATCGAATTCCTTGCCAACGAGATCCATCGCTTCGCGACGGAGTATCCGGACATCGAGATCGAGCTGCTGCCGCAGCCGAACCCGGACATGTCGAGACACTTTGCTCTTGGCACGGCCGATATCGGCATCTTCGCATCCTATGGCGCGGCCCGCCGGATTGCGGTGCAGGACGCCGACGTCAGCGAATACCGCACCGACCAGCTCGTCGCCGTGGTGCCGCGCGGCCACGACCTCGCGACCAAGCCGGAGATCAGCCTGCGCGATCTGGTCGATGCGGGACTCATCGGCCTGCGCCCCGCCTCTCCTTTCATGGACAATCTGCGCAAGGCCGCCGACAGCGAGGGCTTTTCGCTGCGCCTCAAATATGAGGTCACCACCAACGAGTCGGCCCGGGCGCTGGTCCGCGCCGGTCTCGGCGTCAGCATTCAGCCACGCGGCGTGCTGGGCCTGGAGGACTACGCCCGGATCAGTCTGGTGCCGCTGACCCAGCTCTGGGCGACGCGCCGGCTCTCCGTCGCGGTTCAGGCCGGGCAGCCACCATCCGCAGCCGCCAGCACGTTCCTCGCGCAGTTGTCTCACTGCCAGGCGGGCAAGAGCCACATGGGCGATGCGTGGAATCCGGTCGAGCTGGGCGCAGGCGAAGCGTCTGATC